>Ga0137415_10008280_pt1 | contig 10302 bp, 11 predicted proteins | sample CZODoug3_1_1_16f_FD_183082 | JGI IMG/M metagenome (GOLD analysis project Ga0137415, IMG submission 183082) | Vadose zone soil fungal communities from Angelo Coast Range Reserve, California, USA - CZODoug3_1_1_16fungal (Hybrid Assembly) | ecosystem: Environmental > Terrestrial > Soil > Vadose... | reverse complement strand
GCCTACTTCATCATCGCGGCGCGCGCGGTCGGCCTCGACTGCGGCGCGATGTCGGGCTTCGACAACGCGATGGTGGACGCGGCGTTTTTTCCCGACGGCAGGTGGAAGTCGAACTTCCTCATCAACCTGGGCTACGGCGACGCGTCCAAGCTGTTCCCGCGCAACCCGCGCCTTACTTTCGAGGAGCAGTGCCGGATTCTGTGAAGTGGTAGTGCACGATCAGCAGGTCGCGCACCGGACCGGCGAGCCGCAGCTTCACCGTCCATTCTCCGGGCATCTCGAGGTCGAGCCGCGCTTCGTATTCACCCGGTTTCTTCCCGGGCCGGGCTTTCACCGGCTTGATGCTGTGCGCCATCGGCATGGACGGCATGTCGGCGCCGACGCTGACCTGCGCGCCCGACAGCGGCTCGCCGCCGCGGCTCAGGCGGATCACGCAGTCATAGACGAAGTCTTTTCCGCTGTAGTTGCATTTCAAGCCGGCTTCAGCGCGTTGCGCGAGAACCGGTGCACTGATGAAAAGAAAAATAAGAAGCGTAAGTCTCATAGTCTCGACTTTATCCAGTGCACCGCCCGCTCGTCGAGCAGCCCGCGGGGCCTGAACACGAGGAGCACCGCCACCAGGCCGCCGAACACGATCATGCGGTATCCCTGCAGCGAGCGCGTCGCCTCGAGCACGCCGATATCGAGCGCCACGCCAAGCAGCGGCCCGAACACCGTGCCGAGGCCGCCGATCAGCCCATAAGCGAGACTGTGCACGCCGAGCATGATGTCGAAGTTGCGCGGCTCGATGTAGGTGTTGTGGTGCGCGAACAGCGCGCCGCCCAGCGCGGCGAGCGCGCCACCGGCCGCCACCACGCCGAGCTTCAGGCGATCGACGTCGATTCCCGCCGAGCGGGCGAGTTCCGGGTCATGGCCGAGCGCGCGGAGGGTCGCCCCCAGCCTCGAGTTTTCAATGCGCAGAAAAATAATCACTACGCCGATGAGAAGAATCCAGACGATCGCCAGAAAATCCAGCGGCTCGATGCCGCGCTCGAACATCCAGCGGATGCCGCGGAAGCCCTGCGTGCCATCGGGGCCGATCCTGTCATCGCCGAGCGCGATCTGCCAATGGAACAGCTCGAACAGGATGCGCAGCATCTCCGCGGCGGCGAGCGTTGCCATCGCGAAATACAGTCCGCGCAGGCGCAGCGTCGGCAGGCCCACCAAGGCCGCGGCGGCGGCGCCCAGCGCCATCGCCGCCAGCGCGGCAAGCGGCAGCGGCCAGCCCAGCATCGTAGTGCAGATGCCCGCGGCGTAGGCGCCGACGCCGAAGAATGCCTGCTGGCCAAAGGAAAGCTCGCCGGCGACGAGCAGCAGCCAGGCCGACAGCGCGACGAACGAAAACAGGCCGATGTTCGTCAGTACGCCGATCGCGTATTCATCCATGACGGGCGGATGGCAAGGAGGATGAAGAGCAGCAGGTAGGCGATGAAGTCGCGCAGCTGCGGACCGAGGTACCACTGGCTGTGCGCCTCGAGCAGGCCGAGCGCGACCCCGCCGGCGATCGCGCCGGGCAGGGAGCCGAGCCCGCCGAGCATCATCGCCAGCATGCCTTTCAGCGTCGACCACATGCCGAGCATCGGCGTGACCTGCTGGTTGCCGGAGACGATGAGAAAGCCCGCGAGCCCGCCGATCGCGGAGGCGAGGGCGAAGACCCGCAGCGAGACCGCCGACACGCTGATGCCGGACAGCTCGGCGGCGGCCGGGTTGTCGATGACCGCGCGCACCGCGGTGCCAAAGCGCGAGCGGTAAAGAATTCCCCACAGGGCCGCGCAGACCAGGATCGCCGCAACGAGCATGACGAGAGACTCGATGCGCAACGTGAGTCCGCCGAGGCTGAGCGGGCCGCCTTCGTAAAGCGCCGGAAAGGCATAGAGATGACGCGGCAAGGCGAGCGTCGCCAGCTCTTCGAACTGCATCCACAGCGCGAAGCTCGCCACCATTGCCGCGGCGGCGGCGCCCTTGCGATGCGGGGCAAAGCAAAGTCTCTCCACGTAAACGCCGGCGAGCATCGACCCGACCATTGCAATCAGGGCCAGGACGAGAAGGTCGATCCCTGTATTCAGATACGCCCAGGTCGCGCAATAGCAGCCGAACATGATCGCCGGCCCGTAGGCCAGGTTGGCGCGCCGCAGGACGCCGAAGATCAGCGTGAAGCCGAGCGCGAGCAGCGCATAGGACGCACCGAGCGCCAGCCCGTCGAGCGTGTTCTGGAGAAAATTGATCAAGCCCTGGCCGAACCGAGATAGGCGCGGCGGATCAGCTCGTCCTCGGCGAGCGAGCCGGGGTCGCCGCTGAACGTCACGCGGCCCTGCTCGATGAGGTAGAAGTGCTGCGCCACCTTGAGCGCCATGTGCGCGTTCTGCTCCACGAGAAGGATGCTGGTGCCATCGCGGTGCAGCTCGGCGATGGTGCGGAAGATTTCCTCCACCACGAGGGGCGCCAAACCGAGCGAAGGCTCGTCCATGAGCAGGAGCTTGGGACGCGACATCAGCGCGCGCGCCACGGCGAGCATCTGCTGCTCGCCGCCGGAAAGCGTTCCGGCGTCCTGCGACGCACGTTCCTTTAGACGCGGGAAGCGGGCAAAGATCTTCTCCAGATCGTTTTCATAGGGGTCCTTGCGCTGATAGGCGCCGGCGTGCAGGTTTTCCAGCACCGTCATGCGCGGGAAAACCAGCCGGTTCTCTGGCACCAGCGCGACGCCGCGGGCAACGATCGCGTGCGGTGCTAACGCGGCGATCGGCTCGCCGCGAAACGCGATGGTTCCCTTTCTCGGCCTGAGCACTCCGGCGATGGTCATCATGAGCGTAGTCTTGCCGGCGCCGTTGGGGCCGAGCACGCAGGTGATCGAGCCCTCGCGGACTTGCAGCGACACGCCCTTCAGCGCCTCGATCTTTCCGTAGGTCGTGACCAGATCGCGCACCGTGAGCATTTCAGGCCCCGCCGAGGTAGGCTTTTTTCACTGCGGGGTCATTCTGGACCTGCGCCGGTGTGCCCTCGGCGATCTTCTGGCCGAAATTGAGCACCGCGATGCGGTCGGTGACGCCCATCACCAGCTCCATCACGTGTTCGATGAGCACGATCGTGATTCCTCTCGCGCGCAAGTCGAGAATCCTCTGTCTCAGCTGGCCGATCTCCTCGGCGTTCATCCCGGCAGCAGGTTCGTCGAGCAGCAGGAGCTTCGGCCTCGCAGCGAGCGCGCGCGCGAGTTCCAGCCTGCGCTGCTCCCCGAAGGACAGGTTGGCCGCGAGCTCGCTCTGCTTGTGGCCCAGGGCCGAAAACTCGAGCAACTGCGCGATCTCCTCGCGCACCTGCGTCTGTCCGCCGAGCCAGCGCGAAAAGAAGCCGCGGCGCGAGCGGTCCTCGGGAGAGTTCTGCGCCACCCACAGGTTCTGCCAGACGCTGAGCTGCCCGAACAGCCGGATGTTCTGGAAGGTGCGCGCGATGCCCAGCTGCAGGCGCTGGTGGACCGGGATATCCTCCAGCGGCTGCTGGTTGAACCGAATTTCGCCTTGGGTGAGGGGGAACAGTCCCGCGACCAGGTTCACGATGGTGCTCTTGCCCGAGCCGTTTGGGCCGATCAGGCCGACGATCTCGCCTTGGTTCACCGTGAAGTCGAGCCCGTCGACGGCACGCACGCCGCCGAAATAGCGCGACACCGCTCTCAGCTCAAGCACCGCGCCTCCCGAACAGGCCGTGCGGCCGCAGGTTCATCGACAGCACGATCAGCGCTCCGAACAGCAGGTTTCTCCAGTCGCCGAGGCCGCGCAGCCCCTCGACGAGGAAGGCTTGCACGAACAGCACGGCTGCCAGCGTGCCGAACACGTTCCTCAGCCCGCCGACGATCGGGTAGGCGATGGCGAAGGTCGCCATCAGGATGTTGAAGCTCGCGTGCTCGATATGCGTGGTGTAGTGCGCGTAAAGCCCGCCGCCGAGCCCGGCGATGGCGCCGCCCACGGTCATGGCGCTCACCTTGACCGCGGTCAGGCTGAGGCCGACCGACTGCGCGGCAAGCTCGTCCTCGCCGACGGCGCGCAGCACGGCGCCGTAGCGCGAGCGGTCGAACCACCAGAGCAGAGCCATCACGCCGCCGACGAACACCCAGATGAAGAGCATGACCTCGCCGGTGGTCCAGCCGTGCTCGGGGAAAAAGCGGATCTGGCGAAAGCCCTCGCCGCCGAGCGGTCCGACCTTGAGATCGCCCTTCGCTACCTGGTAGTCGAAGTTGAAGAAAAGCAGGCGCACGCCCTCGCCGAAGGCGAGCGTGGCGATCACCAGCATCAGGCCTTTGACGCGCAGCGCGGGAAAGCCTACCGCGCAGGCGGTTACGGCGCCCAGAAACGAGCCGACGCCCAGCGCCGGCACGATGTGCCAGCCTGTCAGCACCGTCAACATCGCGGCGGCATACGCGCCGACGGCGAAGAAGGCTGCCTGCGCGAGGCTGACCTGGCCGGTGAGAAGCACGATGTACGCCGACAGCCCGAGCAGCGTATGCACGCCGATCAGCTGCCCGAGGCCGAAATAGAAATCCATCAGGTTCTTGAAAACAGGCCGCCGGGCCGGAACACGAGGAACGCGAACAGCAGCAGCATCACGTAAAGGTCCCGCTCGGTGACGCCGCGATAGAGCTGGAACACGTTCTCCAGCCCGCCTACCAGCAGGCCGGCGATGATCGCTCCGGGGATGCTGCCCAGGCCGCCGATGACGGTGACGATCAGGCCCTTCACGGTCAGCGGCATGGTGATCAGCGGCGACAGGGTGCCGACCGAAGCGCCGATCATGGCGCCGGCGACGCCGCCGAGCAGCCCGGTAATGACGAAGGTGAGCGCATTGACGCGGGCGACGCGGATCCCGCAGAGCTGTGCGGCAACAGCCTGTTGGGAGACAGCGCGGGTGGCCAGGCCCAGCCGAGTGCGATAGAGCAGCGCGAGCAGCCCGATCATGCACAGCAGCGACACCCCGAACACCAGCAGCAGATCGCCGCGCAGCGTGAAGGCGCCGGCGCGCAGCATGACGTCGTCGAACATCGCCGGGTAGTTCTGCGGCATGCCGGCGGTGAGATGCACGATCACCTCGTCGATCAGCAGCAGCATGCCGACGGTCGACATCAGCGGCGCGAGCGGGCTCGATAGCGGGATGAAGTGAAAGCACGCCGCATACACCACCCAGCCGAGGACGCCGCCGGCGAGGAAAGCGCCGAGGAACACCATCCAGGCCGGCGCGGTCGCCAGCGCTTTCAGCACCAGCAGCCCGGCATACGCGCCGCCGATCGACGCCGCGGCGTAGGCCATGTTGATCTTGTGCATCACGCCGAACACCAGCGTGAAGCCGATGCCGATCAGCGCATAGGTGGCGCCGAACAGGACTCCGTCGGAGAGGGTCTGTAGAAAATCAAGCAAGCTACAAGGGATTGTGCAGCACGACCCAGTTCCCGCCCTTCGCCTGCACGAACAGATAGGGCTTGTCGGCTTCGCGGTCCTCGGTGCGCTTGGTGACCCCGAGCAGGCCTTGCGTCTGCTTCAGCTTCGCCAGGCCGTCGCGGATCTTGCGCCGGTCCGCCGGCAGCTGGTTCTTGTCGCCGGAGATCTTTTCGCTTTCCATGACCTGCTTGAGGATGAACATGTTCTCCCACGCCGCCATCGAGTGCAGGTCGGCGGCGCCCTTGAACCTGGCGGTGGTCTCCGCGGCGGCCTTGCCTTCCTTGGTCACGGGGGCGAACGAGGTCGGGATGATCATGCCCTCGGCCTGCTTGGCGCAACCCTGCAGCGTCTCGAGCGACGAGGAGCTGGTGAGCCCGACCAGGACCTTCGGCTTGACGCCCTGGCGCTGCATCTCCTTCAGTACGCCGCAGGTGGTGAACGGGTGCGCCGAGATGGCGACGATGTCGGCGTTGGCGTTCTTCATCTCGCGCACCTGCGTGGCGAAGTTGCTGTCGTTGACCAGCCACTTCGAGTTGCCGACGACCTTGTAGCCGTTGGCCTCGGCGCGATCCTTCATCACCGCGTACCAGGACGCCCGGGAGTGGGCGAAATCCTCCTCGACGCCGCCGTATACGTTTTGGGTGTTGGGGTACCTGGTCTTCAGCCAGTAAAACAGCGACGAATACATCGTCATCTCGTTGGGCACGTTGCGGAACGCCCATTCCGAGATCCTGGCCAGGCCGACCTTGATCGCCACGTCGGTGAACACCGGCATCTGCAGCCCGGAATCGCCCTTGTCTTCGACCTTCTTCTGCAGGATGCCGAACAGCGGCTCGGCGACGTTGGAGCAGGTCGGTCCTACCGCCACCACCGCGTCGGTGCCGTAGATGCGCCGGATCACCGAGATGCCTTCCTCCGCGCTGCAGCGGTCGTCGTAGAACTCGACGACGAGCTTCGCGCTCGAGCCGTCGGCGAGCTTGACGCCGCCCTGCTTGTTGATCACGTCGGCGGCGGCAGTCAGCGCCGCCTCGCTGTTGATGCCGAACGAACGTACCACGCCGGACTTCGCGCCGAAGCCGGCGATCTTGAGGGTTTTCTCCTGCGCGTACGCGCTGCCCGCGGCGAGCGCCACGGCGATTGCAACCGCAATCTTCTTCACGACGTCCTCCTCCCTGGGGTAGATTCAAGCAGTGTAATTCGGGGAGCAGACGATGGGAATCAGGGCTCGCAAATCGAATGCTGCGCCGCGCAAGAACCTCTGGTCTGCACTAAGACCCGGGCCGGCCAACTACACGCCGCTTTCGCCGATCGTATTTCTGCTGCGGGCAGCGGAAATCTATCCCGGGCGCGTGGCGGCGGTCCACGGCGGGGTGCGCCACACCTACGCCCGCTTCTACGAGCGGGCCCGGCGGCTCGCCTCGGCTCTCCAAAAAGTCGGCGTGCGGCGCGGCGCCGTGGTGTCGGCCATGCTGCCGAACGTGCCGGCGATGCTGGAGGCGCATTACGGCGTGCCGATGCTCGGCGCCGTGCTGAACACGATCAACACGCGTCTCGACGCCGAGACCGTCGCCTACATCCTGCAGCACGGCGAAGCCAAGGTGCTGATCACCGATCGCGTGTTCGCAGGCGTAGTCGGCCCGGCGCTCGCCAAGCTGAAGAAGAAGCCCTTCGTGGTCGACCTTGACGATCCCGCTTACACCGGGCCCGGAGACAGGCTGGGTCAAGTGGAATACGAGGATTTTCTTCGCACGGGAAAGGCGGATTTCGAATGGTCGTTGCCCGAGTCCGAGTCGCAGCCCATCGCGCTCAACTACACCTCGGGCACGACCGGCCGTCCCAAGGGCGTGGTGTATCACCATCGCGGCACCTTCCTCGAATCCGTCGGCAACATCATGGCCTGGGCGATGCCGGCGCATCCGGTCTACCTGTGGACCCTGCCGATGTTTCATTGCAACGGCTGGTGCTTCCCCTGGTCGGTGACGGCCATGGCGGGGACCCACGTCTGCCTGCGGGCGGTCGAGCCCAAGCGGATTTTCGATCTCATCGTCGAGCACGGCGTGACGCACATGTGCGGCGCGCCTACGGTGCTCAGCATGCTGATCGGTGCGCCGGAACAGGAGAAGCGCAAGTTTCCACACATGGTGCACATCCAGACCGGCGGCTCGCCGCCGCCTGCCAAGGTCATCAAGGGCATGGAAGAGCTCGGCTTCCAGGTACTGCACATCTACGGCATGACCGAGCTGCAGGGGCCATCCACTTTTTGCGCTCCGCAGGATTGGGAAGATAAATATACGGAAATGGCACGGCAGGGCGTGCGGTATCCCGTGGTCGAAGGCCACATCGTCGCCGACCCGAAGACCTGCAAGCCGGTGCCGAAGGACGGAAGCTCGGTGGGCGAGATCCTGGTCCGCGGCAATACGGTGATGCTCGGCTATCTGAAGGATGCGAAGGCGACCGCCGAGGCGTTCGCGGGCGGGTGGATGCACACCGGGGACCTCGCCGTGTGGCACCCGAGCCACTACATCGAGATCAAGGACCGCAAGAAGGACATCATCATTTCCGGCGGGGAGAACATTTCCTCGGTGGAAGTCGAGATCGCGCTTTACAAGCATCCCGCCACCCAGCTGGCGGCGGTGGTGGCGCGGCCTGACGAGAAATGGGGCGAGACGCCGTGCGCTTTCGTGCAGCTCAAGCCCGGCAGCAGCGCCACCGAGGCGGAATATATCGACTGGTGCCGCCAGAATCTGGCGCACTTCAAGATTCCGAGGAAAGTCGTCTTCGGGCCGGTGCCGACCACGGCGACCGGCAAAATCCAGAAGTTTGTCCTGCGGGAAAGAGCGAAATCGCTTTAGTACTCTATCGATCGAGGCCCTGGTCTTCGTAGGAGGCGGGGTCCGAGATCGGCTCGATATGCGTGTCGACCGAAGCGCTAGGCACTCTCTCGCGGATACGCGCCTCGATCTCTTCCGACAGCTGGTGCGCCTGAGCGACGGTCCAGGCGTCCGGCACGAGCAGGTGGAACGACACAAAGCGGCGGGCACCGGCCTGGCGCGTGCGCAAGGCGTGAAAGGAGATGCCGTAGCGGCGGGAATATTCGTCGAACAGCTTGGTGATCGCGCCTTGGTCGTCGGGCGAGATGGCCGCATCCAGCAGCCCCGACACCGAGCGCCGCATCAGGCCCACGCCGGTCCAGATGATGTACGCCGCCACCGCGAGCGCGATGAGCGGGTCGAGCACCAGCCACCCGGTGGCGAATACCAGCGCCACGCCCGTGATCACGCCGATCGAGGTCCACACGTCGGTCATGAGATGCTTGCCGTCCGCCTCCAGCGTAATGCTGTGGTGGCGGCGTCCCGCGCGCCCCAGTATTAGCGCCATGGCAAGATTGATCGCCGTTGCTGCCGCGCTGATACCCAGGCCAAGAACGGCCGTCTCGAGCGGCTGCGGGTGGATGAGCCGCGGCAGTGCCGTGGCGAAAATGCCGCCCGCGGCGAGCACGATCAGCGCGCCTTCGATGCCTGCAGAGAAGTATTCGGCCTTGGAGTGGCCGTACTGGTGGCCTTCGTCCGGCGGGGCGGCGGCCAGCCGCAGCATCGATACGGCGAGCAGCGCCGCGGCGAGGTTCACGAAAGACTCGAGCGCATCGGACAGCAGCCCCACCGAGCCGGTCAGCCACCAGGCGAGCGTTTTGAGCGCGATCGTGGCGAGCGCCGCCACCACCGACAGCCAGGCATAGTGCTCAGGCCGCATAAGCACGGTACAGTCGCACCAATCGGTCGGTTCCGAATGCTGGAACCTTGGTTCCCAACCAGGCGAGCTCGAACAAGGTGACGTAGCGCGGCTTTCCCGCAGAGGCCTGGAAGTGGCGCGCTTGCAGGGCGCCGGGTAGAGCGGCATTTTCCAGCGGCGCTTCGCCGCAAACCAATAGCAGCGCCTTTGCCGCCGGGTGCGGATCGGCCTGGCCGGGAGCGATTTGTTCGCAGGCCCAGCGCCGGAAAACGACTGCCTTCTCCAGGCAGCGCCGCGTCCAGGGCGTCGCGCCCTCGAAGCGCGCGAGATACTCCGGCGTCATCAGTACCCCGGGAGAATCCAGCTCGTACGTGGCGAGGTACTTGCCTTCGCCGGGGGACGTGTCCGCGACCCAGCGGCGCGCGCAGCGAAAGCCCTGGATCGAAAGACGCTCGGGGAGATGCTCGCTGTCGTACCAGGCGTTGAACTCTTCCTCCATGGCCGCAAGCGGCTCGGTCATCGTCAGCAGTAGTCCGCGTCTTGTCATATCAACGATTCGAGTTGCTCCAGAGTTCCGGCCTGACGTATCTGTCCCTGCTCGAGCAGGTAGCCCCGATCCGCGACGCGGCGCGCAAAGGCGAGATTCTGCTCGCTTAGCAGCACAGTCACGCCGGCGTGCTTCAATTCGAGGATCGCCTTCTCAACCTGCTTCACGATGATCGGCGCGAGCCCTTCGGAAGGCTCGTCGAGCAGAATCGCTTTCGGGTTCCCCGCCAGCGTGCGCGCAATGCACAGCATCTGCTGCTCGCCCCCCGACATGTAGGCGGCGCGCCGGCCTTGCATCGCCTGAAGCGCGGGAAATAGTTGAAACAGCCTTTCTTGGCTCCAGGCAGGTGTCCCCTCGCGCGATGGCTGGCGGCCGACCTCCAGATTCTCCGCCACCGTGAGGTCCGTAAAGATGCGCCGGTCTTCGGGCACATAGCCGAGCCCGGCGCGGGCGATTTCGTACGGCTCCCCTCCATCGATGCGGCGGCCCTCGAAAAGCACCTCGCCCGAAAGCGGCCGGACCAGTCCCATGAGAGTCTTGAGCGTAGTCGACTTGCCGGCGCCGTTG
>Ga0137415_10008279_pt1 | contig 10304 bp, 6 predicted proteins | sample CZODoug3_1_1_16f_FD_183082 | JGI IMG/M metagenome (GOLD analysis project Ga0137415, IMG submission 183082) | Vadose zone soil fungal communities from Angelo Coast Range Reserve, California, USA - CZODoug3_1_1_16fungal (Hybrid Assembly) | ecosystem: Environmental > Terrestrial > Soil > Vadose... | reverse complement strand
CTCTCTAGGGTCGCGCGTACCGCCGTGGTCCGCCGCGCACCCGTACCTCAATCTGTACACGCACAAGGCGCCGATCACCGCCAGGGTGGCGGGGAACGACCGGATCACGGCGGACGGCGTCGGCAGCGGCGTGCATCATATCGTCCTCGACTTCGGGCCGGTTCCCTTTCCGGTCCTCGAGGGCCAGTCGATCGCCGTGATACCCCCCGGCAACGGGCCAGACGGACGGCCGCACCACGCGCGGCAGTACTCGGTGTCGAGCCCGCGCAACGGCGAGCGATCTGGGCACAACGACGTTGCTCTCACCGTGCGACGCGTCGAGAGCGACAGCGAGAGCGGCAGGCATGCGGGGGTCTGCTCGAACCATCTCTGCGACCTCGCGAAGGGCGACGAGGTTCGCGTCATCGGCCCGTTCGGCGCGACATTCCTGATGCCGAATCACCCGAACTCGAACCTGCTCATGATCTGCACGGGCACCGGCGCGGCGCCCATGCGCGCCATGACGGAGTTCCGGCGAAGGCGGCGAGCCACGGGGAAGATCATGCTTTTCTTCGGCGCGCGGACGAAGGAGGAGCTCCCGTACTTCGGACCGCTCACGAAGCTCCCCGAGGACTTCATCGACACGACCCTCGTCTTTTCCCGCACACCTGGGCAACCAAAGCGCTACGTGCAAGACGCCCTCCGGGAGCGCGCCCGCGACGTCGCGGTGCTCCTCCGCGAGGAGGAGACATACGTGTACGTCTGCGGGCTGAAGGGCATGGAGGACGGCGTCGTGCAGGCGCTTGCGGATGTGGCAAACGCACAGGGCGTCGCGTGGGAACCGCTGCGCGCCCGCATGAAGGCGCAAGGCCGCCTGCACTTCGAAACTTACTGATGGAACCGGCCCTTCACCACGGGTCGGTGCAGACGACGCGATTGTCGGGCACCAATTGTGCGCAGGCGCGGAATCTCCAGTCGGGAGAGGGGTTCGTCTCCTTGGCTGCGCTCGTATAGCTCCGATTCTGGACTTGGACCACGAACGGCCCGCATTGGAGCCAGCCGGAGCGAAAGTTGGTAACGGTCCAGTCCATCCACACACTGTCACCGGGCACTGTCACTCCGCTGAGCTTGGCAAATCCTCGTGTTCGGCCGTTGATCGTCGCGGTTTCGAGCGTAATATGCGTACTGCCAAATACGTCGACCTGGCGGCGGACGACGCCAGATAGACTATCGGAAATATCGACGAAGCCATTGGCTCCGTGAATGCAATCCCCCGCGCTCATCGGAGATACGGACAGCTCCGAAGTGGAGCTCGTGGTCGAATCGGTGTCTTTGACATCTTCCGCACTTTGCCCCGTTTCACCGGCGCAGCCGAGTGCTCCAGCCATCATCAAGGTCATCGCTACCGCAGCTAGTTTCATCATTGGTCGCAACCTCGCAGGATCGAAATTTGTCGTCTGCAGCGGTGTCCCACTGCCGCCTTCCGAATGAATCGGTCATTCGGAGGTCCGCAGGGTCCTATCCATGAAAGGTGCCAACGCCGTGCGCTGGTTCGAGCGAGAAGTCCGCACGCGAATTCGTAATTTGCGCCCGCAGGTGTATCGCAAATATTGCTCTCCCGCGGTACGGTACATCTGCGATGGTACACATATTCACGCACCACTCAGCTTCCCGAAAAGCCAAATTCCCGTTTTGGCTTCAGATCCTCCTCGGCCTCGTGCTGGGGGTCTTGCTCGGGTGGATCGCCCGAAGCGGGAACGTCGCGTGGCTCACGGCGACGCTCGAAATGATCGGTTCGATTTTCGTTCAGCTTCTCAAGCTCGCCGTCGCGCCGCTGGTCTTTTTCGCGATCCTCGTGTCGATCACCAACCTTCGGCACGTCAACAACGCCGCGCGCCTCGCCACCCGCACCTTGCTCTGGTTCATGATCACTTCTCTCATCGCGGTCGTCATCGGCCTCGGACTCGGGTTGATCACCAACCCCGGTGCGGGCACCGGCCTCACCCCGGCCGACGGCAAGCCGCCGTCCCACACGGGCTCCTGGCTCGACTTCCTGACCGGCATCATCCCAACGGACGTGGTGACGCCGTTCACCAAGCTCAACGTGCTGCAGATCGTTTTCATGGCGGCCGTTGTCGGGATTGCCGCGCTGAAGCTCGGCGACAAAGCCACGCCCGTGCTCGAATGCAGCCGCTCCGTGCTGGCACTGCTGCAAAAGGCGCTGTGGTGGGTCATCCGGCTCGCTCCCTTGGGCACGATGGGCCTGGTCGGCAAGGCGATTGCCACGTACGGCTGGGACCTTCTCGGCAAGTACGCGACCTTTACCATCGACATCTATGTCGGCTGCGCACTGGTCCTGTTCGGCGTCTATCCACTTTTGCTCTGGGCGGTCGCAAAGCTCAATCCGCTGCACTTCTTCGAAGGCGCCTGGCCCGCCATTCAGTTGGCCTTCGTCTCGCGTTCCTCGGTCGGCACCATGCCGATCACGCAAAAGGTCACCGAACGACTCGGCGTACCGAAGGAGTATGCATCCTTCGCCGTACCGTTCGGCGCGACGACCAAGATGGACGGTTGCGCCTCGATTTACCCCGCGCTCGCCGCCATTTTCGTGGCGCAAATCTTCGGCGTCCCGCTGGGCGTGGGCGAATACGTGCTGATCGTCTTCGTCTCGGTCATCGGATCGGCGGCCACGGCCGGTCTCACCGGCGCCACCGTCATGCTGACGTTGACCCTGTCGACGCTCCATCTGCCTCTGGCAGGTGTCGGCCTGCTGCTGGCCATCGATCCGATCTTGGACATGATGCGCACCGCCACCAACGTGGCTGGTCAGATCGTGGTCCCGATCCTCGTTGCGGCCTCGGAGAAGATCCTGGACCAGGAAGCCTACGACCATCCCACCAGCATCGATGGCGACGCCGCGCGCGACGGCGAGCCAAACGTCGCCGTTCACGCTCCGATCACCGAATAACGAACTTCAGAATCATCTATTTATGAGATGGAAAACATCTCAATATTGCCAATTTACGAGATGGATTGCAAGGCGCATGCTTCCGGGTGGAAGTGAGGCTTGCGATGATGACCCTTCGATCCGCTACAGAGCGCGGCCATGCCAGCCACGGTTGGCTCGACAGCTTTCATAGCTTTTCTTTCGCCGACTACTACGATCCGAAACAGATGGGCTTTCGGGCGCTTCGGGTCATCAACGAAGATCGGGTGGCACGCGGCCAGGGTTTCGGCGCGCACCCCCATCGCGACATGGAAATCATCTCGTACGTCCTCGAAGGCGCCCTCGAACATCGCGATTCGATGGGCACCGGTTCGATCATCCGCCCCGGCGACGTGCAGCGCATGAGCGCGGGAACCGGCGTGCGCCACAGCGAGTTCAACGCGTCCAAGAGCGATGAGGTGCACTTTCTCCAGATCTGGATCATCCCCGAGAAGAGGGGCATTTCTCCGAGCTACGAGCAGAAGGCCTTCTCACGCGAAGAGAAGCAGGGCCGCCTGCGGACCGTCGCCTCGCCCGATGGGCGCGACGGCAGCGTCCTCGTTCACGCGGACGCGGTGGTCTACGCGGGCGTCTTCGACAAAGGGGAATCGAGCCGGCTCGAGCTGAGCGCTGGCCGCCATGCGTGGGTGCAGGTCGCTCGAGGCCATGTGCGCGTCAACGACCGCGAACTTGCGGCCGGCGACGGTGCAGCCATCTCGGACGAGGCGAGCGTCCGCGTGGAAGGCATCGACGGCGGCGAGGTGCTCGTGTTCGATCTCGCATGAGTGACTTCCCAACTTTGGGATTGGCGTCCCAGAAACGCCAATCTCGGATCTGGGACGGCGAAAACACCGCGCCATTCGAAAACGGTTTGCGTCGCGTGCAAACCGGCACGCGCCTTGCTTGAGCTCGGAGCGGTCATGATCCGGAACATTCGTTTCGTGCTTCGATGGAGACGGAATCGAACATGCTCCAAGATATCCGACTTTCGATTCGGCTCCTGCTGAAGAACCTCGGCTTCACCGCCGTGGTCATCGCGACGCTCGGGCTCGCCGTGGCTGCGAATACCGTCGTTTTCAGCATCGTCAACGCGATTCTCATTCGTCCATTGCCATTTCCAGAACCGGGCCGATTGGTTCAGCTCAATACGAAATATCCTTTTCAAGAGCCGGGCAATTGGGAATTATCGTGGTTCGAATACGTCGACGTGAAGCGCGAAATGCACTCGCTCGAATCGGCGGGCGCCTGGGACATCGGCGACGCGAATTTGACGGCGGGCGATCGACCGGTGATGGTGACCGCGGCGAAGGTGACTTCCAACTTACTGCCATTGCTCGGGGTTCGGCCGATGCTCGGGCGATTTTTCGATGCGAGCGAGGACGTTCCGGGAGAGCCGAGCGTCACGTCGTTTGGATACGGTGGGGCGCGCGTCGTCGTTCTCGGGTATGGTACCTTCAAAACGGTATTCGGCGGCGATCCGAACATCGTGGGCCGAACGGTGAAGATCGATGCGCTGCCCGTCACCGTGGTCGGCGTGATGCCTCGCGATTTCGAGTTCCCCGAGCGCGCGCAAATATGGATGCCCCTCGCCGCCGATGCCTCCAAAATGCAGCGTGCAGTCCATAGGCTGAACGTGATCGGGCGCCTCGCGCCCTGCGTGGGGCTCGAGCGCGCGCGGGCTGAAATGGCCTCACGGATGCCCGCGTGGGCGACTGCGCATCCGGGGGAGCACCAGATCGATCCCGTAGATCATCCCATCGTGTTTCGGCCACTTCAGGAGGAGGTCGTCGGCTCGGTGCGTCGTGCATTGCTGACGTTGCAAGCGGCGGTCGTGTTCGTGCTCCTCATCGCTTGTGCGAATATCTCGAATCTGCTCCTCGCGCGGACGGAGGCTCGGAGCAGCGAGATTGTCGTTCGTGTGGCGCTCGGAGCGAGCCGACGCCGTCTGGCGCGTCAATTCCTGACGGAGAGTGTGGTGCTCGGGCTTCTCGGTGCGGCGGTGGGGATTCTTTGCGCAGCGTGGGGGCTCGACATGGTGCTCGGACTTCTCCCCGAGGGCGTTCCGCGCGCGCACGAAATTGGTCTGGATACGACCGTGCTCGCGTACGCCGTTGCCGTGGCGGTGGCAACGAGTCTCGTGTTCGGGCTCACGCCGATCGTTCACGCGTGGCGCAATCTCGCGGGAAACCTTCGCGCCGCCGCGACCAGCAGCCGGAGCAATCGGTTCTTTCGACGCGCGCTCATTCTCGCGCAGGTGGCCCTCGCGATCGTTCTCGTGATCGGCGCGGGGTTGATGATTCGAAGCTTCGTGCGCCTTCAAAAGACCGACCTCGGATTCGATCCGCGCGGGCTCGTGACCTTGAATCTCCAGCTCCCGAAGAAGGCATACCCCACCGACGACGACGTCATGGCGTTCTGGAAACGCCTGCTCGAAGGCGCGCGGAGCTTGCCGGGCGTCCAATCCGCGACCCTCATGGACGACCTCCCGCCGCAGCGTCCGCCCAATTCGAATACCTTCGAGATCGTCGGACGCGTGCCCCCGCCGGGCCGGGAATGGATCGTGGACTGCCGGCAATTCGCTGGCGACGACTACTTCTCCACGATGCGCATCCCGCTCGTGCGCGGCCGGCTCTTCGATGGCACGGACACCGAGACAGCCCCCAAGGCGGTGATCATCAACGAGGCGATGGCCAGGAAGTATTGGTCCGATGAGGACCCCATCGGGAAGCGCATTCGGATATTTTCGACATCGGCTCCCGGTGAGCCGCCGATCGAGCAGACGATCATCGGCGTGGTGGCAGACGTCAAACAGCATGGCGTCGATGCCCCCGCGGGAACGGAGCTGTACCTCCCCATCCGACAAACGTTGGGGTGGCGCCATTACGTGCCAGGCGAGACCTTCGTGCGGCGGACGTTGTATCTCGTACTCCGTACGGATGGGGATCCGCGTTCGCTCCTTGCGAGTGTGCGCGCATACGTGGCGTCGCGCGATGCCGATCTGGCGATCGCGCGGCTGCAAACGATGGATCATGTCGTGTACGACACCATCGCCAAGCCTCGTTTCGTGATGACCTTGCTCACGTGCTTTGCGGGCGTGGCGCTCCTGATGGCGGCCATTGGGATCTACGGCGTCATGTCGTACTCGGTTGCCCAGCGCACGAAGGAGCTCTCGATCCGGATGGTGCTGGGGGCGAACGCGGGACGGCTGCAACGGATGCTCGTGCTCGAGGGGCTCCAGTTGGCGGCCATGGGCATCGCATTCGGGCTCGCGGTCGCGTGCCTGGCGACGCTGGCGCTTCAACAGTGGATCTCGGGATTGCTCTTCGAGGTCTGCGGACTCGACCCCATCACGTACGCGGTCGTCGTCGCCGTCACCGGCGGGGTCACGGCGCTCGCGAGCTATCTCCCAGCACGGCGCGCGACGCGCATTCATCCGATGACGGCGATGCGCCATGAATGAGTGCATACGCACGTGTACGTGCACGTGAACGTTTCCCTGCACGGGCTCGGGCTCCAGCTCGATGGATGTCACTACCCTCGCAACCGACGAAGGGTGACCCCTACCCTTCATCTTCGGAGATGGAATACACTGCGCGAATGTCTCAAGGGACCGACAAGACGTACCAGATGCTCTGGGACTGCCAGTATTGCAGTCAGAAAAAAAACCTCGGGCTCACGCACCGTCATTGTCCGAACTGCGGCGCGACGCAGGACACGACCACGCGCTATTTTCCGCCCGACTCGGAAAAGGTCGCGGTCGAAGATCATCCGTACGTCGGCGCGGACGTCCTCTGCCCGTCGTGCGGCAACGCGAGCTCGCGCGCGGCCAGGTGCTGCGGCAACTGCGGGGGCTCGCTCACCGGTGGACGAGATGTGGCGCTCGTGCAAGCCCCCCAGGCGCCACCTCCGCCGCAATGGCAATCGGCATCGCCGCCGACGTCGACGTGGAAATGGAAAGTTCAGTACACGTTCGTGATCCTGGGCGCGGTGCTCGCACTCTTCGCCGGGACGTGTGCCTTCGTTTTCCACAAGCGAGCGGGGGCCTTCGAGGTGAAGGAAACCCACTGGGAGCGCAACATCACGGTCGAACAGCTCGACATGAAGAGGGATTCCGCGTGGTGTGATGCCGTTCCCTCGGACGGGCGAATCCTCGATCGCCACGACGAGGAGCGCTCGACGAAGCAGATCCCCGACGGACAGACCTGCACGACGACGAAAAAGGATCAGGGCAACGGGACCTACAAGGAAGTCCAGGAGTGCAAGCCCAAGTACAAGAGCCAGTCCGTTTACGATAAGAAATGCGACTTCGAGGCGCCGCGATGGGTCACGCTGCGAACGGAGAAAGCCCAAGGCGGCGACGGCGCCCGCCAGTGGCCGACGCTTTCGCTCGGAAGGACCGGCACCTCGATCGGCTCGGAGCGCGAAGCTTCGCGCACTGAAAAAGACATCGTCACCTTCGTCGAACCCTCGACGGGCAAGACCTCGACCTGCGATTTTCCCGAGAGCAAGTGGCGAACCTTCAAGCCGGGCGCACGTTATCAGGGAAAGATTGGCGCGGTGACCGGATCGATTGACTGCGACACGCTCGTGGCAAAGTGATCGCCTGCTGCCTCGAGCGCGAGCACAAGGGACGGCAAGTAACGACGATGCGCGCCCGGGACGCGCACCGTTTCGTCATTTACTCATCGTTTCATCGTGTGATTGCGTCGAAGGAATTCGACGATCAATCACAGAATTTAGAGTGGCTCGTACAAATGTCGACGGACCACGACATCGCCGACGGGAGTGCCTGAATCGAAAACTCCGCCGACCCTGCGGGGTTGGCGACACTGATACCCGTCTTGCGACGAAACCGCTTGTCTTTCCAAGAGCGCACGATCATCGATTTATCCACGATACACCTCCAGAATGTGGCCGGTTACCTAACCCCCCCCAGCGTGCAACCTAGGTGACGCGTATATCCTTTTCAAGCATCACATGGCAGTCACACTACGATTTGGAATGCGATGTTCCCTGCGTGCGTGTCGTGACGTCGCGACGACCATTCCATCGCTGGAAATGCTCACCCCCCAATGCGAATGGGTCGCGACGTGCTCAGATGTTCTGTCGAAAAACGCGCAACGTCGCCGGGGGAGGGGTCGAACTTCCAGCTTATGAAGCGAGACATCCAGACGTCGCCCCTCATTGCGACGTCGCGACGGCTCCTGGGTATCGCCGCAGCGCTGCTCCCGGCATGTGGTGTGCTCCTCGGCGTGGATGCAGATCGACCGCTGGGCACAGATGCAGGGGGCACTTGGGACGCACAAGACGTGGACTCGGCCCAAAGTCTCGACGGCGCCAGGGGCGTTTGCAATGAAACACAAAAGCGCTGCCAGGCACTTTGCGTATCGCTCAGTTGTCTCCCCCTACTCCGAACTTCCTGCAAGTCTCCACGGGTGTCAACTACACCTGCGGGGTAAAACCAGACGGCACCCTGGCTTGTTGGGGAAGGAACGACGCAAGCCAGGCGTCGCCCCCGCCGGGCAACTTCCAGCAAGTCTCAGCGGGTGCGGACTTCGCCTGCGCGTTGCGCCAGGACGGCAGCCCCACGTGCTGGGGAAACCCCGCCGATGGCCGAGCCCCCGCCAACCCGCCGTAGCCCGGTGGGTGTAGCGCGCCGCTAGGGTAGATGCACGACGATCTGCTCGACCTGCTCCTCGACCTGCATGGCGTCCGCCAACCGGTGCGCTATCACGTCTATGCGCCGCGCGAGCTCGGCATTCGATCGCGCAGCAGCACCGATGGAAAGCCGATTGTGCGCGTGAAGACGTCCGTGCTGCGCACCCCTGATTGCGCGCGAACATCCCGACGCGTGGGCGCGATATCTCTCGAGCGGCGAAGTCCCAGGTCTCGACGAACTGCTCGAGGTCGAAGACGACGCCTAGGGTGAATATCATGAAATGCGCCGTCCGACCTGAAAGGCACCTGTAGCGTGCGCCGAGAACGGCTCGGATGCGAATCACGTCAAGATCGCAAGCGTTTCGCGGAGGACGGTCTCGATCGATGGAGCCAGACCATCCCAGCGCTGCTCGATGATGCCGAGCGCACGGCGCGCCTGCTGCTCTTTGAACCCCATCGCGTTCAGCGCGCGGAGTGCCATCTCGGATTCGTACCCGCGCTGGCGCGGGTGGGTTCTCTTCGCGGTCTTCTTCTGCTCGATGTATTCACGGCCAAAGTGGCCTTCGGCCGCAAGTGAATTATGGAGACGGCACTTGAACCGAGAGATTCATCGCATCGTCGGTGCCTCCGAACGCGCGCGGGCTTCCATGATCGAGCTCGAGGAACGCCCGCGATTCACAACGCCGGCCAGTTTCGTCGATGAAAGTACATTGCTCGCCGTCGCGCTCGAACACTTCGCGCCGTACGGCCCTCGTTACGTACCCCGGTCGCGTGCCCTTGCGCGGGGCTCTCGCAGCAGGACGCTTCGCTTTCCCGAGCCGCTGCTTCTCGAGCTTGGCGATGAGCAGATCGATTGCACGGTCCACGATGACCGAAAGATCGCCACTTGGATTCGTGTGACGCATTAGATTTGCCACGCGCTCGATTTTCTCCTTCAGCTCCGCAGTCGCGGTGAACTGCACCTTGTACCGCTCCGGCGAGAGCGGTTCGACACGAGCCGTTTTCGCTGCTGGCGCGGCGGCTGCGGGCAAGGGAACGGTGGACGCCGGCATGACTTGGATCAGCGAAGGCACGTCGGGCCGTGGAAAGCGGGTAGCCACGAGCTCTTGTACCTGGCCCTTGGTCTTCCCCGACGCCGCGCGCAAGAGGTCATCGTGATTGTCGTCGGTCAGGTGCTCGCGCAGTAGAAGAAGGGCAGTCAGGTGAATCTCTCCGCGTTCGATCATTCCAAGCGCGAGCGGAAACCTTCGCACGAGGCGCGAAGCAGCGACACGGCGGCATGCTTCATCGTCGCTCATTCGGAGTCTGCGGACGCAAAAATCGAACAACGATGAGTATGCAGATTGCAAATCCAGCCGCCGGTCCTCGACCTCACCGAGATGCGCCAGCAAGCGGGCGAGAAGAACGCGGCCTTGGCCGACGAGCGCATCGAGACCCGAGAGCAGTTCTTCGTTCGAGAGGTCGGCGAGCTTCATGGGGCATTTGTACCATCGCTATTTTCGGCTCCCACATTGGCGCGCTATCGCGCGATCGCGAGCGCGGAGACCTCGACGCTCGTCGCACGCGCGAACGCCGGCGGTCGCGGCGAAGAGCATAGCTTGCGCGCCCGATTCGGATTCCAGGCCTGGGGTTTTGCGCGCTAGTTCGATAAATCCGTCAAGCCAAATCAACAATGCGACAC
>Ga0137415_10008278_pt1 | contig 10305 bp, 8 predicted proteins | sample CZODoug3_1_1_16f_FD_183082 | JGI IMG/M metagenome (GOLD analysis project Ga0137415, IMG submission 183082) | Vadose zone soil fungal communities from Angelo Coast Range Reserve, California, USA - CZODoug3_1_1_16fungal (Hybrid Assembly) | ecosystem: Environmental > Terrestrial > Soil > Vadose... | reverse complement strand
GTGCGAACGGTATCCAAACTCAACAAATTCTCAGTCGCGCGCGCGGTCAAATGACCAATCAAATCCGCAGGCAAAAGCTTGTCTCCGTTGCGATCGATAAACAAAAGGTCACACACAGCAATGCCAGCTTTTGGGTATTGAGCGCATGCCTTTAGCATCTCAGTGAGAAATTCCGGAGCCATTGTGTCGTCGCAGGTGGCAATGTGCAGAAATTCGCCGCGTGCAAGCTCCATGCCCCGGTTAAGTGCGGCATAAAGTCCATCCTGTGGAAGCTGGTAGAGTCGAAAACGGGAATCAGTGGATGCGATCGATTTAAAAACCTCCCAACTACCGTCGGTGGAATGGCTATCAAGGACGATCGCCTCCCAACTGGAGAACGTTTGGGCTAGAAGAGACTCGATGCGTGCGTCGAGAAACTGACGCGCGTTAAGACAAGGCAACAGAATGGAAACTCTCGGTGGCTGACCCATTGCAATTGAAATCAAAGTTGCCGGTGGTAACAGTCTCGCGATTCAGTAGCCCCGCATCCTCTTATTGACTCAAATTTGTCCAATAAACCTCATAAGCCCTTTCGCAAAGTCCATGCCATCGCGCGAGCCGTCCTACCCGTCCGCGTGCGCTACCAGATGCGGTACCTTCAGAGATGGGATGCACCGGTTTGGCAAGGTGAATTGGGAGACGATACGAACCTGCTTGAATCCAGCGCAGCGCAGCACCTCGATTAGGCACATGCCGTTCATCACCCACCAACTCCGGCGGTCCGAGTCCATGGTGCCAACCGGGCACATGACCGGAAGGTGTGCGACAGCCGGGTCCTCGAACGAGGGCGACGCCACGATGCAGCGGTGCTTGGTCAGCTTGTACAGCCTTTCGAATGCAGGGATCGGGTCGCGGAGGTGCGAAGTAATTGATCCCGCAAAAGCAAGATCGAGCTTTCGGTTGCCGAACGCCGCTCGGGCTCATTTCATAGACATTAATCAGCTTACTTGTGACACGCGACTTCCTCACCCCGCTGGCAAACTCGAACGCCCCGGTGATGTGCTCGACGGTAAACCCTTGCTCGTCTCCAATGGCCTTGCGTCGCGCCTCCCGCTGCTCATCGCCACCCAGGAAGTCCCAATCGAGGAAGGAGCAAATGTCCGTCGCAGTCACCGCAGCGCGCCGCCGCTCGAACTCGAACGCAAAAAAGCCGCTGCCACGCCCGACATCCAACACATCCATGCCATCCATCCGCTCCGGGAAACCGTAGTGAAGCAGCACCTCTCGGATATCAGTCACCGTCGATGATTACTCCATTCCTCAAATCGACGGAATGATACCAGTAATATTTAGATGCCTGCTTTTGTAAATCCAACCTTACCTCCAATCGAAAAGATACTATCCTAAGAAATATCCTAACTTCCCGATCCCACGGTGCGCGATCCGGTCCCTTATGCTGCAACACGATTACGTTCTGGAAACAAGTCGGTCAATCGGCGTTTCGCGATCCGACGGAATTCGTCTCCAGTTTCTCTATGGCAGGTTGTTGATGAACCGCCATAGGAGAATGGATCCGTGTTTGACCTCGAGATTCCTTACGTGCGCGCGAGCTGGTCGCGTGTCGGCAAACGGACAATCAATAAACGGCCCTGCATCCTCGAGACGCTTGACGCTTGCTGGTGGGCATGCCAAGTTCGCGTGGCTCAGTGGTTACGCTTAACCGCGAAGAGGCGCTCGGCGACCTGACGGCGCCGTCAAGCCGGTTTTGGCCACATATTTCTCGACGATGAATTCCACTCATCCCTGCTGGTGCGGCCAGAGCGATCTCACCGATTTTTCACCTGAATACTTCTGTTGCGAAAACTGCCAGACCCTCGTGCTCAAGAACTGGCCGCCGGCGGAGCGATTCGATGTTATCAGCGATGTCGGCGATTTTTATGGACGCGGCTACTATGAATCGCACCTGCCCCAGGCCTACGGGTATCCGGAGTTGTTCGAGCGAGCGCGGAACGATTTAAACGAACGCTGCATGCATTGGATGCGAACGCTGCTGAAGTATCGGCTGCCACCCGCGCGGACGCTCGAATTGGGCTGCTCGCACGGAGGATTCGTCGCCTTGATGCGATGGGCCGGATTTGATGCAACGGGTCTGGAACTGAGTCCCTGGCTGGTGGAATACGCAAAGTCCGCGTTTGGCGTCCCGATGCTTACGGGCACGATCGAAAAGCAGAATCTAGAACCGGACAGCTTAGATCTCGTCCTGCATTTCGACGTTCTCGAGCATCTGCCCGATCCCCGTACCACAATGCAACGCTGCATGGAACTGCTAAAGCCGGACGGCTTCATGATCGTTCAAACGCCTTGTTTTCCCGTTGGCCGCACGTACGAGGAAATGGTGCGAAATAAGGATCGTTTTCTCGAGCAGTTTAAGCCGGCCGAGCATCTGTACATTTTCAGCCGCCAGTCCCTCGTCCGATTATTCTCCGAGCTGGGAGCGCCCTTTCTTTATTTTGAACCGGCTATTTTCAACGATTACGACATGTTTACTATCGTGAGCGCGCACGAATTGTCTCCCCACACCGAACAGGAAGGTACCGAAGTTCTGCTGCGCCATCCCGAGGGACGCATCATACAGGCGTTGCTCGACGCCAACGCCCAGCATAAAGAGTTGGTCCGGCGTTATGAAGAGATTGATGCCGACCGAGAGGCCAGGCTACAAGCGTTGCGGCAGGCGGGCGCGCGCATCGAGGAGATCGAGGCCGACCGCGAGGCAAGGTTACAGAAGCTTCTGAAAATGGATGCCTTGTACAAGGCCATGGAAGAAAGACTTGCTTCGAAGAGTGCGGCTGATGGGTCGGGCGCCGCACGCTAGAACCGACGGACAATTTATGCAGCCTGCTATCTCGATTGTGGTGCCCAGTTATAACCAGCCTCCCGAGTTTGTCTCGGAATGTCTCGCCAGCATCTTTACCCAGCAGGGCGCGAGTTTTGAAACGATCTTTGTGGACGGCCAGTCCAACCCGCAAACACTTGCGGCAGCCGAGCCTTTCCGCAGCCGGTGCGCGCACTTTATTTCCGAGCCGGACGAAGGGCAGGCGGACGCAATCAATAAGGGTTTGCGCCTCGCGCGCGGCAGCCTCGTTGCCTGGTTGAACACCGATGATTTTTATGAGCCCGGCGCCTTTCAGCACATGGAGAATGCATTCAAAAAGAACCCAGCTGCCCCCTTTCACATGGGTATTGGGTTCCGGACCGATCAAGCGGGCAAGGCGCGGCGCCCGTTTTATCCAGATAACTTCCGTTTCAACCGACGTGCGTTCGTCGCGGGACTCAATTACATCCTCCAACCTGCCACTTTTATTCGGCGCGAAGCGCTGCAAAAGGCGGGCGGGCTGCTCGATAGAAACTTGCATTACGTCTTGGATTCCGAGATTTGGTTTCGGCTCCTTACGCTTGGCGATCCTGATTGGGTCCCTTTCCCTGTCGCTTGCATCCGCGAATATCCGAGCACAAAGACTGCGACGGGCGGTTGGCTGCGTTTCATGGAAATCCAGAGGCTCGCCGACCAATATTCAAATTTGCAACTGACCCCTGGGGTCCTTTGCGAACTGATGCGGTTGATTCACGACCTCATAACCGATGCTGAAATCAGCAAGCTGTTTCCCAAAGAAGCCGAAAAAAAGGTCCTTGAATTGTGGAGTTGCGCCGGCGAGGGATTGCGCATGCTCGCTGGAAGAAGCGACGGTTTCCCTGTAAGCAACTAAGAATCCGAGGCGCGGGCATTGGTAATCTATTTTAGTGCACGGATCTTGCAGGCCCACTCCAGCGGAGGGATCGTTGGATATTTTCTTGGCCTCGCGGGCGCACTCGCCAGAAATCCAGAGCTTTCGATCCACGTTGGTCTGACGCCCCTTAATTTTCAAGAGATTGGCGCTTCCCTGCCAGACAATGTGGCGCGCCACTATCTTCCCGGCCCGAAAAATACTACCTGGGCAGCCAACGAGCGCAGGGCTATCGAGGAAATCAGGCCGGATTGGGTCGTTTATTGGTACCCCGATAAGCTTGATATCTATGATGCAGACCGCCCCTTCAAGGTTGCTTCCTGCCTTCCCGATCTTCAACATCTAACGTATCCGTATTTCTTTGAGCCGGCCGAGCGGTCGCGGCGCGACTTCGCATTCGGCACTGCGATCGGATCGGCGGACCTGGTTTTTACGCTCTCGAAATTCGCAAGGCAGGATGTCGCGCGGACTTACGGCTGCGACGAGCGGCGAATAAAAGTGGTGTATCCCTCTCCCAGTCCGCAGTTTCTTTCCGGAAGCGCCTCGCCGGAGGCAATCGACAGGGCGAAAAAGAAATTCGGGCTCCCTTCGCGTTATGCGATTTTTCCCAGTAACTTCTGGCCGCATAAGAATCATAAAAAGCTTCTCGATGCGCTCCTGTGCTTACGCCGACGCGGAGTGGCGATACCGCTCGTACTAGTCGGAAATGCTTCCTCTGCGGAAGGAGCGTTAATAGAACAGCTCGAGCGGGCGAAAGGCGAGGGATGGCTTTGGATGCTTGGTTACGTTGAAGACGAAGAACTCCATGCGCTCGTCAGCGGGGCCGCCTGTCTGCTTTTTCCATCGCTGTTTGAAGGTTTCGGAATTCCCGTGGCCGAAGCGCTGGCCGTCGGCGTGCCGGTGGCTTGCAGCAGCGCTTGCAGCCTGCCCGAAGTCGGGGGGGACGCAGCCCGTTATTTTGATCCGCAGGAAGTTGAGTCGATCGCGCGTGCCGTGGAAGACGTCTGGAAAAATGCACCCGCGGCGTCCAAGGCCCAGGCTCAGTCGCGTCGTTTCAACTATCTCGATTCCGCGGCCGAGCTTCTTGAGGCGCTCCGCAAAGCTCCCGCGCGGCGAGAGGCCCCCAGGCTGCGAGAAATCGCCGTCCTCGAGCCACCGCTGGTGAGCATCGTCACACCCTCCTACCAACAAGGCCGGTTTCTGCGGCAGTGCATCGAGAGCGTGCTTGCTCAGGATTACCGGCAGATCGAGTATTTTGTTCTGGACGGCGGTTCGACCGATGAATCGCGTGAGATATTGAAAAGTTACGATGGGCGTTTCTTTTGGAAGAGCGAGCGGGACGGCGGGCAAACCAGCGCAATCAATTCTGGTCTACGACTCGCAAAGGGAAGTATCCTCGCCTTTCTCAACAGTGATGATCTGCTCCTGCCAGGGGCGGTCTCAACCATTGTCGCTGAGTGGAGACGTCAGCCTAGTGTGGATTTATTCTACGGGCGAGCCAACTATATTGATGAACACGGCGATATTATCCGCGAATACGATACGCGCGAGTTTCAACTCGAGGAGTTCAAGGGCCGCTGTATCATCTGCCAGCCGGCCGCTTTCTGGTGCCGGCGCATCATGGATCGCATAGGGCTCTTTGACGAGGATTTCCAGACGGCGATGGATTATGAATACTGGCAACGCATCGCCGCTAACAAAGGGCTTATCGTTCGCATCGACAAACTGCTGTCGTGTTCGCGCGAATATTCGGCAACAAAAACGAAATCCCAGCGTGGCAAGGTTTACAAGGATATTTTCAAGAGCCAATGGCGCCACTGGGGCAACGTTCATCCAGAGTGGTGGATGGGATTCCTCGATTACTCTAAAAACGAGCGCCGCGCCCTGTGGAGCGCCTTCGTTCCGGCTTCCACGTGCGGGGACTTATCTTATTTTCTCTCCCGTTTTCTTCGCAGGCGGTCTTTCAAGTTTGAATCGCGGAAAGGGCGCTGGCGCCGGAATATTGGGCGATAACAGCGTCTGAAGGGCCATCCACAATTAATTGCCCCTCGTGCAACCAAATCGCGCGAGGGCAGAGTCGCGAGATTGCTTCCATTGAATGGCTGATAAAAATAACGGTTCTGCCCGCCTGCGACACGTCGTGCATCTTGCCTAAACATTTTTTTTGAAACTCGGTGTCGCCCACCGCCAGAACTTCGTCGACGAAGAGAATTTCCGGATCGAGGTGCGCGGCGACGGCGAAAGCGAGCCGCACATACATTCCGCTGGAATACCGCTTTACCGGCGTGTCCAGGAACTTATCAATCCCGGCGAAGGCAACGATTTCGGCAAACTTTCGTTGAATCTCGACGCGCTTCATGCCGAGGATGGCGCCGTTCATAAAAATGTTTTCGCGGCCGGTTAGTTCCGGATGAAAACCGGTCCCGACTTCGAGAAGCGCTCCCACGCGTCCATAAATGTCTGCGCCACCAGATGTCGGCTCAGTGATGCGACTTAAAATCTTTAGCAAAGTGCTCTTGCCTGTTCCGTTGCGTCCGATAATGCCGACTACTTCGCCCTTCTTAACTTCGAACGAAACGTCCTTAAGCGCCCAGAACGTTTCGGATGTAAGTTGGCCGTTTCTCTTCCATCGCGCCAGCATTCGCTGCGGCAAACCCATTAGATCATCACGCAGTGTCCTGTATCCCGCGTCCCGTTGATGGGCGATCTTGAAAGACTTGCTTAAGTTTTTGACAGCGATGGCGACGTCCGACATTTCGCGAAATAATCCAAAGACTAAATGATGTCGGCGAAGCCACGTTCGGCGCGGCGAAAGAAAAACGCGCCGCTAAACAAGACAACTAAGGACATTACGATCGTGATGCAGACGAGACTGGGGTTCAGAACGCTGTGGCCTAGCACTGCCCACCGAAAACCTTCAATGAATCCGACCGCGGGATTCAAGGCGAACAACGGGCGCCAGCGTTCAGGAATCATGCTTATTGGATACACGACTGGACTGGCGTACATCCAAATTTGAATGAAATATTGCAGTGCGTGTGTGCAATCACGGTATTTAACACTGAGCGCGGAAAACCATAGGGCTACGCCAGTTGCGGTCAGAGTCATGAAGAACAGAAAGACAGGTAATACGGCCAGTCGAAATGTGGGCGGGACTCGATAAATCGCCATTAACACCAAAAGAACGACCAGCGTAACCGTGAAATCGACGAGCCCACGAAGGGTCTGGGCGAGGGGGAGAAGTAACTTTGGAAAGTAAACTTTAGAGACAAGGTTGGCGTTACGGACGAGACTGTTTCCCGCGTGTTGCAGTGCTTGCGAGAAATATGTCCAGACAGTCAAACCGCAGAAGACAAACAACAGGTAGGGCGCGCCGTCGCTTGGAAGCCTTGCTACTCGGCCGAAGATTACGGCGAAGATCACTGCTGCGATGAGGGGCTGCATCACCACCCAAGCAACCCCAAGCGCAGTTTGTTTGTAGAGAAGTTTCGTGTCGCGCTCTACCAAAATCCAGAGTAAGTCGCGATACTTCCAAAGTTCGAGAACGTTAAGCGGTGCCCAGCCTTTTGTCGGTCGAATGCGAAAAGTGGGCTTTTGCTGCCGGGCTTGCGTCCGAATTGGGGTCGCATACAGCTCAGCGACAGTGGCTACGATGGGAGATTCCGTGCTCAAGCGAGAGCAATCTTAAGATAGCGTTCCCCGAGCGCAAGTGGTTTGGACGATTGAAATGGTAGCGCAATTTGCATTTTCACTGGAAATGCCATGCACCCGGAACTTCAAAGAATAATTGCATGAGTGGCGATCCGACATATCGCATATTTGACGAATTGAGTTCCTCTCTCTTTACCGCCACTCAACCAGTTCGCCTGGCGTTTTTTTGAAAACCTTTTGTTTCAGATTGATATGATTTGCCTCGACGTCAGGAGTTCCTGTACATCCGTGCAAAACTCGGAAATGTAACGGATGACGCGCAATGATTTTCGCGGAGCTTTCGCGTCCGATCCCCCGTACCCTGAACTGGCGCCACTCCAAACTTATCTCCGTCTGTCGATTTCCAAGAATCCACAGCGCGTCGCGATGGTGACTGGATGCGGAAGTTACCTGATTCAACTCCGTTTCTTCGATTCTTCGCTTTAGAATTATTCAACTGGGCCCGAGGGTGCGTTTTACATGGACGATATGTGGATCAGGCGTTGCCTTGAACGCCGAGGCGTGGAGAAATATTTCATTCCCGCTTCGAACAGGATGGGGATTGCCCTTCAGTAGCTTGGCACCATGACGCTGCACGACGTGCCCAGTGGAGGGCGCCATAATAATAAGACCGTCGAGTCCTTCGGCTCGAGGTGGAACATTTTTACTTCACGCTGAGCATGCTTTTTCTTGATGTCACGAGCTCCTGCAAGGTTAGAAGCTGCGCGTGGCGATGGCGGCGCGTGCCTCGGTCCGTGGATCGGAAAATCGCGCCGGTTGTGGGCCAAAGATTCATTGGTTGCGGCACTGTTCCATTAGTCACTGGGGCGCGTCCGACGGCGGCCGCTCGACAGATGGAATGCATAGCCGCCGCGCTAAAATCGCCGGATAAGTCAGGATATTCCCTTCAGCGTACGTATGCTTTGGGGTTAGCGGTCCAAGGTCGCTTTGATTAAGGAGAATGGCAACGGGGCGGAACTCGAGGGGAACGGCGCAACGCGTCCGTCGATTCGCGTTGCCATGGATGCGAGATACATCCGTGAAACACCGAGCGGTATTGGCACCTACACGCAGGCGCTTGTTGATCGTTTGCCGCGCGCAGGAGCTTCGGATCAGTTCATCTTTTGGAGGCATCGGCTCGCCCCGCGCCCGCTTTCACCCGGTCGCAACACGATGGACATTACAGTTCGACCAGGCCCGACTTCGCCCTTGCCGGTCTTTTGGCCCCGCCACTATGCGCCTTTCGGAGAAATAGACGTTTTCCACAGCCCTAACAATATGATGCCCCGCGGCCTGCCCTGCCCGGCCGTAATCACGGTACATGATGTTATGGCGATTGAGCGGCCGGAGTTCCATATGCAGGGTCTTGAGCAGGTCGCGAAAAAATGGTACTGCCAGCAAGCACTATGGCGCGCCTTGCGGGGCGCGGCGCGCTTGATTGTGCCGACAAAAGCGACGGCAGATCGCATCTATGCGATCGCGCCTGACGCTGCAGCGCGAGTGCGGGTTATTTGGGAAGCCGCCGAGCCGAGCTTCGCGCCGGCAGAAGATCAAGACGGCCTGCAAAAAAAAGCATTTCTCCTCACGGGGAGCGCCGCCCCGTATTTACTGGTCGTGGGCGCGAACACTCCAGCAAAGCGCCATTCATTGGCGATGGCCGCCTTTGCGGCCAAGATCCCGATGCCCTGGCGGCTCGTGCTTCTGCAACGGAGGCGAGCAGGCAAGGGATTGCGCTCATTGGCCAGCGATCTTGGGATTGCGCATCGAATTGTCTGGTTGGACGCCGTGGCGCACCAAGATGTGGTGACTCTGTTTCAAGCTGCGGGAGCGCTAATTCACCCTTCCGTCTATGAAGGCTTTGGGTTGCCGATTCTGGAAGCGATGGCATGCGGTTGTCCGGTGGTGGCAAGCGACATCCCACCATTTCGCGAAATTACGGCGCGAGCGACCCTGCTTTTCCCGCCGGACAACCTGCCAGCTCTCGCCACGGCCCTAAGTGATGTCGTCAGGTCGCCTGAACGACGCCGCTCCCTGAGCGAGCATGGCTTGGCAAGGGCGCGGGATTTTTCGTGGGATCGAGCCGCGCGTGAAACGCTCGAGGTGTATCATGACGCCACCTCGGCAGGGCATCGCTAGCCACGGCTGACGTGACGTAAGCGAGTGGGGCGGCGCACCTGATGAATCTCTGGATGGCGATGCCGTGAGAAAACGTCAACTCACGATCTTCGTTGCGGCGACCCATACCGCCAGGAGTCGCGCAAGGACCGGAATCCAGACGGTGGTTCGCGGGCTGGTCGCTGGGTTGAATCAGGTTGACGTAAACCTTCATGTCGTCCGCTGGTCTAAATGGGGCCGGACGCTGATGCCGCTCAAACTGAAAGAGAAGAATTCGCTTGGCATTAGTGAATGCACCAAGCCCATCTTACATGATGCTGTTGCCGAATCGTGGCTGCTTTTGCCCGAAGTGCTGTACCGGTGGAGAGCAAACCGCATAATCCGCTTCGCGCGAAACCGCGGCATGCGTGTAGCCGCGATTTTTCATGATGCAATTCCTCTCTCACATCCAGAGTTGGTTCGCCCGGAGGCGGCGAAATATCACGCTGAGTACATGGAAGCGCTTTGCAGCGGTGACATTGTCATCGCCGTTTCGCATTCGGCGGCTGAAGAATTCCGTCGGTTCGTAAAGGAACGAAAGTTGCGGCTGCCGTCGATTCATGTTTGCAGTCATGCCGGCGAATTGCTTGGCCAATCGCGTTGGCCCGTCAGGAGTCGCGCGACGGCCGGTTCCGTGAGCATGCTTTGTGTTTCCACCCTGGAACCGCGTAAAAATCATAGCACCTTGCTTGAAGCCTTC
>Ga0137415_10008277_pt1 | contig 10305 bp, 11 predicted proteins | sample CZODoug3_1_1_16f_FD_183082 | JGI IMG/M metagenome (GOLD analysis project Ga0137415, IMG submission 183082) | Vadose zone soil fungal communities from Angelo Coast Range Reserve, California, USA - CZODoug3_1_1_16fungal (Hybrid Assembly) | ecosystem: Environmental > Terrestrial > Soil > Vadose... | reverse complement strand
ATCGGCTCCAAGATGCGAACAGGGAATTCCCCAGACTTTTTCCGTGTAGTTCTTGAAAAAGGTTTCATAGAGGCGTGCGCCAAACCGGTTGGTGACCCAGTCTTCGAAGGTTCGTTCTTCGCGTGGACTCACGTACTGCCGGATCTGCGAAAGGCCGTAAGCGCCGATCACCAGGCCGCATTCCGCCAGGCCAAGCCCGCGCACGACATTGAGGGGTGTGAGTGGATAATCGAAGAGCCGGTTGTTGTAGAGAATGCGCGTCAGCCGTTTAACGAGTACGACGTCTTCGGCGAGAATGTCGAGATAGAGTTGATGAACCTCGCGGTTCTTTGTATAGAAACGGTGCGGGCCGATATCGAACAGGCAGCCCTCATGTTCAAGTGTGCGGGCCAGGCCGCCAACCTTGTTCGAAGTTTCAAGAACCATGGCTGACGCGCCATGTTTCGTTAATTCGTAAGCGGCAGCCAAACCGGACGGGCCAGCCCCGATGATCACCGTATCAGACATCGACTTGTAGTTCCTTCCCGAGCACTTAAAATTATAGATGGATCTCCCCCTCAGGAGACCACAGAGAAGCAATCATGCGAACGGCATTCGACGTAATTGTCCTTGGTTTAGGCGCCATGGGGAGTGCGTCCGCCTTTCAACTCGCAAAGAAGGGAAGGCGCGTGCTTGGTATCGATCAATTTTCCCCGCCTCATAACCTCGGCTCGTCTCATGGCGGCACTCGCGTCATTCGACAGGCGATTGGCGAGGGCGACGAATACGTACCCTTAGCGCTTCGATCCTACGAATTGTGGCGCGAAATAGAAGCAGCCACCGGAAAAAACATTCTGGAGACAACCGGCGGATTGATCATAGCCGGTGCCACCACGGGAATACCCATCCATGGCGCGAAAGGTTTTCTGGAGGAGACAATCCGGTGTGCGAAGAAATTTGGGATTCGCCATTCTGTTTTGGATACCAACCAGATCAAAACTCGATTTCCTCAATTCAACCTGATCGGCGATGAGCAAGCTTACTACGAGCCGATGATGGGTTTCCTTCGTCCGGAATTGTGCATCGAGTGCCAGCTTTTCTTAGCGGAGAAACATGGAGCGGAGATCCGAAGGAACGAGAAAGTGTTGGAACTGATACCTTCGTCGCATGAAGTCCTGATCAGGACGTCATCGGGACAGTACACGGCCGAGAAGGTTGTTGTGTCCGCCGGTTCCTGGATAACTCAATTCCTCGAACAGGAATTTGCGGGCTCCTTCAAGGTGTATCGGCAGGCGCTTTATTGGTTTGACATAAAGGATTCGTTGGAGCCTTTTCTTCCCGGCAGATTTCCGGTTTTCATCTGGGTGTTTGGCAGGCATCAGGACGATTTCATTTACGGGTTCCCTGCGATTGATGGTGTGCGTGGCGGGGTCAAAGTCGCTTCGGAACAACATGCATTCCAAACCAATCCCGAAACTGTTGAACGTGAGGTCAGAGAGGAAGAAATTGATTCAATTTATCAGCGATATGTACGAGACAGGCTCCCTGGACTAAGCAACAAGTGCGTTAAGACCACCACTTGTTTGTATACCAGTACTCCGAATTCCGGATTTGTGATCGATTTTCACCCACTCCATTCGAGTGTTCTTATCGTTTCCCCTTGCTCGGGACATGGATTCAAACACTCGGCGGCTATCGGCGAGGTCGTGGCCGACCTCGCCATCACCGGTCAGAGCAGTATGGACACAAAGGAGTTCAAAATAGATCGATTGCGTCGGTAAAACCTATTTCACAGGAGACAGCGAAGCAACGTACGCCGCGATCGCCACAATATCCTCATCGGTCAACTGAGCAACGGGTTTCTTCATCAATTGAGCATCGCCACCGTTTCGCGTGCCGTCCCTGAACAGAAAGAGCTGGCGAGCGACATAGATGGGGTGAAGCCCTGCGAGCCGTGGCACGTTACCCAGGCCCTTCAAGGAATCGCCATGGCAAATATTGCAGGCGATCGTTTTGCCGGAGCCGCCCTTGATTAACGCTTCGCCCTTTGCGATGCTGCCGGGAGGTACGTAGGCGATGAACCCGGAGTGAGGATCACGCCTGGTCGCTTTCGATTGGTCCTGCGGAAGCGTAATGATTCGATTTCCTATAGGCTCCGTTCCGCCTGCGGCCAGCGCGAAACGCATGCGTCCCTGACCTACGAAAGTCTTCGGGACCGTGGCGGCTTCCATCACTTTGGTCCAGACGGTGGGTTTCAATGTGGCGAACCATTCGCTGGCCTGTCGTGTTTCCTCGTCCGAAAGTTCCTTTGCAATCCCGTTCATCCGCGCGGCGTCCTTTCGCGCTCCGCTTTTGAAATCCGCCATCTGACGAATGATGTATTCCGCCGTAAAGCCTGTAAGGCCGGCAGATTCCGGGTGGCCCTCTCCAGACATCAGATGGCAGGCACCGCATGCAAGCGCCCCCGCGTGTCCGTGTTGAACGATCTGTGGAGCCTGCGCGTGCTCGTCGGGGTACCAGTCCGGCGGATTGGACAGATCATCGATCTGTTGCGGCGTGTATGCCTTCGTGCTCCCAGGCAAATTCCTGGGCCCGCCCTCCTCGGCCGGAAGAGATCCGTTTATCGCCGGGAAAGCCCAGGTCATGTCCTTACCGGTTTGTTGTTGCTGCCGGGCTGCGGCTGAAAAAATGAAAGCGAAACCAAGCAGCACAACACATACAGTCTTCTTCATCGAAGCCTCCTCGTGCATTTCAATTTTGCATTCGCGGGGTGGCGACAGTTTACACCGAATTCGGGGACAGACAGAAATTAGCCGCGGATTACGCGAATTACGCGGATGGGCGCGCCATACGTCCACCGGACTGGGGAGTATGGGTGATACGCGCCCATCCGCGTAATTCGCGTAATCCGCGGCTAATTTCTGTCTGTCCCCGAATTCCCATCTTTTACTAGCCATCGGCAAAACTTGCATGCATAGTTTGGCAGAGAATCGCTTTTTTACCGCTGGAGGTTCGATCGTGAGGATCATCTATCGCCGCCCCATTCTTCGCATGAGGTTGGTTGTCGTTGTTCTGGCCAGCACTGTGTTCTTCAGCTCGCCATCTTTCTTCGCAGCCGACACCCTTCCCTCCCAGCTGAGCGACGACGTGTTCTGGCGGATGGTTTCGGATTTTTCCGAGGGAAGTGGCTCTTTTCGTTTCGAATTCATGTCGAATGAAAGGGAGGTTCAGTCCGTGATGCCCGACTTGATAGCTACAACGAAACCAGGAGGTGTCTATCTGGGCGTGGGGCCGGAGCAAAACTTCACATACATTGCGGCGACTCAGCCAAAGATGGCCTTCATCACGGATATTCGCCGCGAGAACATGCTCGAACATTTGATCTACAAGGCAATCTTTGAGATGTCTTCGAACCGTGTCGAATTTGTTTCACGGCTCTTCTCGCGAAAGGTGCCCGCCGGCTTGACCGCGAGGTCCACAGCGAGGGCCTTATTCCAGGCCTACCGGGCGACTGAAGCGGATCGCGAGATGTTTACCCGCAATCTGGAGGCGATAAGGGATCGTCTGAAGAAACTTCATCACTTCGAATTCACCGGCGAGGACGACGCGTCGATTGAATATATCTACAGGACGATCTTCAATGCCGGCGATGCATTCATTTACTCCACCGGAGGTTTCGGCGGCTTCAGAGGCGCGACTTACGCGGACTTGATGACGGCGACAGATGGGCGAGGAGAAGCCAGAAGCTACCTCACGACGGAGGAAAACTTTCGAGTCGTTCGCGAGATGGAGCAGAAGAATCTCATTGTACCCGTGGTGGGCGACTTCGCAGGACCGAAGGCGCTCCGGCGGATTGCGCAATACCTGAAAGACCACAATGCAACGGTGAGCGCCTTCTATACATCGAACGTCGAGCAGTACCTCTTTCAACAGGGCGACGACTGGCGGCGCTTCCTTTCGAACGTCGCAACATTTCCAACGGACGCGTCCAGCACCTTCATCCGCAGCGCGCACTTTGCTTACAACAACGGGTCTGTGCAACCGACCAGACAACTCAGCGGTGGGAACTTTGTGCAGTTGCTCTGTCCGATGGCAGACCTTATCAAGGCCTTCAATCAGGGCCGAATACAAGACTACGACGACGTTATTCGAAGGTCCAGGCCTTGAGTGTCCTCTACGGAATCGATGGCTGCCGGGGCGGATGGCTTGTGGCGCGGGTCGTAGAAGGCAACGAACCTGGACTGCATCCTGAATTTTTCATTCGAACGAATCTTCAGCCGATATTTGCCGAGGCCAGGAAAGGCGTCGCCGTCGTAGCGATCGACATCCCGATCGGGATTCCTGAAACGGGTGAGCGCCATTGCGATATCAGTGCCCGTGAAGAGCTGCCTTCGGGTCGTAAGAGTTGCGTTTTTCCAGTGCCGATGCGATCGGCACTCCCGGCGACCAGCTACCTTGAGGCATGTCTCCTGAATCACAAAGCATCCGGCCGCCGCATTTCAGTACAGTCATTCGGAATTCTTCCGAAAATTCGTGAGATCGATCGACTTATGACGCCCGGGCTGCAGCAATTCGTCCGAGAAGCACATCCGGAGGTGACTTTCGCTGTTCTTACCAATCGGACCGACCTGGGTAATAAGAAGCGTGCCGAAGGTCGTGCGAAACGATTGGCTGTGCTGGCCGCCGAAGGGATGAAGCTTTCGCTTGATGACATCTGTCAGCAGCGGATTCTGCTGGGGCGTCACCTCGTACAGGTCGACGACCTCATCGATGCTGCCGCGTGCGTTCTGACCGCGAAGAGGATCGGAAACAGGCAACACGTTTGCTTTCCGACGACTGTATGCAAGGACTCACGAAAATTGAGGATGGAGATCGTGAGTTGACCCCTTTGATCTCGTGCCACTTCCTGGTGGTAATCTGCAACCCCCGATAAGCCACTCAAAATGCGTTCTTGCCGACGCTGATACTATATGTTTGCCAGAGTACATAAGGTTACAATATGTACGTCTGACAAATGCCGGCAACTGACAGCAACCTGCCCGGCAGTCTAATAGAGGGAGGCCGCCTCCCGACTCGACCGTGTGAAGAGTCTACGGCAGGGAGGCGGCGAATCGAATCCATGCCAAGTAATGGCGAAAATGAACACGAAGTTCGGGGTGTATCGGTCTCGGCTGTGGATTTGAAAATCGTTCTTGTGAACGCGTGAACATTCCCCACTCCGAAAGACATCCCCGGCTTACAACAATCTGAAACCGCCGACAAATAGTGCCGGACAAGGACGTTAGAGCCAGCCTTACGGCTGGCCCCGGCGCGTGGCGGGCAGGTACAGTCCAGTGCCCAGAAACGGCGAAATCAATACGGCATTCGGGGTCTACAAGAGCCTGTGTTGCGAATATGAAATAGTCGTTCGTGAAGGCGCGACTTTTCCTCGGTGCCCCAAGCATCCAAACTTTCCGACCGTCTGGAACGTGTTGGATGTCGAAATCCGCCCGTTGCGTGTTATCAGGCAGACCAACCCCGACCCTCCCAGCTGATCGCCCGAACGTTGGAAAGCCGATGCACGAGAAGGTAGACCGGACTGTAGCGGCGGTCTATGACCGCCGGCATTTCGTTGATTCCGGGAAAAACCGGCGCTCATAGAGCGTCGCTACAGTTGGATTCACCTGTTATGCGGTATTGGCATTTCCTCGACTTGTGCGAGTATCGTCAGCTATCCTCATACTTGATCTGCCTCGGCTTACCGCGTCCCTAACAAGCGCATGATTGCCCAGCATACAGACATTCCAGACGTGCTGATAATTGAACCGCGAGTCTTCGGAGATGAAAGGGGCTTTTTTTTCGAAAGCTATAATCAAATCCAGATGGCCCAGTTTGGGATTACAGATGTATTCGTGCAGGATAACCATTCGCGTTCGGTGAAAAATGTAGTGCGAGGACTGCATTACCAGATTCAGAAGCCGCAGGGCAAACTGGTGAGGGTCACCGCAGGCGCGGTATTCGATGTAATTGTCGATCTGCGAAGGAGTTCGCCCACGCTGGGCAAATGGTTGGGAGTGGAAATGTCGGCGGCCAACAAACGCATGATGTGGATACCTCGAGGCTTTGCCCACGGCTTCGCCGTGCTCTCGGAATCTGCCGAATTCCAGTACAAAACGACCGACTTCTACGCGCCGCAATTCGAGCGCTGCATCCGTTGGGATGATCCCTCAATTGGTATCGTCTGGCCGCTCGACGGCGAGCCGATAGTCTCGACCAAGGACCGCGCCGGCGTGGCCTTTGCTCAGGCCGAAATGTTCGAATGATCCTGCAATCATTCTTAGTCCGATGAAAGATCGAAGCACAAGCACTCGACGTAAAGGGATCATTCTCGCGGGAGGATCGGGCACTCGCCTGTACCCCGTCACAAAGGTCCTATCCAAGCAACTGCTGCCCGTCTACGACAAGCCGATGGTGTATTACCCCTTGTCGACGCTGATGTTGGCCGGCATCCGGGATATTCTTGTGATTTCGACGCCGCAGGATATACCTCGCTTCGAGCAGCTATTGGACGACGGCCGTCGTTGGGGTATTGATATCAGCTACGCCGTCCAGCCTGCTCCCGAGGGCCTCGCGCAGGCCTTCATCATTGGCGAGCGTTTTATCGGATCCCACAATTCTGCGCTCGTGCTGGGAGATAACATCTTCTATGGGGCCGACCTTCCGACTCAACTCCGCGCCGCGAGTGAAACGGATTCAGGTGCCACCGTTTTTGCATACCCCGTGCAAGATCCAGAACGATATGGAGTGGTCGAATTCGATGCCCAGGGCCGTGCCATCGGTTTGGAGGAGAAACCGAAGGTTCCCAAATCCCGCTATGCCGTTACCGGACTCTACTTCTACGACGAACGCGTTGCCGCGATTGCGAAGTCGTTGAAGCCGAGCCCGCGCGGTGAACTCGAGATCACCGATCTGAACCGGCGGTACCTGGAGTTGGGCGCGCTCAACGTGACCGTGATGGGGCGCGGGCATGCGTGGCTGGATACGGGAACGCACGAATCGCTGGTCGAGGCATCGCTGTTCGTGCAGACCATCGAAAAGCGCCAGGGTCTCAAGATCGCCTGTCCAGAGGAGATCGCTTACCGTATGGGCTACATCGATCGATCACAACTGGAAACATTGGCGGCGCCGATCGCGAAAAGCAGCTACGGGCAATATCTTTTGGATTTGCTTAAGGAAACGATTTTTTGACTCGATGCGTCTGCGCTCTGCTACTGGCTTAAGGCAGCTTGCGTGCAGTCACTGGGAATGATGGATCCTGGGAAACTTAGCATATTTACGGCCCGGTCTGGTGCTGTAAGCATTGAGGTGAACGGCGCTCCGTACCACAGCCCGTATGATCCGGTCCGTGAGGCAGATAAGTTCTGTTCGGCGCTGAAAGTCGAAGATGCGGACGTCATCTTATTGTTTGGCTGGGGGTTGGGGTACTGCGGTGCAGTCCTCCAAAGGCGAATGAAGCCGGGCACGCGCGTGATTGTTTTTGAGCCGAATGCGGGCCTTTTTGAGATTTCCCGCGCTCATGCCGGTACCCGGGAAGCGTTAAAACACGGGGTTTTTCAATTCGTTGTGGGCGACTCAGTCCGGCAGTTTTTTGACGATTGGGCTCTCAACGGTTGTCGGGAAACCGACCATTTCCTCTGGATCGAATGGCCTCCCGCCGCTGTCCAGCATCGGGAAATGCTCGAATCTCTGAAGGCGGATTTCCGGAAATGCCTGCGGGATAAGGCAGCCAATCTCCTCACGCATTTTCGCAACGGCGAAATGTATTTCCAGAACGCGCTGGCAAACTTTCGATTCCAGGCATCCGCCGACGTCGGCTGGCTGTTCGGGCAGTTCAAGAACGTACCGCTTGTGATCGTTTCCGCCGGACCGTCTCTGGACCGGAACATCGCCGATCTCCGCGGCGCGGAAGACCGCTGTTTCATCCTCTCAATGGACACTTCACTCCGTCCTCTCCTCGCAGCCGGCATCACTCCTCATGCCGTCATGGCTGCGGATCCGAGCGAACTCAATGCCCGCCATATTGCCGGCGCGGTGCCTGAGCAGGTTTACCTGATTGCCGAACAGGGCATTCAGCCCTCCGTCCTGGAATCCGCGGACCGGCGCTTCCTGTTCGGCCTTGGTTTGTTTCCGGATCCGCTGTTCGCGAAGTTTGGTTTTGCGAAGAGTTCCCTCGAAGTGTGGGGCTCGGTCGCCACGGCAGCATTGGATCTGGCTTGCCGCATGGGCAACAATCCGGTCATTTTCATCGGTCAGGATTTTGCCTATTCGTGGGGTCGTGCCTATGCGAGCCATACGATTTTCGATGGTCTGCCATTTTCGGCCGAGTGGTCCGGACCGCTGAAAGAGATGGATATCTGGGGCGAGCTCGTGCACACGACTGAAACCATGATCGCGTACCGGGATTACTTTTCGAGAAAGCTTCGCACTCGCCCGGACATCCGATTCATTAATGCTACGGAAGGCGGCATTTTGCGCCTCGGGGTCGACATACTTCCCTTGCGCGAGGCGCTCCGGCTGACTGGCAAGCGTCGAACCGATGTTGCGGCGATACTCCGCGATAGATATCGTATCCAGCGGACGACGGATAAGGCGCTGACGCACTTCCTTGACGTTTTGCGGTTAGGCCGTCAGGACTGCGGCTGCATCTCGGCCTTCCTCGAACTCGTGGCCAAGCAGGCATTGCTCGAGAACGATTCCGGCACGATTCAGAAAAAGATCCAGTGGGGAATACAGCTGATGGAACAAGCAATAGCCGGGTGAGGTGTGTCCTTCAGTGAACATTCTGCACATCACAACCTTCCTTCAGGGCGGAGCAGGATTGGCGATTGCCGAACTGGCGTGCAGTCAGGCCGCTCGAGGACATCAGGTCACCGTGGTTACGAGCCGTACCGAAGAGCAGGACTACAGCAACTATCCCCAATGGCTGGATCGGCTCGCAACCAGCGACGTCCGCGTTCTGCAAACCGACTCCACGTTCAAGCGCGATATTTCGCTCAACATCGCGGCATTCCAGCATATTCGCAACGCGGTGGACGTCGCGCATTTATCGATCATTCATACTCATGCCGCCATACCCAGCATGCTGGGGCTGCTGATACGGTCGGCCACGAAGCGTCTTGTCCCGGTCTTACAAACGATGCACGGATGGGGTATCCGAAAAGATTCGACGCAAGCGGCAACCGACATTGCCTTAATGAAGTCCGTCGACAGGGTCATCACACCGTCGATGGCATCGAAGCGCCTCCTGGAGCGATTGGGAGTGGATCCGCATCTCATCAGCGTCGTACGTTATGGAATTCCACCGTTGGCCCAGGCTGCCGACGAGGCCGGCAGCGAGCGACTGCGACAGTGGAAATCCAGCGGGCACGTTGTTCTGCTGTGTACAGGAACGGTTGGGCCGCGCAAGAATCAGCGTCTCCTGATTGAAGCCATTGCGCATGGCGGGACTCCAGCGAACGTCGCCTGCGCTATCGTGGGTGAGGGCGAGGAAGTGCCGTTGCTGAATTCGCTAATTCAGCAGAATGGGCTTCAGAACCGCGTTCATATGTTCGGATACCAGCCAAACGCCGCCCGATTCCTGCGCGCTGCGGACTGGTTCGTCTTGCCATCGATGGATGAGGGATTGCCGCTTTCGGTGTTAGAAGCTTATCGCGCTGGCGTGCCGGTGATCGGCAGCGACATTGCCGAGATCGCCGAAGTGATTCGTCCGGAGCAGACAGGCTATTTATTTCGTGCGGGTGATCTCGGTTCGCTTGTCAAAGCGCTCGGAGCGGCTGCTGAGCTCGCCGAATCCGAGCGATTGAAAATGGGAGCATTCTCGAGGCGGCTTTGGCAGGACCACTACAGCCTCGAGCAAATGCGATTAGGCTATGAAGCGGTATACAACGAACTCTTATAGCTGAGCATGAATGTCGTACCACTCGTGCTCCGGGCCTACATACAGGCCGTTGGTGTCGCGCACAGCCCCTGTGTAGTGCCGGACGGTTTCTTCATAACTCATCCATTCTCCCTGGAGCTCCAGCCCGAACAGTCCCGAGTCGTATCCTGTGAACGTTTTGTAGACGTAGTGACCTTCCTTTGATGGACTGGGTGGAATGGTAGCTGTCTTGTCTCTTTGGGCCACGATCTTGAACGCGCGGTAGCCGGCGCCATGCGCACGAAACACTCGGCGAGCGCCTCGCGCGATGTCGTGGGCTTGTCGCCCACGTCGACCATGCGGGCAGCACCTTTCTGGTCCAGGTGCGTCAACCGTTTCGCCACTCGCTCAGGATATTCGCCAGATGCCGG
>Ga0137415_10008276_pt1 | contig 10305 bp, 11 predicted proteins | sample CZODoug3_1_1_16f_FD_183082 | JGI IMG/M metagenome (GOLD analysis project Ga0137415, IMG submission 183082) | Vadose zone soil fungal communities from Angelo Coast Range Reserve, California, USA - CZODoug3_1_1_16fungal (Hybrid Assembly) | ecosystem: Environmental > Terrestrial > Soil > Vadose... | reverse complement strand
GATCATGAGCAAGCACGATGAGGCTCGCCGCGCATTCCTGATCGGCACGGCGGTCGGCGCCGGTGCGGTCGCGACCGGCGGCATCGCGGGCGACGCGCTCGCACAAGCCCAGCAGAAGGGTGCTGCCGTGCAACCCGAGCAGCCCGCCGCGCACGATCATGCGGCGAACGGCGGCGGCATCGGCGCCTTCCTCAATGCGGACGATTCCGCCACGGTGGCGGCCTTCACGGAGCGTCTGATGCCCGGCGCGCCGGGCAAGCCGGGCGCGCGCGATGCGGGCGTGCTCAACTACATCGATCTCGCGCTCGCCGGCGCCTATGCGGACCTGCAGGATTTCTATCGCCGCGGGCTCGCCCAGCTCGACGCCTATTGCCGGACCCAGCAGGGCAAGCCGTTCGCGCGGCTCACTGGCGCGCAGCAGGACGAGGTGATCACGGCGCTCGAGCAGGGCAAGGCCGGCGGTTTTAGCTGGCCGAGCCCGCAGGCCTTCTTCAACACGCTGCGCACCCACACCATGGAGGGCATGTTCGCCGACCCGATCTATGGCGGCAACAAGGACTTCGCCGGCTGGCGACTGGTCGGCTTTCCGGGCGCGCAGCCGGTCTTCACCAAGGCCGACATGGAAAGCCGGGCGGCCTTTAGTCGTGTCGCGATGACCAGCCTCAAGGCGAGGGCCTGAGCCATGGCAACTGAAAAGACTGATGTCGTTATCGTCGGCGTCGGCGCGTCCGGCGGAATCCTCGCCGCCGAGCTCGGCAAGGCCGGCATGAAAGTAATCGGCCTGGAGCGCGGCCCGCGCCTCAAGACCGCGGATTTCCAGCTCGACGAGCTGCGCTACTTCCAGCGCCAGGAGCTGCGCCCCGACAAGAAGCGCCAGCCCGTGACCTGGCGATCCAATGCCGACACGCGGGCGACCCCGATCCCGACGCAGAACTACGGCAACCAGGCGGGCGGCGGCACCGTCCACTATGGGGCGGTGTCGTGGCGGCTGCACGAGGACGATTTCCGGGCGCGTTCGCACACCATCGAGCGCTACGGCGCCTCCGCGATCCCGCAGGACTCCTCGCTCGCCGACTGGCCGCTGAGCTATGCCGATCTCGAGCCCTATTACGACCGCGCCGAATACGAGCTCGGCGTGTCCGGCAAGGCCGGCAACCTGCAGGGCCGCAAGATCGACGGCGGCAACGTGTTCGAGGCGCCGCGCCGCCGCGACTATCCGCTGCCGCCGCTGGACCTCGACCAGGCGGGCATTCTTTTCGATGCCGGCGCCCGCAAGCTCGGGCTGCATCCCTTCTCGACCCCGCGCGCGATCCTGTCGCGGCCCTATGCAGGGCGGCCGGCCTGCACCTATTGCAGCTATTGCCAGGCTTTTGGTTGTTTCATCGGCGCGAAGTCGAGCATCCTGGTCACCAAGCTGCCGGAAGCCGATGCGACCGGCAATTTCAAGCTCGTCACCGGCGCCATGACGTACCGCGTCAACAGCGACAACAGCGGGCGGGCCACCGGCGTGTCCTATTGGGGGCCCGACGGCAGCGACAACACGATCGCGGCCGAGGTCGTCATCCTGGCGCCCTTCATCTACGACAACACGCGCCTGTTGCTGCTCTCCAAGACCGACAAATTCCCCAACGGCCTCGCCAATTCGAGCGGGCAGGTGGGCCGGCACATCATGACCCATATCAATGTGCGGGTGTTCGCCACCTTCGAGGACCGGGTCAATATCTTCATGGGCCCGAGCGCGCAGCGCCACACCATCGACGACTACAATGCCGACAATTTCGACCATGGCGGCCTGGGCTTCATCCGGGGCGCCCAAATCTCGGTGCACCCGGCCGAGCTCGAGGCCGGACCCATCGGCACCGCCATGGGGATGAATCCGCCGCCCGGCGTTCCGCGCTGGGGCGCGCCCTATCGGGATTTCCTCGCCAAGAATTACACCCGCTTCGCCGCCATCAACGCGCAGACCGAGAACCTGCCGTATGGCGACCAGACCATCGACCTCGACCCGACCGTCCGCGACGCCTGGGGGTTGCCGGCGCCGCGCATGACCTATGACTGGCGGCGCCCGAACGAGCGCGCGCGGGCCGAATTCATGCTCACCAAGCTGGAGGAGATCGGCCGCGCCATGGGGGCCACGCAGGTGTGGCGCGGTCCGGTGGCCCCGGGATCGCCGGGCGGCCATCACGAGGGCGGCACCCGCATGGGCACCGACCCGAAAACCTCGGTCGTGAACCGCTACGGCCAGACCTGGGATGTCCCCAACCTGTTCGTGGTCGGCAGCTCGACCTTCCCGTCGCAGAGCGGCTTCAACCCGACGCTCACCATCCAGGCGCTCGCCTATATGACGGCGGATGCGATCGTGACCCGCTACCGCAAGAGCCCGGGCGCGCTGCTCTAGCGGGCCGCGGTATTTCGGCCGATGGGGTGGTGGTCCGGGGGGCGGGCCGCCTGCCACGGGCGGCACGATTTGGGCCATCCGCGAGGGTCTTTCGGGTGGGCCCTCCCGGGCCCCCTGAAGGCCAAAAAAATGAGCAGGGCCAAAGCCCTGCTCAAATCTCCTCATTGTCCATGAACCCCGGCGTTGCGGCTTTTTTTCGGGCCAGGCAGCGGGTGACCGCGCCTATGGACTGTCCTCCCAAGACTTGGACCGCAGAAGTCCATCTTCTGATGGTACCGCGCGATGAAATGACCGTAGCCGAACAAATTTCGTTTGTCACGTACCGTACGCAACTTGCCGGAAAATATTCATCTTGCGGCGCAATATTATACCGGAGCCGCACGCTGGCCTTGTAGCCGGGCCCGGCGTCGCCCCCCTTAGCAGGCGGTGCGGGGGTTGTGTTTTGGCGCCCGATCCGCTTTCACTCGAACCCCTTTCTGCCCCAATTCCGCGAGTCGGATTCCCATGCGCCTGTCCCGTTTCTTTCTGCCGATCCTGCGCGAGACGCCGAAAGAAGCGGAGATCGCTTCGCACCGGCTGATGCTGCGCGCCGGCATGATCCGCCAGGAGGCGGCCGGCATCTACGCCTTCCTGCCGCTCGGGCTGCGCGTGCTGCAGAAGATCAGCCAGATCGTGCGCGAGGAGCAGGACCGCTCCGGTGCGATCGAGATGCTGATGCCGACCATCCAGTCGGCGGACCTGTGGCGCGAAAGCGGACGCTACGACGACTACGGCAAGGAGATGCTGCGCATCAAGGACCGCCACGAGCGCGACATGCTCTATGGCCCGACCAACGAGGAGATGATCACCGAGATCTTTCGGTCCTATGTGCGCTCCTACAAGGATCTGCCGCTCAATCTCTATCACATCCAGTGGAAATTCCGCGACGAGGTGCGGCCGCGCTTCGGCCTGATGCGCGGCCGCGAATTCCTGATGAAGGACGCCTATTCGTTCGACGTCGACCTCGCGGGCGCGACCCACGCCTATAACCGCATGTTCGTCGCCTATCTGCGCACCTTCGCCCGCATGGGGCTGCGCGCGATCCCGATGGTGGCCGATACCGGCCCGATCGGCGGCAATCTCAGCCACGAATTCATCATCCTGGCGTCGACCGGCGAGAGCGAGGTCTACTGCCACCGCGACTATCTCGACGTCGAGGTGCCGGGCGAGGGCGTCGATTTCGACGACGTGGCGGGTCTCCAGAAGATCGTCGACCGATGGACCGGGCTCTATGCGGCGACCTCCGAGAAGCACGACGCCCCCGCCTTCGCCGAGCTGCCACCAGACAAGCAGGTGTCGGCGCGCGGCATCGAGGTCGGCCACATCTTCTATTTCGGCACCAAATATTCCGAGCCCATGAAGGCGGTGGTGGCCGGCCCCGACGGGGTCGAGCGGCCGGTCCATATGGGATCCTACGGCATCGGTCCCTCGCGCCTGGTCGCCGCCATCATCGAGGCCTTCCATGACGACGCCGGCATCAAGTGGCCGGAGGCGGTCGCGCCGTTCCGGGCCGCGGTGCTCAACCTCAAGCAGGGCAGCCCCGATACCGATGCGGCCTGCGAGCGCATCTATGGCGCCCTCATGCAAAAGGGGGTCGATACGCTCTATCACGATCTCGACGAGCGGCCGGGCTCGAAATTCGCCGCCATGGACCTGATCGGCGTGCCCTGGCAGGTGGTGGTGGGGCCGAAAGGACTCGCCGAAGGCAAGGTCGAGCTCAAGCGCCGCCTCGACGGCTCGCGCGAGCTGCTCACGCCCGAAGAGGTAATTGCGCGCCTGACGTCCTGATGCGACGCATTAACTTGTGAGCCGCCACAGCAATACCGCGAATTAAGTGGCATGAATCCGCCAGAATCAGGTGGAATCCCGGCGTGGGGGAAAGAAACAACAAATGACCGAGCCGAATGCCACGCGGCCTTTCGCGCCCTTCGAATGGATGCTGTCGCTGCGCTATCTGCGGGCGCGCCGGCGGGAAGGATTCATTTCGGTCATCGCCGGCTTCTCGTTCCTCGGCATCATGCTGGGGGTGGCGACCCTCATCATCGTGATGGCGGTGATGAACGGCTTCCGCAAGGAGCTGCTCGACAAGATCCTCGGCCTCAACGGCCATCTCTTGATTCAGCCTATTGATTCCCCGCTTACCGACTATGCCGAGGTGGCCGATCGCATTTCCCGGGTCCCCGGGGTGATCCTGGCGGCCCCGATCGTCGAGGGCCAGGCGCTCGCCTCCTCGCCCTTCAACGCCAGCGGCGTGCTGGTGCGCGGCATGCGCGGGGCCGACCTCGCCAAGCTCGGCTCGATCGCCAAGAACATCCGGCAGGGCACGCTCGAGGGCTTCGACCAGGGGCAGGGTGTCCTGATCGGCCGGCGGCTCGCCGACCAGCTCTCGCTGCGGTCGGGCGACAACGTGACCCTGGTGGCGCCGCGCGGCGCGGTGACCCCCATGGGCACGACGCCGCGCATCAAGCCCTACAAGATCGCCGCCGTGTTCGAGATCGGCATGTCGGAATATGATTCCGCCTTCGTGTTCATGCCGCTCGCCGAATCGCAGGCCTATTTCAACCGCTCCGGCGACGTGACGGCGATCGAGGTCTATGTCGAGCATCCGGACGACATCGAGAGCTACACCAAGCTCATCACCGAGGCCGCCAAGCGGCCGATATTCATGGTGGATTGGCGGCGGCGCAACGCGACCTTCTTCACCGCGCTGCAGGTCGAGCGCAACGTGATGTTCCTGATCCTCACCCTGATCGTGCTGGTCGCGGCGCTCAACATCATTTCCGGCCTGATCATGCTGGTGAAGGACAAGAGTCCCGACATCGCCATCATGCGCACCATGGGGGCGACCCAGGGCGCGATCATGCGGATATTCGTCATCACCGGCGCCGCGATCGGGGTGGTGGGGACCCTGACGGGCTTCGTGGCCGGCACGCTGGTCTGCCTCAATGTCGAGTCGATCCGCCAGTTCATGTCCTTCGTGACCCGGACGGAGATCTTCTCGAAGGAAGTCTATTTCCTGTCGAAGCTGCCGGCCGAGATGGCCTTCGGCGAGACCACCGCCGTGGTCGTGCTGGCGCTCACGCTCTCGCTGCTCGCCACCCTCTACCCGGCGTGGCGCGCGGCGCGCCTCGACCCCGTCGACGCGCTGCGTTACGAGTAGGACGCGATGGCCGATCCCGAAGCGCCCGCCATCTTCCTGCATGGCATCGAGCGTCACTACAAACAGGGAGACGCGACGCTCGATATCCTGAAAGGGGCCGAGCTCGCGGTGTGGGCGGGCCAGTCGGTGGCGTTGATCGCGCCCTCGGGCGCGGGCAAATCGACGCTGCTGCACATCGCCGGCCTGCTCGAGCGCCAGGATTCCGGCGAGGTCTTTCTCAACGAGATCGCGACCTCGGGCCTCAACGACAGCGAGCGCACCCGCATCCGCCGCACCGATATCGGCTTCGTGTATCAGGCCCACCATCTGCTGCCGGAATTCTCCGCGCTGGAGAATGTCATGCTGCCGCAGATGATCTGCGGGCTGTCGCGCCGCGAGGCGACGGCGCGCGCGCGCGAGCTCCTGGCCTATCTCGGCCTCAAGGAGCGCTTCACCCATCGTCCTTCCGAGCTTTCCGGCGGCGAGCAGCAGCGGGTCGCGATCGCCCGCGCGGTCGCCAATGGGCCGCGCGTGCTGCTGGCCGACGAGCCGACCGGCAATCTCGACCCGCGCACCGCGGACCACGTCTTTTCCGCCCTGACCCAGCTGGTGCGCGCGTCCGGGCTCGCGGCCGTCATCGCGACCCACAACATGGATCTCGCGGCACGCATGGACCGCCGGGTCACGCTGCGCGACGGGCTGGTGGAGGAGATGGAGTAGGGGGAAGTCTGCTCCGTCATGGCCGGGCTTGTCCCGGCCATCCACGTCTTTCTCGCGGCTAAGGCCTTAAGACGTGGATGCCCGCGACAAGCGCGGGCATGACGAGTCAGAACTGATGGCCTACGCGCTACTCCCGTCAGTATTTATATTCCTCGACCCGCAGCAGCGGAAACGCGCTCAGCACATGCGGCGAGGTCACGGGCGGCGCCGGGTGCAGGCAGGCCGGCTCGAGGTCGGCGAAGCGCGTCACGCCCAGCATCCCGAGACAGCGCATCACCTCGTCCTCGAGCAGCTCGAGCAGCCGCACCAGCGCGCCTTCGCCGCCGGCCGCCAGCGCGTAGCATTGCAGGCGTCCGAGCCCGACCAGGCTGGCGCCCGCCGCGATCGCCTTGACGATGTCGGTGCCGCGCGCGAAGCCGCCGTCGACCATGATCTTGGCGCGCCCGGCGGCGGCCGCCACGATCTCGGGGAGCACGTCCATGGAGCCGCGGCCGTGGTCGAGCTGCCGGCCGCCGTGGTTGGAGACGTAGATCCATTCGACGCCGTGATCGAGCGCGATCTTGACGTCCTCGGCGGTCGCGATGCCCTTGATCGCCAGCGGAATGTCGAAGCGTTTCCTGAGGCGCTCGACCGTGCGCCAGTCGAGCGCGGCCTGGAACTCGCGGCCCGACGCCCGCCGGCGCCCGGCCACGACATGGCGCTTGGCGATGTCGCGCTCGCGCCGGCTGTAGATCGCGGTGTCGACGGTGAGGCAGAAGGCGCTGTAGCGGTTCGCGACCGCGCGCGCCGCGTAGTCGTCGACCCAGGCTTCGTCGCCGCGCACATAAAGCTGGAAGAAGCGCACCGCGTCCGGGGCGGCCTCGGCGACCTTTTCGAGACCGGGCTCGCACACCGAGCTCAGCATATGGGCGACGCCGAACTCGTTGGCGGCTCGCACCACGTCGGCGGCCGCGCCGTCATGGAAGCTCTCGAGCGATCCGACCGGCGCGAACATGACGGGCAGGCGAAGCCGGCGCCCGAACGCCTCCACCGAGGTGTCGATCCGGCTGACGTCGCGCAGCACGCGCGGCCGGAAGGCGATCGAGTCCAACGCCAGCCGGTTGCGCCGCAGCGTGGTCTCGGTCTCGGCGGCCCCGACGATATAGTCCCAATCATTCTGGTTGAGGTTCTGGCGCGCCTTGGCGACGATCTCGTGCAGGACCTGGAAGTCGCCGGTGGCCGCCGCCAGCCGCATCGCGGCAGTCTGTTCGGGATTTTGCTGCTGCAGGTTCTGCTGCTGCAGCTTTTGTTGCTGCGCGTTCTGCTGTTGCACGTTTTGCTGTTGCATGTCGGGACCCGGCAGGGCGGGACGCTGCCCGCCGTTTGAAGGAGACGATCGGGCCCGATGAGAACGCCGTGATCGCCACCGCGCCCCATGACCCCTGGCCGGGAATACCTTCAAAAGCCCGAATAGTCTATCGGCTCCGGAATAGGACCGCTCAGGCTTATACGGTCATCCGAGCGGCGCGCCTGCGGCGCGCGAGCCGATCCGCCGACGCTCTACTGGCCGGACGGCCGCCGCCGCCCGGGCGGCCCCGGATAGGCGGGATTCTGGGCGCAGAACCCGACATTGCCGCCGGCCGACATCATGCATTGCTCCCGGCTCGTGAAGTAGCAGGTCCACGAACCGTTCTTGTCGGAAATGACCAGGCACCAGGGATAATACTGGGCGCGGCTCGCCGACGTGGCGGCCGCCATGACGGTCGCGCCCGTGAGGACGCCCAACATGAGTTTTCGCATCGGCGTGGTCTCCTTCACGATGGATCGAGCCGCATCAGTAGTGGCGGACGCGCCGCTCCGCGCGCGGCGCGCCGCGGTAATAGGGGCTTTCGATACACGTGCCGCCGATGCCGCGCATCGTGGCCATGCATTGCTGGTAGCTGGTGTAGTAGCAGGCCTGGGCGCCGCTCCTGTTAGTGTAGATGGCGCACCACGGATAGTCGTAGGCGGACTGGGCATGGCTCGCCGTCGTGGCGGCCAGCAGGGCGGCACCGGCGATCATGAGCTGGATCGAACGCATGGGAATCTCCCGGCAGTTGCCCCTAGGTATCAACACCACGCCGGTGCGTGTTATTCAACGGCCATAAGCCGATCGCGGCTACAAGATTTGGTGAGCAGAATTTGGTGAGCAGGTGTCGGCCATGCCCCCGAAGGGGGCCGGCCGTGCCGCCAAAAAAACCGCAGGGCGGAGCCGGCGCTCTTATCATGATCCTGGCGGCCGCCTGCCGGCGCCGTCGCTACAGGACCGCGGTAGATCGAAGCCGATAGGCACCCGCCGCATTCGGGCGTAGCATCGCGCGATCCGGGGGAGGGGAGAATGCATGCGGATCGATCGACGCGACGGATGAGCGTGGGGCTGATCGCGGCCGGCCTGCTCATTTTGGTGCCGCGCACCGGCGCCTGCGATGGCGCGCTGGCGGTCGGAATGCCGGCCAATGTGGCGCGTGAGGGCTTTGCCTACGGCAGCGCGCTGGATTCCACGAGCATGGATGCGGCACGCACGGCCGCGATCGACGGTTGCCGTGGCGCGCTCGGCAACGCATCGGCGGAGCTGCGCAAGCTCTGCAAGGTCGTCGCCACGTTTCGCAATCAGTGCTTCGCGGTCGCCATGGACCCGAAGGACGGCACGCCGGGCGTCGGTTGGGCGATCGCCGAAAATCAGCAGATGGCCGATCGCCAGGCGATCGCGCAATGCCGCACCACGGCCGGAGCTTCGCGGCGCGAATTCTGCACCCTCGACGTTCAGCCGGGCGCGCGCAGCCGCGGCTGCGACGGCGCCGCGAAGTAGCCTTGCGCGAACCTGATGCCGCGGATACGGGCCCCTCAGTCGTAGCGCGGGCGGCGCTCGCCGCGCGGGACCTCGCGCACGGCGCCGCGATAATAGGGGCTGCGTATGCAGGTGCCGCCGATGCCGCGCAGGGTGTCCATGCATTGCTGATAACTGCTGTAATAGCAGGCCTGGGAGCCGCTCATGTCGCCATAGATGGCGCACCACGGATAGTCGTAGGCGGACTGGGCGGCGCCCGTTTGCGTCTGGGCCAGGACCGCAAGCCCGATGAGGCTGGTAGCGATATTGCGCGCATGGGTGTCTCCCGGTGCCCGCCCCCACCGCATTAACACCACGCTCCGACGCCCCATTCAATTGCCCGGCCGGGCTGGGGCGGCCGGCCTCTTGCGAAATTGCCTAAATTTGTAAGCGAATTATGGGGCACAGCTTAAAGCTGCGGCAGGATCGAGCTGCTAGGAAATAGCCTCCATTTTGGACCCCAAAGGAGACGGCAATGAAGTCCTTGTTTCGGCGTTTCATGCGCGACCAGTCCGGCGCGACCGCCATCGAATACGGCCTGATCGCGGCCGGCATCTCGGTTGTGATCATTACCGTCGTGAACACGATCGGCGGCCAGCTGAACAATACCTTCACCAACGTTTCCACACAGCTGGGCACTGCCGGCAAGTGATGCGTCCGCTACACGGCGTGGTGTCGCGCGTGGCAACTTGCGCGACGCCGGTCGTGGGCGGATATCGTGCGACGCGGCTCGCGCGGGACGGTTTGCGCCGATCCCGGCGCGGGATCGCGTGTTTTTTTGAGCGTTATTTCGAGCCGGCCCGCGCCCCGGTCTGGGCGCTCGGCGCGCCCGCGCCACGGATATTGCCCCAGGGGTCGGTGGCCGGTTTTTGGCTCGGCATCTTGCTGATGGCGGACTTATAGGCGCTGTCGCGCTCCTGCTGGGCCTTCACCTCTTCCTCGGTCACCATCCTTTTCTTGTCCTGCAGGATGTTCATGCTCTGGGCGGACGCGGCCGTCGTCGCGAGGGCGATGATCGCGGCTGTCACCAAGGCTCTCATGGGACTCCTCCCGGCGGCGTCGCGCCCGCACCACCATAGCCCGGGCCCGTCGGGGCGCAAATCCCCTTCCGTCCGGGGGCAAAAGGAGGTTGCATGATACCGTTAGCAAAACCGCTGCCGGCCG
>Ga0137415_10008275_pt1 | contig 10305 bp, 7 predicted proteins | sample CZODoug3_1_1_16f_FD_183082 | JGI IMG/M metagenome (GOLD analysis project Ga0137415, IMG submission 183082) | Vadose zone soil fungal communities from Angelo Coast Range Reserve, California, USA - CZODoug3_1_1_16fungal (Hybrid Assembly) | ecosystem: Environmental > Terrestrial > Soil > Vadose... | reverse complement strand
CTCGGCGTTCGGCCAGGCGGCGGCTTGCGCGAACGATTCCACCTCGCGGTTCTGCACGAGCGCGACTGGCGGCCTGGGAGCGGTGGAGCACGCCGCGACAGCGAGAAAGAGGCCGAGAAATGCCGGCGGCCGGGGACCCATGGGCTTCCTCCTGCCCGGGTAGGTTTGGTTGTATATACAACCCAGGCAACGGATCAGATGCGGTTCGCGGCCGGAGGTTGCGCGGACACCGGTGACCGGCTTTGGAGGAAGACCCTGGAACGCCTTCGCCTACCTGGCGGGCAGGAACCGGGTGGTCGCCAGGTCCTCGTCCTCCTCCAGCGCATCGCGGCTGAAGAGCAGGCGGACGGTATCGTTGGCGAGCCAGAGCGGAAGCAGGTTGACGTAGAACTTGCTGTCCGGCAGCGCGCTGACGCCGCCCGGCCACACCGACTCCGCGTGCTCCGCGCCGTGCGCGAGGCTCACCACCAGCCGGTTGGAGGGGCCGTGCCCGAACATGAAGTCGTCCACCGACTGCGCGCGAGGGTCGTGCGCCGCCACGTCGACCGTTCCCAGGCCGCCGTCCGTCGCGACGCCGGCGAGGTGCGGGAGGGAGTCGGCGAAGCGGCCGAACGCGGGCGGGATGCTGAAGGGGCCACCGAGGATGTGCTCGAAGACGATGCGGTGCAGCTTTCCCCAACGGTAGTCGTCGAGGTTCTTCGATCCCGCGAACGCCGCCGCGAACGGTTCGCCCGAGAGCCGGTCGAGCGCCGAGCGCAGCGCCCCGAGGAGAAGGATGTCGCGGCGATCGGCAGCGCTCGCGGTCGCGCCGGGCACGGAGAAGAAGTCGATGCCCGAGGCCCCCACGCCGTGCGCCGACCCGAAATCGTCGAGGAGGTGCCGCAGCGCGGTCATCGCCTGCTGATCCGGGGGCAGGGGCATGCCCGGGAGATGCGCATCGATGATCGAGCGGATGGCTTGCCCGCGCCACACCGCATAGATGGTCGCGGCGACGCTGTTCGAGATCTGCTCCCGCCTCGGGAGCCGGCGCTTTCCTTCCGGCTCGGACGCGTCGAATCCCTCCGGGATGCCCGTCGGCGTCGAGAAGTCCCAGGCCGTGAGGCGCTGCACGGCCTCGGCGAGGTTCGGCGAGCCAGCCAGGGCGGCGAGCTGGGCGGGCGCGCCGGGTCGCCGCGCGCTCGCGAACGCCGAGAGGATCGACGGCACCAGGACCTGCGCGTCGAGCAGCTTCACGTCCGCCTGGATGGACTGCATCTCCTTGAACGTCATCGGCCCGCGCGCGAGCTGCTCGCGCACCCGCGCGGTGATGCGGCCCGCGCGCGCCCCGAAATCGTAGCCGGGGTTCAGATAGTAGATCGGCGTGCCTCTCCCAGCGGGGCCTGTGCCGCCGGGGCGAGCTCGCGAGAGCGGCTCGTTCCCGAGGGTGATGCCGAGCGGATCGTTGTTCGCGTTGACGAGGAACCCGGAGGGCGGGTTCACCAGGTGGGGCATCTCCTCCAGAGGCAGGGTCTGGTAGACGATCGCCTGCTCCGGCTGCGCATTCGGCACCGTCAGCCATTCGTTCCCGCCCGTCCCGTTGCGGATGAAGTACGGAGGCAGCCCGTTCACCGTGCCCGCCTGCAGGTCCTCGCGGATCGGCACTGCGCTGCCGGTGAAGTAGCCGATGTTGCCGCTCGTATCCGCGCAGACGAAGTTCTGCGAGCCGACCTCGAAAGTGGGCATCGCGCGCTGGATGTCGAAGATGTCGCCCGCCAGATCGAAGGAGAGGAAGGTGTCCAGCTCGCGGGTGGCGGAGAAGCCGGTGTACTGGACGGACAACGCTACGCCGGTCGCGGCATCCAGCCGGACGATGGGACCATTGTTGCGGCGCGGGACGATCAGCGTGAACGCAGGGACGTCCTTGCTCGGCGGGACCGGCACGACCACGCCGCCCTGGTTGACCGAGTACGACTGGGGAATCGGGATCAGCGGCTCGGGGCGACCGAGGAAGATCGTGCTGAGACCGCTGGGCGACCGCGCATCAGGGACCACCCTCTCCTGGAACACGTCGGTCACGTCGAGCGGGTTCACGGTGGCCCCCCAGGCGACGTTCCGGTTGTGGCCGACGATCACCAGCGGAGATCCCGGGAAGCTGTTGCCGATGACGTCGAAGTCGCCCGCCCGCAGGTGCACCGGATAGAAGACCGAAGGCGCGCCGAGCGACAGGTGCGGATCGCTCGCCAGCATCGGTGCGCCTGTGTCGGTGAACCGCCCGGCGATGGCCCACTGGTTGCTCCCGGCGTGTTCCTTCGGCGCGACGATCCAGCGCAGGAACCGGTCGCCGCGGATCGACTCGAGCAGCTCCTTGCCCAGCTCCGCGGCGCGCGGGTGCAGGCCGGACGCATCGACGTCGCGGCGGCCGCCGTGCGGCGGCGGCGTGGTCATCAGAGCGTCAGGAATGGTCGAGGCCCGGTCGAACGGCGCCGAGCGGAAGAGGTCCTCGAAGAAGAGCTTGCGGCCGTCGAATCCGAAGGCGCCGCCGGCCTGCTGGTAGGTCGCCAGCGCCACCGTGCGCTGGATGTCGTCCAGATCGAAGGAAAGCCCGAAGGAGAGCAACTTGCCGATCGCCGCCGAATCCAGCGCCGTCCACGGCGCGAATCGAGTCAGCTTCAGCGCGCCGTACTCGGGCGGGAGCGGGTGGGCCTGGGCCGACGCGTTGACCCCCTCTGCATACGCCGCCAGAACGGCGCGGGCGCGCAGGGAGAGGCGCGGGAGCGAGCGCACCGCGGCGCGGTGCAAACCGATCGTGCGCAGCTGCACGTCGCTGCCCAGCGCGCCGGGGCCGAGCAGCTCCGCCAGGGTGCCCGCCGCCTGGCGGCGCTGCACGTCCATCTGGAAGAGCCGGTCCTCGGCGTGGACCCATCCCTGCAGGAAGAACAGGTCGTGCTCGTTCGCCGCGCGGATGTGCGGGATGCCCGCCGCGTCGCGCGACACTTCGGCGGGCGCGAGGAGCCCCGCGAGTCGGACAGGCGCCGCTGCGGCGGCGAGAGGACAGCAGATCGCGGCGAGCGCGAGTAGACGTCGCATGATTGCTCCGAGCGCGGTGGGTGGGAACCCCTCGGGAGCAAAGCTCTCCGGCGCGACGGTCGTCAAGTGGGCCCGGCTGCTTGCCCCTTACTTCCTGGGTGAGCGCAGCGCGCGCCGGACGATCTTCCCGGTGGCGGTGAGCGGGAGCTCGGGCGCGAACTCGACGATGCGCGGGTACTCGTGCGCGGCCAGCCGCGAGCGGACGTGCTCTTGCAGCTCCGCGACCAGCGCCGGGCCCGGCGCGTAGCCCGGCTTGAGCACCACCACCGCCTTGATCACCTCGGTGCGAATGGGATCCGGCTCGCCGACCACCGCCGCGATGGCCACCGCGGGGTGCCGCTGCAGGCAAGTCTCGATCTCGCCCGGACCGATGCGGTAGCCCCCGCTGGTGATCAAGTCGTCGTCGCGGCCGACGAAACGGAAGTAACCGGCCTCGTCGCGGGTGCCCAGGTCGCCGCTCACCAGCCAGTCGCCGCGGAACTTCGCCGCGGTGGCGGCTTCGTTCCGCCAGTAGCGCAGGAACATGACCGGATCGGGGCGGCGGTACGCGATGCTTCCCAGCTCGCCCGGCGGCAGCTCCCGACCCGCCTCGTCCACGATGCCCACGGCATGGCCGGGGATCGCGGTGCCCATCCACCCGGGACGGACGGGCGGAAGCGCCGCGCCATTCCCCACCACCAGGTTGCACTCGGTCTGCCCATAGAACTCGTTGATGGTCAGGCCGAATGTACTGCGGCCCCAGTCGACGAGGTCCTCGCCGAGGCTCTCGCCGCCGCTCGCCAGCGTGCGCAGTCGTACGCCGGAGGCGGATCCACCCGAGGCGCGCAAGAGCTTCAGCGCGGTGGGCGGCATGAACACGTTGCGGACCTCCTGGCGCGCCATCAGCCGGAGCGCCTCGGCCGGGTCGAACTTGCGCGCGCGATAGGCCACCACCGGGACGCCGTGGTGCCAGGCGGGCAGCAGCACGTCGAAGAGCCCGCCGATCCAGGCCCAGTCGGCGGGCGTCCAGAACCGATCGCCCGGGCGGGGAAAGCCGTCGTGGGGATGCTCGACTCCGGGGAGGTGCCCGAGCAGGACCCGGTGCGCGTGCAGCGCTCCTTTCGGCTGCCCCGTGGTGCCCGAGGTGTAGATGATGAGGGCGGGATCCTCGGCGGCGGTGGGCACCGCCTCGAAGCTGCTCGAGGCGCGATCGAGCGCGGCAGGCAGATCGACCGCCCCCTCGCCGGGGCCATCGACGCAGAGGACCAGGCGCAGGTCGGGCAGGCGCTGCCGCAGCCGCTCGATCTTGGGCAGCTCCTCCCGATCGGTGACGATCGCGCGCGCTCCGCAATCTTGGAGTCGGAACTCCAGCGCCTCCTCGCCGAACAGCTTGAAGAGCGGGACCGCGATGAGCCCGGCCTTGTAGACCGCCACGTGGGCGATCGCGGTCTCCTTGCGCTGCGGGAGGAGGATCGCGACGCGGTCGCCGCGCGAAAGCCCGTGCGCGACGAGCACGTTGGCCAGCCGGTTCGCGAGCTCGCGGACCGCGGCGAATCCCAGCTCGGTGACCTTGCCGGAGGTCTCGACCTCGATCAGCGCAGGAGAGAGGCCGGCGTCTGCGTGCCGGTCCACCACGTCCACGCCGATGTTGAACCGCTGGGGGATCGACCACTCGTGCCGCGCGGCGCCCCGTTTCATGTGGCCTCCAGCGCCGCTTCTATTGCCAGGCTGCGTCCAGTCCCGTGAACAGGCCGGAGAACACCACCATCCCGTCCCACAGATTGCGCAGGCGCAGGTTCTCGTTCGCGGCGTGCTGGTTGTTGTCGTGGTTCACGATGGGCACGATGACGACCGGCTTGCCCAGCGTCTCCTGCAAGGTCGACAGAGGCACGCTGCCGCCGAGGATGGGCAGGCGCACGATGGGGCCCACCGCGCCCGCGACCGCGGTCGCCACCGCGCGGGCGAAGGGCTGGTCCATCGGCGCGCGGACGCCCGGATACCCTTCTTTCCACTCGACACGGACGATGCGGGCATGCGCGAGCCGCGCTGCCATGTCCGGCTCCTCGTGCACTACGAAGAACCCCTGTCCTGCGAGGTGCCGCTCGACCGCAGAGCGCAGCGCGTCCGGCTTCTGATCCGGGACGAGCCGCAGGTCGATGGACGCCCGTGCCTCGGTGGGAATGGCATTCGCCGCCTGCGCGCCCACGCGTCCCGCGAGAAGCCCGCGCACGTTCAACGCCGGCAGCAGGGTCCGCTCCGGCAGCGGCGCATCGCCGGCCTCGGTATGCGCGAGCCCCAGCGTTCGCCGCAGCTCGGCGTCGACTGCCGGGATCTCGGCGATGGCCTTGCGGTCGAGATCGCTGATCGGGCGCACGCCGTCGTAGAACCCGGCGATCGCCACTCGTCCGTCCGGGTCGCGCATGCTCGCGAGCAGCGAGGCGAGCAGCGCGGCCGGGTTCGGCGCCCAGTTGCCGTAGTGCCCGTCGTGCAGCGCCCGCACGGCGCCGTAGACCGTCAGCTCGAGAGGGACCACGCCGCGGGCGCCGTAGACCACCTGCATGCGCCGGCTCTGGTGGATCGGCCCGTCGCAGAAGACCCAGGCGTCCGCCTCCAACAGATCTCGGTAGTGCTCGAGCGATTCACGCAGATGGGCGGATTCGGCTTCCTCCTCGCCTTCGAAGTAGAACTTGAGGTGCACCGAGGGCCGCGCTCCAGCGGCCCGCAGCGCGTCGAGCGCGCCGAGCATGGCCACGATCGGCGCCTTGTCGTCGCTCGCCGAGCGTCCGTAGATCCGGGCCTCGGTGGGCGCGCTTTGGCCGGGGCCCGGGAGGGGGATCTCGCGGCCGCCTTGATCGAGCGGCTTGTCGAGCAGGACGGGCGTCCAGGGAGGCGACTTCCACTGGGCGGGGTCGACCGGCTGCCCGTCGTAGTGCGCATAGACGACGACGGTGCGCCGCGCGCCGGGCGAAGGCAGATCGCCGTAGACGGCAGGCGGAGCGCCGGGCGTCTCCAGCAGCCGCGCCTCGATGCCGCGGCGCCGGAGCATCCCGAGCAGGTGCTGCGCGTTTCGCTCGATGTTGGGCCGGTCCGAGGCCAGGTTCGGAATGGCCACGAATCCGGCCAGCTCGCGGAGGATCTCCGCCTCGGCTCCCCGCCGGTATCGCTCCACCTGTTCGCGCGCCTCCCCGCGCGAGGAAGCGGAAGCCAAGAGTACGGCGGCGAATGCAACGACGCACAGGGCCCGGGACGAGCGCATCGGTCCTCCTCGCGCCCATCAGATTACACCCTCGGGGCTCAGCGCAGCTCGCGCACCACGCCGCGGAGCTCCTGCAGGAACGCGAGCAGGGCCTCCGGCTCCCAGGAGCCCTCGTACCGCTCGCCGTTGATGAAGAAGGTGGGCGTGCCGTTCACGCCGCTGCGCGCGCCGGAGAGGAAATCAGAGCGCACCTTCTCCGCCACCTCCTCGGAGTCGATGTCTTCGGCGAACTGGTCCAGGTCGCAGCCCACCAGCCCCGCGTAGCGGAAGAGGTGCTCGTCCTCGAGGAACTGCTGGTTGTCGAAGAGCAGCTCGTGCATCGGCCAGAAGCGGTCCTGCAGTCCGGCAGCCTCCGCCGCCTGGGCCGCCCGGAGCGCGTGCGGATGGACCTGGCTGAGCGGGAAGTTGCGGAAGGCGAAGAGCAGATCGTCGCCCAGCGCGCGCTGCACCGCCTTGACCACCAGGTGGGCGCGGCCGCAGAACGGGCACTCGTAGTCGCCGTACTCGACCAGTTGGAGGGGCGCGTCGGGCCTGCCCTGGATGTGGTCCTCCATGGAGAGCGGCGGCCTCAGGGTACTCATGGCTTCCTCCCTTGGGAAAGGCCTTCCAGGGCCTCGAGGATGCCGTCGGCGCCGGGGTTGACGCCGATGGGCGAGACGTAGCTCCAGCGGATCATCCCCTCGCGGTCGATGACGAAGAGCGCGCGCTCGCAAACGCCTTCTCCCTTCCGGTACACGTCGTAGGTCCGCGCGACCTCGCCCTTGGGCTCGAAGTCCGAGAGCAGCGGGAAGCGCAGCTTGCGATCCTTGGCGAAGGCGAGATGGCACCACACGCCGTCGACGGACAGCCCGAGCACCTCGGCCCCCAGCTTGCGGAACTCGGGCATCAGCTCGCTGTAGATGGGGAGCTGGTCGGAGCAGACCGGGCTCCAGTCGGCCGGATAGAACGCGAGGACCATGTTGCGACCGCGGAAGTCCCGCAGCGCGACTCTCTGGTCGGGAGTGGTGTTCAGGGAAAAGTCCGGTGCTTGCTTGCCTGCTTGGAGCGCCATGCGAGCTCCTCCTGTGCCGTTCGATGTCCCGACCGATCAACGGATCCTGAGCACGACCTTCCCTTCAGTCCGGTCTCTGGAATGCGCCGCATGAAGCCCGCAACTTAGCCACGGCGGCGTCGCGTACTTGTAACGGATGACTGCGTAGTCCATGGCATTTCAATTTGGATAGTGCGGTAGCAGAGTTCGCCGGTCGCGCGCACCGGGCCTCTCCGCATTTCGTGGTCGCCCGCCGCCCGGCAGGAGCCAGCCATGGCAGAGAAGAGCACCGAGAGTTCCCAGTCTGCACGCGCGTCCCAGTCCCAGGCCGCCGCTGGCGCCCAGCAACCATCCTCGGGCCAACCGGCAGCGCAGCCGAGCCAGCGAGCGCGGGAACCGCAGGTCGGCCGCGGGTCGGGCGCGCTGGAGAGACGCCCGTCTGGGCCGGTCGTCGGGCCGTTCGGAGCAAGCCCGTTCTCGCTGATGCGGCGGATGATGGAGGACCTGGACCGCATGTTCGAAGACTTCGGTTCTCCCCGCGGTTCGCGGGGGGGCCTGCCGGACATCGGGGGTCGCAGCGGGCTCGGGATGGGCGGCGGGCTCGGGATGGGTTGGACGCCCGCGGTCGAGATGTTCGAGCGTGACGGACAGCTCGTGATCCGCGCCGACCTTCCGGGCCTCTCTCCCGACGACGTACGGATCGAGGTGACCGACGACTCCCTGGTGATCGAAGGCGAGCGGCGTTCGGAGATGGAGGCGGAGGAGGAAGGGGTATACCGCTCCGAGAGGACCTACGGGAGGTTCTCTCGGGTGATCGCGCTGCCGGAAGGGGTCGATCCGGAAGGCGCGCAGGCTCGCTTCGAGAACGGCGTCCTGGAGGTGTCCCTCCCGCTTTCGCAGCAGACGCAGCGTCGCCGAATCCCCATCCAGGGCTCTACCGGGACGGGCCAACAGCAGTCCGGCTCCAGCGGTCCCATGCACTAGAACCCTCTGTATTCGCGGGGGACACCACCAAGCGGTGTTCCCCGGTTCGAGGAGAATTCATGGCGTTGAACCTGGCCCGCTACTGGTGGGCGCTCGCGTTGCGCGGCGCCGCAGCGATCATCTTTGGCCTCATTGCGCTCTTCTGGCCGCCCGCCGCGGTCGCCGCCCTGGTGGCCGTCTTCGGGGCGTACGCCTTGGTCGACGGCATCTTCAACCTCATCGCCGCCGTGCGCGCGGGGCGCTCGGGCCAGCAGTGGGGCGCCCTGGTGTTCGAAGGGATCGTCAGCCTCCTGGTGGGCGTCTTGACGCTGTTCTTCCCGAGCGTCACGGCGCTCGCGCTCGTCCTGTTCGTCGCCGCCTGGTCCTTGATCACCGGCGTGGCCGAGGTGGTCGCGGCGATCAAGCTGCGCCGCCACATCCAGGGCGAGTGGCTGCTCGCGCTCTCCGGCATCCTCTCCATCGCTTTCGGAATCCTCCTCTTCATCTCGCCCATGATCGGCGCGATCGCCATCGCCGTCTGGATCGGCGCCTACGCGGTCGTCTTCGGAGCGCTGCTGGTGGGGCTTGCCCTGCGCTTGCGCTCCTGGGCGGCGCACCAGCAGGAGACCAACATTCCGGCCGGCCCCCCAGTGGCCCGGCCTGCTTAGGAAAGGCGGAGCGACGGATGGCAGACAGGGACGAGGTACAGGGAAGGCTTTGCGACATCGACCACCGCAGGCCGGCGGTCGTTCGCGTCACGGTGATCGAGAACGGGCAGCGGCGAACGCTGAACGTCTGCCGCGAGCACTACGCGGAACTGCGCGCGCGGCAGGCCTCACCCTTCGAGTCGCTCTTCGGCGGATTCGGTGAGGGCTTCGGTGACGACCTCATGGGCGACTTCTTTGGCGACCGCGGCGACGGCGGCGCGGCCGAAGGCCCGAGCGGCGGCGCCGAGCGCGGCGCGCGCGGAGGCGGGGCCCGGCCCCGGCGGACGGGCGGCAGGGGCCGCGGTCCGGCGGCCGACCGCGAATCGATGGATCTGACCGACTACATGAGCGACCAGGCGGAGGAGATCCTCCAGGCGGCCGCGCGGACGGCCGGCGAATGGGGCGCGCGCGAGGTCGACTCCGAGCACCTTCTCTTCGCGCTGGCCGAGAACGACGTCGTCCAGGCGATCCTCGCCCGCTTCAAGCTCTCGCCCGAGGAGCTGAAGCGGCAGGTGCAGGAGATCAGCCCCAAGCGCGAACGCAAGGGCGCCCGCCCGGAGGGCGGCATCGGCGTCTCGCCGCGGGTGAAGGCGGCGCTGCTCGCCGCGTTCAACGCCTCGCGTGACATGGGGCACAGCTACCTCGGACCCGAGCATCTCCTCATCGGCCTCGCGGCGGAGGAAGGGCTGGCCAGCGGCCTGCTGCGCCGCTACGGGCTCACGCCCGAGGCGCTGCGCCAGCAGACGGTGCGCGTGGTCGGCAAGGGCGCCGAGGAAGGCCGCGTCGAGGGGAAGAGCGATACACCCAACCTCGACAAGCATAGCCGCGACCTCACCGCCCTCGCCAAGCAGGGCAAGCTCGACCCGGTGATCGGCCGGGCGCAGGAGATCGAGACCGTCATCGAGATCCTCTCCCGCCGCAAGAAGAACAATCCGGTGCTGATCGGCGAGCCGGGCGTGGGGAAGACCGCGATCGTCGAGGGCCTGGCCCAGCGGATGCTGGCGGGAGAGGTCCCCGAGCCGCTGCGCGGCAAGCGGGTGCTGGAGCTGATGGTCACTTCGCTCGTCGCCGGGACGCAGTACCGCGGCCAGTTCGAGGAGCGGGTGAAGCAGCTCCTCGACGAGATCTCCGCGCAGCAGGACAACCTGATCCTCTTCATCGACGAGCTGCACACCATCATCGGCGCAGGCGCGACGGGCGGCGAGGGAGGCCTCGACATCGCCAACGCGTTCAAGCCGATGCTGGCGCGCGGCGAGCTGCACCTGATCGGCGCGACCACGCTCAACGAGTACCAGAAGCACGTC
>Ga0137415_10008272_pt1 | contig 10309 bp, 7 predicted proteins | sample CZODoug3_1_1_16f_FD_183082 | JGI IMG/M metagenome (GOLD analysis project Ga0137415, IMG submission 183082) | Vadose zone soil fungal communities from Angelo Coast Range Reserve, California, USA - CZODoug3_1_1_16fungal (Hybrid Assembly) | ecosystem: Environmental > Terrestrial > Soil > Vadose... | reverse complement strand
GAGCTGGTCACCTTCGTGGTCACCCTGGTGTTCGCCGGGCACGAGACCACCGCGCACCTGATCGGGAACAGCATCGCCGCGCTGCTGGGCCACCCCGACCAATTGGCGCTGCTGCGTGAGCGCCCGGCGCTGTGGCCGACGGCGGTGCACGAGCTGGTCCGTTGGTGCGGCACGGCGCTGCTCACCGGGTTGCGTTACGCCGCCGAGGACGTCCGGCTGGGGGACGTGCTGATCAAGGCCGGCGAGCCGGTCTCCGCGGTGCTGGTGGCGGCCAACTTCGACCCGCGCCAGTACACCGACCCGGACCGGCTGGACGTCACCCGGCAGCCGGCCGGGCACGGCGAGGGGCACGTCGGTTTCGGGCACGGCGCGCACTACTGCCTGGGCGCCGCGCTGGCCCGCCAGGAGGCGGAGGTGGCGCTGCGCGCGCTGTTCGACCGGTTCCCCGGGCTGGCGCTGGCCGTGCCGGAGTCGGAGCTGGCCTGGGAGCCGGTCCCCGGCAGCCGCCGGCTCGCCGCGCTGCCGGTGCGGCTGGGCTGAGGCGCCCAACCTGTTACCGAACTCCACATGAGGCAGGCCCGAGCGGCCCGAAACCTGCCCGTGGTGGAGTTCGGTAACGACAGGCCCGGCGGCGCGCCCGAGGGGGGCGCGCCGCCGGGGCCGGTTCGAGCAGCGCCGCCGGCGTCGGACTGCTCAGTAGGACCTGGGCAGGCCGAGGGTGTGCTGGGCGACGAAGTTGAGGATCATCTCCCGGCTCACCGGGGCGATCCGGGCGATGCGCACCGAGCCGATCAGCGGGCCGATGCCGTACTCGGCGGACATCCCGTTGCCGCCGTGCGCCTGCACCGAGGCGTCCACCGCGGCGATCGCGGCTTCGGCGGCGGCGTACTTGGCCACGTTGGCCGCCTCGCCGGCCGCCGGGTCGCCGTTGTCGTAGAGCCAGGCCGCCCGGGTGGTGGCCAGCCGGGCCAGCTCCACCTCGATGTGCGCCTTGGCCAGCGGGTGCGCCACGGCCTGGTGGGCGCCGATCGGCTTGCCCCATACCTGCCGCTCGCGCGCGTACGCGGCGCCCTTGTCCAGCGCGTACCGGCCCAGCCCGTTGGACTGCGCGGCCACGGTGATCCGCTCCGGGTTGAGCCCGGCGAACAGCGCGTTCAGGCCGGCCTCCTCACCGCCGATCAGTGCCTCATCCGGCAGGTGCACGTCGTCGAAGAACACGGTGAACTGCCGCTCGGCCGCCACGAAGGCCATCTCGATGGGATGGTAGGTGTATCCGGGGGCGTCGGTGGGCACCAGGAACATGGCCGGTCGGAGCGTGCCCTTGCTGTCCTGCATCCGGGCCACCACCAGCGTCGCGTCGGTCTCGTCGACGCCGGAGATGTAGTACTTGTGACCGGTCAACCGCCAGCCGCCGTCCGGGTCGCGCCGGGCGGAGGTGGTGATGTTGTGCGAGTTGGAACCGGCGTCCGGCTCGGTGATCGCGAAAGAGAGCTTCACGCTGCCGTCGGCAATTCCGGGTAGCCAGCGCTCCCGCTGTTCCCGGCTGCCCGAGGTGGCGATCACCGTCGCGGCGATCGCGGGGGATACCACGATCAGCAGCAGCGGACAACCGGCCGCGGCGATCTCCTCGGTGACGATGGCCAGCTCGACCATCCCGCCGCCCCCGCCGCCGTACTCCTCGGGCACACCGACCCCCAGGAAGCCTGCCTTGCCGGCCTCGGTCCACAGCTCGGTGGTCTTCTCGCCGGCCTTGGCCTTCGCCCAGACGTACTCATGCCCGTACTTCTTGGCCATCGTGGCGACGGAGGACCGCAGCATCCGTTGCTCGTCGGTCTCGGCGAAGTCCATCCCGGGCACCTCCGGTTCCTGGCGGGCCTTCCCGCCTACGCCCAGTGTCGTGGACCCGGCCCGGGGGCGCAAACTTACCGGCGATACTGCCGGTAAGTGTCACTCCCGCTGTTCGCGCAGCAGCAACAGGCCCAACGCGGCGATACTCTGCGCGTCGGTGATCTCCCCGTTCTCGATCATCTTGACCACCTGGCTCCGGCTGAACCAGGCCGTGCGCATGTCTTGCTCGGTGTGTTCCCGCTCCGGCTGCCCCTCGGTCAGCTCGGTGGCCAGGAACACCCGTCCGCGCTGGCTCGACATGCCCGGGGCCACGTCCAGCACCCCGATCTGCGTGATGCGGCCGGCGCGCAGCCCGGTCTCCTCGCGCAGCTCGCGACGGGCCAACTCCAGCGGTTCGGTATCGGCGCGGTCCGGCGCGGTGCCCTGCGGGAACTCCCATCGGCGCAGCCCGAGGGGGTAGCGGAACTGTTCGACGAGGTGCAGCCGGTCCCCTTCGGCCGGCAGGATCAGCGCGTAGTCCGGTTTGTCGATCACCCCGTAGATGCCGGCGGAGCCGTCCGGGTGGCGGATCCGGTCCTCCCGGACGACCATCCACGGGTTCGCGTACACCTGCCGGGTGCTCAGCATCTCCACGCCGGCGACGCTAGCCGGGGTCAGGCGGCGCGGCGTCAGACCCCTTAGCCGGGGTCGGGCGGCGCGGCGCCAGAGCCCTAGCCGGGGTGAGGCGGCGTGGCGCCAGAGCCGAAGCGATAGGTTGCCGGTGTGCGACTTGTCATCGCCCGCTGTCAGGTGGACTACGTGGGCCGGCTCACCGCTCACCTACCCATGGCGCCGCGACTGCTGCTGGTCAAGGCGGACGGGTCGGTCAGCGTGCACGCCGACGACCGTGCCTACAAGCCGCTGAACTGGATGAGCCCGCCGTGCTGGCTGGAGGAGCAACCAGGGGTGTGGACGGTCCGGAACAAGGCCGACGAGTCGCTGGTGATCACCATCGACGAGATGCTGCACGACTCCTCGCACGAACTCGGCGTGGATCCTGGCCTGGTCAAGGATGGCGTGGAGGCGCACCTGCAGGAGTTGCTGGCCGAGCACCCGGGCACCCTCGGCGAGGGGTTGACGCTGATCCGCCGGGAGTACCCGACCGCGATCGGCCCGGTCGACCTGCTGTGCAAGGACCCGGCCGGCGGCACCGTTGCGGTCGAGGTGAAGCGGCGCGGCGAGATCGACGGCGTCGAGCAGCTGACCCGGTACCTGGCGCTGCTCGGCCGTGACCCGCTGCTCTCCCCGGTCACCGGGGTGTTCGCCGCCCAGCAGATCAAGCCGCAGGCCCGCACCCTGGCGGTGGACCGCGGCATCCGCTGCGTGGTGGTGGACTACGACGAGCTGCGCGGTGCCGAACGCCACGACCTGCGCCTGTTCTGACCAGTCCCGGTTAGGCTCGCCGGACGCGCTATCACAGCGCGGCGCCAGGGAGGTCGACGATGACACAGACCGGGACATCCGCCGGATCGGAAACGCCCGCCGCCGGCGCGGAGTTCACCTCGCTGGACCCGCGTACCGGCGAGGTGGTCGGCAGTTACCCGGTGCACGGCGCCGCCCAGGTGAACGAGGCGGTGGCACGCGCCGCACGGGCCGCGCAGTGGTGGGCCGGGCTGGGCTTCGCCGGGCGCCGTAAGCGGCTCAGGGCCTGGCGGAAGCTGCTGGTCAAGCGGATCGACCGGATCGCCGAGGTGGTGACCTCCGAGACCGGCAAGCCGGCCGACGACGCCCGCCTGGAACTGGTGCTGGCGGTCGACCATCTGGCCTGGGCGGCCCGCAACGCGCAGCGGGTACTGGGTCGGCGCAAGGTCAGCGCCGGCGTGCTGATGAGCAACCAGAGCGCCACGCTCGCGTACCCGCCGTTCGGCGTGGTGGGGGTGATCGGGCCGTGGAACTACCCGGTGTTCACCCCGATGGGCTCGATCGCGTATGCGCTCGCCGCCGGCAACGCGGTGGTGTTCAAGCCCAGCGAGTTCACCCCCGGCGTCGGGCACGCGCTGGCCGATACGTTCGCCGAGGCGCTCGCCGGCGAAGGGGTCGGGGACGCCTCTGGCGCCGCGGGCCCGGACGCTGCCGTGGCTGCCTCGGGTGCCGGGGGTGCCGGGGGTGCCGGGGGTGCCTCGGGTGCTTCGGGTGCCGACCACCCGGTGCTGCAGGTGGTGACCGGATTCGGCGAGACCGGGGCGGCGCTGTGCCGGTCCGGGGTGGGCAAGCTGGCCTTCACCGGCTCCACCGCGACCGGCCGGCGGGTGATGGCGGCCTGCGCGGAGAACCTGACACCGGTGCTCATCGAGTGCGGCGGCAAGGACCCGCTGATCGTGGACGCCGATGCCGACCTGGACGCGGCGGCCGACGCGGCGGTCTGGGGCGGCATGTCCAACGCCGGGCAGACCTGCGTCGGCGTGGAGCGGGTCTACGTGGTGGAGCCGGTGGCCGACGAGTTCCTGCGCCGCGTGGTGACCAGGGCGCACGCTCTCCGCCCCGGCGGCGAGCCCACCGCCGACTTCGGCCCGATGACCATGCCGGCGCAGGTCGACGTGGTGGCCGGCCAGCTGCGCGACGCGCTGGACAAGGGGGCGCACGCGCTGGTCGGCGGGACCGCCTCGGTGCGCCCGCCCTACATCGAGCCGGTGGTGCTCACCGACGTCCCGGAGGACTCCACCGCGATCACCCAGGAGACCTTCGGCCCGCTGCTCACGGTGAACCGGGTGGCCGACACCGAAGAGGCGATCACCCGAGCGAACGCCACCGCGTACGGACTGGGCGCCTCGGTGTTCTCCGCCAAGCGGGGTGAGGAGATCGCCGCCCGGCTGCGCTGCGGCATGGTCGCGGTGAACGGCGTGATCACCTTCGCGGGGGTGCCGGCGCTGCCGTTCGGCGGGGTGGGCGACTCCGGATTCGGGCGGATCCACGGCGAGGACGGGCTGCGCGAGTTCGCCAGGGCGCAGGCGGTCACCCGGCAGAGGTTCGCCCCACCGATCGCGCTGATGACGTTCTCCCGGGGCGCGCGGGCGATGAGCCGGGTGATGGCGCTGGTCCGGGCCCTGTACGGGCGGTAGGGCGGTTCTCCCCGCCCTGGGCTGGCCCCGTGGTGAACCACACACAGATCACCGCCCGGGGTGCGGTCCGGGATGGCAGGATTCGCGGCATTGATACGCGGGCCACGCGCGCGGCGGGGTCTGGAATCAGGGAGGTAGCGGCGTGGCACGGGAGTTCGAGGTCGTCGGCGTGGTCGGCCTGGGCACGATGGGTGCCGGCATTGCGGAGGTCTTCGCCCGCAGCGGCCTGCGGGTGTTCGGGGTCGAGGTGGACGAAGCGGGGCTGCTCCGGGCGCGCGGGCATCTGGAGAGCTCGACCAACCGGGCACTGTCGCGGGGCAAGCTCACCGAGGACGAGGCCAAGGCCCTGCTGGACCGGATCACCCTGACCATCGACCTGCACGACCTGGCCGACGCCGACCTGGTCATCGAGGCGGTTCCGGAGCGGCTGGACCTCAAGATCGGCATCTTCGCCGCGGTCGACAAGATCTGCCGGCCGGACGTGGTGATGGCGTCCAACACTTCCTCACTGTCGATCACCGAGCTGTCCGTGCGCACCGGCCGCCCCGGCCGCGTGGTCGGCATGCACTTCTTCAACCCCGCGCCGGTGCAGCAGCTGGTCGAGCTGGTGCGCACCGTGGTCACCGAGCAGGACGTGGTCGAGGACATGGCCGGGTTCGCCCGCAAGATCGGCAAGGTCCCGGTGGTGATCGGAGACCGGGCCGGGTTCATCGCGAATGCCCTGCTCTTCGGCTATCTCAACCACGCGGCGAAGATGTTCGACGAGCGCTACGCCAGCCGCGAGGACATCGATGCGGCGATGCGCTTCGGCTGCGGGTACCCCATGGGGCCGCTGGCGCTGCTCGACCTGATCGGGCTGGACACCGCGTACGAGATCCTGATGACGATGTACAACCAGTCCCGCAACATCACGCACGTGCCCACCCCGGTGTTCAAACAGATGATCACCGCTGGGCTGCTCGGCCGGAAGAGCGGCCGCGGCTTCTACACCTACGAGAAGCCGGACTCTTCCAAGGTGGTCGCCGACGCGCAGACGCCGAAGCCAGCCAGCGATACCGAGGAGCAGGTCCGCGCCGTCCGCACGGTCGGCGTCGTCGGCACCGGAACCATGGCCACCGGGATCGTCGAGGTGCTGGCCAAGGCCGGGTTGGACGTGGTGGTGCGCGGCCGCTCGGACCGCAAGAACGAGGCGGCGCTGACCGCCCTGCGCCGCTCCCTGGACAAGGCGGTGGTGCGCGGCCGGCTGTCCGAGGAGGCGCGCGACGAGGCGTTCGGGCGGGTCCGGGCGACCACCGCGTTCGAGGAGATGGCCGAATGTGACCTGGTGATCGAGGCGGTCGCCGAGGAGCTCGACGTCAAGCGCGCGGTGTTCGGCACGCTGGACGAGGTGTGCAAGCCGGGCGCGATCCTGGCCACCACGACGTCGTCGCTGCCGGTCATCGAGTGTGCCGCGGCCACCTCCCGGCCTGGTGACGTGGTCGGGCTGCACTTCTTCAACCCCGCCCCGGTGATGAAGCTGGTCGAGGTGGTCAGCACCATCTCCACGGCTCCGGACGTGGCTGCCACGGCGCGCGAGCTGTGCGCCACGCTGGGCAAACATGCGGTGTCTTGCGGCGACCGGGCCGGGTTCATCGTCAACGCGCTGCTGTTCCCGTACCTGAACGACGCGGTCAAGATGCTCGAGGCGCACTATGCCAGCGCGGACGACATCGACGCCGCCATGAAGACCGGCTGCGCGCTGCCGATGGGGCCGTTCGAACTGCTCGACGTGGTCGGGCTGGACGTGTCGCTGGTCATCGAGCAGACCCTGTACCAAGAGTTCCGGCTGGCCGGATACGCGCCGTCGCCGCTGCTCGAGCACCTGGTCACCGCCGGGCGGCTGGGCCGCAAGACCGGCCAGGGCTTCCGCGACTACTCCGCGCGCTAGGGAGGGTCCTGAACATCGCGGCTCGTGGCGAGCGCGGCCGGTGGGGGCTGATACTGGTGAGGTGCCCCGCCGTAACCGCCCGCCTCAGGCCCCCCCGGCCGCGCCGCTGGGCGAGCCAAGGCCGCTGCTGTCCGGCGCGTTGGGGTGGGCAAGGATGGAAGCGGCATCGGACGGTGAGTGGATGGTGCGCACGGTTCCCGGTACGGGGGGCCGCAAGGTGTATCGCTGCCCGGGCTGTGACCATGAGATCGCCCCCGGGGTCGGGCATGTCGTCGCGTGGCCGGTCGACACGGAAGGCGACGAGTCAGCCGACCAGCGGCGGCACTGGCACAGCCCGTGCTGGGCGGCCAGGCAGCGGCGCACCCCCGGCCGCCGGGCAGGCCGCTGAGCGTTCCTCCGCGCCGGCCGGACCGCTGGATCGTGTCTACCCGCCCCAGGCAGGCCGCTGGGCGTTCCACCAACCCGGCCAGGCCGCTGGGCCTTCCACCGCGCCGGCCAGACCGCTGGGCCGTGTCTACCCCGCCCCGGGCAGGGCGCTGTTGTTGCCCCCCGCAGGAAGCTAGCGCTGCTGCCCCGCCGGCGCTGGGCGGCGCCGCTGTGGGCTGGGCCGAACCTCAGGGCTCGACCGCGGTGTCGGTGTCGGGTCCGAGACGGCGTGCTGCTCCGACCCGGCCGTGCCCGGGGAATCCGCCTGGCGCTCCGTGTGTACGGTGTCGCCGTTCGCTGATGTCACGCCGTTCGAGGAATCGGTGGCGGTCGCCGTGCCGGCGTCGGCAAGTGGGCCGCTCAACTCGGCGGCGGCACCGTTGGTGAGTGATGTCCCGTCGGCGCGGGCCCGGTGATCTCCCGTGGCCGGGGGAGTCGCGCCGTTGGTGTCGGCCGAAGAACGGGTCGGCCCGACTCCGCGCTGGGCGCCATCGTTGTGCCCCTCTCGGTGCCCGACCGAGCTCGACGGTAGCTGGCTGGCGACGCCGGTGAGCGCTGGCAGCGCGTCGTCGAGGACACCACGGAGTTGGACGAGCTGTGATGCCATGTGGGCGCGGAGTGTCTCGAGTTCGGCGACTCGCAGCTCGGCGGCCCGTGCCGCGGCGTCGACGGCGCGCTGGGCGTCCGCGAGCTTGCGCTCCGCCTCAGCACGGGCGTTGGTGAGCAGCCCGTTGGCCTCCTCCCGACTGGCGGCCTGGTTGCGGTGGATCGTGGCCATGGCCTCCGCTCGCCGGGAGGACATGGCGATGTCGAAGTCTTCCTCGACCTGCACCCGCTTCGCCGCGCTCTGTGCGTCCAGGGTGCGCCGTTCCTCGTCGGACTGCTGCCGGAGCGCGTCGGTTTCGGCGGTGGCCTCGGCGCGCATGCGATCGCCATCGGCGGCGGCCCTGCCGCGAATGAGGTCCGCCTCCTCGCGCGCCTCTGTGAGGATCTTGTTGCGCTCGAAGGTGAGCTGCTTGCGCTCGTGCTCGAGCTGACGCCGGATTGCCTCGTTCTGCCTGGGCAATTCGCCGGCCTCGGCCTCGGCGCGCGCGACGATCTCGGTTGCCTCGGCCTCGGCGCGCTTGCGGCGCTCAGCGACCTCGTCCTGGGCCAACCGCAGCATGGACTGCAGCCGCTCGCTCATGCCCTCGACGCTCTCCGGGGGTGCGGACAGACGCCGCAGTTGGCCCTTGAGGCGATCTGTCTCAGCCCATGCCACGTTCACCTGACGGGTGAGCTGGCCGTTCTGCTCGACCGCCGCGTCGCGATCCGCCGCAAGCATGCGCAACCGCGCGTCGAGATGCCGCAGATAGTCATCGACCTGGACGGCATCGTAGCCACGGCGACTCACCGCAAAGGCTGATCCGGGCGCAGGCAAATGATCTTGTCCAGCTGACATGGCGCTAACCGTACTCGCTGTCTGTCACGCCCTCGTGACGGGTTCACACTCCACAGAGTGACATCATTGATCACGCACCGCGAAATCGGTTGATTGCCGACAAGTGTCGCTCGCGGCGCTCCTGGTCGCGCACACCGAGGCCTTCGCGCGGGGCCAGGCACAGCACGCCGACCTTGCCCTGGTGGGCGTTGGAGTGCACATCAAGCGCCGCCTGGCCGGTCTCCGCCAGGGGATACACGCGCGACAAGGTCGGGTGAATCTTGGCTTTGGCGATCAGTCTGTTCGCCTCCCATGCCTCGCGATAGTTGGCGAAGTGAGAGCCGACGATTCGCTTGAGGTTCATCCACAGGTAGCGGTTGTCGTACACGTGCTCGTAGCCGCTGGTCGACGCGCAGGTGACAATGGTGCCTCCCTTTCGGGCGACGTAGACGCTCGCGCCGAAGGTCTCCCTGCCTGGGTGCTCGAAGACGACGTCCGGGTCTTCCCCGCCGGTCAGCTCGCGGATTCGGCCGCCGAGACGCTTCCATTCCCTGGGGTCCTGATTGTGCTCGTCGCGCCAGAACCGGTAGCCCTCAGCCGCCCGGTCGATGATCAGCTCGGCACCCATGCGCCGACATATTTCGGCCTTCTCGGGGGAGGAAACCACACAGACCGGGGTCGCCCCGCCGTTGAGTGCGAACTGGGTCGCGTAGGAGCCAAGGCCGCCGGATGCTCCCCAGATGAGGACCGTGTCGCCCTGCTTCATGCCCGCGCCGTTGCGGGAGACGAGCTGACGGTAGGCGGTCGAGTTGACCAAGCCAGGGCTGGCGGCCTCTTCCCAGGTCAGGTGCGCGGGCTTGGGCATCAGCTGGTTCGATTTGACCAGTGCCAGCTCGGCCAGCCCGCCGAAGTTCGTCTCGAAGCCCCAGATCCGCTGCTCGGGGTCCATCATCGTGTCGTTATGGCCGTCCGAGCTCTCCAGTTCGACGGACAGGCAGTGCGCGACGACCTCGTCGCCTGGCTTCCACAGCTGGACTCCGGGACCGGTGCGCAGCACCACGCCAGCCAGGTCCGATCCGACCACGTGGTAGGGCAGGTCGTGCCGTTTGGTCAACGGCGAGAGCCGACCGTACCGCTTCAGGAACCCGAAGGTGGGCATCGGCTCGAAGATCGAGGTCCAGACGGTGTTGTAGTTGATGGCGCTCGCCATCACGGCGACGATCGCCTCGCCGGGGCCGAGCTCTGGTGTCGGCACATCGTCGAGGTGCAGGCTCTTGCGTGGGTCCTTGTCCCGCGTGGGCATGCCGCCGAACATCTCGACCTCGTCGGCATGGACCGTCACTCCCCTGTAGTGATCGGGAACATCCATCCCGCCGACGGCCATGAGCTCGTCGGCCAGGATCGCGTCGCGGATCTCCTGCACGCCGTGCCTCCGGTAGGTCGTGGAAGGCGTCTCGCGCCCAGCCACCTTGCTTGGGATACCAAACGCTACCGGTGAGTAATCACACGTGACAGGGCGATGTGACCTACGTCGCCGATTCGGGGTGGCGGTGACACTCAGTGGGCTGACGTGGCCGCGGGTTCCACGAG
>Ga0137415_10008271_pt1 | contig 10309 bp, 9 predicted proteins | sample CZODoug3_1_1_16f_FD_183082 | JGI IMG/M metagenome (GOLD analysis project Ga0137415, IMG submission 183082) | Vadose zone soil fungal communities from Angelo Coast Range Reserve, California, USA - CZODoug3_1_1_16fungal (Hybrid Assembly) | ecosystem: Environmental > Terrestrial > Soil > Vadose... | reverse complement strand
CCGTCTACCCTCGTGCTGGATTTCTCGGAAGCTGCGCGGCTGACCGCCTTGTCGATTCAGAAGGGCAATGAATCCCCGCAGAAGCTGAAGCCGCTGCCCACGACCGCCGCGCAGCAGATCTCCGTCCCGCTGCCGCAATTGACGCCCGGTAGCTATTCGGTCACCTGGCATGCGTTGAGCGCTGACGGCCATGTGGTGTCAGGCGCGCTGCACTTCACGCTGGCCGCCGACCACGCGACAGATCGCCCGGGCTGATCATCCGACACGGCACTGACGGCGCTATTCGAATGACGGACGTTCTCTCGGTGATTCTGCGGGCGTTGAGCTTCATCCTGCTGTTCCAGGCGGCCGGAGTCGCGCTCTTTGTCGCGCTCTTCGGCCGCCGACTCGCAAGCGCTCGGGGCGCGGTCCGCCGCCTGGGTCAGGCGGCGGCGCTCGCGGCCATCATGTTGGTCGCCGCACACTACGCTTTGGAGGCCGCGCGGATGGCGGGGGAACTGTCCGGCATGTGGGACCCCACTCTCCAAGGGATGGTGTGGGACTCACCGGGCCGCGCGGCCTTGATATGTCGGCTCGCGGGCCTGCTGCTGATCGCCATTGGGCTACAGGTCGCGAGTCCCCGGTCGACGATCGTGGCAGTCGGCGGAGCGGTGCTCGCCACCGGGGCGTTCACGCTCACGGGACATACATCCGTGAACGCGCATCGAGTAGCGTTGGCGACGCTGTTGATGCTCCACCTCCTGATCTTGGCGTTCTGGTTCGGTGCGTTGTGGCCGCTGATAGTCGCGAGCTCGCGCGAGACGCCCGCTCGGGCTGCCGACCTCATCGAACGGTTCACTGCCGTGGCGACTTGGCTCGTCCCGGTGATCTTGTTGGCTGGAATTGTGATGGCCGTTCTGCTGCTTCCGAGCGTATCTGCTTTGAACGAGCCTTACGGGAAATTGCTCATCGCGAAAGTCGTCGGCTTCGCGCTGCTGATGGGGCTTGCCGCCGCGAACAAGTGGCGGCTCGGCCCCGCCCTGGTCCACGGGCCAGCGCAAAGCGGGCGGTGGTTTCGCCGCTCGGTGGCGGCCGAGTATGTCCTGATCGCCGCAGTGCTCGCCATCACGGCGGTCATGACGTCTTTCTTCTCCCCCGATGCGTGACCGTCAGAACGCGGGCGCGCCTCAATGCCTGCGCAGGTGCGAGGCGGCAAGAAACGCCCGCACCGGTTCGCCCAGCAATTCGTTGATCGCGGTACTCGCGCGCAGCAGGGCGTCGGGGTTCGGCAAGAAGTACAAAATTCTAACGTCGCGCGGTGCGACCATTCCCACGGATGCCGGCACAACCTCGACGCCGGCGTCGATGAACTCTTGCACCGAGCGGCGCATGTGGGTGGCGTGGGTGACGAGAACAATGCGATGGACGCCCGAGGCCTGGAGCAGGCGAACCGAATTGCGGGCGTTTTCGAAGGTGTCATAGGCCCGATCGTCGACCCAGCGCGCCTCAACGCCGAAATTGCGCCGTAGCGTGTCGCGCATCGCGTCGGCCTCCACGTGAAAGCCCGTCACCAGAATGGGCAGACCCGTTTTGCCCGCGACATAGGCGCCATAGCTCAGCCGCTCGAGCAGCACGGGATTGGCCGCCGGTCCGCCGTATTCCGGCGCGAAGGCGCGCTGCCCGCCCCCGCCCAGGATTACGATCGCCTGTGCACCGGCGGTGCTCTGCAAATCCAGCGGCGGGTAGTGTTCGGCCAGGCGCGAAAGAGCGTCGGACACCAGGGGTGTCGACAGCAGCCAGAGCGACCCGAGCCCAAGTATCAGACAGATGCGCGCCGGCAGCGGGCGGCGTTTGATCAGGAATACGCCGAGGACGGCCAACAATATCGGTCCGGCAGGCGGAAGGATCAGCCCCTTCAGCAGCGTCTTGAATCGCAATAGCATCAACATCCCATATCGATCGAACGCCCGCCGTGGTCAGTAGCGCTTGTCGAGGCGATCTCTGCAATAGATGAACAGGCAATTCCCGGCGATGCTTATCGCGAACAGAGCAAGCGACGCGGGCACGACCTCGAACACCTTGTGCATTCCGAGCCAGTTCACCGGCGCCACCAGCCAGTGCATGAATGCGGCGAGCCGGCCGGCATCGTCGTCCTTGACGCAGCAGTGAGCCAGCCCGATGCGCAGACCGTCGTTCATGCCGATGTGCGTCCACTCACCATCGCGGAACCAGCGATAGGACTGGAGGCCGACGAGAGACAAGAACGCGGCGAGACACCCGTAGCCGATCATGGCGCCGACGACGCTGATAGTCCTCAAGATCACGTCGCGGACTCTCACGGCGAGGGTCCCGAAACCGGCGGACAACCCTTCACTTCGAGGCGCACGATACGCCCGGCGTCACTCTGCAAATCTGCGGGATTCAATAAGCTGTCGGTCGGTTTCAAATCGATGTCGATCCAGTACACGTTGCCGGTGCGCTTGCGGTCGGCGATTCCCGGATTGAACCCCAACGCCTGAGCTTGGGCAACTCGCGCCTGTGCGCGCTTGGCCTCGCTGTACAAACCGAGCGAGATCACCGAGCCCTCATTCGGGCCGGGCATTTCCAGCGCGTCGTCGATGCCGCCCGCTTTGAGTTTGGCCAGAGTTTGGTCTCCTGCGGCGCGCGAGGGAGGCAGCGGCAAATAAACCCACACTCCCGCCCAGACCTCGCCGTCAGCGACGCGCTGTCGCGGATCGTAGCCGCCGCCGCGCAGTGTGGTCGCGGCATGAGCAGCTTCCGACACGTCGCGGAACGGCCCGACGCTGATACAGCGCTTCACGTTGGTGAGCAGTCCCAGCCTAGCGTCCTCGCCGGCGTCGCCGCGAGGGGCATCCGTACCCCCACTGCTGCCGGTGGTGCCGATGCCACCCGGGGCGGTGCTGCCCGCTTCGGGACTCGCCGCGCGCGGAGTCTCGTGGGACTCGGATGCCAGCTTCAAGGTCGCCGCAGGCATGACCGGCGCCGGCGCCTCCGGTGTCTTGGCGATACCGCGCGCCCACAAAAAGTAGCCCACATTGGCCAGCACCAGGCACACGACAATGCTCTTCAACAGCGTCACATATCACCTTCAATCACGCGCAAACTGGCCTCGCCAGACACGAATCGCTGCACCCGGTCGCCTGTATCGAGAAGCAAGGCGCCTTCCTGATCCACGCCGCGGGCCGTGCCCAAAATGGCCGCGTGGCCCAGCAATAGTCGCACGGGCCGGCCGCTCAAGGCGTCGAGGTCCGTCCATGCATCCCGGAACGCGGCAAATCCCTCACGCTCGAATTGTCCCAGCATACTCAAAAGCTCGTCCAAGATGGCTCCGGCAACCAAATTGCGCGAAGGCGCCGCGGTACAGGCATCCGCCACTGCAGCGACGCGTACGCCGCCTGCCTCGATTTCGCGGCGCGCCGCCGCCGGCAGGTCCACGTTGACGCCCACACCGATCACGACATGCGCCGGTCCGCTGGCCTCGGCACGCAGCTCGATCAACACCCCGCCGAGCTTGCGGTCACGGAGCCAGATATCGTTCGGCCACTTGAGCGTCACTCCCCGGGCCCCGGCGCGCTCCAACGCGCGTGCTACGGCGACGCCAACCCCTAAACTCAAGGCGGCCAACGCTCCGGCACCGTCGCTGAAGGTCCAGGCTACGGACAACGCAACGCCCGCGCCGAACGGCGCAATCCAGCGGCGGCCGCGACGCCCTCGACCGGCATGCTGCAACTCACTCAAGCACGCATCCGCCTGCCCGGGCGGCGGGGACGCGTTGCCCAAGAGCCGGCTGTTGGTCGAGTCTACTTCGAACATAAGGTCGAGGGTGCGAAGCTGTGCCCTGCGCTCGGGCCCTAGTTCAGCGCCGATGCGCCGCGAATCCAGCAGTTCCACCGGGTTCGATAGACGGTAACCACGCCGCGGCAGCGCCCGCACCTCCACGCCCAGGGCGCGCAAGCGCTCCACGGCTTTCCATACCGCCGCCCGGCTCACTTTGAGCTCCTTCGCCAGCCATTCGCCGGAGCGCAGCTGGCCGTCGGCCAGCAGCACCAGCAGCAGCGGGTGATCTAGGCGGCTCGCGATCGAAACAGCCATAGTCGCCGTACGCGGCTTTCCTGGCCCGCACGCATGCGAGCGATGTTGCTGCGATGGGTGTATACGACAAACACCGTCATCGCCGCACAGAAGCTCAATAGCGGAACATTATTCGGTTCGAAGACACACACGGCGATCACGAGGGCCACGCCCGACAGCATCGTGGCAAGACTTACATATCCCCACAGCACGAGCGCGAGGAACCAGCAGAGGAGCATCGGCACGAGCAGGCGCGGTTCCACGGCCGCAACCACCCCGACCATGGTCGCCGCTCCTTTGCCGCCGCGAAATCCGAACCACACGGGATAGACGTGGCCCACGATCACGGCAAAGCCGCAGGCGACGGTCAGCCATTCCCGCGGCAGAGCGGGATCGATGCCGACAGCCGGCAGCACCGCCGCCGGCAGCCACCACACGGCGAATACGCCTTTGGCGATGTCGACGTTAAGAACCAGGAATCCAAAGAGCTTGCCCTGGGTGCGCAGGGCATTGGTGGCGCCCGCATTTCCGCTGCCCATGCTGCGAATATCCACTCCCCGCAAACGGCCTAAAATCAAGCTGCCGAGCAGCGTGCCGAGCAGGTAGGCAATGAGTATCTTGACGCCGAGTTCCAACATCCGCGGATTATGACACTAGCGGGCACGGCCCGACGCTGACATCGACGCGCTATTCTACCGCGTGTCATCGTCAATGAGCGATCCAAGCTCCAAGCGCGTCTCCCGCACCGCTCTGACGAGTGCCCTACCAGCGTTTCTGGAGGTGCAGCTCCGCCAGCATGCAGCGCACGCCGCCGCCGCCGATGCGCTCGATGGTGGGAATGGCTACCGGGACGACTTCCGCGTGGGACTCGAGGATTCGCCGCTGTGCCGCTCCAAGACTGCGCCACGCCGTCGTCGATAGTGCGACGATAGGACCGCCCGCGGGCGACAGTTCCAACAGGTTGCCGGCGAATTCCTGCATCTGCCGCCGTGTGATATCGACGATGTCGTGGCCGGCCGCCTGCAGCTTGTTGAACACAGCTTCGCGGTGCTGCGGGTGCGCGATGGCCTCGCCGCACACCACTGCGAAGCGTGCGCCGATCGCCATCACCACATTGGTGTGATACACGGGCTGGGCCGCGGCATCCTCGGCCTCGAAGGTCACGAGTTCGTAGTCCAGGAGCTGTGCGAACTCTCCGAGCACGTCGAGATCCGTGCGCGGCGAAAGGCTCGCATAGGCCACGCGATGCGCTCGATCCAGCACGAGGCTCCCGGTTCCCTCGAGGAACTTTCCCTCGGCCTCGCGATGCGTCAGATCGACCGTGCGCGACACATGGAACCGCCCCTCTCGCACTACTTGCGCGAGAACGTCCTCGCGCCGCTCGGATCGCCGGTTGGGCGCGAGCATGGGATAGAGCGCGACGGTGCCGTCGAAATGAAAGCTCACCCAGTTGTTGGGAAAAATGGCGTCCGGCTTCACCGGGTGCGGCGTATCGGGCGCAATCAGCACCTCCACACCGGCGCGCAGCAGCGCCCTCGCCAGACCGTCGAACTCGGTGAGAACCAGTCTCTGCGTTTCGGTTCCGTCCGGCGAATCGGCGGCCTGCTGGAAGGCATTGCTGTCGGCGGTCTCCGGATTGAATCCAAAACACGCCGGGCGCACCATGAGCACGGCGCGGGCGCTTTGAGGTTCCTGGCCAGAATGAGCGGGGGCCGCCATGGCAACTCACTATATCAGGCGGCTGCAAAGTGCAATGCCCTTAGGCACCCCCGCCCCCGTTGACAGACCCCGCCAGTTTCATCAAGGTTAGGCGGCTGGATCCGCTGCAAGGCTTAGCCTCATTTGGCCGATCCCGCAATCTGTGCCGGTCCTACCGGCAAATACGGGGTGAGCCTTGCCGGTTTCAATTGCCAATTCGGTGCTGGTCCTCACGCTCGCCTTCGCGGCAACCGTTGCGCGTGCAGCAAATCCACCCGCTCCCGAAAAGCCGGCGCCGGCCACGTATCCGTTTACCTTCGACACCTTGCTGGCCGATGCCAAACGTCGAGCCGCCGCCCCTTATGCGCCGCAGCACAACCGCCTACCGGCCGGCCTCGACAAATTGAGCCCCGAACAATACCGCAGCATTCGTTTCAATCCGGACGCCGGCATTTGGCGGGCGGAACAGCTGCCGTTTCGTCTGGAGCTGTTGCGGGCCGGCTACAATATGCAAACCGCGGTCACGGTCTCCACCGTTGAAAACGGCGAGGCGCATGACATAGTGGCGACGCCGGCGATGTTCGAGATGGAGTCCGCGCTTCCGGCGCAATTTTCAAAGGTGTCGCTGCCGCTGTCCGGTTTCCGTCTCCGGAGCCGCATCAACTCGAACAAGGTATGGGACGAATTTCTGGTGTTCCAGGGTGCGAGCTATTTCCGCGCCGTCGCCAAGAATCTTCTGTACGGCCTGTCGGCACGGGGCCTCGCCATCAATACGGCGGAACCGTCCGGCGAAGAGTTTCCCGCGTTCACGCATTTCTGGATCGAGAAGCCGGGTAAGCGTGCAAGCGCGATCGTCATTTACGCCTTGCTCGAGAGCGAATCGATGACGGGCGCGTACCGGTTCACCGTACAGCCGGGCGTCGAAACGCTGACCGATGTGGAGCTCACTTTGTTTCCGCGCACTGAAATTCGTGTCGCCGGCATTGCACCGCTCACGTCGATGTTTCTGTTCGACGAAACCAACCGCGGACGCCTCGATGACTATCGGCCGGAAGTGCATGACTCCGACGGACTGCAGATCGCCGCGGCATCCGGCGAACAAATATTTCGGCCGCTCGCGAATCCGATCAAGCTCCAGGTATCGTCCTTTACGACACAACAGCCCAAGGGCTTCGGACTGGTGCAGCGGTCCCGGCAGCAAGACGATTTTCAGGATCTCGATGCCCAGTACGAGCGCCGCCCCAGCGCCTGGGTCGAACCCCAGGGTGAATGGGGCGCGGGCTCCGTCGAACTGGTCGAAATACCGTCCGGGCGCGAGACCAATGACAATATCGTGGCCTTTTGGCGTCCCACGCAATCCCTGACGCCGGGTCATCCGGCGCACTTCGCCTACCGTGTCGTCTGGAACGCGGAACCCGCGCTGCCGAAGTCTCTGGGCAAAACCGTCGCCTCGCGTTCCGGCGCCAGCGTCGACGGGAAGCGGCGCGTGTTTCTGTTGGACTTCGTCGGCGCCGGCGAGAAAGTCGACGGCTTGCGCCTCGACCTCAACGCCTCCGCCGGCAGAATCTCGAACGCCACGCTCATGTCCAACGGTGCATTACATGGACTGCGCGCGAGCTTCGAGATCGACCCGCGCGATGCGGAGCTGATCGAATTGCGCTTGCGGATCATGCGCGGTGATCGTCCGGTCACTGAAACATGGCTTTATCGATGGACCTCCGGTTGAACCCGCATCTCCAGGTGAATCCCGCGGCCCCGTTCGAAGCGCGGGCGGGGTCGGGCGGCATGCCGCCGGAGAGCCCGTTGGATATGCCGCCGCAGGAATTGCGATACCAGCCCCCGCGGCGCGGCCGCCTCTGGCCTGACGCCGCCGTTCTGTACGCGCGCTTCATCCTGGTGACAATCACCTTCGGCGTGACCATTTACGGCGTATACCAGATGCTGCAGGTCGTGCGCTTCGCGAGCATGACCCTGCTGCAGGGTCTGATGATTTTTTTCTTTGCGATTTCCCTGGGCTGGATCGCGTTCGCCGCGGGCTCGGTATTGGCCGGCGCATCGAAGCGGCGCGACCCTACTCACCCTGATTCGGGGCGCGCGACGCGCACCGCGCTGGTGATGCCGGTTTACAATGAAGACCCGCTGCGCACCACGGCGGCGCTGCAAGCGATGGCGGAAGCGCTGGCGCTCATTGACGCCCATCGCGGCTTCGAGATCGTGATTCTCTCGGACTCGACCAATGCCGATTCCTGGATTCGCGAAACCCTGAGAGTGGACCTGCTGCGCAATTCGCTGCTGCCCATCATGCCGGTTTGGTACCGGCGGCGCTGGCAGAACATCGCGCGCAAATCGGGCAACCTCGAGGATTTCGTGACACGCTGGGGCGGCCGCTACGATCACATGATCGTGCTCGACGCCGACAGCCTGATCGACGCGCCGACTCTGCAGCGGCTGGTACGGGCCATGCAGACCGATCCCGACTTGGGGATACTGCAGACCGCTCCGCAACTGATCGGCGCAACGACCTTCTTCGGCCGCCTGCAGCAATTCGCAGCCTGCGTCTATGGACCCGTCATCACCCGGGGCTTGAGCGCATGGTCCGGCGACAGCGGCAATTATTGGGGACACAACGCCATCATTCGCATCGCCGCATTCGCGCAATACTGCGGCCTGCCCAAACTCGCGGGCCGCAAGCCGTTCGGCGGTTTCGTCCTCTCGCATGATTTCGTCGAGGCCGCTCTGATGCGGCGCGTCGGCTGGAAGGTGCGCATGGCCACGGACTGCGGCGGCTCCTGGGAGGAATCCCCGCCATCGCTGATCGACGTCGCGATTCGCGACCGGCGCTGGGCTCAGGGCAACCTGCAGCACATGAAAATCATCGGCGCCGCGGGCTTCAGTTTCATCAGCCGAATTCATCTCGGCGTCGGCATCATGAGCTATTTATCCTCGCCTCTGTGGCTGGTGATGCTGGGCATCGGCTTCGCACTCGCCGTGCAGTCGCACTTGATACGCCCCGAGTATTTCAATCACGACTTTCAGCTGTTTCCCACGTGGCCGCGTTTCGACGTCGAACTGATGATGGCCCTGTTCTGGTTCAGCATGGTCGTGCTGCTGATCCCCAAGATGCTGGGTCTGGTTCGTGCACTGCTGTCGAAACGCATCCGCCGGGGCGGCGGCGGCGTGATCGGGGTGGCCGCGAGCTTTTTATTGGAAGCCATCCTGTCGGCGCTGTACGCGCCCGTACTCATGTTGATCCAAAGCCGGCATGTTTTCGAAGTGTTTATGGGACGCGACTCCGGCTGGAAGCCGCAGCGCCGGGACAGCGGCGGCACGACGTGGTCCGACGCATGGCACTTTCACAAGCGGCACATGTTCTTGAGTTGCGTGACCGCCGTGATCGTATGGTTTCTCTCGCCTCCGCTGCTCGCGTGGCTGTCGCCGGCGCTGCTGGGACTCTTTCTATCGGTGCCCTTATCGCGCGCGAGCGGCAGCGAAAGCTTGGGCAGAGTCCTGTCGCGGCTGGCGTTGCTGCGAACGCCGGAAGAGACCGAGACGCCGCGCCTGGTGGCGCGCCGTCAGGAACTGGTGCGCGAGGCGGGCGCGGCGCCCGTCGACGGGCTGCGTCACTTGGCGCGCAATCGCGAGGCGCGTCTGACGCACATCAACGGCAATCTGGCGCGGCCGGCGGATCCGCGCGGTCATCCCGATCCATTCGCCTTCACCGCGGAGCAGAAGCTGAAAGATGCCCGCTCGCTCGATGAGGCGCTGGCGTGGCTCACGCCCATCGAACGCGTCGAGGTCGCGGGCGATGCGCGATTGCTCAATCAGCTCGCACTCCTGCCGGATGGCGAGCACCCCTTGTTTTTGATTTAAAGGACTTTAAGCACCATGGTTCGACGACGCACAATTCTAGGAACGGCCGTGGCAATGGCGGCCGGCCGGTGGACCCGTCCGGAATTCGCTTCCGCCGCCCCAAACGCCTCGCCGCCGAGCCAGCCCTTCGACTACGCGTGGCTCAAAGGCCAGGCGCACAAGCTCGCCGGCAACGCCTATCAGGCGTCGCAAGATGCGCTGCCGCCGGCGATGGCGAAGCTCAGCTACGACCAGTACCAATCGCTGCGCTTTCGTCCGGACCACGCCCTCTGGGCGAATGCCGGACTGGCGTTTCGCGTGCAGTTCTTTCATGTGGGCCGAAGCTTTACCGAACCGGTGCATCTCTTCGAGATCGTCGACGGCCAGTCCCGGGAAATCGTCTATGACCCGGCGATGTTCGAATTCGACAAGAGCGGCATCGATCCGAAATTGATGCGCGGCCATGTGGGATTCGCGGGCTTTCGCGTGCAGTTCGTGACGGATTGGAAGGACGATGTCGCCGCGTTCTTGGGTGCCAGCTATTTTCGGGCGGTGGGCGGCGATACGCGGCAATACGGATTGTCGGCGCGCGCGCTCGCCGTGGATAAGGCTTTTCCGCGTCCGGAGGAGTTTCCGCGCTTTACCGCATTCTGGTTCGAGCGGCCGGCCAAGGATTCGGGGGCTCTCACCT
>Ga0137415_10008270_pt1 | contig 10309 bp, 8 predicted proteins | sample CZODoug3_1_1_16f_FD_183082 | JGI IMG/M metagenome (GOLD analysis project Ga0137415, IMG submission 183082) | Vadose zone soil fungal communities from Angelo Coast Range Reserve, California, USA - CZODoug3_1_1_16fungal (Hybrid Assembly) | ecosystem: Environmental > Terrestrial > Soil > Vadose... | reverse complement strand
TCCCTTCGACCCCAGCATCCCTCGCACGAACGGTCCGACGGTCGCGCCAGTCCCCGCTCCGACGCTCCCCTGAGACACGGGGCGTGAGGTCGCTTCCTGGCAGGCCTCATAGCCCATCTCCGTGTAGTCGAGCCCCCGCGCGTCGGCGTACTCGAGGTCGTAGATGTTCGTGCCCATGATGGCGGGCATCGTCCCACCTCCGATGGCCGTCCCGAGCTTCCGTTCTAGGAGGAACCGTCGGATCCCCCGGGCCGCGTCGTAGCCGTAGATGTCCCCGCCGGTCAGGAAGAGCGCGTGGCGATTGATGAACGTCTTCCCAAGGTCCGACGCCGCCGTGTCGTAGGTCCCCGGCCATCCGCCACGAGGATCCGCGAATGCGATCGCGGGCGGATTCACGAGAACGACTGTCGTTCCTGTGCGGCGCTTGCGATCCGTGGCATGACCCACGCGCACGCCTCGGATGGCGGTGAGTGTCGTATTCGCCCCGATCTCTCCCCCGATGGCGCCACAGTCTGGATTGGTACGTCGTTGCAGGAAATCGTTGCCATCGATGCCGGCACGCTGCATCTCAAGGCGCGCTACTTGCCCGCCGGATTTAGCTCTCTGCCCGGGGCAATCTTCAGTCGCCCCGTGGAGGTACTCGCTCTTTCGAATGGCAAATTTGTGGTTCGTCTCCGCCAGCTGATCTCTTCCCAAGCCCTGTTGGCGCTTTGGGATCCGGTTGCGAATTCATTGACGAATCTGACGTCCAATGCCCCCGTCATATTTCAGCAAGGCGCCGGCGTACTTGCACGCTCCGGGGATCATTCGAAAGTTCTAGCGGCCGCGAACGACTCCAGCGGTGAATTGGTGGCCTTCGATGCGGTGGGCAACGTCGTCGCCGGTCCGCGAACGCTGGGCGTGGGTCTGATCCAAAAGGCCTCTGCGAATCAGGACGGCACTCGATTTGCCGTCACCTTCGCGTCAAACGGAAGCACTCAGTTTCTAATTCTCGACGCAGCTTTGAATCAGGTTGGTCTTTATTCTCCTTCAAACGTCCATGGCGTCACGTTTTCGCGGGACGGCAAATATCTTTACATCAGCGAGACTTCTTCGGGCGGGTCTATTGTATCGGTTCTCGATGGCCGCACAGCACAACCGGTTGGCCGTGTCTCTGACGCATTGGTTCAGGGCGTATCTTCAGAAATCGAGGACGCGGACGAAACGCAGCTCCTCTTTGGGCTTTCGAATCGCGGCGTCAGCTTCGTCGATGCCGCTATGCCGATGACGCTCTCTTCGCCAGGCCCAATTCTTGCTGCCGCGCCGAGCCTGCAACCCGCGGAGGGCCCCAATTCCGGAGGCACGGCGATTACGCTCACCGGCCTGAACTTTTCTTCCTCCCTCCGGATGAAACTTGGCACTCAACTCGCCTCGAATCTATCTGTACCAGGGCCGACACAAATCCAGGCGAACTCTCCTGCCAGCGTTTCCAAAGGACCCGTCAATGTAACTGCCTTTTTCGACGACGGCTGGCTGGTGCTCGCGCCCGACGCCTTCAGCTATGGCCCGCAAATCTTGCAGATCCTCCCGAACGCAGGCGCGACCGGTGGTGGTGATTCGGTGCAAATCTATGGCTACGGATTCGGCAGCGATGCCACAAAAATCATTGTGAAGATTGGGGCGGCAAACGCAACGGTTACAAAAATTGAGAGCGTCACCGACATCGCGCCATCTCTCGGACTCGACGCCAGCTATCCATTTCCGCTGGAGCGCGCCACGATTCAATCGCCCGCCGGGTCTCCGGGCAAAGCGGACGTGGTCGTCACGAGCCCCGCCGGGTCCACAACCTCCGCGAAATCGTTCCAATATCTGCAGAGTGTTCAATCCTATTCGAAACCAGGATTTTTCCGGTTTGTCCTCTACGATCAAAGGCGCCAGCGAATCTATCTCACCAACATTGATCACGTCGATGCTTTCGACCTGCAATCGAACTCCTTTGCCCTGCAATTCGCTCCGCCCGGCGGCCCTCCGCCAAACGCGGGTCTGCGCGGCCTGGCTTTGACGCCGGATGGCAGCCAACTGATCGTTGCTGATTTCGGCGCGCAAAGTGTCTATCTCATCGATCCCGTGAACGGAACCGGCACGACTGTGCCCGTCGGCGGCGTTCCCGGCTTCACCAACTCCGGTCCCGCACGGGTTGCCGCCACGAGCGCGCAAACAGTTTTCGTCGGCCTGAGCGGCGAGGGTGGATCCGGCGGCGCGTGCTCCACATGCCTCGCACAGTTGAATCTGGCAGCAAGCCCGCCAACGATTCAGCCGGCTCCTCAGCCGGAGGTCACCAGCCTCACCGGAGCGCCTCTCGTGCGGAGCGATGCTACCGGCGATCATGTTTTTGTTTCGTTTGGTTCGGCTCCGGGCGGACCCCTCGCTGTGTGGGATGCAAGTTTTCCAAATCAATTTGTAACTTCGGCTGCGAAAGTCTCCGCTTTTGATCTCAACGCCGCAAGTGACGGAACGACGTTCGCCCTGCAAGCAAACGGTGGAACCGAAATCCGTTCCTCGGATCTCTCGCTTGCCGCCGTCCCAGCTTCCGCAGAGCTCACGCAAATTCCCGGACGAGTGTTCGTGCCTGGTCTTACGTTGCATCCTTCAGGGGCCCTCCTTTACCAGCCATTTCTCACGGGCGCTCCCGGAAGCGCAGGAGTGAAAGGCGGGGTGGACATTCTGGACGCACATTCCGGCGCGCTGCGGCTGCGAATTGTTCTCCCCCAGCAGTTGATGACCGACGTCGATGGACTGCACGGCAGCTTTCTGGCGACCGACGAGAATGGCCAGCGTCTTTTTGCCATCACTTCATCCGACGGCAGCGCGCAACACGCTGCGTTGACCGTTATTCAATTGGCTGGCGTTCCGCTTGGCATCGGCACAATTTCGCCCGCTACTGCTTCCGCGTCCGGCGGGACAACATTAACCATTCGCGGCAGCGGCTTTCAGAGCGCCACCACCGTCTCCATCAACGGGAAAATCGCCACCGTTTCCTTCAAGGACATGAACACGCTCACCGTCGTCACCCCGAGCCTTGCTGCGGGTTCCCAGCAGATCACATCACGAATCCTGATGGTGAAGCCGTTCGCTCGATGCAGCAATAACAGTGAACTGAAGAATTTCTCATTTTTGCTTCCGAGATCTCCTAACCTTTTTCTCACGCACTTCATCCAATGACAGTGAACAGGAATTGGTATGGATGGCGCACGCCAATCTGGCGGTTGCGATGCTCGTGGAAAGGATTCGAATGGAAACTCGGAGACTTGGAAACTCGGATCTCAATATTACACTCGTCGGTTTTGGGGCGTGGGCCATTGGCGGCTCCGGTTGGGAGTTTGCCTGGGGGCCTCAGGACGATGCCGACTCGGTCGCTGCGATTCGTCGCGCGCTTGAGCTCGGCGTCAACTGGGTCGACACGGCGGCCGCCTACGGAACGGGCCATTCCGAGGAAGTCGTCGCTCGCGCGCTCAAAGACTTGCGCGGGTCGCGTCCTTATGTCTTCACAAAATGCGTTTTGCGCTGGGATGAAAAGGGAAAAATCAGCAAGGTCTTCAGTCCCGATTCCATACGCCGCGAATGCGAAGACAGCCTTCGCCGCTTGCAGACCGGGACGATCGATCTCTACCAGATTCACTGGCCGCCGGACGACAACGGGCCGGCCCTCGAAGAATCCTGGCAAACGCTAGCCGCCTTGCAAGAAGAGGGCAAGGTCCGTTGGATCGGCGTCTCCAATTTCAATGCGGAACAGTTGAAGCGCGCTGAGAAAATCGCGCCGATCACTTCTCTTCAACCGCCCTACTCCATGATTCGCCGGAGCATCGAGAAGGAGATTCTCCCTCATTGCCAGCAGCAGGGAATCGGCGTCATCGTCTATGCGCCCATGGCTTCGGGTTTACTCACCGGCGCTATGACTCGTGAACGCGCGGCGGCATTGCCGGCCGATGATTTCCGCAGCCGCAATCCCGAATTTCGCGAGCCGCGCCTTTCCAAGAATCTCGCGCTTGTCGAGCGTCTTCGGCAGGTTGGAGCGCGTCACGGCCGTACGCCGGGTGAAGTCGCGATTGCCTGGACCCTGCGCCATCCCGCGGTCACGGGCGCCATCGTCGGCGCGCGCAACGGCAAGCAAGCGGAAGGTGTCATGCGTGCGGGTGACTTAAGGCTTAGCGCGGAAGAGATCGCCGAAATTGAAGGCGCAGCGGCCCTCGCGACGGCGCGCTGAGATTTCTGCTTTAAACGGGGGAAGCCCTCCTTGCGCCGACCGCAGCGCACCTGCTCTCACTTTCCGGGAAAGACGGACACAAAATGAACCTCGGTTTAAAAAACAAAACTGCTCTTGTTTCCGGCTCAACGGCGGGCATCGGTCTCGCCATTGCCGCCGCCCTGGCGGCTGAAGGCGCAAGGGTCATCATCAATGGCCGCACCAAAGCTCGCGTGGATGCCGCTCTCGATCAGCTTCGCAAACGCGTGAAGGACGCGGAGTTCCATGGGGTTGCCGTGGATCTCGGCGCAGCCGGCGGCCTGGAGCCCATCGCGCGCCAGGTTCCCCGCGTCGATATCCTCGTCAATAACCTCGGCATCTTCGAGGCCAAGACCTTCTTCCACATTCCCGATGACGATTGGAAGCGTGTGTTTGAAGTCAACGTTCTCAGCGGGGTTCGGCTTACGCGCCACTATTTGCCGGGCATGCTGGAACGGAACTGGGGCCGCGTCATTTTCATTTCCAGCGAATCCGCGCAGCAGATTCCCGCCGAGATGATTCACTATGGCATGACCAAGACTGCTCAGGTGGCGGTCGCCCGCGGGCTGGCCGAATCCTTTCCCAATTCCGGCGTCACCTTCAATTCTATCCTCGCCGGGCCCACGGCCTCGGAAGGTGCCGTAAACTTTATTGACGGCATGGCGAAACAGCAGGGAATCACGAAGGACGAATTCGAGAAACGCTTTTTTGAAAGCGCAAGGCCCAGTTCGCTCCTCAAGCGTTTCGAAACACCGGAGGAAGTTGCCTCCGTAGTTGCTTTCGTCGCCAGCGCAGAAGCAGTTGCGATCAACGGGTCTGCCGTGCGCGCCGAAGGCGGCGTGATTCGCAGTATCTTCTAAGGAGAGTTAGCGGCTAGGCGCGCAGGTTATCCGGTTTCCAATTCTTGATAAGTTGCTTGATGTCTTTCCGTTCCGTCAGTTTCTCGTCAAGCACCTTCCGGACGAGCAGCGGCAATTCGTCGTCACTTGCGAATCGGAGCGAAACAAACTGACTGATTGTAAGTTCATCGGCCCGCCAGCGCAGTTCTTCCGGCAATACCCGATCATATCGAAGTTGCTCTTCGAGCCGGATCAAGCGGTCCTGTACGCTCAATGCGAAGAGCCGTCCATAGAGTATTCCCAAGAGTAGAGCTGCTGCTAACAATACAGTGAAGAAATGAAGCGGTATGAATCCCAGTTTGATCCACCAGTACACCTGCGTTCCAAAGTTGATGATGAGTACGGGCAAGACAAAAAAATGAAATGCCCGCACAAACCTTGTGTGATTCTTGAAATTCTGGTCAGCCATTGTCTCCCTCCAATATTGAGGCCGATTGTACCGAAACCCAATCTTCCCACCAACGCTCTCGAGCTTGGCCACTCCACCGCTTGGACAAAAGCGCTCGTTCGACAGTATCCTGATACAACGATTCGTATTCGTTGCGGAGAGTCACAAAATGGCCAGGGCGTCCTGGGGCGGTAAAATCATCGCGGAGAGTAATGCCACCGTGGTCGTAGAGGGTAATCAGTATTTCCCCTTGGATGCGGTCAAAAAGGAATTCCTGAAGCCGAGCAAGCACACGACAATCTGTCCTTGGAAGGGAACCGCTCACTATTACCACGTCGAAGTGGACGGCATGAAGATTGACAACGCTGCATGGTTTTATCCTGAACCCAAGCCGGCGGCCGCGCAAATCAAAAACTGGGTTGCCTTCTGGAAAGGCGTGCGCGTCGAAGCCTGAGGGCTTCGCGCAATTCAAGCGTCCTATTTCGCGATCTCGTTCTTGAACACCACTCCATTCTGCATCACGAACCGCACGCGCTCCAGCTCTCCCACGTCCTTTAGCGGATCACCGGCCACGGCGATCACTTCCGCATAAGCGCCGGGGGCAATCACGCCGATCTCGCCCCTCATGTCCAGCATCTCCGCGGCGCGCGAGGTCGCGGATTGTATCGCGTCCATGGGCCCCATCCCCAGCGTGACCATGCGGCGAAATTCCTGCGCGAGCGGCTCGGTCCACGGAATTCCACCTATGTCCGTTCCATAAACAATTTTCAAATGTGCCTTCAGCGCCTTCCGAAAGGATATTTCGTGCACCATCGCTCTGGCGCGGTCGCGCTTTCCCGCCGGCGTATCCTCGGGTGCCCAGTCGTCGTAGTACGGCGACAGCGTCGGGCAATACCACGTTCCTTGCCGTTGCATCTGCGCGATCTGCGCATCGGTAATTTCCAGTCCATGTTCGATCGAATCGCATCCCCCATCCAGCGCCCGCTGCAAACCGATACCATTGTAGGCGTGGCACGCAACTTTCTTTCCCCAGCCATGCGCTTCGTCCACGATGGCTTTCAGCTCTTCCACCGTCAGCGTTGGTTGGGACACCAGGTTTCCTTGCTTATCGACCCAGGAACGGTGCGTCATATAGACTTTCAACCAGTCCGCGCCATGATCGAGCTGCTCACGTGCCGCCTTTCGGGCCTGCACCGGGCCGTCAATCAGTTGTGCGCCTTTGGGCATGTCCAGTTCCGGCGCATAGCCCTCCAGGTTGTAGCCGCCGGTCGTAGAAATCGCCCGCGTTGAAGCGAAAATTCTCGGCCCCGGAATTGTTCCCTCTTCGATGGCCTGCTTGATTCCCACATCTCCATACCCTGCGCCTTCCGTCTCCACGTCGCGCAGAGTTGTGAAGCCCTGCTCCAGCGCGCGTTTGGCCGCGTACGTTGCGCGCGCCGCCCGCAACGCAATGCCGGCCTTCAGGATATTCGCGTCGTAGCCGCCTTTTGCCGGGTCCTCGCCCCACAGAAAAATGTGCGTGTGCGAATCGATCAGCCCGGGCAGCACGGTGGCGTTCGAAAGATCGATCACATTGGCGCCCTCGGGAATCGCCGCAGAGGTATCCGTCACTTTTTCGATGCGTCCACCGCGGACAAAAATCAGCTGGTTCTTCCTTGGCTTGTCGCTCGTCCCGTCAATCAAAGTTCCAGCCCGGATCACCGCTACTGTTGCGGAAGACTGCGCGGCCGTCTGGCTCCTCGCAACACCGGCACATAGCAAAGCCAGCGCGAAAAAACAGATTAATGAACGACGCATTGAAAACCTCCTCAAGGGCGCGGGTAGCTTGCCGCAAACAGGCGCAGCTTTGCAACAATTCTGCGTTGCGCCACCGGATCTCGTGCAGTGCGGTTACTGTCGGGGAATTCTGCATTTGTCGTACTTATTCCAGGCATCAGAATTCTTCAGCCACCGGGCCACTCTTTTTGTGCGAAACTCATCTTATCATCAGTGTTTTTCGCGCACTCGGTTCCCGGGAGGCGGCGAAGAAATAGGCGAGTATCTGCCGGCGGCATGGAGAACTATCCCAAGATCAACACGTCAGCGTGTGATAACGGCTTGCGGATGCGGGGCGGCTTTCCCTATAATCCCAGGGTTTCCCGAAACAAAGAGATTCCCGGCTGAAGCATTCCGGGGTGTACCGGAAGAAGAACCCAGGCCCAGAGTTGGAGCGAGGAGAAATGGGAATGAATGGAATACGAAGAATGACGGGGCTCGCGAAGGTCGCGGCGCTTTGCCTGATTCTTGGGAACGGACTAACTGCAAATGCGCAGGCGCCTGCAGCAGGCCAGGATGCCAACGCTCCGAAGTACACCATGGCGGAGTACAACGCCTACCAGGCATGTGCTGCTGAGAAAGTGCCCGGTACGCTGATCAAATGCCTGGATGATTTTGTTTCGAAGTATCCGAATTCCACGCTTCTCAACTACGTTTATCCGCTCTACTACCAGGCCTACAGCGCGCAGAAGAATTACGCGAAGATGATGGAGAGCGCCGACAAGCTGGCCGCGCTCGGGGACAAAGTGGATGCGCTAACGCGGTTCAATGCGTATTACAGCCATGTTGCCGCATACAGCGCGATGATCACAGATCCGACACAGGTAAACACTGGCGCGAAGGATCCCGCACTCGCCAAGGCTGCCGAAGATGCCGCTGCCGCAGCGTCGAAGATACTAGCGGATGTGAAGAAGCCGGACAACGTGACCGACGATGCGTGGGCGAAACAGCTCACGCAATTCAAAGCCTTCTTAAATGGTGTCGCCGCTCAGGCTGCCACGGTCGCCAAGGATTGCAAAAGCGCGGTGGAGGACTACAAAGCAGTGCTGGCGCTGAATCCCGATGACGCGATTTCCAGCTACCGCCTGGGGCTGGCCTATATGTGCCTGAACCCGCCGCAGCAGATGGATGCCTTCTGGTCCATTGCGCGCGCGGTGACAGCCAAGAGTGCGACCCAGGCGCAATCCGCGAAAGTGAAGGATTATCTGCGAAAGCTGATCGCGAACTATCAAGGCGGCGCCGTCTGCGAAAGCCTGATCGATGCGGAGCTGAACGAACTTCTGCAGCTTGCGAGCAGTTCGGTGGAGCGCCCGGAAAGCTACAAGATTCCGAGCGCCGCGGACCTCACGGCAGCGCAGAAGGATATGACGATTGCGTCGGTGATCACGGACCTGAAGGCGGGCGGCGACAAAGCCAAATTGACGTGGCTCGCGGCTTGCGGCCTGGAATTTCCGGAAGTGCCCGGCAAGGTGATTGAAGTGGTCCGCGGGACGGACGCCATCGTGCTGAAAATTGCGTTCGTAACGAGCGACGCAGAGTTTGACGCGGCGACTACTCCCAATATGGATGTGAAAGTTGTTGGACAGCCGGAGGCGGCGCGCGTTGAGAAGGACAGCGCGGTCCACTTCACGGGAACGCTGGTTGGTTACGATCCCGAACCAGCCTTCTTCCTGCATTGGGACAAAGCGAAGGTGAAAGAAGAAGACATTCCCAAAGAGAAGGGGGCACCAAAGAAGCCACCGGTGCGGAAGCCGGCTGCCAGGAAACCAAAGCCTTAGTCCTTCAAATCAGGTTGAATTGAAAACGGCTCTCCGGCAACGTCGGAGAGCCGTCTGATTTTGTAAGAGAGGCTGTGGCAGCACTCAGCGTGCGTGACGGCGGTGGCCGTTCGAATCGAGCTTGTAAGCATCGATCTTGCGGCTGAGCGTGTTGCGGTGAATGCCAAGAACTTCGGCGGCGCGCGACTGATTTCCATTGGTTCGGTCCAGCACGCGCTTGATGAAACGTTTTTCAAACTCGCCAACGGCCTCGTCGAAAAGAATCCCCCGTTCCACCATTTGTATGACGAGCCCTTCCAATTGATCTTTCACGATGGCACTCTCCGCTGATAAATTGCTGGGTGAGGGGCCGGCTTGCTAGTCCAATTCGCGCCCCACCAGGATGCGAAAAGCTTCCCGGTATTTGGCGCGCGTTGCGGCAACGACTTCCCCAGGAAGCTCCGGGCCGGGCGGGGTTTTGGGCCAGTGAATCCGCTCGAGGTAGTCGCGCACAAACTGTTTGTCGAAAGAAGGCTGGGGGCCGCCGGGATTGTACTGCGCGGCGGGCCAAAAACGGGAAGAATCAGGAGTGAGGGCTTCGTCGATCCACACCAGGTTGCCATGCAGCAAACCGAATTCGAATTTGGTGTCGGCAAGGATGACGCCGCGCGGTTCAGCGTAAGCAGCCGCGCGGCTGTAGATTTCCAGGCTAACGGCGCGAACTTTTTCGGCAAGGTCTTTGCCGATCAGAGCCGCGGCGCGTTCAAAGGGAATATTTTCATCGTGGCCGGTGGCCGCTTTTGTGGCCGGCGTGAAGATGGGTCCCGGCAAGCGGTCGGACTCCCGCAGGCCGGCGGGCAGCAATATGCCGCAGATTTTTCCCGTGGCGCGATAGTCCTTCCATGCCGAGCCGGAAACGTAGCCGCGGACGACGCATTCGATGGGCAACGGCTGCGTGTTGCGCACGATCATGGAGCGGCCGGCGAGATCGTCCTTGAACTTATCGAAGGGCGCGGGAAAATCGGTGGCGCTCAAGACATGATTGGGTATGACGTCTCTCAACAGATTGAACCAGAAGAGAGAAAGTTGTGAGAGGACGCGGCCCTTGTCGGGAATGGGCGTGGGAAGAATCACGTCGAAGGCAGAGAGGCGGTCGGTAGCGACGATAAGGAGCGCGTCGCCGAGATAG
>Ga0137415_10008267_pt1 | contig 10309 bp, 4 predicted proteins | sample CZODoug3_1_1_16f_FD_183082 | JGI IMG/M metagenome (GOLD analysis project Ga0137415, IMG submission 183082) | Vadose zone soil fungal communities from Angelo Coast Range Reserve, California, USA - CZODoug3_1_1_16fungal (Hybrid Assembly) | ecosystem: Environmental > Terrestrial > Soil > Vadose... | reverse complement strand
GAAGATCCAGACATCGATGAACTGGATGACTGGACAAATCGCTTTGTGGAGAAGCTCAAAAAACTTCCGCAGTTGGAAGACGTGGCGACCGACCAGCAGAATGGCGCCAATGCGATATCACTTGTTATTGATCGCGTGACTGCATCGCGCCTGGGCATCGCGCCCTCCACACTGGACAACACGCTCTACGATGCCTACGGTCAACGCCAGATCAGCACAATGTACACGCAGTTGAACCAGTATCACGTGATCCTGGAGACGCAGCCTGAATGGCAGCAGGAGCCTGAGAAACTGAGCGCGCTTTACATTCAGGCCAATGCGGCATCTGGGACTTCGGGTTCGGGCGCGACAAATTCTTCTTCCGGGTCGTCATCGGCAGGTTCGAATGCGACGACGACTTCCATTCTCTACACTCCTTCATCTGGAATCCTCACGCCTCCAACGTCGAAACTGTCCAGTAGCAGCTCGACTTCTAATGTCACTAGCTCTACTACAGCGGCGAACGCCGTACCGCTGAGTGCATTCACTCACGTCGTTCCCACCACGGAATCGCTTTCCATCAACCATCAGGGTCAGTTCCCGGCGGTCACGGTTTCGTTCAACCTAGCTCCCGGTGCGGCGTTGGGTAGTGCCATCACCGCAATCGATAAAGCACATGATGAGATGGGCTTCCCGGCAAGTATCCAGGCAGATTTCCAGGGAACTGCTGCTTCGTTCAGGAATTCGCTTTCCAACGAGGCCCTGCTCATTCTTGCTGCACTGGTCACCGTCTACATTGTGCTGGGCGTTCTGTACGAAAGCTTCATTCATCCCATCACCATTCTCTCCACGCTGCCATCCGCAGGCGTTGGTGCATTGCTTTCGCTGATGCTCTTCGGGCAGGATTTGAGTGTCGTCGCCATCATCGGCATCATCCTGCTCATCGGCATCGTGAAGAAGAACGGCATCATGATCGTCGACTTTGCTCTTGAGGCCGAGCGCGAGCATGGCAAGAATTCGACAGACGCTATCTATGAGGCGAGCTTGTTGCGTTTCCGGCCCATCATGATGACGACGATGGCTGCTCTGCTTGGCGGCATTCCGCTCGCTCTCGGCCGCGGCTTCGGTTCTGAACTGCGCCGTCCTCTCGGTATTTGCATGGTAGGTGGTTTGCTGCTCAGCCAGTTGCTCACGCTTTACACCACGCCGGTGATTTACATCTTCTTCGATAAGCTGGCAAAGCGGTTCTCAAGAAAGCCGCGCAATGCGAGTAACGGAAACGAGCCGCAACCAGCGCCGGAGCAGGCATGAACATCTCCGCTCCATTCATCCGGCGGCCTGTGGCCACTACACTTCTCACCATCGCGGTAGCGATTGCTGGTGCCATTGCATTCACCGTGCTGCCGGTATCGCCATTGCCGCAGGTAGACTTTCCGACCATTTCTGTTTCAGCAAGTCTTTCCGGCGCAAGCGCGGATGTAATGGCATCATCGATTGCTACGCCACTTGAGCGGCAGTTTGGACACATTGCCGGCGTTTCGGAGATGACATCTTCGAGCTCGCTTGGCAGCACCTCGATCACCTTGCAGTTTGATCTCAGCCGTAACATCGATGGCGCTGCGCGAGATGTAGAAGCAGCCATCAATGCGGCGCGCAGCTATCTGCCTGCAAACCTGCCTGCAAATCCCTCGTACCGCAAGGTGAATCCAGCCGATTCGCCGATCATGATTATCGGTCTCACCTCCGAGAAATACGATGTTCCGAAGATGTACGACGAAGCTTCGACCATCATGGCGCAGAAGCTATCGCAGATTCAGGGAGTCGGCCAGGTCGGCGTAGGTGGCGGCGCAGCGCCGTCGGTGCGCGTGGAGGTGAATCCCACGCAGTTGAATAGCTATGGCCTGACGCTCTCCGATATTCGATCCATGCTGACGCTGCAAAATTCAGACGTGCCGCGTGGACAGATCAGCAATGGAGCGGTCACGGCAGACATTCTCACCAATGGTCAGATTTCAAAGGCAGAAGACTACAAGCCTCTTATCGTTGGCCAGCACAACGGCATAGCAGTTCATCTCTCGGATGTTGCCGAAGTTGTCGACTCCACGCAAAATCTTCGCACTGCGGGATACATGGACGGCACAAAATCCGTCACCATGATTATCTTCCGCCAACCTGGCGCGAACATCATCCAAACAGTCGATCGCATTCGCAGCCAGTTGCCGTTTCTTGAAGCCGTACTACCGAAGGGGATTCACGCCACCATCGTGCTCGACCGTACTACGACCATCCGGGCATCGGTGAATGACGTTGAACGCACATTGATCGTCTCCATCATTCTCGTGGTCGGAGTGGTCTTCATATTCCTGCGCAATGGCCGCGCAACGCTTATCCCCAGCGTTGCAGTGCCGGTCTCTCTCATCGGGACATTTGCGGTGATGTACCTGCTCGACTACAGCCTCGACAACCTGTCGCTGATGGCGCTCACCATCTCCACTGGATTCGTTGTCGATGACGCCATCGTAGTCATGGAGAACATCTCGCGCCACCTTGAAAGCGGTATGAAGCCTATAGAAGCCGCACTTAAGGGTGCGGAAGAGATTGGCTTCACTGTCTTCTCCATCAGCATGTCGCTGGTCGCTGTCTTTATTCCTATCCTACTCATGGGTGGCATCGTCGGCAGGTTGTTCCGCGAGTTTGCCGTGACGCTTGCCACAGCCATTCTTGTCTCGATGGTGATATCGCTGACCACCACGCCCACCATGTGCGCCTTCCTGCTGAAGGAGCACGAAAAAGAAAAACATGGGCGCATTTATCAGGCGAGCGAAAAAGTTTTCAGCGGTCTATTGTGGCTTTATCGCAAAACGCTGATCTGGGTGCTCGATAATCCTGGCGTTACCATCGTTGTCCTGCTCATGACGATTGCGTTGAACGTGGTCCTCATCATCAAAATTCCAAAGGGTTTCTTTCCGCAGCAGGATACGGGCGCAGTCGTCGGCGGCGTGCAGGGGCCGCAGGACGCGTCTTTCCCATTCATGAATTATTCCGTGCTGGAGCTGGTGAAGATCATCAAAGCTGATCCTGCGGTGGCGCATGTGAACTGCTACACAGGCGGTCAGGGTTCGAGCAACGGCGGATTCATCTTTATTGCGCTTAAGCCACTGAATGAGCGCAAAGTAAGTGCAGCTGATGTGATTAACCGGCTGCGGCCTAAGATGGCCCGTCTGCCTGTAGCGTCAGCATTCCTGCAGCCTGCGCAGGATCTACGTATCGGCGGCAGGCAGAGTAACGCTCTCTATCAATACACGATTCAAGCTGACAATATTCCCGATCTGCAGCACTGGGGGCCGCTGTTGATGCGGGAGATGCGGAAGATTCCTCAACTGCAGGATGTGAATTCCGATCAGCAGAATGGCGGGCTCGAGGAATATCTCAACTATGACCGCACCACCGCTGCACGGCTTGGGATCACGGCTTCATCGCTCGATAGCTCGTTGTACTCCGCCTTCGGCCAGTCGCAGGTCTCCATCATCTACACACCACTGAATCAGTATTATGTGGTTCTTGAAGTGGCGCCTAAATATTGGCAATCGCCCGAAGGCCTCAAGAGCATTTATCTGCATACCTCAGGTAATGGGGTGATTCCACTCAATGCCGTCACTAAAGCACGCACTACGACGACGCCATTGCAGTTGAACCATACAGGCTTGTTTCCGTCGGTGACTGTTGCGTTCAATCTCGCTCCTGGAGTCTCTATGAGCGATGCCACAAGACTCGTTGAAGAATTGAAGCAGCGGCTCGGAACTCCTTCTACGGTGCGCGGCTTCTTCGCAGGGACGCTGCAGGCATATCAGGCATCGCTTAGTTCGGAGCCCATTCTTGTGGTTACGGCTTTGCTCGCCGTCTACATTGTCCTCGGTATTTTGTACGAAAGCCTAATGCACCCGCTGACGATCATCTCCACGCTGCCTTCGGCCAGCGTAGGTGCCATGCTTGCTCTCATGCTCTTCAAGATAGATTTGAACGTCATCTCCATCATTGGCATCGTTCTGCTCATTGGTATCGTGAAGAAGAATGCCATCATGATGATCGATTTTGCACTGATGGTTGAGCGCAGAGATGGCAAGAGCACCGCGGATGCTATTTTCGAGGCCTGCATGTTGCGTTTCCGGCCCATTTTGATGACGACGATGGCTGCGCTTTTCGGTGCTCTGCCGTTGGCTTTTGGTACCGGTACGGGCTCGGAACTGCGGCGTCCATTGGGCATCACTATCGTAGGTGGACTTATACTGAGTCAGCTGCTCACTCTCTATACAACCCCGGTAGTTTATCTCTATCTCGATCGCTTGAGGCTGCGTATGCTGGGCAGGCGTCATGACACATTACAAACAGCGCCAGGAGAAGCCATTTGAGTCTCCCTGGTGTGGTCAAGAAACGTATGAAAACTCTTTCACCGAAATTCGCGCATGCCACGGCCCTAGCCGCTGGAGCTTTTATGCTGAGCGCGGTATTTAACGGCTGCACGGTTGGACCGAAGTATCATCCGCCTGCGCCGCTCGCAGTCACTGCTGCCAACTACAAAGAGTCCACCGCTAATTTTCAGGACACGGATGGCTGGAAAGTTGCGCAGCCGAGTGACGCATTATTGCACGGCAAATGGTGGGAGATATTCAATGATCCCGAGTTGAACGCTCTTGAAGAGCAGCTCAACATCAACAACCAGAACATCAAGCAATTCTTCGAAAATTATATGTCGGCGCGTGCCGTGGTGCGCGAAGCCCGCGCATCCTACTGGCCCACAGTAACAACCAATCCGGCGTATACGCGTTCCAGAACATCGGGAAATCTGAGAAATTCGAGCAGTGCCAATGTGGGATCGCAAAGCTCAGTCTTGTCTTTGCCTCTGGACATTTCATGGGAGCCGGATCTTTTTGGCAAGATCCGCAACCAGGTACGCGCGGATCAGTATGCAGCGCAGGTGAGCGCAGCCGATCTTGAGAATGAGCGGCTCACCGAGCAGGCAAGCCTTGCGCAGTTTTACTTTGAAATTCGCGGACAGGATGCGCTTCAGAAGATATTGAACGATACCGTCGAGGCGGACAAAAAAGCTCTCGATCTTACGCAGAGTTTGTATGACACGGGAGTCGACGATTACATCTCGGTCGTCCAGGCAAAGTCGGCGCTGCAAAGCGCTCAGGCCTCCGCTATCAACGTGGGCGTGGCCCGCGCTCAATATGAGCATGCCATCGCCGTCTTGATCGGCAAGACGGCTACGGATTTTTCCATCCCGGTGAGGCCGCTGTTGACAGCGCCTCCACCTATTCCAATTGGCGTACCATCGCAGCTCATAGAACGCCGTCCGGATATTGCTTCGGCGGAACGAACGCTTGCAGAAGCCAATGCGACGATCGGCATCGGATACGGAGCATTTTTCCCAAGCCTCACGTTGTCAGCTACTGGCGGCTTTCAGAGTTCCACCGCGCAGCACGCGTTCGATTGGCCCAGCCGCTTCTGGTCAGTCGGGCCGTCGTTTTCACAGACGCTTTTTAATGGCGGTCTCTATCGCGCTACGCTCAACCAGTACACGGCCATCTACAACGCGGACGTAGCATCGTACCGGCAGACTGTTCTTACTGCATTTCAGCAAGTGGAAGATTATCTGGCTGCGGTTCGCATCTATTCGCAGCAGATTGAAAGACAGCAGGAAGCGCTCAAGAGCGCGCAGCAGTATCTCGATCTACAGACGGGAAGATACGAGACGGGCTTAGATCCGTATGTAAATGTAGTGACAGCGCAAACCACCGTCTTGTCGGATCAGGAGGCGCTGGCCACGTTGCAGGTAGAGCAGATGACCTCTGCGGTGCAACTCGTCAAGGCGCTTGGCGGAGGGTGGGACGTTTCGCAGTTGCCTACACCGAAACAGGTAACGCAGAAACCTACGAGCACAGACTATAAACGTGCGAACTAGTTTGTTGATACGTGCAGTCCACCTGTCATGAGATGGACTGCACTTGATTCACTAGAACTCGTCGTGGAAAGCGACTTCACCCTGCACCGCGACCTGATAAGCCGAGACACGGCGCTCGAAGAAGTTCGTCAACTCCTGCACATCCTGCAGTTCCATAAAGCCGAAGGGATTCTTCGATCCAAAGGCAGGCTTCAGCCCGAGCCGCACGAGCCGTGAATCGGCGACGTATTCGAGATACTGTCGCATCTCTTTCACAGATAAACCGGCCACACCGCCTGAGAGCAGGTCTTCGGCGAACTGAGTCTCGCATTCGACTGCTTCCGAGAGCATCTCAACGATTTCACGTTCCATCTGTTCGTCGAACAATTCGGGATGCTGTTGCCGGACTACGTTCACCACTTCGAATGCGAATTCCAGATGGCAGCTCTCATCGCGGAAGACCCAGTTAGTGCCCGATGCCAGCCCATGCAGCAGCCCGCGTGAACGGAGGAAGTAGACATAGGCGAAGGCGGCGAAGAAGAAGAGGCCTTCGATGCATCCAGCGAAGCAGACGAGGTTCAGCAAAAATTGCCGCTGCTCATGCGGTGTGCGCAACTCGCTCAGTTCCTGGATGGAGTCCATCCATTTCATGCAGAACTGCGCCTTCTTGGTGATGGATGGAATGTTTTCTACGGCTGCAAATGCAGCGGCGCGGTCGTCTGGATCGGGCACGTAGTTATCGAGTAGCGTCAGATAGAACTGAACATGTACTGCTTCTTCATAAAGCTGGCGTGAGAGATAGAGCCGCGCCTCAGGTGAGTTGATGTGCCGGTACAGATTGAGTACAAGGTTATTCGAGACAATAGAATCGCCAGTCGCAAAGAAGGCTACTAGCCGCTGGATCAGATGCACCTCGGCTGGAGTGAGTCGCGAGCGCAGGTCTACGAGATCTGTCGAGAAATCGACTTCTTCGACGGTCCAGGTATTGCGAATGCCGTCTTTGAACATCTCGTAGAAGACGGGATAGCGCATGGGCCGGAGCGTGAGGCAGAGGCCTGGATCGAGAATGGAGGAGGGTACTTGTGTCGACATTGAAAATCTCCTTTACTGGCAGGCTTCGCAGCTCTCTGGATTGTCGAGAGAGCAGGCTACGGCGTTGATGGCTGGCATAGTTTGTGCTGCTACTGTTGTCTTGGCGATGCGTGTTGCGGGGCGCGAGCGCAGATAATAGGTCGTCTTGATGCCGCGCTTCCATGCGTACATGTACATCGAGCTCAGACGGCCAATATTTGGCGACTCAATGAAGAGATTGAGCGATTGACTCTGATCGATGTATGCGCCGCGATCTGCTGCCATGTCGATAATGGCGCGCATAGGAATTTCCCATGCGGTGCGATAGATCGACTTCAAATCATCAGGCAATTCGGTGATCGATTGCACCGAGCCTTCTGCCAGCTTGATACGCGTGCGCATCTCCTCGGACCAGAAGCCTAGCTGTTTCAGTTCAGTAACAAGGTAACGATTGATCTGCATGAATTCGCCCGAGAGCGTTTCGCGCTTGAAGAGGTTCGATACCTGCGGCTCAATGCACTCGTAGCATCCTGCAATCGATGCAATAGTTGCCGTAGGAGCAATAGCAATCAGCAGGGAATTGCGTAGTCCCTTTTCGCGGACTCGCTTGCCGAGCGTCTCCCAGCGTGCCGTATTTGCTGGAGTCACACCCCACAACTCAGGTTGCAACATGCCCTGCGCCGCGCGGCTTTCTCCAAATGCCGAATGCGAGCCGGCTTTCTCTGCCAGATCGCATGAGGTACTGATGGCGTGGAAGTAGATCTCTTCCTGAATCTTTGCCGACAGCGCGCGTGCCTCGGGTGAATCGAACGGAAGGCGCAGTTGGAAGAAGACATCCTGCAAGCCCATAAGCCCTAATCCCACAGGGCGCCAGCGGTCGTTTGCGGAAGCCGCCTGCTGCACCGGGTAGTAGTTGATGTCGATCACGCGATCGAGCATGGGGACAGCCATACGCACGACGGTAGCCAGCTTCTCGAAGTCAAACGCGCCATCGGTCACATAGCGAGCAAGATTGATCGATCCAAGATTGCAGACTGCTGTCTCTTTGCCCGATGTGACTTCGGTGATCTCAGTGCAGAGGTTCGAGAGATGGACTACATTCCCATCTTCGCCGGTCTGATTGCACTTGATGTTGCAGGCATCTTTGAAGACCATCCAGCCATTGCCGGTTTCGGCCAGAGTGCGCATCATGCGTGCATAGAGGTCGCGGGCTTTCACCTGCTTTGTGAAGAGCTGCTGCTCTTCGGCTGCGATGTAAGCCTTGTCGAAGGCTTCTCCATACAGATCAGGAAGATGAGGCACTGTTTTCGGGTCGAAGAGCGACCATGTTCCGTCTTCGTCCAAGCGACGCATGAAGAGGTCGGGAATCCAGTTCGCTAGATTCAGATTGTAGGTACGGCGCGCATGATCGCCGGTGTTGTCACGCAGTTCGAGGAACTGCTCGACATCGGCATGCCAGGGTTCGAGATATACGCAGCATGCGCCTTTGCGTTTACCGCCCTGGTTTACTGCGGCCACGGATGAGTCAAGCGTGCGCAGCCAAGGAACGATGCCGTTCGACAAACCATTTGTTGCCCGAATGAGCGATCCCTCGGAGCGGACACGGTGAAAGGCCAATCCAATGCCGCCGGAAAACTTCGACAACATGGCGACTTGCTTGTAGGTGTCGTAGATCGACTCCAGAGAATCCGTAGGCGAGTCCAGCAAATAGCACGACGACATCTGCGCATGCTTAGTGCCGGAATTGAACAGCGTAGGCGAACTGGGCAGATAATCGAGCGAGGCCATCAGATTGTAAAAGCCAATCGCTTCGCTGGCGCTGGTAGCCAGACCGCTGGCGACGCGCATGAAGAAGTACTGCGGCGTTTCAATCACCAGGCGCGAGATGGGATGCCGCAGCAGGTAGCGGTCATAGACAGTGCGCAATCCGAAATACTCAAATTGATCAGAGAGATGATCGTCGATAGCACTGTTCAGTTTGCGTGCATTCGCTACTACAAATTCTGCTGTTGCCTTTGAGACGACGCCTTCGCGATGCCCAAGTTCCATCGATTGCGAGAAAGAATAAATATTCTGCCCAGCGACTTCTTTCGCGATGGTCGCCAGCAGCAACCTGGCCGCGAGTCGCGAATACTCCGGCTCTTCGGCAATGAGTGACGCGGCAGTCTGGATGGAGATCGAGTCCAGCTCGCGCGTCGTCGCTCCATCGAACAGACCACCGATGGTCCGGCTGGCAATGCGAATCGGGTCGACGTGTGGCAGGCCAACGCAGCATCGCTGCACGGCGCGGACGATTTTATTGACGTCTACCGGCTCAAAGTTGCCATTGCGCTTGCGCACCTGCATCTGTGGAGCTGGATTGCTGGGAGGGAAGGCGGGATCGACATCGGAGAGCGTCGTCTGCAGAGTAGCCACGGTTCATCCTTTCGCTTCCGGAAAAAGACAAAGTGGCGGACGGTACGAAAACCACCCGGCCTTCCCCTCGGAGGCGTGTGCAAACATGCCCTTGTGGGCACGCTTCATGGCAGGTCTTCGGGCTTGCAGGCTGCCTACTGGCTCCAACTTCCCAGTCCGTAGCCGGACCAGTGTTTTCAATCGAAGCGTTCGTTCCTGCTTACCGCTGCGGGGCAGCTCCGGCTTCTCACCGGATTCCCTATTAAGCCCGGCTGCGAACAGCCGGACACCTGAAGTATGTCCACAATAGCGTGGGTTTACCCTTGAGTCAAGCGCAAGATATTGAGGAAAACTTGTACTTTCGTAACAGAGCCGGAAGTAATGCAGAAAGCGTTATTCCGGGTGCCTGACCACTAAAAATGTCCGAAAATAAGCCGCCAGGGCATCCGCCGTGACCATGTCATACTGAGGATTGGCTGGCATCAAGCTGGCTGGATTGACCGAAAGCGGATTGCGAAGATAGCGCTTGAACGAGTCCTGATCCGTAGCCGCCCAGGCCGCAAGCACCAGCCATGACCGGTGCGCCATCCGGCCACCTTCTTCTCCCGAGTGGTGGCATCGAAAACAGTTTTGCTGCGCAATCCGGTACCCGTCGGCAATTTTCGAATGCGATTTGTAGGGAATTGGCGGGCGAATCGCTTGAAAAACTTTTGCCTCCGAACGCAGTTCGATGCGTGTAACGCCATAAGGAATCTGCGGCTCATCTGTATGCGACAAAATATGGAAAGCAGGTTGAAAGGCCGGATGCGAGATAAGGTACGGCCCCATCGGACCATCATGCTCAGATTTAGGCCACTTATCCGGCGGCTTGCCGTTGATAGTAAGTACTAGTAATGGCTTGTGAGAAGCCATGTATCTTCG
>Ga0137415_10008266_pt1 | contig 10311 bp, 9 predicted proteins | sample CZODoug3_1_1_16f_FD_183082 | JGI IMG/M metagenome (GOLD analysis project Ga0137415, IMG submission 183082) | Vadose zone soil fungal communities from Angelo Coast Range Reserve, California, USA - CZODoug3_1_1_16fungal (Hybrid Assembly) | ecosystem: Environmental > Terrestrial > Soil > Vadose... | reverse complement strand
GAGATTTGCAAAGGTGGGATCGTACAGTATTCCCCCTCCCGGGGCTACTTCCTCTGCATGGCGGATGAGAGTCTCCGCATCGAACGTTGCTAGGACGTCCACGTTGTTCACGTGAGATCTGATTTTGTCACTGTTTACTCTGACTTCGAAATAGCTATGAGGACCTTTGATACTGGAGTAATATTCTCGGAGCCCAAAGGTCCAGAGCCCACCCAGCACGCAGGCTCCCGCGAAAATATTAGCAGACGAATCGACTCCGCTACCCTGCGGACCGCCCGTCATCCAAGACAGATCGTTGACCTTAACAGAGGTGCGACTCGTGATTGTTATCCTCCTGTTGCCTTGTTGTATCCAATTGCGCACTCACAGATTTCATTCTCGGCACAGTACAGGCAAGCGCACCTACAACTGTCGATTTCGTAGTCACAGTTTGGACAAGAGTAGCCCTCGTTTTCTACCGTCCGAACATTCTCCCTGATTGAAATCAAAGGGACCTACGGTGCGACATAAAGGCTTCACCTTGGTTCATACGGACCCTACAAGGCACACGGTTTCAGAAGGGATTAGTCTACTGTCTATGGAATTTTGGAGTCTCTTTCACATAGAAACAGTCGTCAATTCGCAACAACAACGAGACCAGTTCGAACGCTCTGTGAATATTGGTCTTGTTTACCGCGGAAAGCTCGACTATGTTCGCTTCGAACATGTCAACGGGACCGTTCTCTCCGATGCCCATTGCCTGCCTACCACTTGAATGATGATTGCGAAGCTTGATCATAATGTCAATCGGATCAAAGCCATAATTGCGCGAGAGACAATCGGGGACTTTCTCTAGCGCGTCAGCATAGGAGCTAATGACGAATTGCTCTCTTCCCTCAAACGCGAGTGCGTATCTTCTAAGCCGCGAGGCTAGTTCTACGAAGATAGCGCCTCCTCCGGGCACGACCTTCGAGCTCGAGCGCGAGTGCTTGAGAATGAGAAGTGCCCTTTTCACGATCTTTTCCATTTCTTGGACAAGCTTAGGGCTGCTACCACGAAGCAGGAGAGTGGCCCCCCGATCGCAATGGAGAATTACTATGTCTTCCGGCTTGATCTTGTCAACCTCAAGTTTCTTTGCGGTGCCCAAGTTTTCCTTCTGAAGTTGGTAAGCGGTCGCGACAATAGTCGCCCCTGTGGCTCTGGCGGCTTCCTGGAAATCCTCGGGACCGACGGAATGCATAGCGAAGATTCCTTGCCTGCTAAGTTGGTCGGCGAACTTATTGGCCATCCTGGTTTGAGAGATCAAGACGCTCGCTCCAGACCTCTTGATCATATCCACCAATTGAACTCGTAGTCTGGCCTCCTCGTTCTTGAATATCCGAATCTGATCTGGGCTTGTGATATTCACCCTGACGTTAAACGGACCGTCATCTACCGCCTTCAATTCCATGCGCTTAATCTGCAGCTTGGTTAGGAAGGCAATCCTAGGCGCATCGATCATGTCAGGCATGCTCGGATGGGCTTTCCCTCCTTTGAGAATTACCCCGCGCACTAATTCGGAGTCGCTTGTCTGGCCACCTTGCTTCTTCACGATCCGGATTCTGCTTGGGTCAACCGATCCGTCTTCTGTGACAACGTTGATAGCTTCTGATAATTCTCGGCGAAACGTGGGGCTGAGAAGCTCTCTACCACAGTCCACGACCTCCAAGAGGTGCTCGTCAAGGTCTTTCGCAACATTCTGGGCAATCTCGTTGATGATCGCAATCGACTTTTCAGTCGCTTTCAAATAACCGTCAAGAATCGTGTTGGGATGGAAACCTATCTCGATCAGTTTGTCAGCCTCGGTCAGGAGGGCTGAGACGGCAACGAGTAAAGTTGCGACCCCGTCCCCAATGTGCTGACGTTGTATCTTCGCAGCTTCTGCCAATATCATTATTGCTGGGTATTCGATGCCCAGCTCGTCGACGACGTCGACGGGATCTTTAGTGACTTTTGAGACCATCTCAGGACCCCGATGATATGTCACGAGTTTGTATGCGCCTTTAGGCCCGAGAGAACTGCCAATCTTGAAAGCGGTTAGGGAGGCCAGAGCAAGGTTTCGTTTCCAGGCGTCCTTTCCACTTAGTCTTTCTTTGTTTTTCAGGAGGATTTGCGGAGATGCAGTAAGGACTTGTTGAGCCACAGGTATCTGCCTAGCCAAACATGTGCCGGGCTCTCTTGACTGCCTCGTGTATCTTCATTGCGCGATCTGTCCAGCCCAGACCAGTATAGAGTTCGCTCTTCATCTTCAGCGGGACTATTGGCACTTTGATGCCGACCACGTATATGAAGTCTGGTTGAACGTCGAGCGGGTCTCCCCAATCCCAATCTCCCACTTTGATTTGAAGATCACCATGCACGTTGAGCCGAGATCCTTCAACGTCGAATGGACATGCGTAACTCTTGATCCGTATCTTGTAGGGCTTCAAGTCAACTTTTGCGTCTCTCTCTAACTCTTTCTCTACAATACGAGGGGGCTCGACTTGATATCTGGCCAGTTTTCCGGCTATCTCGTCGCATCCCTTCCTGTTCGTAATTATTGCGATTTGATCTGCTTGCACGTTAACTCCCGAAATTACTTCTGCTACATCTCCTGCGAGGGCCCATGTGTTCGTGCAGTCGTTGAGCGCGTTTCCGATCGTGATTGTCGCATCAAGAAGTGGTTTGCTGAGAACTACAAGCTCCTCCGGCTTGGGAATTCTGCTCTCGAATAGAGGTTGAAAGACGGGTCTCGGCTTGTCCGACAACCTTAGGGCTGGCATTGCCCAACTCTTTAGCGACTAATGAATGTCTCGCTATGTTAGTAGGATAGGTGTATTGAGATATTTTTTGATTCCTTCAGCGGCGCGATAGGACTGCGCTCCTGCGACATGTGTCCCTGAGGGGACTGTGTCGCCTGACGTGTTGGTGATCTCGCCGGCGGCAAACAAGTTGATCGGGGCCTTCGTGGTTGTCGGGCCTGGCGACCAGCATTGGTTCCATAGGTTGAACACTGACCATGATGGGTCGCCTCCGATTCTGCACCCTCCTCGCAAGTGGTGCCCCCACCAATCATTGTGAACATTCGCTCCATAGTTCACCGTGCTGCCTACGGTGACGTTTGTTGCGCCCATCTTCGTGAAAATATCCTTCACTTTGCTCGCAAGGTACGTTGCTCCAACGTACATATTGGGGGTCCAGTCGTAGCTCAATCTGGCCAACGGGTCCCCGTAGATGTCCGTGTAGTGAGGATCTAGGTCAACGTAGTTATCTGTAGTCGGAAGGTCAGGAGCGAAAGGTGTCGCACCCAAGTTCGTTTTGGTCTGTAGGTACCTGTCCTTGACCTGGGTAGTCTTGAACGAGGCGCCCATGCTCGTCGAGGTGACGCCGCCTGCGAAGGTAATATTCCCAGGTCCCCCTCCGGGATAGCCGCCCACGCCAATCTGGCTTCCTCCTATGAAGCCCAGTCCTGTGTGGTCGAAATTGTCGTCCATCAGATCGTAAATGTCCACACTGCCACCGCCAGCGTTCCCTGCAGGGTACGCATTGCCCCCGATATTGGAGAGAGTTCCAGACACGCTTGTTCCCTTGTAGGGGGAATAGCCGTTGGTCATACCTCTGCCCACGGTGCCCGAGACCACGGTCGGATCTGAATTCCATACATATGGTGCACCAACTCCGGAGAGAAGCATTATTCTGATCATGTTGTAGCCCCACATGCCGTTGAAGACCGCGCCTGGGTTATTGACGGGTTGAATGTGTATGTTCCCCTGTGGATCGTAGTACCGAGCAGCAGTCACAAGTCCGGTGGCATTATCGAAGTCCAGCCGGAAGATGAAACTGTTCACGACTAGAGTAAAGTTTCCACTCTTCATCGCCGCAGGTATGGTTCGATATGCAGCGTTCGCTTTAGCACCAGTCTCGCAAGCGTAGTCGCATGCACCGCCACAATAACCGTCGTAGACGCATGGATTAACCGGTACACCATACTGGTTGATGTAGGGCTGAGAGGCGAGAGCGTTTACGTGGGGGAAGGGGTGATAATTGAACGGCGCTGACTGGACAGTATTTTGGAATAGAGTGGCGGCAGGAGTGAGGGGATGAGGGGGTAACGGATAGTTCTTGGTCATCCATGGATAGCCAGTGTCGGACGGGGAGTTGGTTGCACTCCCATTGTAGTTTCCGCAGAGTCCATGAGCCTGCTCCCACTGTAGGTAATATGGCTCGTACTTGTCGTAGGTTAGAGGCCAGTCACGAAGGTCATTGTGAGGATTAATGGTGTTTATGGTGCCTGGATATTTGTTGTTGGTTTGTGTCAGCATCTGGTATCCCCATGGGCCCTGGCGGCCCATCGTTCCACCATAATGCTGGGCAGCCCCGCCCACCCCGTGTCCGAGTGCGTGGTATTGGATTGGCATAGTGTATCTACGGACGGGTAATGCGAACTGGTGGGGATTGTTCCTGATCGTGGTTGATTGCAAGGGAAGTGGACTGTCGTACTTTCGTCCTAACCCAACTCCCCACTCATCGTACTTTGTCGTCGAAAAGTCGTTGACGTAATCCCAGTATGGACCTTTGGTGATTGCGACTACCTTGTAGTTCTTGCCCGCGTTCAGACTGGCGATAGAAAGCTCAGCTGCGATCACGCCACTCATGTAACCGACCCCCAGGATTACTACATCTGCGGGTGTCTCAGTGATCGTTGTTGGCAATTCTACGCACTCCCAGATGCCTGGTGCTGATATTGTGCGAGGCTTGCGGGTTTGAGTCTTGTCGGAGTCGTATCGGTCATGAGAACTTTTTGATCTTTGCCCTCGCCGTAGAAGTTTCCGAAATTGACCCCGTTGAACCCTGTGTATGTCCAGCCGACCATGTTCTGGTTTCCTCCGTAAATCGGGTCCATCAAGAATCCGGCCCAAGTCATGAATGTCAACTCATACGCAAAATCGGATGGAGTGATCTTTCCGAAGCTCGTCGGCGTGTTAGCCCAGAGATCCTTGAGAAGTTGCAATTGATTTGTGGAAGAAAGAGTCTCGAAGTTTCCTCCGTATGCGCTGTTGGCGTAAGCTTGAAGGGCGGTTAGTCCGACTCTCCAGAATTCTCGAAGGTTGAGCGGATACTGGTAGTTGATGCCAGAACCGACTCTCGGGCTGGCTGTAATGCCGAGAACGGGGGCATTCGGGACCGGGGCTCCTGCAGTGTTTATGGTGCCTCCCATGTACTGTTGTGGGCTAGTGGTGTGCCCAACGACATACTGGTTAGTCGCCCAGCTTAGACTAGGATTGACACTCAGTGCCAAAAGCGGATCCGTAACGGGTAGAATACCTGGGAGTATGTGGGGACCATCCATGAACATGTTAGCACTCTGACCGTAATCGCCTGCCAATGCTCTGTCGATGAAGTAGATCACACCAGCTTCCTTCGCTCCCGGATCACTATCGGTGGGGATTATTGTTTCAACGACCTTCTCCAGGAGGGACTGCTCGGTGAGGCTGAGGCTGAGAAAACCGACTACTGTATTGACTCTTGTCTGCAGGTTGTCCACCTGAGTCTTTAGCGTAGAGTTTTGGTTTCCAAGAAGTGGGATTTCTATCCCAGAAGCTACGAGAGCGCTGCCAGCAGCGGCCAACCCGAGCTTGAGAAATTCGCGTCTGGTCTGATTGACCATTCGAACTCAGATCAGGCTCAGTCTACTCCTATTTTAGCCTGCATGACCCGAAAAAAATAGGGCTATTTTTTCTTGGAAAACGCTTATTTTCTCTGCGCTTTACAACTCATCCTCGTGTTCTAGGTTGGAAACCGCTCAACCAAAGAAAATGAAGTATGTCGATCTCATTGTTCCGGTTCTGATTGTCCTAGCGATAGGCGCAGGAATTGGCCTGGCATCAGCTGGAATCTATCAACTAGCCTCAGGTTCCCCTATATTTTCCGCTTCAGCCGGAAGCCTAGGAGTGCCTAGCTCGGTGAGTGTCTCGATCCCGAAGGGGGTCGGCAATACTCAAGGCCTAAACTACATTCCTGTAACCGTCACAGTCGCGAATGGCGGCACTGTGGTCTGGACCAACAATGACCCGTCTCCTCACACCGTTACCTCTACTAGCGTCCCGTCCGGAGCTAGTACGTTTGACTCTGGAAACATGATCCAAAATGCCACTTACAGCCACAAGTTCACAGTAGCTGGGACATACCAGTACGTGTGTTCCTATCACCCGTGGATGCATGGAACTGTTGTCGTCACTGGATAGGGCAACACTCCCCGCCCCCTTGCGTTAAGGCGCCCAGAAAATCGAAGTGATATCGAGAGGAGCGTCTATTGTGGACGAAGGGTTAGCTCCAACTACGAGAAAACGATCCTCATGAAAGAAATACAACGGCGGGTTCTGATTCTAGCAATTGTTCTTACAGCGATTGTCGTTTCGGCGACGGCCGGCTATGTCTATATCGCTTCACTATCTCCGGCCAAGCCATCGATGACAGTTATCAGGATACCGAAGGGGGCTGATTCAACAGAACCTCCAGGTTTCAACTTTACATTTCTTACATCGCCGAAATTCCAATATCCCGTTAACCGCACGGTCACCATCGGAGTGAATAACACAGTGGAATGGGTGAACGACGATAATGTTGCTCATACGGTCTCTGCATTCATCGCTCCACAAGGAGCATCCGTGTTTAATTCTGGTCTCATCCAGCCAGGCAAGACTTTCTCAGCAACTCTAACCGTTCCGGGGGTCTACAAGTATACCTGCCTTTGGCATCAATGGCTTGCTGGGCAGATAACCGTCAAACCCGCATAGTTATCAAAACGACCCCAGGTAAACAAGTGGCGTTGGGGCCGTTAGAGAGGGGCCTAGAATATCTCTATGTGATCGTCTGGAAAACCGAGCTTGATTAGTTCAGCCTTGATTCTTCCGCGATGGTCGCCTTGTAACATTATCACCCCATCTTTTGCCGTCCCGCCGGTGGCCAATCGTTCTTTCAGTTTGTGAGCTACTTCTGCTAGGGACCGTCCGGTCTTTGGAAGACCTTGCACCACTGTCACGGGTTTGCCCCATCTGCGAAACTCGACTCTTACGGTAAGGTGGGTTTCGCTCTTGTCGAGTTCTTTCAGTGCGCTGTTGAAGTCGAATCCTTCACTCAATCCTGTCACTTAGGGCGGTTACGAGCACGCATTAGTTCTTTTCGGCTACTTCCAGAAACCGGTTCAGATAGTCTGCGAGAAGCTTTCGGTATTGATCTCTGGTCATGTTTTCTTTCAGATTGACCATGAGGTCCCGGAAGAATTGGAACTGGCCTGCGGCTGCGGGCGGCACTTGTGAGAGAAATCTCTTGTTCGATTCTGCGGCCTTTCCACCCGTATCCGCGATGTTATGTCTCCTCATCTGCCCGAGTGCACGGGCGTTATGGACGATGATCGACGCATTCACCCAATCGTCTCTCTTTGGATCTCCGGACTGGAAGGGCTCATCCTTTACCCAGTCCTGGAGGAAACTGTTAATCTGGCCTGGTTCAAGTATCTGCCCCTTCTTAATGACCTTCATCGAGATGTCGTCAGCGTACAAGTCTTGAATATCGTTCACTATATCATGGACGATCTTCTGCTGATAGTCATGTGACAAATATTGTTTCCCGATCTTGTCAATTGCCTCCTCGATTATTTCACCGTCGTGGGATGGGTGATTATTTTCCATCCTGTAGATGTGTGACATCTCGTGAACTATCAAGCCTTCGAGCATTCCTGAACCGACGGAGCCACCTGATACGACTATTTTGTAGCCTCTGCCCTGGGGCATTGTGTATCCCATGAACGGGAGTTGGGGGTCAATGGCTACCGCCACCTCACTTTTGATGCCAAAGCCCGACTTCTTCATCATTTGAGACGCGTTCTGCTCGGCTTTCTTGACAAGTTCGACGTTCGCCTGATCATTTGTCGTAGTTGCTGTCTTGGCTGCAGTCATGTTTCTTTTGACCGACATCTCTTTTTCCTGCTTATAGTCCTAGAAGGTGGTCGATGGAATAGATTCCGCTGCCAAGGAGAGCCAGCGCGAGGGCGGCCAGCAACAATGTGATGTCGATTTCATATCCGCCGACGTATTTCTTCTTCGCCTTGGTAGTTACTAACCATGTTGTTGACAGCATCCATAACGCCGATAGCGCCGCTACTATGGGTGTGAGTATTCCTAGAATCAGTGCTAGTCCACCGAAGAACTCGACGACGCCACCGAATGGAACCATCGCGGCGGGCATTCCCATGCTCTTCATCCAAGCGCCGCCTTGGGTTCTTTGAGTGGCCGTTAGCTTAGGATATCCGTGTATGATGAACAGTGTCCCGATCGCCAGCCGGAGGATAAGCGAGGGCAGATCGACAGACGAGCCGAAGAGAGTTTGAATCATGTCTCAACGATGAGATGGTCCTTATTATAAAGTAGGTAGTTAGCTACTACCAAGTAAGTAATCGTAAGCGTATCAAGTCAAGCCGGCTTGACCATGAGGGAAAACGTGCTGAATCGTAACTGAAAACAATCCCAACCAAAGAACAGTTTACCTATCTTCCCGTAATCACTATCCTCCTCCAAGTGAGCCGAAACGGATTCTCCCAATCACGTCGCTTCCGCGGAGACTGCTCCATGAGAGCCGCTGTCGGCATAGACGACATAGCCGTTTACATTCCCCGATTGTACTTGGAGCTGGCTGACGAGAATCGGCCTGAGAAACCAACGGAGTTCTCTGTGGCCAGGAAGTCTGACCCGTCAAAGTATCTTCATGGCATTGGAATCGCCAAAATGTCCATTCCGGACACCTACCAAGACAGCTCCGTTTTGGCTGCGAACGCAATCTTCGAGCTGATGGAAAGAAACCATGTTCAACCAGCAAGTCTGGCCCGAATTGACATAGCGACCGAGACAGGAGTAGACGAGTCCAAACCTGTCGCCGCATACGTTCATGGAATGCTGGAACAAAAGTATGGTAAAGGATCTCTGAAGAGGACGTCAGGTGTCGAGTACAAGTTCGCCTGCGTAAGCACCGCAGACGCTCTGGAAAGTTCCCTAGATTGGGCGTGGGCGGGCAGAAGCAATGGAAGATCCAGTATCATCTGCGCAACCGACATCGCCCGGTATCCGCTTACCAGCCCGGGAGAACCCACCCAGGGAGCAGGAGCAGTGGCCCTCCTAGTCAAGGAGGACCCTCGGCTGCTGACTATCGATCCTGTAATCGGTACTCATATGGAGGACGAGGATGATTTCTGGAGACCACTATTCTCGACGACAGCAGTCGTCCATGGAAAACATTCCGAGCGATGTTATCTTAGAGCCATGGAAGGCGCAGTGGACAACTGGGCGGAACAGGCAATTGCGTCCGGCATCATCAAAGCTGGACCTGGCGAGTCGTTAGTAGATCACATAGGTCCCATGTCTTTTCACGTCCCGTATCCGAAAATGGCGGAGAAAGCTTTCGCCTACCTGCTAAGACATTTCTGGCGAGGCCTCCCCCGCTGGAAAGAAGTCTTGCGCATGATTGGCGACGAGCCTCAAGCGGAGGGCTACAAGAAAAGAGAAGAGTTCGAGAAAGCAGAGGCTGATTATATGAGACACTTCATGGAGACCCAACAATTCCAAGCAGACTACCAAGACAAGGTGGCTGACGGGCTAGTGCATGCGAGAGAAAGTGGCAACAGCTATTCCGCGTCTGAGAAGAGCTGCCTCTCGATGTTGTTAGAAACAAAAGCGATGAGAGGAATAGATCTTGCGGGGAAGAGAGGAGGGTCCGGCAATTATGGTAGCGGCTGCAAGGCCAAAGCATCTAGCTGGACCGTCCAGGAAGAATGGGCGGCCGTTGCGAAGAAGTTTGGTCACGCCGAGAAACTGCGTCATCGCCGACCAGTATCTCTCGCCGAGTATGAAACCCTGCACGAGGGAAAACCGTTCCCAGATGGAAGAAAATTCGTGGCAGAACCCGAGAACGAATTCGTCTTGATCGACGTTACTTCTCAAGGCTATCGGCATTACAAGTTTGCTGACTGAGATGAGAACGATTCCAAGGTCAGTCCTTCCAAGATTTTATCTTTGTTCAATCCAGCCTCGTCTGAATTGGCCCGACGGTATTATGCGGACATTGAAGCTTTCAAAGAGAATCTGGCCGGACAGGCGTCTGGCAAACTAATCACCGTTTAGGGTTGGTGTGAGGATGCGTCAGTCTATCGATCAGGGGAGATGCGAGAGCAGTTACAAGAACTGCCAGGCCCGCCACAGGGTAGAGTTGGGGGCCCACTAGTCCGGCATCAACTCCTGTCTTGGCGAGCACCAGAGAGAACTC
>Ga0137415_10008265_pt1 | contig 10311 bp, 11 predicted proteins | sample CZODoug3_1_1_16f_FD_183082 | JGI IMG/M metagenome (GOLD analysis project Ga0137415, IMG submission 183082) | Vadose zone soil fungal communities from Angelo Coast Range Reserve, California, USA - CZODoug3_1_1_16fungal (Hybrid Assembly) | ecosystem: Environmental > Terrestrial > Soil > Vadose... | reverse complement strand
ATCCCGGTGGCGACGCCCATCGCGTGGAGACCGTGGACCAGGTCCTCGCTGCAGACGTTGCCGGAGGCGCCCGGCGCGAAGGGGCAGCCGCCGAGCCCGCCGATGGAGCTGTCGAAGTGCGTGACGCCGCGCTCCATCGCGGCCAGGATGTTCGGGATGGCCAGCGCGCGCGTGTCGTGCGTGTGGAGGGTCCATTCGATGCCGGGGAACCGCGCCATCAGGTGCTCGAGGACGTCGCCGACCTGGCGGGGGTTGGCCACGCCGGTCGTGTCGGCGAGACCGACCGCGCGCGCGCCGATGTCCACGAGGCGGCGGACGACGCCCTCGAGCCGACGGACCGGCACCTCGCCCTCGAACGGGCAGCCGAAGGAGGTCGAGATGCCGCACGCGACCTCGACCCTCGCGCGTTCGACGATGCGCATGACGGCGGCGAGCTTCGCGACGGACTCGGCGATCGTCATGTTGACGTTGGCCAGATTGTGGCTCTCGCTGGCGGAGACGACGGTGTGGATCGCGTCCACGCCCGCGTCCACCGCGCGGACGGCGCCCTTCTCGTTCGGCACCAACGCGGCATAGCGCGTGCCGGGCCGCCGGCGGATCGCCGCCATGACCTCCTCGGCGTCGCGGAGCTGCGGGACGGCCTCCGGGTGGACGAACGACGTGACCTCGATGCGCGGCAGCCCAGCGTCGGAGAGGCGATTCACCACCTCGACCTTGAGCTCGGTCGGAATGAAGTCGGGCTCGATCTGGAATCCGTCCCGGGTTCCCACCTCGCAGATCGTCACGCGCGGCGGCAGCTTCATGAGTCGCCTCCTCAGCGAGTAAACTCTAGCATGGCGGGCGAACGGAGCGCCGCATCCCTCGCTCGCTGGGCGGCATCTTACGGAACAGGAGGAACGTCATGAGTCCCAACATCGGTATCGGCGACAGCAATCGCCAGAGTGTCGTCACGATCCTGAACACCGTGCTCGCGGACGAGTACGTGCTTTACACCAAGACCCGCAAGTACCATTGGAACATCGTCGGTCCCCAGTTCAACGACCTGCACAAGTTCTTCGAGACGCAGTACGAGGAGTTGAACGACGTCGTCGACGACGTGGCGGAGCGAGCGCGCGCCCTCGGCGGTCACGCCTTCGGCACGCTCGCGGAGTTCACCCGGAACGCGCGGCTCAAGGAGCAGCCCGGCGTCCATCCGGACGCGGGCGGCATGCTGAAGGACCTCCTCGGCGACCACGAGACGGTGATCCGAAGCCTGCGGGGAGACCTCGAGACGACCGTGTCCAAGCATGGCGACGCCGGGACGAGCGACTTCCTCACCGGACTCATGGAGACGCACGAGAAGATGGCGTGGATGCTCCGCGCCTTCGTAGAGCCGGGCCGCTAGCCCGGCGCGTCTAGTAGGAGCGCGGCATCCCGAGCACATGCTCGCCGACGTAGGCGAGCACCAGGTTGTTGTTCACGGGCGCCGTCTTGTAGAGCCTGCACTCGCGGAACTTGCGCTCGATGTCGTATTCCTCGGCGAAGCCGTAGCCGCCGTGGCAATCGATGCAGGCGTTGGCGGCCTCCCACGCGGCCTCGGCCGCGAGGTACTTGGCCATGTTCGCCTCGGCGCCGCACGCCTCCCCGGCGTCGAAGAGCGCCGCGGCCTTGTCGCGCATGAGCGCGGCCGCGTCGACCGCCATGTGGGCCTTCGCGATCGGGAACTGGACACCCTGGTTCGCCCCGATCGCCCTGCCGAAGACGACGCGCTGCCCCGAGTAGGCGACCGCGCGCTCGGTGAACCAGCGGCCGTCGCCGATCGATTCGGAGGCGACGAGGACCCGCTCGGCGTTCATTCCGTCGAGGATGTACGCGAAGCCCCGGCCCTCTTCGCCGACGAGGCTGTCGGCGGGGATCTCCATGTCGTCGAAGAAGAGCGCGTTCGTCGAGTGGTTCATCATCATGCGGAGCGGCCGGATCTCGAGCCCCTTGAGGCCGCGGATGTCCACGAGGAAGACCGAAAGCCCGTCCGTCCGCCGCGCGACGCGGTCCACCGGCGTCGTGCGCGCGAGGAGCAGCATGAGGTCGGACTGGAGCGCGCGAGAGATGAAGATCTTGCGGCCGTTGACGACGTAGCGGTCGCCGTTCCGCACGGCGGTCGTCTGGAGCTTCGTGGTGTCGGAGCCCGAGTTCGGCTCCGTGACGCCGAAGGCCTGCAGCCGGAGCTCGCCCGTCGCGATCTTCGGCAGGTATTTCCGTTTCTGGGGCTCGGAGCCGTGACGCAAGACCGTGCCCATGATGTACATCTGCGCGTGGCACGCCGCGGCGTTGCCCCCGCTCGCGTGGATCGTCTCGAGGATGAGCGCACCGTCGGCGATCGGCAGGCCGGCGCCGCCGAATTCTGACGGGATGAGGGCCGCGAGGTAGCCGGCCTTGGTGAGTTCGCCGACGAACGCCTCGGGGTACTCGCGCCTGGCGTCGAGCTCACGCCAGTACTCACCCGGGTAACGCTTGCAGATCTCGGCGACGCCGGCCCTGAGCGCGCGCTGCTCGTCCGTGAGGGTGAAGCTGATGCTCGCCATCGTCATTTCCCTTTGAACTGCGGCTTCCGTTTCTCGTTGAACGCGCGGACGCCTTCGAGGCGATCCTCGGTCGCCACGGTGGCATTGTACGCCTCGATCGCCAGGATCATCGCGGTGTCGAGGTCGGTCTCGAGCCCATAGGCGATCGCCTTCTTCGCCTGGCGGACGGCGACCGGTCCGTTCCTGGCGATCGTGCCCGCGAGCTCGAGCGCCTTCGCGCGCGCCTGACCCGCGGGGACGAGGTGGTTGACGAGCCCCGCCGCCCTCGCCTCGTCGGCCTTCATGCGGCGCCCGGTGAAGATCAGCTCCTTGGCGAGCGGCGCGCCGAGGATGCGCGGCAGGAGCTGGGTGCCGCCGATCCCGGGAAAGATCCCGAGCGTCGTCTCGGGTACGCCGAACACGGCGGTCTCTCCCGCGACGATGAAGTCCGACAGCACGGCGAGCTCACAACCGCCCGCGAGCGCCCAGCCCTCGACGGCGGCGATGACAGGCACCGGACAGCGCAGGAGGGCGAAGGCGCCCCGCTCGAAGATGACGTGCTGGGCGCGCCAGGCGTCGTCCGACATCTCATTCCGCTCCTTGAGATCGCCACCCGCGCAGAAGGCCCGGTCGCCGGCGCCCGCGAGCACGACCGCGCGCACGCTCGGATCGCGCGCGAGGCTCTCGAAGCAGCCCAGCAGGTCCTCGCCCATCGCAGTGTTCAACGCGTTCATCTGCTCCGGTCGGTTCAGCACGACGGTCACGACGTAGCCGTCGTCCGAGCGCGTGACGAGGAGGTGGCGATAGCTCATTTGTAGAGGGGTCCGCGAGACAGGCGCGCGTCGCTCATTGATAGCGGGGTCCGCGAGGCCGGCGCGAACCGTGGGTGGCCTGAGACAGGCGCGAGTCGCTCATTGGACGACCCCTTGGGTCCTGAGGCTGCGCACGTCGTCGAGCGTGTAGCCGAGGGACGTGAGCACGTCCGCCGTATGCTCGCCGAGCTGGGGCGGGACACGGCGCACCTCGGGCCGGACGCCGTTCCAGAGGAGAGGCAGGCCGACGGACCGGTAGTCGGGGATCCGCGGATGGGGCGCCGACACGACCATTCCGCTCGCGCGCGTCTGCGGCGCGTCGACGACGGCATCGATCGCGAGGATCGGCGCCCCCGGCACTCCGGCGGCCCGCAGCCGCTCTAGGAGCTCGGCCGTCTTGAGCCCGCGTGTCAGCGCGGCGAGCGCCTCGACGAGCGCCGCACGGTTCCGCACGCGCTGGGGGTTATCGGCGAAGCGACGGTCACGCGCCAGCTCGGGGGCACCCAGGGCCGCGGCGAGCCGCGCGAACAGCGCGTCCGAGCCCGCGCCGATCATCGCGTAGCCGTCGGCCGTCCGGAACGCCTGGTAGGGCGCGATCATCGCCGTCCCCGAGCCCTGGGGCTGCGGGACCTCGCCGGAGCCGAAGTAACCCATCGCGTGGTAGGAGACCCACATGAGCGTGGTTTCGAAGAGGGCGGCGGTCACTTCCACGGCGCGGCCGGTGGCGTCGCGCTGCCTGAGCGCGGCGACGATTCCCAGGGCGGCCCACATCCCCGTGCCCATGTCGACGATCGAGGTCCCGACGCGCGCCGGCTCCTGGCCTGGGTGACCGTTGACGGACATGAGGCCGGCGTAGGCCTGCATCAGCGGGTCGTAGCCGGGCTGGTCGGCGAGCGGACCGAGTGCGCCGTAGGCCGTGATCGAGCAGTAGACGAGACGCGGGTTGAGCCGCGTCGCACCGGCGAAGTCGAGGCCGAGCTCCGCGACCGCGCCCGCGTGGAGGCTCTGCACGAAGACGTCGGCGCGCGCGAGCAGGCGTCGGAGTACCTCGAGACCGCCGTCCTTCTTGAGGTCCAGCGCGAGGCTCTTCTTGTTGCGATTCATCGCCATGAATACCGGGCTTTCCCCGCCCCACCAGGGCGGAGCCCAGGCGCGAGCGTCGTCGCCCCGGCCGGGGCGCTCGATCTTGACGACCTCGGCACCCATGTCCCCGAGGATCTGTGTGCAGAACGGGCCGGCGACGTTCTGCGTCAGGTCAGCGATGAAGATGCCTTCCAGGGTCAGCGCCACGCGGTGGAGTCTACCAGAACGAGACCAGAACGAAACTGGCCACCCTGTACAGAAACTGGCCGTCAACAAGAGCCGAATACGACGTGGAGGTTCCGCGGCAGGCTCTATTTTCGGGGCATTTATGCCATCGGTGGTCAAAGACCGCCACTGGCACCCACTTTGCCTCTGATCGGGCAGTCACGATCAATGGAAACAGCACGAAGGACGGAGATCACGGGACTGTTCGAGTTCGGGCGTTCCGAGGGGAATGGGAAGGAGACGGCCGTCCCTCAAGCCCGTCCCGCGCGCCAGAACCCCGTGGGCCGCCGCTTCGGTGACCTGATCCTGGCTGACGGGCTCGTCACGCAGGAGCAGTTCGAGCAGGCCCTCCTCGAGCAGAAGAAAACCAAGGAGAAGCTGGGCGAGATCCTCGTACGTCTCGGACTCATCACCGAGGAGCAGCTCGTCCACTTCCTGTCGAGCCAGTACGGCATCCCGGAGGTCACGTTCCCCGAGAAGATCGCGCCCGAGATCATCCGGCTGATCCAGCCACGCATCGCGCGAAAGTACGGTGTGGTGCCGATCGGGCGGACGCTCGGGTCGGTCACGGTCGCCGTGGCGGACCCGACGAACCTCTCGGCGCTCGATGACGTCGCGTTCATGACCGGCCTCAAGGTCGTGCCGGCGATCGCGTCGCCGTCCATCATCCGCCAGGCGATCGAACACCACTACGAGCTCTCGCCGCTGACGATGGCCGACGTGCTTTCGGAGGTCGAGGCGGAGGCTGCAGAGGTCGAGGTCCTCGAGGGTCAGGACATCAGCGCGCACGTCGACCTCAACGAGCTGCGCTCGTCCGCCGACCAGGTGCCGGTCGTGCGCCTCGTCAACTCGATCCTGCTCGACGCGATCAAGCGCGGCGCCTCCGACGTCCACATGGACCCGAGCGAGCACACCTTCCGCATCCGGTTCCGCGTGGACGGCATACTCCACGAGGTGATGACGCCACCGAAGCGCGTCGAGCCCGCGGTCGTGTCCCGTCTCAAGATCATGGCGAACCTGGACATCGCCGAGCGGCGGCTGCCCCAGGATGGACGCGTCAAGCTGCGCCAGAGTGGTCGCGAGGTGGACTTCCGGATGTCGGTGCTGCCGTCGCTCTTCGGCGAGAGCGTCACGCTCCGCATCCTCGACAAGAGCGCCCTGAAGGTGGACCTGACACAGCTCGGCTTCGAGCAGGCGAGCCTCGACGAGTTTCGGAAGGCGATCCAGAGCCCGAACGGCCTGATCCTCATCACGGGGCCGACGGGCGCCGGCAAGACGACGACGCTCTACTCGGCGCTGAACGCGGTGAACTCACCCGACCGCAACATCGTGACCGTCGAAGACCCGGTGGAGTACGAGCTCCCGGGGATCACGCAGGTGCAGGTCAACGAGGAGATCGGGCGCACCTTCGCAGCCGCGCTCCGCTCGTTCCTGCGCCACGACCCCGACGTCATTCTGGTCGGTGAGATGCGCGACCAGGAGACGGCCCAGATCGCCGTCCGGGCGGCGCTGACGGGCCACCTCGTGCTGAGCACGCTCCACACGAACAGCGCGGCGCAGACGATCTCACGACTTCAAGACATGGGTGTGCCGCCCTTTCTGGTCGCGTCTTCGGTCCGCGTGGTCGTCGCCCAGCGGCTCGCCCGCAAAGTGTGCCAGGACTGCCGCGTGCCCTACGAGGTGCACGAGAAGAGCCTGGTCCAGTACGGTCACACACCGCTCGGACTCGGCGGGTGCACCGTCTACAAAGGCAGGGGGTGCACGACCTGCCACGGCACCGGCATGAAGGGGCGGGTGGCGCTCTACGAAGTGCTCCCGGTCACCCCGGAGATCCGCGGGCTGGTCCTCAACAGCACCTTCGCAGGCGAAATCCAGGACGTCGCCTCCAAGCAGGGCATGAAGACGCTGCGGGAGGCCGGCCTGCTCAAGGTGCTCCAGGGTGTGACGACGGTCGAGGAAGTCCTTCGAGTCACCTCGGAGTAGCCCGGAGCGACCCGGCCGGCGCCCCGCCGAGTTTGACACATCCGTGCGGCACGCCTAGAATCGATTTGATCCATGCCCAAGGCATCGAACGCGGAAGACCTCGCCCGGCATCTCGCTGAGATCGCCAAACGATTCGCGAGCCTCGCGGCCACGCTCGGTCAGGCCGCCCGCGAGCTCCAGGTCTCCGGGACACTGCCTCCAGAGTCGCTGCCCGAGGTACTCGCGGCCGCGCGACGTGAGTTCGTGGACATGCGCGCGGGCGTCCTCGAGGCTGCGCGCGCTCTGTCGGTCGGCGCGCCGGCAGCGAGCGAGGTCGACAGCCTCAAGAAGCTCGAGCCAGTGGTGCACGCCGTCGTCGCCGCGATCGCCGCCGAGGAGAAGCGGCAGGCGGCTGCGGAGACCAGGAAGCGTGCGCTCGCCGTGCTCGATCGCGTCCTCGCGGTCACGCACACCGATGATCCTCGCTCCGCCCCGCTCACGCAGTGCCAGGCGAAGGCGAAGGAGCTACGCCAGACGGTGAATGACCCGAAGACGCTCGAGACGGTCAGTCCCACCTCGATCATCGAGGGGACGACGCCCTTCGCCGCCCTGCTCACGCTGATCGACGGCCGCGAGGAGATCGACGACGAGCGTTTCGCCGCGCTCGAGGACACCGTCAAGCAGGCATTTGGTCGCCAGATCGCCGTCGCGGCCACGCGGGGTAAGCTCGTCATCAAGGGCGCCGCCACCGCGGCGCCCCCGGCGACCGCGCGGCCCGCGCCGGCCGGGCCGCCCGCTCCCGCGCCGTCTGCGCCACCGCCGCCCACGCCCTCCGCGCCGCCGGCGCCCAAAACGCTCGAGGAGGTCTTCCGCGCGGCCACGCCGTCCACGGCCGCGGCGGATCCCGCGCCGATGGCCCCCGAAGTCGTGGCGGCGGCGCCCGCGCCGCAGGCAGCCGCCGAGGACGCTGGCGCCGCACAGGCGGTCGGGCAGGCGGCCCAGGACGAGGCGGCGCAGTGGTGGGTGTCGGCGTGGGCACGCTGGACGAGCTGGAAGGGCACGCTCTCGTTCAACGACGCGGTGAAGCAGGAGCTGCAGAAGTACTCCTACATCCTCAGCGTGCCGATCCAGAGGAGTACAGACTACGAGGAGGGGCTTCTCGCTTACGGCTACTCGATCCTCCTCGAGTATGTCGAGCGCCAGATCCCGGGGCTCGTCGCGAAGACGCTCAACAGCCTGAAGACCTTCGCGCCCGGCCCGGGGAAGTCCGTCGGCGCCCACCTGTACAGCTACCTCGTCAGCGAGGGGCGGCTCGCCGAGCTCTATCCCGAGTTCGTGAAGACCGTGCTCGTCGCCGCGGTCCCGGAGCCCGGACTGTGGACACAGGCTCGGATCCTCGAGTCCACCGTCGAGACTCGCGTGTTCACGCATCCGAGCGCGCGGATCGGCGACGCCGAGCACAACTCACAGCGCCTGACCCAGGACCGTCAGCGGTTCACCGACCACCGGTTCCAGGTGTCGGCGCCGCCGTTGACGGCGCGCTTCTTCGCGGTCGCCGGCGACCTCCGTGAGGCGCGCTCGATCGACGTGAAGTTGGTGGACGGCCGATACGACTCCGATCAGGCGTGGCTCCTCACCATGCCACCTGCCGGGCGCGCCGACCTCAAGTCGGAGCTCCTCCGGCTGGCGCCGGAGGGCACGTCGGTGCCCGGTCTCGGGAGGGACTACGCGACGCTGTGGATCGCGGTGTTCAACGCGGACCCGGCCACGGAGAAGAAGTACGAGTTGGTGTTGGGGCTACGGAAGGAAGCTGGCACGAAGTCCGCCGCGACGTTCAGATCCGCCCGGGCGTAACCCTCAGGTCTTCGGGTGTTCGGCCGCCTTGGGCGGCTCCGCCGGCTTCGCCTGTTCGCCGGGCTTCCCGGCGTGATCGCCACCGGGCGTGCGCTCGAAGGGGCTCTTGCGGGGGGCGATGCCGAGCTTCGCGGCGATCTGGCCCATCGCCTGCGCGATGTCGTCCTTCTCGACGCGGAGCTGGTGGTTCTCCTTCCTGAGATCCTCGACTTCCTTCTTGATCTTTTCGATTTCCTTCTGGGCCGCGTTGACTCGCTCGCTGACGTGCGTCTCGCTCGCGAGGAGCTCAGGCAGCAGCGTGAAGAGCTGCCGGGTTTCCTCGATCCACTTCGTCACCCGCTCGCGAGCCTCGGCAGCCATTGTGGCGTCCATGTCCATGGTCCCGATCTTCCCCTGGAAGGAGACTAGCACCGAGGTTCCATTCTTGGCAACTTTGGTTCAGCGCCGGTCGCGGGATCGCGGCTCAGGACCTTCTCTTCGATCCCCGCGCCGCCGGCGCCTGCGGCGGGCGAGCCGGCGACGGGCTGCCAGGGCAAGGGGTCGGGTCGGAAGAACTCGCGCTCGGGCTTCGGCACCCTCAGCGCGTCTCGGGGAGCGCCAGCAGCTCCTGGACGAGCTTGCGGGCCGCCGGCGTGTTCCAGTCGCGCGGGCCCACGATGCGACCGAGCAGGCGCCCCTGGCGGTCGACGAAATACGCGGTCGGTGGTCCGAAGACGCCGTAGGCCTTCCCGGTCACGTCGCCGCTCTCGTCAAGGAGCACCGGCGCGGTGTACCCGCGCTCCGCGACCGTGCGCTTCACGAGGGCCGGGCGTTCACGGAAGCTGATCAACCGCACCTCGAACCCCTTCGTCTTGAACTCGCGGTAGATCTCGTTGACGGAAGGTAACTCCTCCCGGCAGTCCGGTCACCAGGTGGCCCAGAAGACGAGGAGCACCACCTTTCCGCGCAGGTCGGTGAGACGGACGGTGTTGCCCAGGAGGTCCGGCAGCGCGAACTCGTGCGCGGGCTTCGGCGGATCGTACGGTTCGACGCCGAAGTCCGAGAAGTTCGGCGCCGCCGCGGCGCCGGTGGTGAGCGCGCACAACGCCAGGGCGAGTGATCCGGCGAGAAGGCGGCGTGTGCTCATACGCCGGACGCCTTCAGCGCGGCCAGGATCTCCTCGGGGTTCAGGAGGTCGAGCGCGTTGTCCTGGATCTTCGCGTATTTCACGATGCCGTGCTTGTCGATGATGAAATAGGCGCGCTTGGCGTAGCGGTAGATCGGGCTCTTCTCATCCGTCACCATGGCGCCCCACGCCGGGAGCATCTGCCGCCTGAAGTCGGAGAGCAGGATGTGCTTGATCGGGTTGGCCTTCTTCCACGCGTCGAGCGTCGCCTGATGGTCGGCACTCACGCCCACGACCTGGGCGCCTGCGGCCTCGAACTGCGCGTGGAGCGCCTCGAGGCCGAGCATCTCCTTGGTTCAGGTGCCGGTGAACGCCTGGATGAAGGTGTAGAGGACGACCGGCCCCTTGGCGGTGAGCTCGGAGAGCTTGACGGGCTTGCCGTCCGTCCCGTTCAGCGTGAACTCCGGAGCTTGCTGGCCGACCTCGAGCGCCCTCGCGGCGCCGGCCAGGACCGAGACGGCGAGCAGGGCGATGAGCAGGCCGTGCACGGCGGTACGCTTGGATCGCATGAGAGCCTCCTTGGGCCGACTACCGGATCAACGACCCGCGCGGCCGCCCGGTTCCCTCATCATCGCTTGCCAGTCAATTCCCGTCGCACGAGCGCCGCGCCGCCGGCGAGCCCCGAGAGCTTCTGGTTGCACATGTAGCGGGGTGACCAGCCGAAGCCGCA
>Ga0137415_10008263_pt1 | contig 10312 bp, 8 predicted proteins | sample CZODoug3_1_1_16f_FD_183082 | JGI IMG/M metagenome (GOLD analysis project Ga0137415, IMG submission 183082) | Vadose zone soil fungal communities from Angelo Coast Range Reserve, California, USA - CZODoug3_1_1_16fungal (Hybrid Assembly) | ecosystem: Environmental > Terrestrial > Soil > Vadose... | reverse complement strand
CGCACGTTGAATCCTGTAGTGGAAGTGAAGTACACTACGGCCAGGTTGGAAGTTTTGGAGTGAGTGCGATGGCATTTGTTCGCCGCAAAGGAAATTCATTCTATCTGGTGCACAACGTGCGCCGCGGCGGAAAAGTGCGTCAATTGCACCTGGCGCGACTCGGCGACCGCGCGCGAATTACGGAGCGGGTGGTAAAGCAGGTCGCGAAGAAACATCCATTCGTCGAGCTGAACTGGCGGGCATTGCGCGAGCAGATTAACAGTCATTTGGACCTCGCCGATCCGAATTCGCCGACGGTCCAGAAGTTGGTGGGAGCTTTGCGAGACTTGAATCTCGATCTTGCGGACCTGTTTCCGCCGATACTCCGAATTTCTGAATCCCCCGCGGTGGCGCGTGAGCTGATGGTGCAGCTGCGGCTCCTGCAGTCCACACTCCAGGTCAAGCTGGCCCAGTTTGACCAAGGGCGGGGTCGATTTGGTTCAGCGTCACCGCAGTTGCGGAGACGCTAAGGAGGCGGCTATGGGAGAACATATACTGCCACTCGATCCAAACCAGCGCAGCACCGACACGCTGGAGTTTCAGACGTCTTTGCGCTCAAAGATTGTCGGCCAGGAAGAAGGTGTGCAAGCCCTGGTCGATCTATATCAGGTCTTTTGCGCCGGCCTGAATTCGCCGGGACGCCCGGTGGGAAATTTGCTTTTCCTGGGGCCAACGGGTTCCGGCAAGACCCGCATCGTCGAAGCAGCAGCGGAGATCTTGTTTGGCGATGCACGCTCTTTGATCAAGGTAGACTGCGCCGAATTTCAACACTCGCACGAAATAGCCAAGCTGATCGGCTCGCCTCCGGGATATCTGGGTCATCGTGAGACGCATCCGCTAATCACCCAAGAAGAGCTGGCCAAGAGCCACACGGAAAAGCTGAAACTCTCGTTTTTGCTGTTCGACGAAATCGAGAAGGCTTCAGACGCGCTGTGGCAACTGCTACTAGGGATCTTGGATAAGGCGACCCTGACGCTAGGCGACAACCGGCGAGTGGACCTGTCGCAAACGGTGATTTTTCTCACTTCCAATCTCGGCGGCGGGGAAATCACGGAGCTGATGCACGGTGGAATGGGTTTTGTGCAGCCAACCGATACCCCAGCCGCGGGGCTGGACCAGAAGGTGGAGCGAACCGCGGTGGAAGCCGCGCGTCGCAAATTCTCGCCCGAATTCATGAACCGGCTGGACAAGACGGTCGTGTTTCATCCGCTGCGGCGCGAACAACTGGAAGAAGTGTTGGACATTGAGCTGGGGCAGGTGCAGCAGCGCGTTCTGGAGACCGCCAAGGGTCAGTTCCTGTTTCGCGTGACCACTGCGGGGCGCGACTTCTTGCTGAAAGAAGGCACGGATCAGCGTTACGGTGCCCGGCACCTGAAGCGAGCCATTGAGCGTCATGTGGTTTATCCGCTGGCGAATCTGCTGGCCACCGAACAAGTCCACTTGGGCGACCTCGTTTGCATCGATTGGGACCGCGAACACATGCGGCTAACCTTCATCCGCGAGGGCGAAGGCGCTCTGGTGCAGAATCACCCCGCGGATAAGGAGCAAGTTGGCACCGGTGCGGAAATGAAGGATGGCCGAAAAGCCGAGGTACCTGCTGAATCCATAACGGAGGGCAAGAAACCTCGCACCGCGCCCGCTGCTGCAGCGCCTGCCGCTGCTCCGCAGGCACGAAAGAAGCCAGAACGCTGAAAAATTTACATCCACAATCGCTTGCGGGGCGGCAGAGTAAACACTCTGCCGCCCCTTTTCGTCGTGAGGGCGCTGACACAAACTGTTTCAGCTCTCTCATTTTTTGCAGCAATGAAACAGTTTCTCAGCGCATGAGACAGGCTCCTGAATCCGGAAATCGGTATGTCTATGAATTTGCACGGTTTTCGCATCCCCAACAGGCCGAGGAAAGTGGCACGCCCCATGCAACGTTTCAGGGTTGCGACTTCCTGAGATTTGCTCGCGTTTTTAGGAAAAACCTGGCACTGAGGTAGATCATATGAAAGCTGCCGTCAGACACCAATTGGATCCCACCATCCGGAGTACCGATACTCGGGACTTCCAAGGGTCACTCCGGGCGAAAATTGTCGGGCAAGAAGAGGGTGTGCAAGCGCTCGTCGACCTATACCAGGTCTTCTGTGCCGGCTTGAACTCGCCGGGCAAGCCGGTGGGGAATTTGCTGTTCCTAGGGCCAACCGGATCGGGCAAGACGCGCATTGTGGAAGCGGCCGCGGAGATCTTGTTTCAAGACGCGCGCGCGGTGATAAAAGTGGATTGCGCGGAATTCCAGCATTCTCATGAGATTGCGAAGCTAATCGGTTCGCCGCCAGGCTACCTCGGCCATCGCGAAACCCATCCGCTAATTACGCAAGAAGAGCTGTCGAAGAGTCACACGGACAAGCTCAAGCTCTCGTTCCTCCTTTTTGACGAAATCGAGAAGGCCTCCGATGCGCTCTGGCAGTTGCTGCTGGGGATGCTGGATAAGGCGACTCTAACTTTGGGCGACAATCGTCGCGTGGACTTGTCGCAGACCGTCATCTTCCTGACCTCGAACCTGGGCGGCGGCGAAATCACGGAATTGATGCACGGCGGGATGGGCTTTGTACAACCGACTGACATGCCGTCCACAGGATTGGACCAAAAGGTGGAGCGAACCGCAGTGGAAGCGGCTCGGCGCAAGTTTTCACCGGAATTCATGAACCGCCTGGATAAAGTCGTTTGCTTTCACCCGCTTAAGAGGGAGCAGTTGCAAGAGGTCCTGGATATCGAATTGGGCCAGGTGCAGCAGCGGGTTCTGGAAACGGCCAAAGGCCAATTCCTGTTTCGCGTAACCGGACCAGGCAAGGAATTTTTGCTTCAGGAAGGCACGGATCAGAGATATGGCGCACGGCACCTGAAACGGGCCATCGAGCGGCACGTCGTATATCCTCTGGCGAATCTGCTGGCTACGGAACAAATACACCTTGGCGACCTGGTTTGCATTGACTGGGATCGCGATCAGGATCGTCTGACCTTCGTTCGCGAAGGCGAAAATCTGGCTATGCCGGCGCGTCGCCTGGAGCCCGCGGCTCCGGCACGACTAGCGAAGGCGCACAACGGTAAAACTGTGGATGCGCCTGCATCAACGACCGCCGCCGAGCCCAGCCCACGGATAGCTCGCTAAGCTAACCCTAACAATTCGAGATACTAAGGCCCGAGTGTAATCTCCGCTCGGGCCTTTTTCTTTTGGTTCTCGGGCAGTGTAAAGTAATCCTGGAACGCGGATTTTTCATCAAATCGTGTGACGGGTGTGGAGCAGCGATGCGCGTTTGGGGAGAGCAAGGACAATCGAGGCGGCGTTGGCGATTGCGCGGTCTGCTGGTCGCTACGCTGGGGCTTACGCTTGCGCCGGGCGTTTGGGCGCAGCGCAGCAACTTGAAGCCACCCTGGAACACATATTCACCCCAGAGGGATGTGCAACTCGGGAAGGAAAGCGCTCAGGTGCTGGCGAAGCGGCTCCCGCTTTGCAATGACCCTAAGGTGGATGCGTACCTGACGAAGTTAGGGTTAAGGCTGGTTTCCAAGATGCCGACCCGCGGCGTTAAATATCCCTGGGAATTCCATTGCGTGAACGACAAGGAAATCAACGCGTTTGCCCTGCCCGGAGGCTATGTCTTCGTAAATCGAGGCGCGATTGAGGCAGCGGACAACGAGGCGCAGCTTGCCGCCGTGATGGCGCACGAATTGTCCCACGTAGTGCTGCGGCACGGCACTGCGCAAGCCTCGAAGGCGCAGCTTATGCAAGGCGCGGCGGGAATATTTGGCCAAATCTTCGGCGGAAGCACAAGTGGAGCGCTGCTATCTCAGGGCGTCGCGCTGGGAGCCGGCGGCCTGCTGCTACGTTATTCGCGGTCGGACGAAACGCAGGCCGACGTGCTGGGAACGCAGACATTGTATGACGTGGGATACGATCCGCGAGCAATGGCGCAGTTCTTCGAGAAATTACAGGCCGAGACCAAGGGGAAGAATCCGCCGCAGTTCTTGTCCGATCACCCAAATCCCGGTAACCGCGTGGCGCGCGTGAATGAAGAGATCGACAAGTTGGGTGGCGTACCTCCTAACGCCAAGAGAGACTCTCCCGAATTCGAAGCCATCAAGCGCGAGGTAATGTCGCTGCCAGTTGTAAAGACTCCACCGGCTTCGGTCGGGAGCGCGCCGCCTCCACCGCCGTCCGGTAACTTTGTGGATTACCAGGGCAACGGCGTTGCGCTAAAGGTGCCTGAGAATTGGAAGAGGTACGAAGACAATGGGAGCGTCACGTTCGCGCCGGACGGCGGAATCTCGCAAAAAGGCGGCCTGGCGTATGGAATTATCGTGAGCGTGAACCAGGTGCAAGATGATGGGAGCGAGCAAGCGCTGGAGAACGCGACGCGAGCATTGATACGAGAATTGGCGAAGACAAATCCGGGGCTCAAGATGGCGCGTGAACCGGCGCGGGTCGATCTGAATGGGCAGCCTGGATTATCGACTTATTTGAGCAATGAATCGTCGACCGGCACCGAGGAGACTGATTGGCTGGTGACTGTTCTGCAGCCGCAAGGCTTGGTTTCCTTCTTGTGCGTGGCGCCCAAGGCGGCGTTTCCAGAGTACGAGAAGACGTTTACGACCGTGCTCAATAGCGTCAGATTTCAAAGATAGAGTCGGCGATGGGTTAGCCCGCGGCACTGATTCAAACAACAAAGTTACCCGTAGGTTCCAAAGGAAAGGCGCCCAATGCGCGGGCGCCGTTCCTGTTTTTACGTCCTAAGTTTTGAGACGAGTTCGTCTGCTTGATTTTGGGGTGCCCCCGCAGCCTGGCGCTGCTCGTAAACTTCCGCCGCCCGCTCCAGCGCTTCCGCGATACTCGGACAAATATTTTCGGCGCCGACGTGGCGCTCAAATTCCGCTTGGGTCATGAGCTGCGCGGGTTGTTCCCGCGCGCCGCAGAGCAGGAGCGAACGGCCGGATTCGTGAAGCTGGTCGGCAAGATTTTCTATGGCGCCAAGGCCAGTGGCATCGATGGCGGTCATATTGCGCAAACGCAAAATGACGATGGGCGGCAGCGTGTTCAGTGCATCGAGAATGTCGGCGAATTTGTCGGTTGCTCCGAAGAGAAATGGTCCGTGAATGCGGAAAACCGTGGCGTACTCTGGAATATCCTTGCCCTGCAAGACATGCACCCGGCTGTCTTCGACATAGTCTCGGGTGACTCGCGTAACCGTCGTGGTGCGCGACACCTTGCGGATGAACATGAGCGCGGCAAGCACCATGCCAACTTCCACAGCGAAGGTCAGGTCGGTCACTACGGTGAGTGTCACGGTGATGAGCCACACGGCGATGTCGGCGGCGCTGAGTTTTAGAATTTCCGGGATTTCCTGCCATTCCCCCATGTTGTAAGCCACGACCATCAGGATGGCGGCCAGCGCGGCGAGCGGAACGTTTTTCACCAATGGCGCGGCGAATAACACGATGGCGAGCAGCGTGAGTGAGTGAATGATCCCTGCCACCGGCGTCTTTGCTCCGGAGCGGACGTTCGTAGCCGTGCGCGCGATGGCCCCGGTTGCGGGCAGCCCGCCGAATAGTGGCGATACGATATTGGCGACGCCCTGGGCCATCAGCTCGACGTTAGGATTGTGCTTGTCCTTGCTCATCCGATCGGAGACGACCGCGGACATCAGCGATTCGATGGCGCCCAGCATGGCGACGGTGAACGCAGGCGAAAGCAGTTGACGGAAAACGTCGTAGTGCAGGTTCGGCATCGCCAGCGTGGGCAGTCCGCTGGGGATGCCGCCAAAGCGCGTGCCAATGGTTTCAACGGGTAAATGAAGGAGCGTGACCGCCGCGGTGGCCCCAAACGTAACGATGATCGCGCCAGGCACGCGCTTGGTGTATTTCAGGCACAAAATCATGATGGCCAACGACGTGAGCGCAACGGCTGATGCCTGCCAGGAAATCGTGTTCGCGGCGTGCGCGAATGCTTGCATGCGATGAAAAAAATCAACTGGAACATGATCCATGCGCAGGCCGAAGAGGTCGCGAATCTGCGTGCTGGCGATGAGGATGGCGATCCCGTTGGTGAAGCCGACAATTACGGGACGGGGGAAGTATTTGACGGCGGTGCCCATGCCCGTGACCCCAAGCACCACAAGGAGTACGCCAGCCATGATGGTGCAAGTGAAAAGGCCGTCGATGCCGTACTTCGCGATGATGCCGGAGACCACCACCACGAAAGCACCGGTCGGGCCGCCAATCTGCGTTTTGGATCCGCCCAGCGCCGAAATGATGAATCCGGTAACAATCGCGCAGTAGATGCCGGCTTGCGGCGATACCCCGGACGCAATGGCAAACGCCATCGCCAGCGGCAGGGCAACCAACCCCACGGTTATGCCCGCAAGGAGGTCGGAAACAAATTTGTGGCGGTCATAGTCGCGCAGCAGGATTACGGATTTGGGCAGCCAGGCATTCAGCGCGGGGGTCATACTTTCAATAGGCGAACCGACTCCGACAGACTAAGCGCGAGTTTAACAGCAAAACGGTGGACGCTATGCGCGGCGCGACGCCCGTGTGCTGTGAAATGAATCGTTCAATGCATCGGCGGGCAGGGATCAGGCCGTCGGAATTACCGGAGTGGGCTCCAGGTGTCTACGCTTCTTGTGTTCGGCGGGGTCCGGCTTGGCTTCCGGGCGCGAGGGATCCCAGCGCAAAATCGGCTTGCGCGCAGCGCCGACTTCATCGAGCCGGCGGACTCGAGTGGAATGCGGCGCGGTTTTCACCAAGTCGGGATTGGTGGCCGCTTCTTCCGCAATCGACCGCATGGCATCTATAAAAAGATCGCACTCTTCTTTGGATTCCGATTCCGTAGGCTCGATCATCAACGCCCCAGGAACAATCAGCGGAAATGCCGTCGTATACGGATGGAATCCGTAGTCGATCAATCGCTTGGCGATGTCCATGGTGCTGACGCCATTCTTCTTTTGGTGTGCGTCGCTGAAGACCACTTCGTGCATGGAGGGCAGGGAATAAGGGAGATCGTAAACGCCTTCCAGATTCTTGCGAATGTAATTGGCATTGAGCACGGCGTCTTCCGTGGCCTGCCGGATGCCGGGACCATACGCCAGAATGTAGGCGAGAGCGCGCACCAGCACTCCGAAATTTCCTGAGAACGCTTTTACGCGACCGATGGAATCAGGCCGCACCGACTCGAGGCAAAGCCGGCCGCCTTCCTTTTCCACAAGGATCGGAACCGGGCGAAAAGGCTCCAGGATTTTCTTCATTGCCACGGGGCCCGCGCCAGGACCGCCTCCGCCGTGCGGAGTCGAAAATGTCTTATGCAAATTCAGGTGCATCACGTCCACGCCGAGATCGCCCGGCCGCGTGACGCCCGCGAGAGCGTTCATGTTCGCGCCGTCCATATACAGCAGCGCGCCCTTGGCGTGCAGGATTTGCGCAATCTCCGGGATACGCTGCTCAAAAATGCCAAGCGTCGAAGGATTCGTGATCATCAGCGCAGCGACGTCCGGCGTGACCAATTCACGAAGCTTGTCGACGTCAATCTGCCCGTGCGACTCCGACTTGATGTTTTCCACTTCATAGCCCGCGATAACCGCGGTGGCTGGATTCGTGCCGTGCGCGGAATCGGGAATCAAAACTTTCTTTCGGGGATTGCCTTGCTTTTGCAGATACGCGCGAATCAGCAGCAGGCCGGTAAGCTCGCCGTGAGCGCCGGCGGCGGGTTGTAACGTGATCGTGTCCATGCCCGTGATTTCAAGCAGGCACTGTTCCAGCAGACGCAGAATTTTCAGGCAGCCCTGCGAGAGCTCTTGCGGCTGGTAAGGATGCTCGGTGGCGATTCCATCCAGCCGCGCCACAAATTCATTTACGCGCGGGTTGTACTTCATCGTGCAGGAGCCAAGCGGATACATTCCTAGATCGATCGCATAGTTCCAGGTGGAGAGGCGCGTGAAGTGCCGAATGACTTCAATCTCGCTGACTTCCGGGAATCCGGCAACGCCTTCGCCGCGATAATTTTCCCCGAGCGCTTCGCCAGCATCGACATTCGGCACGTCCAGCGGCGGCAATTCAAAAGCGCGCTTGCCCGGCGAGGACTTCTCGAAAATAAGTCCTTCGTTCTGATTAGTGTGCCGCGTAGCTTTTTTGATTCTGCGATTCAAGTGTGTTCCTGCCCTTGTGGAACAGCCAATCTTGGCTGTTCTTCGTTCCGATCTCGATCATTCCACCCGGTCTTGCTCTACAACGGCTTTTCGAGCGCGCGTTTTAGAGCGCCTGCCAATTTCTCTATATCAGCGCGCGTTGTGGTCTCGGTCACGCAAACCAGCCCGTGTTTCGTTAGCTCCGGGTACGAGGTGCCCAGCACCACGGGACCAACGATTTTGTCGCGCAGCAGTTCAGCATTCACAATTTTTACCGAGCGCGGCAACTCCAGCGTAAATTCGTTGAAGAACGGAGCCTCGAACGCCCGCCGCACTCCCGGAACTTTCGTGAGTTCGCCCAAGGCAAATCGCGCTTTCGATAAATTCTGCTGGGCCATCTCGCGCAGGCCTTCTTTGCCAAGCAAGGTCAAGTGCACCGTTGCCGCCAGCGCGCAAAGCGCCTGATTGGTGCAAATGTTCGAGGTTGCCCTCTCTCGGCGGATGTGCTGCTCGCGAGTCGCCAGCGTCAGCACGAAGCCTCGCCGCCCTTCCAAGTCCGTAGTCTGACCGGCCAGCCGCCCCGGCATTTGACGTACAAATTTCTCGCGCGAAGCGATCACGCCAACAAATGGGCCGCCATAACTGGGCGGCAATCCAAAACTTTGCCCCTCCATAGCGACAATGTCGGCATCCGAAGGTGGGCGCAACGCTCCCAGCGATACTCCCTCCGTAATGGCAACGACCAGCAGCGCGCCCACGGAGTGCGCGATTTCCGACAGTGCAGGAACCGCCTCGACACACCCGAAAAAGTTCGGCGACTGCACGACCACTGCCGCAACATCGTCGCGAATCGCAGACCGCAAAGCCTTCTCATCCAGCGTTCCATTTTTCGAGAAGGGAAGCTCCTCAACCTGCAACCCGGAATTCTTCGCATAGGTCCGAAGAACATCGCGATACTCCGGATGCAGAGAGTGCGCTACCAGCACACGCCGGCGTCCCGTGATGCGCTCCGCCATGAGCACCGCTTCGGTGGTCGCGGTCGAGCCGTCCCACATGGAAGCGTTGGCCACTTCCTGGCCGGTGAGCTGGCACATCAAAGTCTGAAATTCAAAAATGGCCTGCAGCGTCCCTTGCGATATCTCCGCCTGATACGGCGTATAGGAAGTCAGAAATTCGCCGCGCTGAATGATCGCATCCGTAACCACCGAACGCAGGTGATTGTAAACTCCGGCCCCGCGAAAGCTCGTGTAGCCGCGCGAATTCTCGCCCGCCCGCTCGGTAAAATATTGGATGATTTCCGCTTCGGAGAGCGGTCCCGGCAGCTTCAACGCTTCCCGCAAGCGAAAACGTTCAGGAATGCTGGAAAAAAGCTCGTCGATGGATTCCGCGCCGACCGCCGAAAGCATTTCCTGCCGCTCGGCCGGGCTCTTGGGAAGATAGCGCATCAGGCGGAGGCGTCCTTGGATTTCTCGGCGATGAATTTTTCGTAAGCGGCGGCATCCATCAGCGATTTAACTTCCGCAGGGTTCGCCAGGCGCACTTTGATGAGCCAAGCGGCACCGTGCGGATCGGTATTGATTTTTTCCGGCGTGTTGTGAAGCTCCCCATTGGCCTCAACCACCTCTCCGGACACAGGCGCGTAAATGTCGCTGACCGCTTTCACCGACTCGACCGTGCCGAAAGATTTGCCGGCAGTCACCTTCGTTCCCGCCTTGGGCAGTTCCACGAAAACGACATCGCCCAGTTCATGCTGCGCGTAGTCGGTGATGCCGATGGTGGCCACGTCGCCCTTGACATCCACCCATTCGTGCTGATTCGTGTAGCGATAATTTGCCGGATACGCCATGCGTTTGCTCCTTTGCGATCCCGGCTCGCCGGGGCGTCGAATTGCCGTGCTTAGACCGTTTTGGCCGTAGATGAAGCCACTGTTTGCGGCGATGCCTTCCGTGCCCGCTTGTAAAACGGAGTCGAAACCACTTGCGCCTTCGCCTTTTGGCTGCGAATTTCCACGTACACCGGCGTGCCGATTGCCGACATTGCAGGCGGTACGTATGCCAGAGCGATATTCTTGCCCAGTGTCGGCGAAGGCGAACCACTCGTTACCACGCCGATCG
>Ga0137415_10008261_pt1 | contig 10314 bp, 14 predicted proteins | sample CZODoug3_1_1_16f_FD_183082 | JGI IMG/M metagenome (GOLD analysis project Ga0137415, IMG submission 183082) | Vadose zone soil fungal communities from Angelo Coast Range Reserve, California, USA - CZODoug3_1_1_16fungal (Hybrid Assembly) | ecosystem: Environmental > Terrestrial > Soil > Vadose... | reverse complement strand
CAAGCTGATGCGACTGTTACCGAGACTGGCGGGGTTGGAGAATGCTAGCGCGATCGGCGGTCGCGTACGTACGTCGGTGAGCTCGCCGGCAGCTTCCACTCTGCTTCGCTCTTGAGATCGAACTGAAATCGGAGACGGCCTAAGGGACGGGCGAGCCATCCGCAGGAAGTGCACGCCTGGCGCTTGCGGGCGTTCTGTGGCCGGCGTTAGCGCAAGTCTCATCACTTTTGATCCAACTTCTTGAGCCGCTCGATGAACCGGGCGGTATCGATAACGATGCGCTCATGGGTTCCGGCACCCGGTGCGCTGCCGGTCTGTGCTAGCGAGGCTCGATGCCGACAGCGGAGAAGTTTCGGCCTACGCTTGATGTGGCGTCGACGTCAGCCCACCTTTCACAGGGTTTCCTCGGCGGCGAGGAGGGCCAATATGGCCTGATGCCGTTGTGACCCGGCCGCGTTTGCGCGGGCCTTCGGCCGGGTTGCCGCCCAAGCAAGCGCAATTATCGGGGCAATCGATGGAGGAGGACACATGAACAGCTCGTCGGCCCGGTGGCGAACGGATGGTGTGCGGATCATCCGCCCCGGGGAGTTCGATTCCAATACCGCTCAGACGCCGGGTTTAAATCGCCTCGCCGCCGTGACGACGGAGAAGACGGGTGCGACGAAGCTCTGGGCCGGCACCTTCACCGTTGACGCGAAGGCGAAAACCGGTCCCCATCACCACGGCGACCTGGAGACCGTGATCTATGTCCTCAACGGAGTTGCACGACTGCGCTGGGGCGAGCGTCTGGAATTCGAAGCCGAGGCCGCCGCCGGTGATTTTATCTACGTGCCACCCTACGTTCCGCATCAGGAGATCAATCCGAGCCCCGATTTGCAGCTGCAGTGCGTGTTGGCGCGTAGCGGCCGGCTTGTTATCGTCGGCGCCGGACCGGAATTTCGAGCTCGGTCGTCCAGCCCCTGGATTGGACTAGATCTGCCCGCGGCCGCCATCGACGAAGAGTTCGATGCCGGTGACGAAACTCGAATCGTCCGAGGCGAGGAAGAGTGCGGCCCTGGCGATCTCCTGAGAGGTCCCCATGCGACCCATCGGAACGGTCGACACAAGCCGTGCGATGGCCTCGGGCGAGGTGCGCGCTACCAGCGGAGTGGCGGTCGGCCCCGGACTGAGGACGTTGGAACGGATGCGACGATCTTTCAGTTCGATGGTCCATCCGCGCACGAAATTGCGTATGGCTGCCTTGGTCGCGCCGTAAACCCAGAAGCCGGGCGTACCCTTGATGCTCCCAACCGAGCCGGTGAGAATGATCGATGCACCGTCATTCAACAGCGGAAGGGCCTTCTGCACCGTGAACAAGGTTCCCTTCACATTGATGTTGAAGAGCTTGTCGAAGTGCTCCTCGGTGATCGCCCCAAAAGACCGGAACTCACCGAGGCCGGCGTTGGCGAATACAATGTCGATTCGTCGGCCCGAGGTTTTGACGGTCTCGTAGAGCCGATCGAGGTCCGATAGATTGGCGACATCCCCAGGAACACCGGTGACGTTATTACCGATGGCCTTTACGGCCTCATTGAGTTCCTGTTTACGGCGGCCCGTGATGAAGACATGCGCACCCTCCTCGGCGAATAGCGTTGCCGTAGCCAATCCAATCCCTTCGGTGCCGCCTGTGATAACCGCGACTTTGCCCTGTAACTTACCCATTGTTGTGACTCCGGTTGATGGTGGGTTTAGGAAACGCCGATCTGTGCGATCAGCAACTCGATGACTTCGCCCGGCGAGAAACGAAATGGTGATCGAAGCAAGCAGGTAGAAAGCGGCGCCTTCGGATAAAGAGTTGTTTTTAAGGATGATTTGCGTTTCATCGGTACAAACACAGAGGGGTCTCATGGCGGTGTGCTCGTTGTCCTGTAACGAAGCAGACAGATCGGTCTGTTCGCTTGCATCATACAGACCTGTCTGTTAATGTCAAACACATGGCTATGCAGTCTTCTTCCCAAGATCGCCGCCCTGCTCGGGAGCGCTTGCTCGCCGCCGCCGACGAACTCTTCTATGAAGAAGGATTCAACCTAGTCGGCATCGACCGTGTGATCGAGCGCGCCGGGGTGGCCAAGGCATCCCTTTACGATTGCTTTGGCAGCAAGGAGGAGCTGATCCGCTCCTACCTGCAAGAACGGCATGAGGCGCGGCAGCTCCGGATGCGTGAGCGGCTGGCCCGCTATGCCACCCCCAAGGAAAAGATCCTCGCGGTTTTCGACGCGATGGCGGAAGCTGCGGCGAAACCGGATTTCCGCGGCTGCGCTTTTACCAGGTCCGGCGTCGAGGCACGGCCGGGCAGCAGCGTGAAGGCCATGTGCGATGAGTCGCGCGCCTGGAACCTCGCCCTATTTGCCGATCTCGCCAAACAAGCCGGCGCAGCGGACCCGGATCGCGTGGCGCAACAGCTCAGGGTGCTCTATGACGGGGCGATGGTGTCGGCCCACGTTGACACCAGCAGCACGACCGTGGCCGCCGCACGCGCCATGGCGGAGCTGACGCTGGATCAAGCGATCCGCGGCCACAGGCATCGCGATTCCAGGAGCAACCCGCGACGGTCCCGTTGACCACCCAGAGATCGGCGGCATGCAGAAGGTGCCAAAGCCGAGCCCGTGCTCATCACGATCCACATCGCCCGCCTCGATATCGGATCGCGGTAACCAAATGCCCCGAAGGACTCCCAGATGAAAGTCGCAATCCTCGATGACTACCAAAACGTCGCGCTCGATTTTGCGGACTGGTCTGCCGTCGCCAGTAGGGCCGAAATCACCGTCTTCAATGATCACCTCGCCGATCCCGACGAGGTGGTCGCAAGACTGCTGCCGTTCGACGTGATCTGCGTCATGCGGGAACGCACACCGCTACCGCGCGCCGTCATCGAGCGCCTACCGCAGCTCAAGCTGATCGCCTCGACCGGGACCCGCAACCCCTCGATCGACACGGTCGCAGCCGAGGAAAGGGGCATCCGCGTCACCCACACCGGCTATCGATCAACACCTGCCATCGAGCTCACCTGGGCGCTCATTCTAGCCAGCGCGCGCCACATCGCCCGCGAGAGTAACTCGGTTCGCGATGGCGGCTGGCAGACTTCGGTCGGTCGTGAACTCGATGGCAGGGTGCTGGGCGTGCTCGGCCTGGGCAATGTCGGCCGACAGGTTGCAGGCATCGGCCTCGCCTTCGGTATGAAGGTCGTCGCCTGGAGCCAGAACCTAACCCCCGAGATCGCCGCGGCCGCAGGGGCGGCCTTGGTCACTAAGGACGAGCTGTTCCGCCAAGCCGATATTTTGACCATCCATGTGCTCTTGAGCCATCGCACGCGGGGTCTCGTGACGGCCGCCGACCTTGCGCTCATGAAGCCAACGTCCTGGCTGGTCAACACGTCGCGCGGCCCCATCGTCGACGAGAGCGCTCTCATCCAGGTCCTGACATCACGGGTGATCGCGGGAGCCGCGCTCGACGTCTACGACGTGGAGCCCTTGCCGGCGGATCATCCCTTTCGGACCTTGAGGAATGTGCTAGCGACGCCGCACATCGGATATATCGGCGAGGATCTCTATCGCACGTTCTTCACCGACGCATCCGCCAGTATCAGCAAATGGCTTGATGAGTCTGATCCGGCCCCTGGGAACACGGCTGTCCAGGCCGTCTAGAGCTTAATCGTGGAGTATAGGAGCGGCGCTTGTTTCGTCCGATGGTCGCGAGGCCGCGCGAATGGCGACTTTCCGGCTGGCGGCTTTTGCGCAAGGCATCTCCCAGTCGCGAGCTCGCTCAACCTCTGGGCGTGCACGAAATCCATGTCTCTCGCGATGAGCGAAGCGAATATTTCGGCATCACGCTGGAGCCGGCTGTGGGTCCGCAAAAATTGTGTCCCGCACTGGCGGGCGCGAGGAGGTATTTGTGAGGTGGCCCGCCCGTGATCGGATTGGCAGCGACCGCAAGTGATTCTACACTCCGGTGGCTCGAATGTGACTCGCTATAGAGAGAGAAGGACTTTTAATCGGGAACGCGTTGCTTGTAATGTAGCTCGAGGTACGGTGCAGAGTTTCTCTGAATGGCGCGCTTTGCAGTCAATCGTGCGCAACTGATGAGGAAGAATGACGCCTTTCACGGGCAATCCAGGAGGGATTGGAACTTCCAGATCGTTGCGCGCCCGTTCAGAACGGCCTCCATGGGTCGTGATGGCGCAGACCATGGCGAGGCCGAGGGAGGTCTGTAATGCGTTGACTGAGACGACGAGCACCGGGCGGCGTCCCTGTTGCTCGTGGCCTACCGCCGAATCGGTATCAATTCCGATAATATCGCCTTCTGCAGGCATCACCTACAGCATCTCCCTGCCCCTAGGAACCCCAAAGTCGACCAGGCTTTTCTTCGTTTTGCGCAGTGCCTTAACCAAATCGTGATGGGTAAATGTTGGAATCTTGTCCGCTTTCTCGATAACGAGGCGTTTCCCATCGATGTGAAATGCGACTTCGGCGCCTTCGTTGATATCCATTTGCTTAGCGATAGCAGAGGGGATACGAAAAGCGAGGCTGTTTCCCCACTTCAAGATCGGTTGCGCGGACATGGTGCATTTCCTCAAGGAGCTAATGTATAGCCATAGTATATACAAGAACGACGATACGGCAAGCGATGACGGGAAGACAGAGGGCGCCGATTCCCGATGGCGTAGAAGGACCGCTTCGCAGACCGGTGATCCGCAAAATTCGCGTTAGGTACAGACAGGCGCGAGGAAGTATTCGTGATGCAGCCCGTCCAGGATCCGATTGGCGCGGACGGCATACGATTCTCCGCAGCGACCCATGACGTGCAAGCCACACGGCCGCACGTTTCCTGTCTACGATCCATATGGCGTTATGTCCTTCCTGGCGCGTGCGGAATAGCCCATGCGTCTCCCGGTCTCGATCAAACATTTTGGCTTGATGCCTTGTCCGGTAGCATTGCGAGTTCGGGCGACGCGGCCCCGCCCGCTTACGAATCTTGCATCATTTTAAGAATAGCGGGTAGAAGATCAATCGCGTATTCATGATTCTCGAAGTACTCGCCCCGGGCCAATTGATTCTTAAACTCATCCAGAAGTATTCTAAAATCGGGCGCTAAAGCAACATGGTTGTGATGCAACCACAAAAGGTCGCGAAGGCTGCTGCAGTCATCACCCGGCAAATAAGTCCTTGATTTCGACGGTCTCGGCACTTGGAATTGCGCAATGACCTTTCCGTCAAACATTCACATATTGAGAGCACGAGCGCTTGCATTCGGCTTCCAGCAACGGAAAGGACATGTGGGCAAAGACGATGTTGGCTGTCGAGAGAAATTCAGCCGCGTTAAGAAACTGCGGGTCATTACCGGGTAACTTGAGGCGCGGTGGCGCCGACGCCAATGCCGCCCGGATCGTCGCAAAGAAGAGCGGCTCGACGTGTCGAATATTGTTCGGTTGGCCCGTTGCATGCCCGCCGATTAGCAATTCCGCGCACCACGACCACAGCAAGAAATGTTCGTGCAGAATAATCGCCATGACAGGCCGAAGAAGGAATTTGTTTAGGCCGACCAGGGCCGCCACGAGTTCGTCAAATGACATCTCGTGAAAAACGGCTCCATTGTTCGTTAGCCGAAACGGTTCGGGTGGACCCGCGGTCATGAGCCCTGGCGAGGTAGGATCGGGGCTGTAAGCGTCATAGCACTTCTGACAGAGTGCAGTGATTTCTGCAGCGCTGGGCCGTGGCATATAAGGTCCGATCTCATCCCCGGCCCCGAACGCTGGACGGGTGTTTACACACATGGCCGAGAGCGCTCGCGTTTGTGGCGTGCGGGCAGCGCATTCATTGCGAGGTCCCAAAAAAGGCCCCGCAAAAGTGTGGATTTCTCGGAACATCTGCGGACGCCCTCGGATCGAAAGTTCGGGGTCAACGGATCCACCCGTCTTGTCACCACGACGTTGCGCATTATTCCTTCCGATGCTGGACGACCCGGCCAGTTTCACTTCGTCAATTCGTCCACCTTCTTTATGTCATCGTCTAAACCCAGCAATTCCCATCGTTGCAACGACAGCGGTAGGTTGCCGTTACTCCATAAGTAATCGTGAAACTCGCGGAGCGTGAACTTGTCGCCCCGCTCAAGACGCCGTTCCGCCAGCATTCGCTCGATCTGCATCTTGCCAATTTCATATGCGATGCCCAAGCCGGGAGCCGTTGCAAAATCCGCCGCTTCGCCTTCGGCTGTCCTCCTGTCCATTGGAACGGTGCGTGCCAGGTACTCGGCCGCCTGGGCGATGGTGAACTGTCCGAGCGCGAGCTTTACATCCACCTCCACACGCAATGCTCGCAAGCGCGCAAAGTTGTAGATGATCTCACGCGATCGCGGGCTGTCGTCATAGAGTCCGGCGTCGAGCATCATCTCTTCGGCGTAGAAGCCGATGCCTTCGTTCACGCCCGAATCGTAGTACTGACGCCGGATGGGATCTGGATTTCGCCACGACAATGATAATTGGAAGAAGTGCCCGGGCACGCCCTCATGTACGCCTGTGGTACGCGGATCTTGCGCATACGCTTTCCAGAAGTACGGGAGATCGTTCGAGGGTGGCTGTATCCACCGCGTTCCATTCTGACGCAGGCGTGACAATCCGGTGAAGTCATCGAGTTCTCCGAATCCATCGAAGGCTGCGACGTAGTCCGGCGCAGGGCGCAGCGTCCAATGCGGTAAATCAGGAGTAACCGTCAGGATTTCGTGCTCGGTCATATAGCTGCGAATGTTTGCGTCATCGTGCGTCATGCGGGCGGATTCTTCTTCCGCCGTCGCAGCCATCTTCAATTCCGGCGCACGGAGGTCGCGCTGGTGTTCATAGCTCTCCATAGCGAGTACGCGCTGGAAATCCTGACGCGCCATAGCAAGCAACTGCTCGGGGGTGTAAGGCAATAGGGCAACTTGGTGCAGGAAGAATCCGTAGGCCTTGTCCCCAAGGGCGAAATCCTGCCGCATGTTGGGCAGGTTCTGCTTGAGCCATTCCCGATAGTCAACGAGTCCCCTGCTCGCCGCGTCAATCGCAATACGGAAGCGGACGCGCTGATCGTCGCTGCTCAACAACGGCGACACACCACGCTCCACACGAGCTAGGCGCGCATCGATATCCGCGAGCAACCCTATTGTTAGCTGGGCAAACGCTTTCTATTACACACATCTCGAGTGATTTTCGCTGATTTTCTGACGGTTCCGGAGAAATTGCTGGACACAGACGTTCGCGTTGCGTAGTCTTGCCTTTGTCGCGACATGCGGCGCGAGATGGCGGACGGCTTGGGAAAGTCGAGACGATGCGAGGATCCGGAGGTGCAGGCTATCATGGAGGCCGGCACAGGGTCGGTTGAGTGGGTGACTCAGGAGTTTGCCCGCGCTGACTTGTGCGACAAACGTCTGGATCGTCGCTTGCTCAAAACCGCGGAACAACTGGCCAAGTCGCCGTCCTCGCCGATCAACGAGGCGTGCGGCAATTGGGCGAGCACGCAAGCGGCCTATCGACTGTTCAACAACCCGAAGGCGAGTACACCGGGGATTCTCAAGCCGCATCGGGAGGCGACCGCGCAGCGCATGGCCGGCTGCGGTGGCCCGGTGCTGGTCATGCAGGATACGGTATTTTTCTCGTACGGCACGCATGTAAAGACCCGCGGCCTGGGATCGATCGGCAAGAGCAACAGCGCGCATGACCGGGGTCTCATCATGCACAACGCGCTGGCTTTCACGACCTCGGGTGTGCCGCTCGGGATCTTGAGCCAGAGTATCTGGGCGCGAGGAGAAATCCCCGAGGAAGACTATCAGGAGAAGATCGAGCGCCTGCAGGTCACAGCAATCGAGGAGAAAGAGAGTTCGAAGTGGCTGGTGGCGCTGCGCGAGACGGTCGAGCGGGCACCCTCGGGCGTACCGGTCATCACGGTGGCGGATCGGGAATCGGACTTCTTCGAGTTCTTGACACACGCGCAGGAACTGCGCGCGAAGTATCTGATCCGTGCCCGCACCGACCGCAAGCTCGTGCCCGAAGACAGCGAGGGGTGTACCCGGATGCTCGATGCGCTCAGCGACGCGCCCGCCCTGGGCAGTATGGCAGTCGAGGTTCCCGGCAACGGCAGTCGCAAGGCGCGGACCGCATCCATCGAGGTACGCGTCGCCCAGGTGACGATCCAAGCACCGCACCGCCGCGGAGCGCATGCCAAAGCCTCGGGTTCGAGCGAACCGGTCAGCGTGACGCTGATCGGTGCAACCGAGCAATCCCCGCCCGCCGGCAGCGAGTCGATCAGCTGGGTGTTGCTGACGAACCTGCCCGTCAAGGACTTCGCGTCCGCCACCGAGAAGGTGCAGTGGTACGGGAAGCGCTGGGGCATCGAGATCTGGCACAAGGTGCTCAAGTCCGGCTGCAAGGTCGAGGACTGTATGTTGGAGGAAGCGGAGCGCCTGAAGCGCTATCTGACGCTCTTCAGCATCATCGGCGTGCGTCTGATGCATGTGGCGTATCTTGCCCGTGCACACCCGGACCTGCCGGCCACGGAGGTCTTCTCGGCGGTGGAAATCCAGGTGCTGCACCTGCGGGTGACCAAGGCGCTGCCGCCGGCCGGGCAATCCCTCACCCTGCGCGAGATCGTGCGGATGCTCGGCAAGCTCGGCGGTCACCTCGGGCGCAAGGGCGACGGGGAGCCCGGCGTCCTGATCCTGTGGCGCGGCTGGATGCGTTTGTACGAGTCGGTCGAGATGCTGCACTCGCTGCAAACGGCCGGCCTGGTCGAGGCACACTGACCGGTGCGCTACTGCGGACGCGACTTCACGCCGACTGAGATCGACCTGATCCGCGAACTGCTCACGACCCCGCAGATGAACCGCGCCCGTCTGTCGCGGGAAGTCTGCGCAAAGCTGGGCTGGCGGCGAGACAACGGCGCACTGAAGGACATGAGTTGCCGGGTGGCGCTCAATCGTATGCACGACGATGGACGCATCACCTTGCCACCGCCGAGAAATCCCAAGCCTGTGACCTACCGGTCCTATCCTCACATCGAGCACTCGGTTATGGAGCCAGTCACCCTCCCGAGTATCGACCTGGCTACGCTCAAGATCGATCCGGTGCTTACCAAAGCCGACTCGCTCCTGTGGAATGCCTATATCGAACGCCATCATTACCTCAGACATCAACCCATGCCCGGGGCGCAGTTGCGCTACTTCGTGCGCGCCGCCGGCCACATCATTGCCGCCTTGGGCTTCGGCGCGAGTGCTTGGAAGGTCAAACCCCGCGATCAAGCCATCGGCTGGACGAGAGAGCAGCGACAACGCAACCTGCATCTGATCGTCAATAATGCCCGCTTCCTCATCCTGCCGTGGATCCACTGCAAAAACTTGGCCTCGCGCATCCTCGCCTTGGTGAGCCGCCGACTGCCCGACGACTGGCAGGTCCGCTACGCGTACCGTCCGGTCTTGCTCGAAACCTTCGTCGAGAAGCCGCGCTTTACCGGCACCTGCTACAAGGCCGCCAACTGGCAACATCTCGGAGATACGCAAGGTCGCGGTAAGCTCGACGTTCTGCATCGCAACGCTCAACCCATCAAAAGCATCTGGATCTACCCGCTCGCGCGCGACTTCCAGCGACAACTCTGCAGCGGTAAGTCTGCGACACCAGCAACATGAACCGACTCAGACAATCCCGACAGTCCATGCAGGCGCAACCTTCGCCGCCGTTCGAGGAAGACTATCTGGACATTGATCATTGGCCCCACGCTTGGCGCGTGGACTCCGAAGACATCGCTCTGGGGAAAGTCATGGTCGATATCTTCAAGGTCTTCTTGACCCATCAGTTGACCCTCGCACGCTCCCGTAAAACTTTGCGAGTCCATCGCGATAATCTCCGCGCCCTGGGCGGACAAATCATCCGACTCTTGCACGAGAAACCGTCGCTGCGAAAGCTCGGCGTCCTGCGAGTGTTGCTCGAAGCCATCGACGACGACGGCGGACCCATTGTCTATCCGGCATTGACTGAGTCTGAGCAACGCTCTTTTGACTCCACGTGCAGGCTCCTTCACCGCTTCACGCTACTCGGCTGAATCCATCAATCATGCTTCGATCGTCCAAAGATGCTTTCGCCAGAGAAAATGTGTGTAATAGAAAGGTTATGATGATTGACTGCTGCCGGTCAAGAAAGGGATTCGGTCTCGAAGAACGCCACGGGATCAATGACACCACGACAATTCGGGAGGGATTTTTTCCGAACAAATTTTCGTACGGACGACCCGTATTGTTCGAAAATTCGAATTGGCAATT
>Ga0137415_10008258_pt1 | contig 10315 bp, 11 predicted proteins | sample CZODoug3_1_1_16f_FD_183082 | JGI IMG/M metagenome (GOLD analysis project Ga0137415, IMG submission 183082) | Vadose zone soil fungal communities from Angelo Coast Range Reserve, California, USA - CZODoug3_1_1_16fungal (Hybrid Assembly) | ecosystem: Environmental > Terrestrial > Soil > Vadose... | reverse complement strand
CACGGCTACAACGTGTTCGGCGACGCCCGGTAGCTGCCGGCGGTTCGACGGAACTCGCCAACCCTCGACAACGTCGGTGCCAGGCGTGCGACGTCGAGATCGGCACGGTGTCGGCGTCGGAAATGGGCCGATCGACCGCGGAGCCGGATGACGGTCGTCGCGCGCTACTTCTTGGTGAACGCGTAGCCGTCCAGCGTTTCGATATTGCCAGCGGTTGCTCGTCGCCGCGGTCTCTTTCGTCCAATACGGGACAGCCCAGGACCCCACGGGCAGACTGTCGTAGTGCCCGGGCGAGGGGCGGCAGGTGGGACAGACTCGACGAGAGAGGTCGCTATGACGGTTCGGGCACGGCTGGCTCAGGTACCGGCCAGTACCCTCGGGTCGCGGGTCTTCGGCGAGCCGTACGAGACGCCGGACGGGATCACGGTCATTCCCGTCGCCCGCGTCAGTAACTGGCTCGGGCGCGCGGCCACGCCGGTCGGCGTGTTCGTCATCCACGACGGCAAGGTCACGTGGCAGGCAGCGATCGACGACACCCGGATCGCGCTGCTGGGCGAGCTCATCGGACTGGCGGCCGCGGTCCTCGGCACCATCGCGGTCGTCCGTCGACCGCCGTGGCCCGACCTGTCGCGCCGATCGGCGACCTGAGTTCGGCGAACGGCGGCCGCGGCTGTGCCCAATTGTGGGTATGCGCACGAGCCTGAGGGGTCCGTACCGTGCACGGGCTCCGGAACAGCGCCTGGAGAGCGTGCGGTCCACCGATCCGGCCAACCCGATGGCCGTCGGCTACGGTCTGGGCATCGCCAAGTTCGGCCACATGTACGGCCACACCGGCGAGCTGCCCGGATTCCAGTCGTTCGCGGACCACGACCCGGACCGCGCGGCCGCACCAGCCGCCCGCTGACCTCCACCCGCGAGTCGCGGAATTTGTCAGGGTGAGTCGCGGATTCCGTCAGGACGTACCCGGTGACCCGGACAGAAATTGCATGCGCACAGTCGAATATCCGAATGTGTTGATTCGCCTTTTGTCGCCTAGCCGGGGGCTTTCGCTATTCGACTGGAGTACGTAGCGTTGAGCCGGTCCGTTACCGACCTCAGGAGGATCACGGTGTCGCTCACAGTTCCGGCGAACTTGCTTGAGCAGGCGCAGCGCGGCGCCATTTCCGACGACGACTTCATCGAATGTATTCAGAACTCGCTGCCGTACGCCTGGTCGGTGATGAGCGGGCTGGCCGGCGAGCTGCGGCAGACCGGTGGGCGGGTTGCCGTCAACGAAACCGAACCACCCGACGAGGCCAGCTGGGGACAGCTGTTCCGGCTGGTCGGGAGCGACGCGATGCGGGGCGCGGTCGAGCGTCATTTCGGGGTCAAGATGGCGTTCCAGAACTGCTGCAAGGTCGGGTTCTTCGACCCGTCGGCGACCGAGGAGCACGCCGAGTTCGTCACCCCGAGGGCTCAGGTGCTCAACCAGAAGCCCGAGCTGATTAACTGCTGATAATACGTGCGGAGTAGTCGCGGGGCGATAGGTGCAATAATCGCTCCGCGACTACCCCGCCGAGCTATGCGTGGGTCGGCGCCGGAATTTGTTCGATCGGGCCCAGCACCACGGTGTAGAAGAAGATTCCGGCCGCCATGATGACCCCGGCGACCAGGAACGCCGGGGCGAAGCTGCCGGTGGCCTGCACCAGGAACCCGGTGACGATCGGCGCGGCCAGGCCGAACATGGTGTTCACGAAGTTCATCACCGAGGCCACCGCGCCGACGCTGCCCTCGGGCGCGATCAGCGCCGGCAGGCTGTTGCTCACGCAGTAGGCCAGTGTGATGCCGACGGTGCCGACCGTGATCCAGAACAGCGCCACCGGCACGCTGGTGGTGAACGCGGCGCCGGCGATGCCCAGCGCGATGACCATGCCGGCGATCAGCACCGTCTTGCGCACCACGGTCTCCCGGCGGCCCCGCTTGATCAGGTGGTCCACCAGCCAACCGGGGATCAGGAACTCCACGACCACCGCGACCAGCCAGGGAATCGCCGTGTAGAAGCCGCTCTTGAGCACGCTCATGTGCAGCGCCGTCTGCAGGTAGCCGGGCAGCCAAGTGAGCAGCAGCCAGGTCGTGTAGCCGGCGCAGGCCAGCCCGAGCGAGAGCCCCCACACCTTGCGCCTGCGCAGCACGTAGCCGAGGTTGGCGAGCGGGTTGGGTTGTACGACGTCCTCGTCTTGCGCGCCGCCGGAGCGGATGTGGTCGTACTCGTCGGCGCTCAGCCGCCCGGAGCGCAGCGCCTCCTTTGGGTTGCGGTAGCGGATCCAGAACACCACCGCGAACACCACGCTCAGGATGCCGGTCGTCCAGAACGCGCCGCGCCAGCCGAGGTAGACCACCGCGAGCGCCACCAGCGGGGTACCGATCACGTTGGACAGCCGCTGCCCGGAGTCGAACACCGCGGTGGACAGCCCCCGCTCGGCGCGCGGGAACCAGTAGCCGGTCACCTTCATCGCGCCGGGGAACACTGCCGCCTCGCCCAGCCCGAGCAGGATCCGAGAGGCCAGCACCAGGCCGGTCCCGCTGGCCATCGCCGTCAGGAAGCAGGCCGCCGCCCACACCCACGTGGTAACCCGCAGCACGCTCTTCATGCCGATCTTGTCCAGCAGCAGCCCGGCCGGGATCTGGGCCAGCGTGTAGGACCACAGGAAGCTGGACAGCACCAGACCCAGCTCGCCCGGGGTGAGCCCGAACTCCTTGCCCATCGGGCCGGCGGCCACGGAGATGTTGGTCCGGTCGAAGTAGTTGATCAGCACGCCGAAGAACAGCAGCACGGCGATGCCCCAGCGCGCGTTGCCCACCCTCGGCCGGGCGGTCGGGCGGGCCCCGGCGTCGACCGAGGGTGCCGTGGCGCCGGTCCCGGTACCCGGCTCGGTGCCCGTGGAGCTGGGCGGTTCCTGCGGAGTCGACACTGCTGGGCTCCTCAAGTCGGTCACGGCGGACCCGACCGCCGCCGCGGTAACGATTTCCCAGAAGTATCAATCCACGCTGGTGTTTCGGCCGGGTTCGTAACCGGTTAACAGGTCAGGCCTGATCATCTGGACCCGTCGCCGATCCGGCGGATCGCCCAGGCCTGCAGGGCCGCGGCCGCCAGCAGCACCAGGATGGCCACCCGGTAGCCGCCGGTGAGGTCGACCACCACGCCCATCACCAGCGGGCCGAGCCCGGCCACCGTGTAGCCGACCCCCATGGCCAGCCCGCTGGTGGCCGCACTCGCCGCACTGTCCGGGGAGCGCCAGGCAATCACGGTGAGCCCGAGCGGGAAGGCCGCCCCGGAGAACCCGATCAGCACCACCCACAGCCACGGGCCGATCACCGGCGGCGACGGCGCGACGAGCACGCCCACCGTGCCGAGCACCCCACCGCCCAGCACCAGCACCGCCCAGAAGCTCCACCGCCGGCGGCGCTCGGCCAGCGCGGGGACCAGCGCCGCGGGCACCTGGGCGAGGCTCCACACACCGAGCAGCAGCCCGGCGGAGGCCGGCGGCCAACCCAGGCTCTGGTAGTACGGCGCCAGCCAGGTCATCCAGCCGTATACGGTGAGCGACGCCCCGGCCAGGTAGCACGCCGAGGCCCGCGCCAGCGGCGTCCACTCGGCCCGCCGACCCGGCCCGGCCGCCGCCGCGCGGACCTTGCTGGCCGGCGAATCCGCCCGCTCGCGCCGAGCGCGCACGGCGTGCGCGGCCGCCCACCCGCCGGCGGCGAGCAGTGCCGGCACGGCCCACAGCGCCAACGACAGCGACCAGCCGCCCAGCCACACCGCGAGCGGCACCGCCAGCGCGCTGGACACGGCGGCGCCCAGCACCATGGCGACCACGTAGCCGCCGGTCAGCGCCCCGGCCCGGGAGGCGAACCGGGCCCGCACCACACCGGCCAGGAACACCCCGGCCGTGCCGATGCCCAGCCCGACCAGCGTGGTGCCCCCGACCAGTGCCGGGAGTGCCGGGACCGCGCGCAGCAGGCTGCCGAACCCGACCACGCCGACCGCCGCGCCGAGCGCGCGCTCCGAGCCGAACCTGGCGGCGATCCGCGCGCCGGCGAACGAGCCGACCGACATCGCCAGCACCGCGGCGGCCTGCACGCAACCGGCCAGCCCCGAGGACAGGCCGAGGTCGGCGCGCACGGTGGCCAGCAGCGGCGGGTAGCCGGACAGCGGGGCCCGCAGGTTCGACGCCACCACGAGGATGCCCAGCAGCGGTAGCCCGGCCCGGACCCGGCGCGCGACTCGGGCGGCCAGCGCAAGCCGATCTGCAGGATTGCCGGCCGACCCCGAGTGAGCCGCCTGACCCGAGGGGGCCTGGGTGATGTGTGTGGACCGTTCGACCATGCGGTGACCTCCGTCCGCCGTCAACAGGTGTAAAACTGTCCTTAAGCCATGACAGTAAGAGAGGGCGGTAAGGGTTGCAAGTCGACTTGAACGATTACCAGTTCGGCGCGGGGGTCGCCACCGCGTTGGTCAACAGCGCGCCCGAGGTCCAGAGCGCCGGCGACCGGATCGCCGACCCCGCCGCGCTGGCGCGATTCCTGGCCGAGCACGGGGTACCGGCCGACGCACTCGCCGACGGCCGCCCAGCCGACGTGGCCGACCTACGCGCGGTGCACGAGCTACGGTCCGCGCTGCGCGAGCTGCTCACCGCGCCGGACGCCGCCGCGCTCGCCGAGCGGGCCGGCGCGCTGGCCGCCCCGGCAGGCGCCGGACCGGTGCTGCGCCGGGACGCCGCCGGCACCTGGCAGTGGTCGCTGGCCAGCCGCCCCGGCGCCCCGCTGGCCGACGAGCTGGCGCTGCTCACCGGCACCGCGGCGGCGGCCGTGCTGCGTGCGCTCGGGGCGGACCGGTTCCGCCGCTGCGCCTCCCCCGCGTGCGCCGGCGTGTTCATCGACACCAGCCGGGGCGGGCGGCGCCGCTACTGCGAGCCCGAGGTGTGCGGCAATCGGATCAACGTGGCCGCCTACCGGGCTCGCCGCCGCGCCGCGGACTGACCCCGGGGCGGCGTCGGCCCGAGGCCGGCCCGAAGCCCAAGCCGGTTGATACCGAGCTGCACACCAAGCAGGTTCTGGCCGTGAAAAAGCTGCCGCCTGTGGAGTTCGGTAACAACAGGCAGGCGGGTGGCTCCGGGGCGGGGCTGGCTCGATTGAGGTGGTCGGGCCGCCTTCGACCGGCGATGATGGACCGCGTGACAGGTGCGTCGGAGCCGACCGCGGCCAGGTCGCCGACCTCGGCCGGCGGGCAACCGGCCGGCGGGCAACCGGCCGGCGACCACTCGGCCGGCGGGCAACCGGTCGGTGAGCACCCGGCCGGCGAACCCGATCCCGCCACCGGACCAACCACCACCAGGCCGACCCCGGCCGCGGTGTTGCTGCCCTTCTACCGGGACGACTCCGGCGCGCTGCGGCTGATCCTGATCGAGCGCACCCGGTACGGCCGCCACGGTGGCCAGATCGCCCTGCCCGGCGGCAAGCGCGAGCCGGTCGACGCGACCATGCGCGACACCGCCGTCCGGGAGACCTGCGAGGAGCTGGGCCTGGCACCAGATGACCTGGAGGTGCTGCGCGGGCTGGCGCCGGTGCGGACCTGGTCAACCGGGTTCGAGGTGTGGCCGTTCGTCGGCCGGCTGCGCCGCGTGCCGGCCCAGTGGCGGCCGGGCGAGGCCGAGGTCGCCTCGGTGCTGGACGTCCGGGTGGCCGAGCTGGCCGACCCCGCCTCGGCGGGCGAGCAGGACATGGAGTTCGCCGAACAGATCCGGCACCGGGTGCCGGTGCGCCGGGTCGGCGGGCACACGGTGTGGGGCCTCACGCTGCGCATCCTGGAACCGGTGCTGCCGCTGGCGCTGGCCGGCGAGTACGCGGTGTGACCGCCGCACCCCGCGGCCCACTGCCGACCGGCGAACGGGCGCTGGCCGCGCTGCCGGCGCTGATCGGGCTGGCCGTCACGGCCGTGCTGGCCGCGGTCAGCGGGCGCTACGGCTACGACCGCGACGAGTTCTACTACCTGGCCTCCGGCCGGCACCCGGCGTTCGGCTACCTGGACCAACCGCCGCTCACGCCGCTGGTCGCGCGCGCCGAGTACGAGCTGTTCGGGGACTCGGTGCTGGCGCTGCGGTTGGCGCCGTCGCTGGCCACCGGGCTGACCGTGCTGGTCACCGCGCTGATCGCCAAGGAGTTGGGCGGCGGGCTCGGCGCGCGAGCGCTGGCGGCCGGTGCGGTCGCGGTCGGGGCGTTCCCGATCGGCACCGGGCACATGCTCTCCACCAGCACCTTCGACCTGCTGGCCTGGACGGTGCTGAGCTGGCTGCTGGTCCGGGCGCTGCGCGACGGCGGCCGAGTCTGGCTCGCCGCCGGCGCGGTGGCCGGGCTCGCAGGGGAGAACAAGGCGCTCGTGGCGGCCCTGCTCGCGGCGGTCGCCGCCGGGGTGCTCACGGTCGGCCCGCGCACGGTGTTCCGGGACCGGTGGCTGTGGTTCGGGGTGTTGCTCGCCGTGGCGCTGTGGGCCCCGAACCTCGCCTGGCAGGCGCTGCACGGCTGGCCACAGTTGAGCATGGCGACCCAGATCGCCACCATCGGCAACGGCGGCAGCGAGCCGAGGTGGCTGTTCCCGGTGTTCCAGCTGCTGCTGATCGGCCTGCCGTTGGTACCGGTCTGGCTGGCCGGGCTGTGGGCACTGGTCCGCGACCCGGCGCTGCACCGGGCGCGGGCCTTCGCGGTGGCGTACGGGCTGCTGTTCGTCGCGCTGCTCGCGGTCGGCGGCAAGCCGTACTACCTGGCCGGGATGTACCCGGTGCTGCTCGCGGCCGGCGCGGAGCCGACGCTGCGCTGGGTCCGCCAAGGCGGGCTCGGACCGCGGAGCGACGGCCGGCCGTGGGCGTTGGGCGGGGCGCTGGCAGTCACCGGTGCGGTGACCGCGGTGCTGATGCTGCCGCTGGTGCCGGCGCGGCTGCTGCCCGGCAGCCCGATCGTGGCGGTATCCCCGATCGCCGGCGACACCGTCGGCTGGCCGGAGTACCTCGACACCGTCTCGGCGGTCTACCGGTCGCTGCCGGCCGACGAACGGGCGGGCGCGGTCGTGCTGACCCGCAACTACGGCGAGGCCGGCGCCGTGGACCTGTTCCGCCGCCGGCTGGACCTGCCGCCGGCCTACAGCGGGCACAACAGCTACGCCGACTGGGGGCCGCCGCCCGAGTCGGCCGGCCCGGTGGTCGCGGTCGGCTTCGACGCGGCGGTGCTGCGCCAGTGGTTCGGCACGGTCGAGCTGGCCGCGCGGCTGGACAACGGCATCGGCCTGGCGACCCTGGAGCAGGGCCAGCCAGTGTGGGTCTGCGCCGACCGGCTGGCGCCGTGGTCCGCGATCTGGCCCCAGCTGCGCCGGATCAGCTGAGCCGGGGCCGGCTGCGCCGGATCAGCTGAGCCTGGCCGGCTGAACCCGGCCCCGGGCGGGTCGGACCGGCCGTGCGGCCCACTGTCTCACCCTTCTATTACCTGATTTGCGTGAGTGACCGGCGCCGGCCGCCCGGTTACGGTGATCGGGTGTCCGACACCGAACAGACCCACGGCCGGATCTACCTGTTGCGCCACGGCGAGACCGAGTGGTCCGCGACCGGGCGGCACACCAGCTTCACCGACATACCGCTCACCGCGCGGGGCCGCGAGTTGGCCATCGCCTCCGGCCGGGTGCTGACCGGGGTCCGCGGCGCGGACGCGCCACCGTTCGCGCTGGAGCTGACCAGCCCGAGGCGCCGGGCCGGCGACACCGCCGCGCTGGCCAAGCTGTCCCCCGAGGTGGACGGCTCGCTGGTGGAGTGGAACTACGGCGACTACGAGGGCCTGACCACGCCAGAGATCCGGGAGACGGTGCCGGGCTGGACGGTGTGGACGCACCCGTGCCCGAACGGCGAGACCGCGGCCGAGGTGGCAGCCAGGGCCGACGCGGTGCTGGAGCGCTGCCGGCCGGTGCTCGCCGACGGCGACGTGGTGCTGATCGGCCACGGGCACTTCAGCCGGGTACTCACCGCGCGCTCGCTGGGCCTGCCGGCCAGCGCCGGGGTCGGCTTCAAGCTGGACGCGGGCGGGCTGACCGTGCTTGGCGACGAGCGGGGCGTGCCCCGGCTGGACCACGTCAACCTCGTCGAGCTGAGCGAGGCCTGGCTCAGCTGATCCGGCCGAGCTGACCGGCGAGACCCCGGCTCGATGCCCGTGAGTGGCGAGTTGGGCGATAGCCCAACTCGCCACTCACGGGGTCCTGCCAGCGGTTGTGGGTCGAGAACCCTGAGTCAGCCTCGGCGGCGGGCGTCGTCGTGGTCCTGCGCCCACAGCCGGGCCGGCCCGCTGAGCAGCAACAGCAGCGCGGCCAGCACGAAGACGCCGGTGACCGCGCCGGCCAGCACCTGGTGCGAGGGCACCAGCAGCGAGTAGGCCAGCGGCAACAGCAGCAGCTGGACCACGATGGCCGGCGTGCGGGCCCAGAACCGGCCCCGGAGCAGCCCCAGCGCCACCCACAGCAGCGCCGCCCCGATCAGCAGGAACATGCCGCTCTCGGCGAGTACCCCGCCGAGGCGCTGCGCCCCGGCACCGGCCCGCAGCACCAGGAAACCGGCGAACCCGGCCCCGAGCAGACCCTGCAGCCCGACCAGGCCGGCGGCCGCCAGGATCGGCCCCGGCGGGCGCGCGGCACGGCCAGCCGCCCTCGGGGACTCCGGCGCCGCGCTCACGACGGCAACAGTAATGCCCTCACCGCTCTTCCCCACGACCGTGGGTGCGGCAGCTACCCTGCCATCGTGCGCGCCCTGCTCGTGGTCAATCCGCAGGCGACCTCTACCACCTCCGCCGGTCGAGAGGTGCTGGCGCACGCCCTGGCCAGCGAGCTGAAGCTGGACGTGCTGCAGACCCAGTACCGGGGCCACGCCGCCGAGGCGACCGCGGCGGCGGCCAGGGCCGGCGTCGAGCTGGTCATCGCGCACGGCGGCGACGGCACGGTGAACGAGGTGGTGAACGGGCTGCTGGAGGCCCGGCCGCCGGTGGCCGGGCAGCCCGACGCGGACGCGCCGCTGCTCGCGGTGGTGCCCGGCGGCTCGGCCAACGTGTTCGCCAGGGCGCTCGGGCTGCCCAAGGACCCGCTGGAGGCGACGTCGGCCGTGCTGCACGCGCTGGCCGACCGGCGGACCCGGACGGTGGGGCTTGGCAAGGCGGACGACCGGTGGTTCACGTTCAACGCCGGGCTGGGCTGGGACGCCGAGGTGGTGGCCTCGGTGGAGCGGGCCAGGGCGCGCGGCCACGAGGCCAGCCCGACCCGGTACGCCCGCACCGCGCTGCGGCACTACCTGCGCCAGCTGCGCCATCCCCGGTCGCTGACGATCGAGCTGCCCGGCGAGGAACCGGTGTCCGAGCTGCGGCTGGCGATGGTCTGCGCCACCGACCCGTGGACCTACCTGGGCAACCGTCCGGTGCGCACCAACCCCGGCTGCGGCACGACGAACGGGCTGGCGCTGTTCGCGTTGCGCAGTCTCGCGCCGGGCGTGGTGCTCCCGCTAATTCGGGAGATTTTGCGTAAACAAGGAGATCCAAACGGCCCGAACATCCTGAGTCGGGACGAATTGCCACTCATTCGAGTGATCAGTGACACCCCTGTCGCCCTGCAGGTGGACGGCGACTACCTGGGAGAACGTAGCGAGGTCGAGTTCGTCTCAGTGCCCAGGGCACTGCGAGTCGTCGTGTGAGAACCGCGGCTCGCCGCAGTTACCAACCTGTCGGGTGACCGTGTCCAGACCGTTTTTCGCCATTCACCGACCGAGTTGAACCGTCGATCCCGTTGGGACTCGCGCCTTTGGCCGTGATCGTTCACCGTTGTTCTCGAAGCCAGCACGACCCGCCGGGGCGAAAACCCCCGGCACGGTCGGCCCGGACTCGGAGCTCGCAGGAGCGCTGAGGACAGGCCGGCGGGTTCGGTCAGTCGTTCAGCGTAGTCGGTCACACGGTGTAAGCCGCCGTAGCCTTGATTGCGGTGAGTGGGTGAGGAAGCTCTCACCCAACTGCCCAAGAATCCTTGAACAGACCCGTCGCTCGTGAAACAATTCACAAGCGACACGCCCGTACTGATGAGATAGGTGCGCGCCACAGCGCGCAGAGCAAGGAGCAGAGCAATCATGGACTGGCGCCACCGCGCGAGCTGCCGTGACGAGGATCCGGAGCTTTTCTTCCCGGTAGGGACCTCCGGCCCCGCACTGTTGCAGGTCGCCGAGGCTAAGACCGTCTGTCGGCGCTGCCCCGTGAACACCGAGTGCCTGAC
>Ga0137415_10008257_pt1 | contig 10316 bp, 7 predicted proteins | sample CZODoug3_1_1_16f_FD_183082 | JGI IMG/M metagenome (GOLD analysis project Ga0137415, IMG submission 183082) | Vadose zone soil fungal communities from Angelo Coast Range Reserve, California, USA - CZODoug3_1_1_16fungal (Hybrid Assembly) | ecosystem: Environmental > Terrestrial > Soil > Vadose... | reverse complement strand
GTGGACCGAAAAAAACATGGCCCACATGCGCGAGCAGTTCAACCGCATGGGCGCCGGGATCGACTGGCGTCGCGAGGTCGTCACGTGCTACCCGGAGTACTACCGCTGGAACCAGTGGATGTTCCTGAAGCTGTTCGAGAAGGGCCTTGCCTATCGCGGTGACGCGCCGGTGAACTGGTGCCCGCGCGACGAGACGGTGCTGGCCAACGAGCAGGTCATCAACGGACGATGCGAGCGGTGCGACACGCTCGTCGTAAGACGTCAGATGACGCAGTGGTTCTACCGGATCACGCAGTATGCGGACGAGCTGCTGAAGTTCGAGGGCCTCGATTGGCCCGAGCGCGTGCGCGTCCTGCAGACGAACTGGATCGGCCGCTCGGAGGGTGCGGAGCTCGCGTTTCCGGTCGAGGGTCACGCGGGTGACCAGATCCGCTTCTTCACGACGCGCCCCGACACGATTTACGGCGCCACATTCATGGTGCTAGCGCCCGAGCACCCGCTCGTCGCCAAGATCACTGCGCCGGCGAAGCGCGCCGAGGTCGAGCGTTACGTCGAAAGCGCGCGCAACATGGCCGAGATCGAGCGCACCTCGACGGTGCGCGAGAAGACCGGCGTGGACACGGGCGCATTCGCTCGCAACGTCTTCACCGGCGAACGCATTCCGATCTGGGTCGCCGACTACGTCCTGGCGACGTACGGGACCGGCGCGATCATGGCCGTCCCCGGCCACGACGAGCGCGACTTCGCGTTCGCGAAGAAATACCGCCTCGAGATTCGCGAAGTGATCTCGCCGGACGGAAAAGAGCACGAGCCTCTGGATGCGCCATACATCGGCGAGGGGGCCATGGTCCGGAGCGGCCCGTTCAGCGGCGTCCGGAGCGAGGTCGGCAAGAAGGCCGTCGCGGACGAAGCCAAAAAGCGCGGTATTGGCGGCCCGTCCGTCATCTATCGCCTGCGCGATTGGCTCGTCTCGCGCCAGCGCTACTGGGGCACGCCCATCCCGATCGTCCACTGCGAGCGCTGCGGCGTCGTGCCGGTGCCGTACGACCAACTCCCGGTCGTGCTGCCGCGCGACGTCGAGTTCACCGGACGAGGCGGTTCGCCGCTGTCGCACGTCACGTCGTTCGTCAACACGACCTGCCCGAAGTGCGGAGGACCCGCGCGTCGCGACACCGACACGATGGACACGTTCGTCGATTCGTCCTGGTACATGTACCGGTACGTAGATCCCAAGTACGACAAGTCGTTCATGAACAAAGAGCTCGGGAAGAAGTGGCTGCCGGTGCAGCAATACACCGGCGGCGTCGAGCACGCGATCCTGCACCTGCTCTACATGCGCTTCATGGCGAAGGCCCTGCGCGACCTGGGCGAGATCTGGTTCGACGAACCCGCGCTGCGTTTTCGGTACCAGGGCACGATCGTCTTCAAGGGCCGGAAGATGTCGAAGTCGCGCGGGAACGTGCAGACCCCCGACGCCTACGTCGAGAAGTACGGCGCCGACACGCTGCGCCTCTTCATGATGTTCATGGGTCCGTGGGTCGACGGCGCGGACTGGGATGCGGCCGGGATCGAGGGCGTGCATCGCTTCCTGCGACGCGTCTGGGAGATGGCTCAGGCGGAGAACCAGCCTCCCGGCCAGCGCGACGCCGACGTCGACCGCGCGGTGCACCGCACGATCGCGAAGGTCACCGAGGACCTGCAGACCTATTCGTTCAATACGGCCGTCGCCGCGATGATGGAGTTGGCGAACGCGCTGCAGCACGCGACCGGTCCGAGCCGCGACGAAGGCGTGTCCACGCTGCTGCTGCTTCTCGCGCCGTTCGCGCCCTACATGACCGAGGAGCTCTGGGAGCGCCGCGGCGGTCGTGGTTCCGTGCACCGGCAGAGCTGGCCGGCGTTCGACCCGGCGATGGCGGCTGCGAAGGACGTCACACTGGTCGTCCAGATCGATGGAAAGGTCCGTGAACGCATCACCGCAGCAGCGGGCATCTCCCAGCAGGCTGCCGAGAAGCTCGCGTTGGCCAGTCCGAAGGTGAAGGCGGCGTTGGACGGCCGTAAGCCGGAACGGACGATCTTCGTCCCCGATCGTCTCGTGAACTTCGTCACGAAGCCGCGGGCATGACGGCGGAGATCCGCCTGGCAGCCCTGTGCGACCACGCGCTCGTCGGTCAGGACGGCAAGGTCAGCCTCATGGGCATCTTCCGCAACATCTCGGTGAGCGGGCTGCCGGCGCAGCATCCCCGGATGTTCGTCGTGGCGATCCTCGGTCTCGAGGTCGGTGCACACACGGTCAAGGTTCGACTCCTCCGGCCAGACGGACAGCAGGCCATGCCGAACCCGCCCGAGATCTCCGTGCACGCCGTCGCCGGCCAGGACGTGAACGTGATCGTCGAGCTGAACAACATGAGCTTCACGAGCTACGGGACGCATAAGTTCGACCTCGAGGTCGACGGGAGCTCCATCGGGGGCTTGCCGGTCGCGATCGTCCAGATGCAGCAGCAGCAACAGGGCCGCCGCACGAATTGACGACGGGCTGTCGTCAAAAATGACGACAGCATCGCCGCCCCGCGCATCTATGCACGACGCGTCGTGCCGGTCACCCTCCGCCGATGCGCAGACCGGTCCTGATCCTCATCGCGATCGCGGCGGCCGCCGTCGTCGTCCTCACTTTCGCGCGCCTGCACGGTAGCGACGCCCAGGCGGTCGTCGTCGTAGACGACACCCCGCCGCCCACGCGATCGCCCGAGCCGCTGATCGTGGTGGACGTCGCGGGTGCGGTTGCCCACCCGGGTGTCTACCGGCTCCCGGCGGGATCGCGTATCGCCGACGCCCTCACCGCGGCAGGCGGCGCGACAAGCGAGGCCGACCTCGTCGTGCTCAACAAGGCGATGCCGGCCCACGATGGCCAGCGCATCTACGTACCCCGCCCCGGCGAGACCGTTCCCGCCGGTAGCGCCGGAAGCGACGCCCAGCTCAAGATCGATGTGAACCACGCCACCGCGGCGGAGCTCGAGGCCCTTCCCGGGATCGGTCCCACCATCGCGGCGCGGATCGTCCGCTCGCGCGGCGGTCGTCCCTTCACGCGGATCGAAGAGCTCCAGACGCGCGGCCTCGTGACCGCTCGCGTCTTCGCCGACATAAAGGACATGGTCACGACCCGATGACCCCGGTCCTCAGAGCGCCGCTCCTACCGGCGGCTGCGGGCGCGGTGGGCATCGCTCTCGCGGTGCAGCTCGCGCCTGTTGCCGGGGTTGCGCTTGCGATATTGCTCACCGGCGTCTTCGCCACGCTCGCGGTCGCGAGCGCTGACCGCGCGCGCCGGCTGTGCTGGTGCGCGGCCGCGCTCGTGGCGGGCCTTTCAGCCGTGGCCACGCTGTTCGGACCGCTGCCGGGTTTCGACCTGCGGCACTCGGGGCCGCTCGACGGGCTGCGCGAAGCACTCGCGGTCCCGCTGCGACGGCTCATTCCGGAGCCCGAGGGCGGCATCGTGCGCGGGATCGTCCTCGGCGAACGTGCCGCTGTCGACGCCGACCTCGCGAGCGCCTTCGCGCGCAGCGGCACTTCCCATCTGCTGGCGATATCCGGCTTCAACATGACCCTCGTCGCGGCGGCCGTCGCGCTTCTCGCGCGTGGCCGTGTGCGCCCGGCGATCACGGCGGTCCTGACCGTGTCGTGCGTCCTCGCGTACAGCGTCCTGGTCGGCCTGGCTCCGAGTGTGGCGCGCGCCGCGGTGATGGCGGTCGTGGCGTCGCTCGGTCTTGCCTTCGGGCGCCGCCCGGCGACCGACAACGCGCTCGCGCTTGCGGTGGCGACCATGGTCGGGATCGACGCGTCGGCGATCGGGGACGTCGGCTTCCTGCTCTCGGCGACCGCGACCGGCGGTCTCCTCTACCTCGGCGATCCCATTTCGAGCCGTCTCGCGTTCTTGCCGGGCGCGATCCGTCAGGGACTTGCCACCACGCTCGCGGCGACGCTACCGACCATCCCCATCATCGCGGCGGTCTTCGGTCGCGTCTCGCTCGTGTCGCCGTTCGCGAACCTCGTCGCCGTTCCATTGTTCCCGCCGCTCATGGTCGCCGGAGCCGCGACGGCGGTACTCGGGACCGTCTCCCTCGACCTCGCACAGCTCCCTGGCCTGCTGACCTATCTGCTCGCTTTCCTACTGCGCATCGTGGTCGAGACCTCAGCGGCGCTCCCACTCGCGTCGCTCGCCGTCCCCGACGGTCCGCTCGCGGGGCTCGCGTACGGCGCGCTCGTCGCGGCGGCGTTGTTCCTCGGTCCCGAAGCGCTGTCACGCCTCCCGCGCATCGTTCGCCGGCGCGTCCGTTGGCCCCCGCGCGTCGGCGTTCGGCTGCCGTCGAGCCCACGCGTCCGGCGGGGAGCCCTTTGGGCCGTCGCAGCGCTCGTGCTCGTCGTCACCGTCGGGAGCGCGGCCGCGATATTCGGGCCGGCGCCGTCCGGGATTCGAGTGCGAGCGCTCGACGTCGGGCAGGGCGACGCATACCTCGTCGAGTTCGACCGCAGAACGATCCTCATCGATGGCGGCCCGGACCCGGCGCGTCTTCTCGCCGAGCTCGGCGCGAGCCTTCCTCCTTGGAACCGCCACATCGACGTCGTCGCGCTCACGCACGCACATGCCGACCACGCCGACGGTCTCATCGGCGTGCTCGAGCGGTACGAGGTCGGATTGGCGATCGAACCCGTCGGCCTGAACCCGGGCACGGTCGCCACCGCATGGGCCGACCGCATCGCGCGCGCACGCGTGCAGCGGCGCGCCGTCTCAGCGGGTGCGCGGATGCGCATCGGCGAAGCGACGCTCACGATCCTCGCTCCGAACGGCGATCCCCGTGTCGATGTCCCGTCGCTTGTGCTGCGGCTCGAGCGCGGCTCGTTCTCGATGTTGTTCATGGGCGATGCGACCGAGCAGGCGCAGGCGGACCTTCTCCTGAGCCCGGCTTCGCTCGCCGCGCGCGTGTACGTGCCCCCGCATCACGGCGCCGCCAGCGCGTACGCCGTGGAGCTCGTCGGCGCTGTTCGCCCGAGCGCGGCCGTGATCTCCGTCGGCGCGCAGAACCGGTATGGTCATCCCACCCCCGAGACACTCGCGGCGCTCGGCCGAGTCCCTACCTACCGGACCGACCGCGACGGCACGGTGGAATTCGATCAAGGTGGCAATGTCCAGCTCGTCGTCCGTACCCACGCGAATGGTCTTCCTCCTCCACGGGGAGGATTCATTCCGCACGCGCCTCCGGCTCGGTGAGCTCGCGACCGCGCTGCTCTCGGGTGTGCCGGCGGGACCAACCGACCTCAGCACGATGCTCGAACCGCGCCTCGGCGCGCTTCTCGGGATCACCCGTCACGACGCGCGGTTCGACGCGCCCGCCGCGATCATGCTCTCGGGACAGGCGCAGGGCCTGTTCGACGCGGTCGACGAGGCCCGCGTCGTCATCGTCGATCACGCCGAAGCGCTCAAGGAATTGGATCTGATCGCCTCGTTCCCGCGTGAGGCGGCGCTCGTCCTGGTGGCCGTCGAGCGGCTCGCGGCCGGTCGCTCGCGCCGCGCCCAGCAACGGCCGAAGGCAACGAACGCTCCCGCCGCGAACCTGCTCGACGCCGTCGAGGCGGCCGGTGGATCCGTCGAGCGCATCGAGCGTCTCGCGCCGGACCACATCCCCGCGTGGATCGTGGCGCGCGGTCGCCTCCACGGGGTCAAGCTCGACTCAGAGGCGGTCGCGACGCTCGCCTCGGCGGCGGGGAGCGACAGCGAGCGCATCGAGCAGGAGATCAAGAAGCTGGGCGCGTACGCCGGCGATGCCACGGTGACGGCGGCCGACGTCCGGACACTCGTGAGCGGCGCGATCGAGGCGGACGTGTTCGAGCTCACGCAGGCGGTCGTTCGGAAGGATGCGCGGACCGCCGTGGCCACTCTCGAGCGTCTGTTGGCCGACGGCAACGCCGTGCAGCAGATCCTGGCGCTCCTCCTCTGGCAGTTCCGCGTGCTCCTGTTCGCATCGGCGATGCGTACGAACGCCGACTCGGAGCGCATGGCCAAGGCGATCCGGTCGAGCCCGTACGCGATACAGCGCGCCACCGCGTTCGCGCGTCGTGTCACGCGTGCGGACGTGCTTCGCGCGTACGAAGCGATCTACGCGGCAGACCAGGTCATCAAGACCGGCCGCGCCGAGTCAGACGTGGCTGCATTGACGCTTTGCGTGCTGGACCTCTGCGGCGTCGCCAACGCGGACCTGCGCGACATGCTCCTCGTCGAGGCGCCCCGCCGCTAGCGCTTCGCGGCGGGCTCCTGCCGTGGCGTCGGCACGGGCTTCGCTTCCTGCGTCTTGCGGTAGTCCTCGAGGAACTTCTTCTGTCCGGCTTCGGTCAATGGATGCCGGAACAGCATCTTGAGCACCTCGAATGGCATCGTCGCGATATCCGCGCCCGCGAGCGCCGCCTGCGTGACGTGCATCGGGTTGCGGATGGAGGCGGCGAGCACCTTCGTCTTGATCTCCTGCTGCCGGTAGGCCGCCACGATGTCGGCGACCACGCGCATCCCATCCTCGTTGATGTCGTCGAGCCGACCGGCGAACGGGCTCACGATGTAGGCCCCGATCGCGGCGGCGAGGAGCGCCTGATTGACCGAGAAGCAGAGCGTCACATTGATCCGGATTCCTTCTCCAGCGAGCACCTTGCCGGCGGCGAGACCATCCGGCGTGAGCGGCACCTTGACGATCACGTTCTTGTGCCATGCCGCGATGCGTCGGCCTTCAACGACCATATCGTCCTTGCGCTCGGACACGACCTCGGCGGAAACGTTGCCGATGATCTGGCAGATGCGCTTGACCTGTTCTTCGTGATCGTGGCCGGCCTTCGCGATGAGCGTCGGGTTCGTGGTCACTCCGTCCAGGACGCCCCAGTTCACGCCTTGCTCGATCTCTTCGTAGATGGCGGTGTCGAGGAAGAGCTTCATGGTGTTGGCAACTCCTGCAGGCGGGATGCCGCCTCGGCCGCGCGCCCGTTCGATCGTGCGAACGATATCGCGGCGTCGATGAACGAAATGAAGAGCGGGTGCGGCCGGTTGGGTCGCGACTTGAACTCGGGGTGGTACTGGGTACCGAGATAGAACGGGTGGTCGGGCATCTCGGCGATCTCGACGAGCCGTCCGTCCGGCGAGAGGCCGGTGAAACGCATGCCGTGCGTCTGGAGAAGGTCGCGATAGGCGTTGTTGAACTCGAAGCGGTGCCGATGGCGCTCGAGCACGATCGGTTGCCCGTACGACCGAGCGGCGACCGAACCGGGCTCGAGGACGCAGGGGTAGCTGCCGAGGCGCATCGTCCCGCCCTTGTCGCCGACGTCGCGCTGCTCGGGCAGGAGATCGATCACCGGGTGCGGTGTGAAGGCATCGAACTCGGTCGAGTTCGCGTCATTCGTGCCGAGGGCGGTGCGCGCGAGCTCGATGACCATGCACTGCATTCCCATGCAGAGACCGAGCGTCGGCACGCGTCGCTCGCGGCCGAAACGCGTCGCCTTCACCTTGCCCTCGATGCCGCGATACCCGAAGCCGCCCGGGACGACGATGCCGTCGAGTCCGACGAGCGGTTCCACGTCGTCGGAGCGCTCGAGGTGCTCGCTGTCGATCCATTGCAGCTTCACGTCGCAGCCGGCCGCCCAGGCCGCGTGGCGCACGGCTTCCGCGACCGAGAGGTAGGCGTCGGGCAGCTCGATGTACTTCCCGACGAGACCGATCGTGAGCGGAATGCGCGCTCCGCGGATGCGGTCGGTGAGCGCCTTCCACTCAGTGAGGTCGGGCTCCTTCGCAGCGGAGAGGCCCAGCTCCTCGACCACGATCTTGCCGAGCCCGGCTTCCTCGAGCATCAACGGGACTCCGTAGATCGACCAGGCATCGGGCTCGCTGATGACATTGTCGAGCTTGACGTCGCAGAAGAGCGCGATCTTCTCGCGGAGGTCGTCGTCGACCGGCTCGTCCGCGCGCGCGATCACCACGTAGGGCTGGATACCGATCGCGCGGAGCTCCCTCACCGAATGCTGGGTCGGCTTCGTCTTGAGCTCGCCCGTCGCGACGCGGGGGAGGAGCGTCAGGTGGATGTACAGGACGTTCTGCTTCCCGACGTCCTTCCGGAACTGCCGGATCGCCTCCAGGTACGGGAGCGATTCGATGTCGCCGACGGTGCCGCCGACCTCGACCACCACGATCTCGGCCTGTTGCTCGCGTGCGACGCGATGGATGCGTTCCTTGATCTCGTTTGTCACGTGCGGGATGACCTGCACCGTCGCGCCGAGGTAATCGCCGCGCCGTTCCTTGGCGATGACCGCGTTGTAGATCTGGCCGGTGGTGAGGTTCGACGCGCGCGTGACGTTCCGGTCTATGAAGCGCTCGTAGTGACCGAGGTCCAGGTCGGTCTCGGCTCCGTCTTCGGTGACGAAGACCTCACCGTGCTGATAGGGCGACATCGTCCCCGGGTCGACGTTGAGGTAGGGATCCATCTTCAGGGACGCGACGGCGAGTCCTCTCGCGGAGAGGATGCGACCAAGGGAAGCGGCGGTGATGCCTTTGCCCAGCGAGGAAGTGACCCCTCCGGTCACGAACACAAACTTCGGCACGGGCTGGACCTCCGGGGTTTTTCCAATGATATAGGAAAGGACGAGCGACGAGCGATTTGTTGGCGAGTTATGAGACGGGGAAGGGCAAGCTGTTCAAAACGATGAGCCTGGGTCGATCGCTGCCGGTGTGCGGTGGGTAGGACGGGACGTCGACCGGTTCATCGCGACGGCAATCGTCGAGGTTTCCGTCGAGTCGCAGACCGCGGAATCGCGCGTCGCGAAGCTCGCCGTTCTCAAGACCAGCGTGTTCGACGATCGCGACGAGACGCGGCCGCAGGAATCGCATTCCGTCGCGCACCGCGACCGGCGTCGCGAAGGACGACGCGTCGGCCGTGAAGCCGCGCGTCGCAACCTCGAGCCACTCGCCGAGATATGGCGGCACGTACGCGTCGCCGGCGAAGACGATCGCGCCATCGTCGGTTCGCAGTCCGCAGAGCAAGGTGCGCGCGCCGCGGTGACCGTCGATGACGAGCCCGCCCACGACCACGTCGATGCGCGGCGTCACGTGGCACTTCAGCCAATCGGCCGTGCGCGCCCCCGGGACGTATCGGCCGTCGCGCCTCTTGGCGACGATGCCTTCGAGCCCGTACTCGGCGACAACTTCGAGGAATGGCTCGCCGTCGTCGTCGAGGTGCTCGGGTACCGCGAGAACTCGCGACCCCAGGCCGAGGCCCAAAAGACGCGCCCGACGCTCGGCCAGCGGCCGCGAGATGAGCGCGCGCCCGTCGGCATAGAGAAGGTCGAACGCGACGAAGATCGGGCCGCGGCCGCGCTTGGCCGCCTTTGGACCGAGGCGTCCGGCGAGAAGGTCGTAGCTCGGACGGCCCCGCGAATCGCAGACCACGATCTCGCCGTCGACGATCGTCCCGGATGGCAGGCGGAGCTCGCGTAGCTCCGGCACCGCCGGCAACAGGTCGCCGCCGGTGCGATCGGTGACGCGAAGTCCAGTCTCGTCCTGCGACGCGAGCGCGCGGATCCCGTCCCATTTCAGCTCGAAGAGGTACTCCGGCGAATTGAAGGCCCGACGCGCGAGACGCGGCCGCATCGGAGTGAGCGCGCGTGGCAGCGCGCTCGTCGCCTCGCCGACGTCGATGAGCGTCGGATGCGCGCCACTCTCCGGTCGCTCCCGCTCGCGCGACGGCACTGACCGAGGATAGGTCCTAGGACGCCTTCTTCCGCACGGTCTTTGATGCGGAAGCAGACGAGGCGCGCTTGGTCTTGGCCTCGCCCTTCTTGGCCTTCTCGACCGATGCTTTGAGTGCCGACATGAGATCGACGACGGTCGTCTCCGTCTCGGGCTCGGGAGCCTCGATGATCTCTTTCTTCTGGACCTTCGCCTCGACGAGCTGGAGGACCGCCTGCTTGTATTCGTCTTTGTATTCAGACGGCTCGAACGCGGTCGCCATCATGCCCACGAGGTTCTCGGCCATCTTGAGCTCGGCCGGCGACACCTTGACGTCCTCCGGGACATCGAGGTCCTCGGTGGACCGGATCTCGTCCGGCCAATGGAGCGTGTTCATGAGAAGCGCGCCATCTTGCGGACGCACTGAGACGAGGCGCTCGCGGTCGCGAAGCGCGAACTTCGCGATGGCGACGCGTCCGGTCTTGGCGAGCGTCTTGTTCAAGAGCGCGTACGGCTTCTCGGCGGATTTCTCGGGCTCGAGGTAATAGGCCGACTGGTAGTAGAGCGCGCCGGG
>Ga0137415_10008255_pt1 | contig 10316 bp, 11 predicted proteins | sample CZODoug3_1_1_16f_FD_183082 | JGI IMG/M metagenome (GOLD analysis project Ga0137415, IMG submission 183082) | Vadose zone soil fungal communities from Angelo Coast Range Reserve, California, USA - CZODoug3_1_1_16fungal (Hybrid Assembly) | ecosystem: Environmental > Terrestrial > Soil > Vadose... | reverse complement strand
CAGGTTCAGCTCATATCCATACTTCTCGTCCGGTACGCGCGCCATCAAGTGAGTATGACAATCGATCAGCCCGGGCAGCACGGTCGCATCTCCCAGATCGATGATCCCCGCAGTCGTCGGCGCCTGCTTCAGCACATCGGTCGCCGGTCCCACCGCCTTGATGCGCTCGCCTTCGACGTAGATCGCAGCCCCCTTGACGTACGTTCCGGACCGAACGTCGAGCAGCTGTCCGGCGCGGATGACAATGGAGTTGCGAGGCGGTCCGATTGGCGCGGATTGCGCTAAGACTCCGGTCGAAAGCAGGAACGCCAGGACGAAGGCGACAGCCTGGCACGCGGAAATATAGGCTTTCATGAACACGTCCTGGTGCGAACAAAAAATGCGAACCGGGCTGCTGTGCGGTCAGCTCCCGACCGCCAAGCAGCCGAAGGTACTGATTGTCACCGATCACCATGCGCAGCTGCCAGCCGGCCGCTGCACGTTGGCGAGGCCGATCGTTTGTGCAAAAGTATCCGTCCGCAGCATGACCTTGATGGTGGTGCGCCGGTGCTCGGAGTTCACGTCCACGCGTTCCACCCCTTCGCCCAACTCGGCGCGTACGGTGATTTCCGGGCGATCCGGGGTACGCGGCCCTCAAGCCCGAGGATTGCATCTTCAACCCTTGCGCGAGCCCTGGCGCCTCCTGAGCCGCGCCGCGAAATCGGGCTCACACGGGACGGCTCGACGAATTGCTGTTCAAAACGCAGCCATCGTTACTCTCGGAGGGATGACGGGTGGTACGCCGCTTCGCCGCCAGCCTGTCAGATTTCGACACCGAGTTTCCCGATCGAGCGGTCTATGTCGTGAACTACCGAAGCTACGGTGGCAGCACTGGGCGACCTTCTGAAGCGGCACTCATCTCGGACGCCCATGCCCTCTACGACTGGGTGACAGCGCACCACTACCCCGTCGCCGTCGTTGGGCGGAGCCTCGGAAGCGGCGTCGCAACGGCGCTCGCCGCAGATCGCCCGATCGAGCGGCTGATTCTCGTCACTCCCTGCGACAGCGTCGCCAATGTTGCCGCCGAGCATCTCTTCTGGATTCCAGTCCGCTGGCTTTTGAAGGATCAGTACGATTCGTTGCAACGTATCGGGAAGGTACGGGCACCGGTACTCGCTGTCATCGCGGAACGCGATGAGGTGGTCTCGCGAGCCCGATCGAAGGCGCTCATTCGCGGGATCCCGTCAACTCTGCGGCACACGTTCGTAATCGCTCACGCTACCCACAACGACATCAGCGCTTTCCCTGGCTATTTCCCTGCCCTTAGGAAGTTTCTGGCCGGCAGGGTTGCGGATCAATGAATCGGCGCGGGGCGCCCCACTGAATCTGGACGTCAGTTCGCGCTTTCGATCGCCGGAGAAATAGCGCGCGGTGCGCGACTCACTCCCGATAATGTAAGCGCGAATAGTGGCGATGCAACGCTATCTCGTACTCTGAGGACGGGGCGTAGCCAGGATCGTACTCGGGACTCTGTTCGATCTGCTGGCGTGTGAGAGCCACGCTGAGCGTTCGCTCGCTCCAGCTCACCGCGCGAATCCAGCGCGGAAACACGAGCACCTGCCTGCCGTGCAACCAGTTGCGCGTATCGACGACGAGATAACGAATGGCCCACGTCTCTTCGTCAAACAGAAAGTCCGCGACGTGACCAATCAAATCATCCGACGCCTCGATGCGATAGCCGTTCACCGCTCGGCTACTTCGCAGGTGAGTGTCGGCGCCCGCGCGCCTGGCATCCGCTCGTCTGCGCGTTTCCATCTCATCGCGGATCCGCGGATCCGGTGCCGAAATCACCGGCATCGCACCCCACGCCCAGAACGTCGCCGAGGGCCAGTATTGAGGATAGCCGTAGTGGCGGTGGTATTCGGCTTCTTGCTGACGGGATACGGGTTTGTCGGTGTCAATTCCCGGACTGCCCTCCACCTGATCGCGGGTGAGATTCACCCAGAGCGCGCGCTTCTGCCAGTCAATTGACTGCACGGCGTAAGGTGAAATCAGCACGCGGCGCCCGCCCAGCCATCCCCCGGTGTCGACTACCAGGTAGCGTACCACCCACTGCTCGTCGTCGAAGTACGCCTCCTCGACGGTACCGACCTCTTGGTTTGCTGCAAGGATTCGAAAGCCCTCAAGTCTCTGGATACTGCGTAGCATGGCGCGCTCCTGTTGACGGCACTCAACCAGCTGATGGAAGCCACACGCGCTGCAGGTGCGATTGGGATTCCGAGTCTGTAAGAGGACGCGGCGCGCGCGGGACGCCGGCCCGACCGCCACGGGCCCTTCGGTGCGGTCCACGGCGGATATCATGGACCATTTCGGTTGACCATTTCTCAGCGCACGGCTCGGACAACAGATCGTGACTCTTTTGGGTCTTCATGTTGAATCGAGGCCAACTCGGGCGCGCGGAGAAACTCTTTGCAAGAGCTGCCGCTAATTGTTCAATCGAGACTGCGGCCCGTGTTCAGCTAGCCTGGTTCAGGATTTCTTGGCGTAGCCCGCGCACCAACCCTTGGCATTGACGGTCTTACCTTGGAAAAGCTGGCATGCGCCGAATGCGCCACTGCCCTGGAAGAAATTGCAGTTGGCGCAAGCGGACCCGGGTGCATGCGTTGCGGCAGTAGTCGTACCCGCATCTTCCGTGTAACTCAGTGCCTGCGCGAGCGGCTCATTCGGGCTCAAATGCGGAAGCTCGTCTGCACCCGCTTTGCGTGGAAGAAGATTGCTAACGGAAACCCCGCCGATCACCGCGGTGACCGCGGCGACAAATCGGCGGCGGCTTGCATTCGGCTTGGCCAATACTGAATCTCCAGGATGTTTCATGTTTGAACCTCTGTTGGCTTAAGAAGCCACACTGACAGATTTAAGTGCCTGCTTACTTCGCAGTCACGGGCGGAAGACTTCCCAGCCATGCGGCAAGGGATTGGATCAAACCATCGTCGAGGGTGAGCGCAACGCCGTGCATGATGAAGTCGTTGCTGCTTCCGTTCGGCGGTTTGTCGCGAAAATTGGTCAGCCGCGAGACTAAATATGCTGCATGCTGGCCGCGGAGCAGCGGATAGGCGAGATACTGACTTCCAGATTCGACTGGCCCGCCCAGCGCCCTAGCACCATGACACCCCTGACAGGGAGGCACCCCATGCGAGGGATCTCCGCCCGAGTAAAGTGCTTCGCCCCTTCCATCGACCGCCGCCGCGGGCGGCGGGACTGGGGGGATTTGCGCCTGCGCCGCGAAGTACAGGGCGATGTTGCGCATGTCTTGGTCGCTGAGGTTCTGTGTCTGAGCGGGCATCGGTGAGCTCGCATAATTGGAGTCTTTGGGATTCACGGCTTTGAAGGCCACCAATCGATGATAGAGGTAGTCCGCGCGCTGACTGGCTAGACTCGGAAATTGCGGCACGATCGAGTTGCCCGATGGACCGTGACAAGCCACGCAAGCGATGGTCTTGGCCGCGCCGCTGGTCATATCTCCCCTAATCGGCTCAATGCGGCGCAGATCGAAATAGCTGCCCGCATAGGCCACGGCTGGCAACAGTGTCGCGACCAGTACCAGAAACATTCTGGAGGCGACGAGCCGAGCTCTATCGTGCATCAAGCGTTTGCACAGAATATTCATGGAGTGCAACTCACAGCTTCATGGAGATAGAAACGCCGACCAGGTTTTGGCTGTAGCTTTGTGGACCGCCGTCGGTATACAGCTCGTGGCCGTAGACGAGGCTCTGGTTGAATCCGGCGTAGTGCCAGTCGTCAATATGGCCGCGCTCGTAGTAATCAAACAGGCGCAGCGACACTCGCCGGGTGAACGGCACGATCACACTCGCGGTAACTGAATTGACGCGGTAGGTCATTGGCGAGAAGCCGCTGCCCATTGTTGGGAAGTCTTGGCGAAAGACCAAAGCGCCAGACGACGCGGCGGTGTACGATGTTATGCCCCGAGAATAAAGGTAGTTGTAGCTGAGATCGACCGAGAAGGGGCCCAAGTTTTTCTGTAGCGTCGTTCCGCCCGAGTAATTGCGCTCGTTGTCACCTTCCCACCACTGATTGGCGAGCGGATATCCGGCGCTACCGAGCACGCCACTCGTGCCTCCAGGGATGCCGGAGACATTTGAGAGACGTAAATTCGAGCGGTCGTAGCCGAGGTACACGCTCAAATCGGTTGCCGGCACCGGCTGCCATTCCCATTGCAACGTGGCTGCAAAGGTGTCATACCTCTGACGCCCGATCATCTCCGGACTCCTGCTCCACTGGCTGCGCACGGTGCCCGTGACGGTCATGTCTTCACGTGGCACAACGGTCGCCATCAGGTCGACCTTGTTGTCGGTGCGACCGGCAATATCGTATTTCCGAAGAGCGCCTACGGTTTCCGGGCCGGGAACATAACTCGGATACGCCGAGACAAAACTCGGCAATGCGCTCAGAAATGTATATCCGTAGACATCAGTGTTGTAGATGCTGCCGGATTGCTTCAGAAAGGTGTAGTTGGCGCGGAACGTGAGCCAATCAATATCTCTGTCGGTCCAGGTGAGCTTGATGCTGTTGTCGTCGACTCGATCGCGCTCGCGGCTGGTAGGCTTGTATTCGTCGAAGTTGTAGGTCAGACCCAGGACACTCCGCTCGGAAAACCTCCAACTCACACCGCCATAGGCGTTGTACTCCTCCATCGACAAGATAAACGGGAGAATTTGGCCGATAATTGGAGGAGGAGGATTGGCCGAATTGATTGCGTTCCCGTTGGCGATGGAGGCGGGGAAGCCGAATGTCGAAAAGAACACTCCGTTTTCGGCGATGTAACCGTAGTTCTGATTGCTCGGGTTGTACGCGATGTAGTCGTTGTCGTATTTCTGACGGTAGTACTTTATGCCCGCATTAACGCTTAGGGATGCGCTGGGCCGCACGGCAAGCTTCGCTTCCGCGAGCGTATTGTGCATGTTGACGTTCGCGGTTTGCTGCGACAACGCGGCGGTCGTGTTCCATTGACTGCAGGGGATCAATCCCGGGTTCTGGGGGCCGAGATTCTGCAAACCAAGCTGCGTGCTTCCGGCGGACGGCGTGCCGATGCCAAATACGCCTTGGCAGTTAGTTGGCGGAATCAGGCTGTCGTTCTGCCGCATGAGTACTTCGGATACAGTGAGCGAAAGCTCGCCATTCATTGGCAACACGCGGGTCAGCGCACCGTGAAGGTTGTAATAGTCATTGTCGGGCTCCATCGACATCTGCCCGACGGTGATCGGCGTGCTGATCAATCCGGGGGGAGCATACGTGCCGATCGTGAACGGCTGCTGGAAGGAATAGCTCGAATGGTTATCGCGGTAGAACGAGCCTGAAAAACCGAAATCAGTGCGCCAGCTTTGCCCTGCGTAACGGAACCCCGAATTCAAGTTGATGGTGGTGTCGCTGATCGGTTTGACGGTTTCGACTACTGCACCGAGACTGCCCCCCCAGTCCTCGGCAAACGGGCCGCCGTAGGGCCGAGCACCCCTGCGTTGTTCGTCGCTCAGAGTGAGATACGCAGTCCACGCGGGCGTGAGGTAAGTGCTGAGATTGATCCCATATTTCTTGCGATCGACCTCGAGCCGTTGTAGTGGAGTACTGGCCGATACCGCGGCGACTTGAGCAGACGAGCTGCCGCCGGGTGTCAAGGAACCTGGCAACGTCAGGTTATTGGTGCCGACACCGTTCCATATCGGTCTCGCATCGGTAGAGAGTACATTTGGCACGTCCCGAACAAACGCTTCGATCTTATAGGCGCCCGCCTGACCGTACACAGCTTGATAGTATTGATCTTCGGTGCTGATTCGGCTCCCCCGCACCTCCGCGTAACTGCCGTCGGATGGCCGCTCGGTAGTCACGTCGAAGTCGAATACCGCACCATTGGAAGGCCACCGCACATAGCGATCGTAGAGGGCATACTTTTCGTCGCCGCTATGCAAAAAGCCGAGATCGAACGTGCCGTAGATTTGCCAGTCGCTCAGGTTATCCGGATGGGGCGCCTCCGGCGGATTCTGATAGAGATTTCCGGTCGGCGAGCGACGCTGCCCAGGTGCAAGCCAGCTCGTGCCGTCCGGATCGAGCGCCTCGGTCGCTTGACCGCCCGTGGGATCGAGCTTGTTGGCGCGCCAGGTATCAACGCCGACACCACTATCGGCAAACGTAACTGTCGCGGCCGCCAAGAAGAGGAATCCGATAGCCGCGGCCGGAACCGTTTGCATCAGTCTGCTTCGCAATGGCATTCTTTACATCTCCGCGGTCGTTATTGATGGAAATGTGTACCCGACGGGGCATTCGAGCCATGCATATTGGCGTGGCACGTCAGGCAGCCGCGGCCCATTGCTTGGGCTTCTGGATTCGCACCGCTGCCAATGTTCTGCCGCGTGTGCAAAGCGCCGGTGTGGTTATTCGTCGCGTGACACTGCTGGCACAGTATCGGTACCGGCGCGAGTAGCAGAGAACTCTGATTCGATCCGTGCGGTGAATGGCAGTTCAGACAGCTCTCGCGCACCGGCGGGTGCTCCCACAACCACGGCCCACGCTTCTCTGCGTGGCATTGATAACAAGTTTCGTTGACCGTGTTGGTCTTAAGCAGCGGACTGTTCAACAGAGGGTTGCCATTGTTCGTGAGTGCGCCGTGCGGATTGTGGCAGTCGTCGCAGCTCATTTGCCCTTCCGGCAGCGGCATGTGGGAGCGGCGGTTGAACTGCAGGCGAACATCCCTGTGGCATTGCGCGCACGTGTCGTTGATCGAGGCCTTCGCCATGAGCCCTTCGGTCGAGAACTTGGCCATGGGGTTGTGGCAATCACTGCAGCTCAACCCGTTCAGCTGATGCACCGAGTTGACCCAATGATCGCGCGGCCCGCCGGCATGACATGTGAGACAAGTCTTAGTCTGTACCTCGATCGTGGTACCGGAGTTCTTGGTATAACCAATGATCAAGCCCTTCGCTTGCGGATTGGCGGCATGTTGGCTACCAGCACCGTGACACGCTTCGCAGACCGGAATATGAGGATCGGAGCGATTGGCGACGTGCAAACCCAACGCGTGAAGCGTATGCGTGAAGTGATTGGCTTCGAGCTGATGGCAGGCAATGCAGGTTTTCTCGCCGATGGATTTCGCATCCGGCGCGAGGGGATTGTCGGCGACATGCGCTCGGGCAAACCCCGGTGCTGGTGGCGGTACATGCGCGATCGGCGCGAGACGATCGCTTGAGAGATCCGTCTGCGGCAGCGACTGGTAAATTTGATCGAGATTTTGCTGCGACTGGCCTGAGGTAGCCTGCTGCGGTGGCCCGGCACTGATCGTCAGCGAACATAAGGCGCTGACGCATGCCAAACTGAATCGCCAAAGACCCATCTGCCCTTCCTCGTTAGCTCAACACATGCTTCTAAGGTCGTCGGCTAGAGCGGTCCGCAGAATCACGCGGCGTCTCTGAAGTTCACCCGATGTCAACTGAAGCACTTCGCGTGCCGCCTCATTCAGGTCCACCGCACCGCAGCCGGTCGACCATCTCCTGGAATCACGGGACGTCTTCCGAATGTACTCGCCTTCGGATAGGTTCGGGGGTCACGGGTGCAGTTGGGTCGAGGCCGAAAATCCGATGAAGCCCCTCTGACCACTTAAATTCTGCTGTGACTGCACGCCAGTAAAAGCTGCCGGTTGAACTGAGGCGTTGGGCTCCTGCGAGAAGCGCCTCACTTCGCTTCAGCGTCTCCTCGCCGCGCGTGTGCCCGATCAGGATCGGCCTCGCTGCTGCCGCACTCTGTTGGACCGGTATCGTGTGTCTCTGATTGGAAGAGGCGGCGTCAAGCAACATTTCATGCTCCTCGGACACTGCAATGGGTGCCCGTTAGAACGTATCGTCCGCTGATCTGATTCGCCCGGCACGCCACTATCGGAGTAGGCGCTGCTGACACGATCGAGGGACATGGCGTCCCGCGAGATTTCCGGGTTCAGGTAGACTCACTCACCGCGGCGGTAGTACGACTACGTGGCGCCCGAAGCGGTAGGCGTCGATCGAATGGGCGCCAGGACCGAGCATGGCCAGAGCGAGGGCAATCGGAGCGAGGAATCCCACGAATAAGGCCACGGAGAGTAGTGCCACAGCGCCAAGTATCCAGCCGGAGAGATTCCAAGATCGAGCGCGCGATGGACGCAGGAGATGGCGAGCTGCTTGCGCTGCGGGTCGGTGAATGTCAGCCACGAGCCGGAGCCAAGCTCTGAAATCAGTAGTTCGCTATTCCCCAGCTTCCGATATTCCATAGACAACTCCGACCAATCGCGGCTCACACGAGGGTAACTCTAAGCCCCCAACTGAATAAGCAACTGATTCGCCGAGCTTTTGCGTCGGAGTTGCAGTCCTCCCGGCCGCGGCTGCCTGAACCCTTCGGACTATAATAGTTGGTCGCACTCACTCAGAAAGAGTGCACTTCGTCGCCGGGTGGTCCGATATCGGCGACTCCATTCGGCAGCTGCGCCTGCGCCATCGCCAGCGGATTGAAGGTTTCGCGCAGCAACTTGATCTCACCAGCCTCCGCCACCAGGTACCCAGCGAACAGATGATGGACCGCTCGCCCGGTCGCAGCGGCGCGCGCGTGCGCCACATACTCGGCGAACGTCTTTTGCGGCGTCTCGATGAGGATACGGATATCGTCCGGCGCGAACGCGAAGTTCGGATAGAGTCTGAGCAACTGGTGAAGGAGCCCGGTGATCTCGCGGCGGCCACTGTAGCGAGGTCCCACCCCGAGCGAGCGCAAGAACGGCAGTTCGAAGGCCCCGTCGTCCGCAAACAGCGACGCAGCGCGTTCCGGCTCACGGATCGAGGCGAGATATTCCAATAGCAGAGCTTTCGAGTCTTTCATCTTCATCTCCTTCAGGCAGAGTGAACGAACGAATCTCGTGCTGCCTCCTCAAGAGGCATGCGACGGATTGTGAGTGGACGGGTCGTGGGCAAAGCCGCGACGCCGGATTGCGCCTTTCCTTCGTTGCCGCTTACCGTCGGCAGAGTCGGCCGATGAGCGTACATGCCCAGAGCGACCATGAGGTCATTCGGATTGATGGGTGAGGATTCGAGATTGATGACAGCCTGATTCGCGCCAGGGGCCGGCGGCTCCGGAATCTCCATGAACCTGAGGCTATCGCTTGGGCTTCCGAAAGTGGTGAGATAAAGGGCACGCATGTGTGGCTATTCTTCGGAGAGAGGGCTTGCCGAATTGGCGGTGGCAGAAGCCATCGTGATTGGGGTCGGAACGCTGATCGACGAACGTGTGCGCGAGCTTCTAATGCTGCGCGCTGGCGCGGGAGGAAGCGATCGCACGTGTGACCACAGATGCCTCGAGCGTCGAGAGATTGCCGGCGTTGGCGCCGAGCATACGCATCTTGAAGATTCGATCACCGCGCATCTCGAGCAGAGCCAAATGTTCAGAGTCCGGGAACTCCGCCGGTGATCGAACACCGGAGTCAATCGTGTAGTGAATGAATACCGTGTTTGAATCGCTCGTTGGAAAAATCCACAGATTCGAAATATGTGCCCCTGTTCGTGCCGGCTCGGCAACGACCGAGCGGTGGGCGCTCAGCGCGGCTGCCTCGACCGTGAGGTACGTTCCCGGCTCTTCGAGCGCGTACTCGACCACCGCGTCAATCGTGAGGATGCGCGCAAGGGCCTCTTCATCGCCGGTCGAGCATGCGGCAACGTAATCGCGCAGAGCGCGATCGGCGCGGGCGATGAGATTTGCGCTCGCTGCGGCCTGGGGAGTCGCTGGAGGATGGACGAGCTCTGCGGCGAAACCGGTCTGTACGGTCATCGTCAGCAGTACGGTTGCTGCGAGACCCAATTGTGATCTCTTCATGAGCAGGCATTCCTGGGTTCGGGTTCGTATCCGGCTGGGCCGGGCAGATGATTGAATGGACTTGATAGTGGAAAATGGCTGCCGGTGCCGGCGTGCGCGACGTTCGACCCGATCGGGATTCCGCCCCCTGTGCTCGACGCCCGCCCCGATCATCACGTCGTCATCCGCGTCGGACCGAAGCCGTCGGCGGCGGCGGTAAGCATGCCTGCGCCCTAAATCGCGGCGGCGAACCAGTCGGTGAGCGCCTGCCCCTCTTGCTCAAGCACGTCCGCGATCACGACGTTCGCGCCCTCGGCGACGAAGCCGCGCGCGTGGCTGGCGCCCACTCCACGGGCACCGCCCGTGACGATCACTGTTCGATTGTCGAAACGTTTCATTGATTGACGCCTTAGCGAGTGGGGTACGAGCCGGGGTCGGCCAAGATAGTCCCGACGAAGTCCCCGAGG
>Ga0137415_10008254_pt1 | contig 10316 bp, 11 predicted proteins | sample CZODoug3_1_1_16f_FD_183082 | JGI IMG/M metagenome (GOLD analysis project Ga0137415, IMG submission 183082) | Vadose zone soil fungal communities from Angelo Coast Range Reserve, California, USA - CZODoug3_1_1_16fungal (Hybrid Assembly) | ecosystem: Environmental > Terrestrial > Soil > Vadose... | reverse complement strand
GTGGCCACGCGCTTCAGCCCACCCTGGGCTTCGGTCACGTACATAACCGGACCGTAACAATAGACTGCGTGTCCGGTAGCGGCGAAATACCACCGCCCACCTTTCCGGGGACGTCGGGTCGCTGTCTCCACGGGTGGGTGGGCCGGTGGCGTGAACCTCGGGACGGGTAACGATAACAACAACGCTAGGGTCAGTGCCTTCATAACGTTCTCACAGGGCCCTGGGAAACGGGCATTCAGATCGACATCAGACTTCGACGTGCGTCTGCTATATCAGAGGCCGGCACGGGCGGTCTTTCCGGTTCGGGTCGTTGTACCTTCCCGCCCTTGTTAGCGGTGCGAGCCTTCTCCGCTGGTGCTGCCTGGGTCGACGGAGCTTGAACCTCGGGATTGGTCTGCGCCTGCGTCTGGGCCTTCTGGGCCTGCGCAAACGCCGCTTGCTCTTCCTGCCTGGCCTTGCCCTTCATGGCGGACAATTCCGTGCTGTCGCCCAGCAACTGCTGGATCAACGAGCGCTGCGACTGAATGGTGTTCCCTTGTTCCACGATCAGCAGGGTCATCAGACCGTAGGAAATCAGAAACAGAATGGTCAGGACCGGAAGCATGGTGTGCTTCCGTCTGGGTTGAATTTCCGGAGTACCGAACAGTGTCGTCAAGTGCGCCCCCGAGTATTCGCCCCAACAGCAGGCGCCTCTGGAATTGCAGCTACTACGCCAATGACGGAAAATTCCCCAAGCCATTGCTGGACAATAGTTTAGGCACTAACCCGGGGGAGGGGAGGAAGCCACCAACTGCAACTCGCTGCACATAAAGGTAACCAGCCTTGTTACTGGGGTGACTGGAGCGGGCCAAAAGCGGCGCCCAGCAGGGGTCCGGGGACAGCCGGGAAACTTGTGCGCTGGGCTAGGTCCGCGCTTTCCCCGACAAGTTGCCAGTACAACCGACCCTATTTGCCGCCCATTACCAGCTTGGCAATGGTGGCCAGTTGCATGTTGGAAGTGCCTTCGTAGATCTTCCCGATCTTCGAATCGCGCCAGTACTTCTCGACCGGATAGTCTTTGGTGAAGCCGTAGCCGCCGTAGATTTCGATGGCCAGCGAGGTCACGCGCTCCGCTACCTGCGAACTGAATAGCTTGGCCATGGCGGCTTCTTTCACGAAGTTCAGGCCGGCATCTTTCATGCGCGCCGCGTTGTAGACCAGCAGGCGGGCCGCTTCGATGTCCGTCGCCATCTGGGCGATCTGAAACTGGATACCCTGGAAGTCCGCCAGCGCCTTGCCGAACTGCTTGCGCTCCTGCGCGTACTTCGAGGCATATTCCCAGGCGCCCCGGGCCACGCCCAGCATCTGCGCACCGATGCCAATACGACCTTCGTTCAGCGTCTCGATGGCGATCTTGTATCCTTTGCCGACTTCACCCAGCACGTTCTCCTTCGGCACGCGGCAATCTTCCAGGATGAGTTCGCAGGTCGACGAGGCCCGGATGCCGAGCTTGTCCTCCTTCTTGCCGACCGTGAAGCCGGGGAACTCCTTCTCAACGATGAAGGCCGTGATGCCTTTGTAGCCAGCTGATGGATCGACGGTCGCAAACAGAATGAAGACACCGGCTTCCTTGCCATTGGTGATCCAGAGTTTGCGCCCGTTGAGAACATAGTCGCTCCCCTTGAGCTCCGCCTTGGTTTCGAGCGCGAACGCGTCGGAGCCGGACCCGGCTTCGCTCAGCGCATACGCGCCCACCGTGTCCGCCGCCATCCGCGGCAGATAACCCTTTCGCTGTTCTTCGGTGGTCCAGCGGACCAAGGCATTGTTGACGAGCGTGTTCTGCACGTCCACCACAACCCCTGCGGAAGCATCCGCACGGGAAAGCTCCTCCACCGCCAGGATGGCTTCGAAGAATCTGCCGCCCCCGCCGCCGTACTGTTCCGGAACCTCGATACCCATCAAACCAAGTTGAAAGAACTGGTGGATCAGATCCGGGTCGAAAACAGCCTTCTCATCCATCTCTTTCGCCAGTGGACGAACGCGCTCCTCTGCGAACTGGCGAACATTGTCGCGAAAGAGAATCTCGTCTTCGGTAAGGGTCGTGAGGGGCAGAGGATTGGCGGCGGGCGCAATGGCTTCCGGCATACGGATACCTTCAAGAGGGGAATGGCAAACTTGAAATTCTAGCACCTACGGGGAATGCCTGGATGGTTTCGAAACCAGTCAGGAACCGGTCCAGATGGTTCGGCCGGAAGCCCTCAGCTTCGCTTGCTGTACACCAGCTTGAGCCCATCACTCTGCAGGATGCGCTGGATCTGATTGCGGGCATGGATTGCCCAAGGACTGGTCGCATCAAGCTTGACGTAGGCGCGCCAGTGCGGCAGGGCGTTGCGGGGCTGCTTTATCTTTTCAAACGCAAGCGCGAGATTGTAGTGGGCGTCCGCGTAGGTGGGCGCCAGCTGCAACGCCGTCTTATAGGTTTGCACGGCGTCCTGCACGCGTCCGGTTTCATCCAACACGTTACCCAGATCAAAGTAGGCGAGCGCGTAGCGCGAATCGGATGCAATGGCCGCGCGGTAGTGTTTCTCGGCGAGCGTATAGTCCTGACGGTTGTAGTAGAGCGTTCCGATATTGATATGCGCCGCCGCGTGCGTGGGTTCGCGCTCGATGACTTTCAAGTAGGTCGCGATCGCTTCTGCCTGCGTGTGCGGATCCTCCTCGAGCGCGATACCGCGCGAGAACAGTTCGGCAACGTCAGGATCGGCCGGCTCAGGCCGCAGCGGCATGACTGGGGTTCTGGAAATGCCCTTCTGTTCCGCAGAAAAATCAAAGACGAACTGTCCGGCAATCGGTTCGAGCAGCTTGCCCTCGTGCCGGAACGTCACGCGATGGCGGTGGGAGAACGAGCCCGCCTCGAGGAGCGGGTTCTCCATGCCCGCCACCTGCTTCTGCATGGCTTCGAGTGACTGGCGAATTACTGCCGGGCGCACTTTTTTCGCGCACAGGTCGCGCACTTTCTTGATTTGCAGCAGGTCGAAGAACGAGTAACCCTCAGCGGCGGCAACCAGTCCGGCTTTTTCCCAACTCGCCAACTGACGCGCCGTGAGCCGCAGAATACGAAGCAGATCCGCTCGACTGTATCGGTACACGGTTGTATACGGTCTTCCTGATTCCATTATCCGGAAGCTACCTCCGCGTTGGCAAGAGGAAACCACCCCGCCCGGGAATCTCCCTGAACACTGCAACGGGAATTGTGCAGAAGCGGTGGAACACGCACGGACCAGCCGTGCCCCTGGCAAGACCTTCGAAAGGAGCGCCGGAACTGCGTTGCGGACACCCTATTTCCCCAGTGCCTGCTCAATGGCCGCAACCACCTGTGGCGAGTCGGGCGTAACTTCCGGCTCGAAGCGGGCCACGACGTTGCCATTGCGGTCGAACAGGAATTTCGTGAAGTTCCATTTAATCTCGCCGCCCGTCTTGGGATGCATCGAGGAGTCTGTGAGGTACTGATAAAGCGGAGTGATGTCGGAGCCCTTCACCGAAACCTTTGCCATCATCGGAAACTGCACGTTGTACTTGCGCGTGCAGAAGGTCTTGATCTCGTCATTCGTTCCGGGCTCTTGCGCGCCGAAGTTGTTGGCCGGGACACCCACGATGACCAGACCGCGGTCCTTGTACTTCTCATACACCGACTGCAATGCCGAATACTGCGGGGTAAAGCCGCAACGGCTGGCGACGTTGACCACCAACAACACCTTGCCTTTGTAGGTGCCGAACGACGCGGACTGGCCATCAATGGAGTTCAGCGTGAAGTCGTAAACGGATTTGTCAACAGCGAACGTCATGACGACGCACATGAAGAGAAAACCTACGAGCCTGCGCATGGCGCCTCCAGTTAGCAAATACACCTAGGAACACACCGGAGATCGCAAAACCTGGAGCCGACCAGCGGACGCGAACCGCCGACCTGCCGATTACGAACCGACCCAGTCTTGCGTATGTTGTTGGGCAATCAGTGCCATAGTAGCACGTTTTGGGGAGTGTTTTGGGGGTTCCGGAGAGGTTCCTTGGCCCTCGCGTTTTCTTCGCACGCCCGCGTCTGGTACGCGTAGTGCGAGGCAATTTGGGCTTGGGCAAGCTGCTTTGAGCCATATCCAATCGTAACGGCTTAGAAAGAGTGGCCGCGGCGGACGGCCCGGGACTCGTGCCTATCATCATCCCAATCCCACTTCGCTTGCTGCCCGACGCGATCAGACCTACCAAACTTCGTGTTTCATCTTTCCTGACAAGCTGGCAGCGCACTCGATCTCGACAATTTGTCCGACCGGGTGATCCGTCCGATTCTGAAAGCGCGCGCTTTGGTGTGGAAAGGCTGGCAAGCATAATGACGCGGCCTCGCCACCAACCTCAAAGAGCTTGGCGGCCCTGACACGACCATCCAATGCATTTTGAGACACGAGAGCGTGAATACAACGCAGCCTTTCTACATCAAGACCGCGCCTGCAGTCGCGAGGGATGCGATGAAGAAGTCCGAAGAGAAAATCACTGGTACCTCAGTGGTACGGCAGACGGCGATCAACTGATTGGTTAGTTTCTGAAAGGAATGGAGCCGACGAGCGGAATTGAACCGCTGACCTGCCGATTACGAATCGGCTGCTCTACCAGCTGAGCTACGTCGGCCCTTCAACAAGTTACAGACTATTCATATCCCATCTGATATCCCATCATGCCATGGGCATCGGCACGTCAACGGGTATCGTCGCGATACGGAAACCAACTACTCATAATCGAAACTGAAGCTGTGTTCCCTGTTGCATACATCTCGACGGTCGTAGTCGGTTCCACAGGTGCAGGTTCAACGTGGAGATGCGGAGCTTCAACGGCCCGTGGGAAAGGGCAATCATCAGCACAATCGTGAGCAGTGCAGTCCTCTGCTTTGTCCCGGCGACATACGGCACCAGTCGCGACAAGAGTCTTTTCAATTCACGCTTGGTCACGTCGATATTGTACAACGTGCCCTTCTATTTGTAGGAGCACGTTGTAGTCTCGACCCCATTCTCGACCGTAGTCACGACAACATGGGGTCTGGTCGATTCTTCACAATCGAACGTCTGTAGTTCCCTCGGAGACATCTCATGCTCGCGGGCGAGGTGCGGGGCGTGAAGGGAGCCCTTCGGGGCTGTGAGTGCGAGAAACAACATGCACAAAATCACACCGAGAAGCATCCACTTCGTCGGCTTTTTACAATGGATTTCCACACGTTCATTTCGCCTCTCCTCAAAATCATGCAACGCCAACAGGTATCACCGTGTCTGCCTTCGGAGCCTTCGCAACGGGCTTCGCACTCTGCACAGGCTTGCGGAGTTCGACTTCTAGCCTGCCCATCGCCTCGACACCTTTCTCGCTTACACGCTTGATGTAACTTGCCCGCGTGACCGCGACATCGCTATGCCGGAGAACCTCACTGATGGTGAGGTCATCGACACTGAGAGTACGGAGATTCGTCGCTAGTCCGCGACGGAATGCGTGATAGCCACGCCACTCAATCTCTGCCTTCTCCAATGCTGGAAGGACGACATCACGGAGGACATTCGCCGGGGACAGTGGCGTCAATCTCGCGGCATCTAACAACGTCGCAGGGTGATCTTTCTTCCGCGTGAATCCTGCTTGGAAAATCCAGCAGCCGTCTGCCAATTCAGCCTCGCAGTTCTGCATCCCCGTCGCCTTCCACGCATCCAGGATGTTCCGCAGTGGAGCGATGACGGGGACAGACGCTTCCGACGCTTCGGTTTTCGGAAGTTCGACACTCATCTCTGCCCTTCTCACCGAAACAGATGTTACGACGGACGTGAATCAACTGACGGTCATAATCACTCCATTGAAGGCCGACAATCTCACCGCGACGCAGACCTGTGTAGGCTGCAACAGCCATCAGCACTCGACTCGGCTCGGTCAACGCACCCAGGACCGCTCTGATGTCATCGAGACTGTACGCAAACGTTTCGCCCTTCGCTCTCCCCTTCACGCCTCGGACTTTGACACTCTCGACAGGGTTCTGGTCATCTTTCCGCAGGCCACACCGAATCGCTTCGCCGAATATTCCACTCAGGAAACTCTTTACGCGGGCTGAAGTAGCCCTTTTCAGATCAGCGTTCTCGCGAACAACAGCGTCGATGGCCCTCTGAATGTCGAATGTCCGGATATCCCGGACACGAAGATGACCGAGTTTCGGCTCGATGTAGTTGTTCCAGATTGCCCTGTACCCTCTCCGTGTCGAACCTCTCAAGTCCCTCGTCACTCGTGGAAAGTATTCGTCGGTGACAAACGTCCGGAGGAGCGTCCCGGCACTCGGGATGAACTCTCTGTTGTTCGCGTTGATGTCCGCCATAATGACTGGAATGTCGAAATGATGTCGTCCTCCCCTGGATAGTCGGATAGTCAGCGACTGTGCCGAGTTTCTTCATCCTCCGTTTTTTGCCGTCGTAGTAGCGTACGAACCACGACCCATTGACTCGCTTCAAAACTTTGACCGTGTTGCAGGGTCGTGAACAGAACACCAAGCTCAAGCGAGCATTGGCGGAAGTCGAATCTCTCACACGAGAGAATGAAAAACTGAAGGCGGAACTCGCAACAGCCAACAGCGAAATTGAGCTACTAAAAACCCAGATACAGGGTCAGCGAGCATCGGGCTCAACACTTGATGTGAGATTGGCTCAAGTGGAACGCGATTTTTACCAGAAGGGGGATTAGTAATGAATAGTAATGAACAATCAAAGGCCGCTGGCATATCTTGAAGCCTGCAAGCCGTCGCTTTTGGAAAACATCGTCAACGGGAAATTTTGGTTCGTCTCGGATGACTTCAGGAACGGCAGGCTGTTTGACCCGCCAGAACTTCAGGCAAAAAAAGCTGCGGTCATCCTGCAAGAACTCGCACGCGAAATTAGTGAGTTCCCCGATCCGGAGACGTTGCCAGACACCCACGGTGGAGAAGGTAGCCGGGTGGACACGTACGCGAAGATCATGCTGTTGCGACTGAATGCGGGAATGAGATTCGATGAATCGATCACAAAGAAGCAGGAGCCGGACGTGAAACCACAGCCACAACCACAACCTCAAGCCCAGACCTTTGAGCCCGCTGTCCCATTGCCTGTTCGACCCGTTGAAGATGTCGAAAAGCAGGCTCTGTCAGAGCTACATCAATCGTTTGACGCGAGATTCAGTGAGCGTGCAATTGCAGAACGTGTCAGGGTGATCGAACGGGAAGCCGCGAAATTGCGGGCCATGGGAGACCAGACGACATAGGCCGCACGCATCTGGTCTGGCCGACTCCTCCCGGCTGCACAGCAACCATCCCGACGATGCCCTTTGATGGGCCTATCGAACAGGCCAGACCAAGTTCCGCCGCAGAGTCCTCAAAACATGAAGCCAGCTTCAAGGACACCACGCGGTTGGTTAACGTTTAGACCGGCGGGACCGAAAACGAAGCCCGGCGTGGAGTTGGTAGCGTGAACAACAGAAAAGTCTCCGCGAATGAAGAAGGCATTCTTGACATAAGTCGGGGTGACGGTGAATGCAAACGCACCGCTACCCGGACCATATAGGAGGTTGATGCCGTTGGGGTCTAAGACGGTTCCACTCGTCTTAATGTATTCCGGACGGGCGGACAGCGATACTCCGTGTTTGAAATTGTATGTGACCAAGAGAGCACCACCGTTCGTGTGGGCACCCTGAAGAATTCCTATGCTCGCATTCTTCGGCACGTTGGTGTACTGATAGTACGGGTTGATCACCCAATGCCCGTGGCTGTAAGTGTAGAGGAGGTTATAAATCTCCTCGTTGTTCAAAAGAAGCGGCGTGGCGAGAGTGTTCTTCGCGTACGCCCCGGCATTCCCGCCTGCCACAAACGACAACGTATTCGAGGAATTGAAAGCGTAAACCAGCGAACCCCACAGCCATGAGTAGCGGTTGGAGTAAAAACCATCGTTCCAGCTGAATGTGACGCTCAGCTTCTTATAGGTATCACTGAGTTGGATACCACGATTGACGGCGTTCTCCTGATTCCACAGAAGGCCACGCTGGATGTTCATATTTTCAAAGCTGAAAGTATACTCAGCACCAATCAAAGTAGGCAGTGCACCGATCTCTACGCTGGCGTTCCCCTTAACCAACTTAAGATAGCCCTGCGGAAATGCACCGTAGACGTTTTTCGTTGTATCGCCAGTCGAGAGGAAGGGCACCCCAACAGCTGGCAGGTTGTAGGCACCACCTTGCAGATAGAATTGCCACCAGCCGGTGGTCTTTTGGATGAACACTTGAGCATTGCTGACGTCCCAGTGCGTAGACGGGTCGCCTGCAATGTGATTTCCTTCGGTCCAACCCACGCCGCTCAGAATACCTGTAACCTTTAATTTTTCAGCCGTCTCGCCGCCCACGGCGATCTCGTGAGGAATCGCCGTTGCTAGCGGCCCTGCCATCGACGGCATGGGCAGAGGTGCCGGTGCTGCGGGTGCGGCTGCGGAGGTGGAACTCGGCGAACCCTGAGAGTCCGGGTCAGGACTCTGCTGCCCGAAACAAGGGAAGGCCGCACATGCCATAAATAAAACGGCAAGAAAACACGCCACCCGTATGCGAAGAAACGATCTCCTCTCATGGCGAATCGGCGGCACGATTTCGAACGGTAGGTCCACCATTGCGGCGGCTATTCGGAAAGCACCTCTCGTGGCGTTTTTCAATGTGGCTCCTTTTCCGGGTTTCTGAGTCCCTCAATTCTTTTGGCTCGTATCCTGAACGGAATCGAATAGTTATTCGTGAACGAAGTCCGCGTTGCCAAGTCAGGGCAGTCCGCAGGTCTTTGAGTTGCCCGCGAAGTGATGAGACATTACATGGATTGGCAGGGGCGGTCCAATTGATTATTTGTTTAGCAGCGATTAGGAAAAGTTTGAAAACGAAAATCTATCGCAACGATAAACAGTATTTATGCCCGATGAAAACAAAGAGCCAGTTCGGACCTAGCTGGCACATTGGGCGACGAAAAACGAATCGAGCGGATTCGATTTGTTAATACCAGATTGGTGCGTGGGTTACGATCCGGCAGGTCTAAGAAGTTTTGCTCTATCCACGAACACTGAGGGCAGACTCTTATCTCGTGGTTTCCGTCGGAAACAATATCTCTCGTAATGCCTCACACTCTGCCTTATCGCTACACGAACGAAGAGCATCGTCGGCTTCTATAAGTCTGGGGTTCATCGGTTGATTCAGTCGTCGTAATTCCCTTACGACATTCAGATCTACTTTTCGCCAAGCTCGAAGTTCTTCAGCAAGACGCTCTTGAAGAATTGCAGGATTGGCGGTGTTCTCCTTCTCCAAATGAACCGTTTCGTGAATCAGACCAAGGGCGAAGTCGTTTCGTTGTCGCTGAGGGAAGGGCGGTGACGTCCGTCCACCTTCTGTCAGGAAATCTAAGAACCTCGGCCCGGCTATCACAATCATCGGTTTCCCTTCGACAATTCCAGAGGCCATCAGGTCCTCGAAGTATAGGTTCGTGTTATCGGTGTTTTTGAGGAGGATGATGGATAGCTTGCCCGCCTTCTTCTCTGTGGTGATCCACAGGACCCTTTCTTTGGCAAATTGAGGGAAGTACTGATTTTCGGGGAGTGACGGGTCAATTGAAGAAAACAACTGGTTCACGGCCACGCTGAGATCCACATCCGTGTGTCCTCCGTTGGACTGAGATTCACTTGGAGGAAGAGAATGACGGTCGGCCAAGCCCTCGGTGGGTTTCGATTGGTGCCGGACAATTGTCCAAGCAAATAATCCGATGAGAACGAGAATCATCGCCGCTGAGCCAACCCGCATACCTCTACTGAACCGGTTTGACGAGCGACCGCCTTCGCGTTGTGACGCGATCTTTTGTCGCCCCCGGTTTCTAGCCATCACCCTCTTCTCAAAACGTTCCTTGACCACCTTCGTCCAACCTTCGGCTGGCCATCGCGCCGATCACACGTTTGTGGCCCATCCGGGCATCGTACACTTTTCGCCTTGTAGTTAAGAACATGACCATGTCATTTTGGTCGCAGCAACTTCCAGCAGCTTAATTCCAATATCTGACATTGACATTGACATCACGACACAACGGCGTGACTCTGCGTAGAGGTGAAATCTTGATGTGCAGGCTGCTTGTCGTTGTCGCTTGTTTGGGGATGGTCGACTGTGATGCGGAAACGCTCGGGTACGTCAAAAAGGTGAAGTACGACGCCCTGGAAAAGCAGATCGCGAAAGCGGAAGCCGATCTCAATGCAACACGGCAGCAGCGTAGTGGATTCTGCCGGATGCGGCCT
>Ga0137415_10008252_pt1 | contig 10317 bp, 10 predicted proteins | sample CZODoug3_1_1_16f_FD_183082 | JGI IMG/M metagenome (GOLD analysis project Ga0137415, IMG submission 183082) | Vadose zone soil fungal communities from Angelo Coast Range Reserve, California, USA - CZODoug3_1_1_16fungal (Hybrid Assembly) | ecosystem: Environmental > Terrestrial > Soil > Vadose... | reverse complement strand
AGCTTGATGATGCACCCCTCGAGCTCGCGCACGCTGGAGCGGATGTGCTCGGCGATGAAGCGCAGCACGTCGTCCGGAATCGTGAGCTCGAGATGATCCTGCTCGGCCTTCTTCCGGAGAATGGCGATACGGTGCTCGAGATCGGGATGCCCGATGTCGGCCACCATGCCCCATTCGAACCGTGAGATCAGCCGGTCCTCGAGCCCCGGGATTTCCTTGGGCGGCCGGTCCGAGGTCAGCACGATCTGCTTGTGCGCCTCGAACAGCGCGTTGAACGTGTGGAAGAACTCCTCCTGCGTCATTTCCTTGCCTTCGAGGAAATGCACGTCGTCCACGAGGAAGAGGTCGAGGTCGTTCCGATAGCGACGCCGGAACTCGGACATCGTGCGCGCGTGAATCGATTCGATCACTTCGTTGATGAACTGCTCGGCGCCGAAGTAGTGCACCCGGGTCCCGGGATACTTGGCGAGCACCGCGTGGGCGACCGCCTGCATCAGATGCGTCTTGCCGAGTCCCGTGGCGCCGTAAATGAAGAGCGGATTGTACGTCTTGCCCGGTGCTTCAGCGACCGCGTGCGCGGCGGCCGCGGCGAGCTCGTTCGACTTCCCGATCACGAACGTCTGGAACGTATATCGCTCGTTGAGCGGCGTGGTGGGGGCGCCGGACTTGTCGATGGTCGCCGGCTCGCGTGGCGCCACGAAGAAGTCCATCTGCGGCCGCTGCTGGCGATCCTCCTGCACCCGGAACACGACCGCCGTGGGCCGCCCGAACACGCGCTCGGCCGCGCGCGCCAGCACGCTGGCGTGCTTCGACTCGTTCCATTCGACGGCGAATTGATCAGGCGCTCCGACGATCAGGCGACCGTCGTCCAGCGCGATCGGCACCGCGGGTTCGAGCCACGTCCGCACCGTAGCGTCGGGGAGTTCGCGCCGCGCCTCGTCGAGGAGTCGCTTCCAAGCTTCTTTAGTTGACTGCTCCATCCGCGAATGACTATGAGGTGGGACGTTCTGCAAGGGCGGCCCGAAAGTACGCGGCCCTTGTGGAAAAGTCAACCTTGACCGCCGCGTCGGCGACGATGTACGTTTCCCGCCTCTCGAGAGGAATGTATGGGTCCGACGTATCGCCCGCGCAATCGGCGGCGCATCAACAAGCACGGGTTTCGCGCGCGGATGAAAGACGTGTGGGGTCGCGCCGTCCTGTCCCGCCGGCGGAAGAAGGGGCGCAAGCGCCTCACTGTCCGCCTGCCGTCCAAACACCGGAGTCACTAACGGGCGAGCGGTTCCCGCGGCGCGTGCGCCTGGCGCGCGGCCCGGACCTCGCTGCCTGCTGGGAACAGGGTCGCCGCTTGCGTACCCCGCATCTCGACCTGGCGTGGCGCCCGAGTCCGCTGGGCCATCCGCGGATGGCGATCGTGGTGCCCCGCTTTCAGTTCACCGCGGTGGCCCGCAACCGCTTGCGTCGCCGCTTGAAAGAGATTCTCAGACGCTACCCCGTCGCCTCGCTCCCCGTCGTCGATCTCGTCGTGCGCGCGAAACGCACCGCGTACGCCGCGCCGTTTGCGTTATTGCGCTCCGAATTGACGACGAGCGTGACGCGCATCACGTGAATCCCCGGCGCTGGCCACGGCGCGCCGTCATGGCGCTGATTCGCGTCTACCAGCTGAGTTTGGCGCATCTGGTCTTCACGCAGTGTCGCTTCGTGCCGTCGTGCTCGCGCTATACCTTCGAAGCGGTGGAACGCTACGGCGCACTCAGAGGTGCGTGGCTTGGCATCAAACGAATCCTGCGCTGCCACCCGCTACACCCCGGCGGCTACGACCCAGTGCCCTGAGGATCGCTCGTGGAACGACGCATTGTTCTGGCCGTTGTCTTGATGCTCATCGTGGCAGTCGTGCCGAGCGTCCTGTTTCCGCCCAAGAAACCCGTCGGGCGGACGGGCGGACGGCAGGATAGCACGGCGACGGCCGCACCCGCGGGACCGGAGTCGGCTGCCACCCAGGTGCGACCGTCCGTCAGTCCGCCGGTCCCTCCGTCCGCCGGCGCTCCGGCGGAAACGGTGTGGGTGACGTCTCCCCTCTATCGCCTCGGCTTCACCACGCGGGGCGGCGCCTTGGTGCGCGCGGAGCTATTGGCCTACCGCTCGTTCGCCAAGGCCGATTCGGGACGGCCCGTCCAGCTGGTCCGGGACGGGGCGCCGCTGCTGGTCTATCGGCGCTCGGGGGGAGGCGCCGATACGACGCTCCTGTCCGACTGGAACCTGACGCCGAGCGCGACACAGATGCAGGTTGGGTCGGAAGGTACTACCACGCTCACGTTCACCGGCGCGAGAGACGGCGCGCGGCTTACGCTCGAGTACCGTTTCTTCCCGGCCGACTATCGCTTCGCCGTGCGGGGGCGCATGGAGGGATTCGGTCCCGCCGGCTCCACGGTGCTGCTCGGGCTGGGGGACGGGTTGCGGTCGGTCGAGGCCGACTCGATGGACGATTTCCGGCACTACAGCGTCGTCACCAAGTCGACGAAGACGCAGCGCACGGACTTCGGGTCGGTCAAGCCAGGGGAGCGCAAGATTCTGGACGGGCCGTTCGAGTGGGCCGGTGTGAAGTCGAAGTACTTCTTCATCGCCGCGCTCGCCGTGGAGGACAACCAGCCGCGGTTCGGCGGGGCCCTCGTCGAGGGCGGCCCGCGCACCGCGTCGGCTTCGTCGCTGTTCGGCCGCTCGGCGGTCGCGACGCGGGCCGCTGTCGCCGTCACGCTGCCCGTGCCCCCCGCGGGCGGGTTCGACTACCAGGTGTACGTCGGGCCCCTCGAGTATCGGCGGTTGTCGCACCTCGGCCACGATTTGGACGATGCCAATCCGTACGGCGGGTTCCTGCAGCCCATCATCCAGCCCGTCTCGGTGCTGGTCGTGAACATCCTGATCTGGATGCACGACCAGCTGAAGCTCGCCTACGGCTGGGTGCTCATCATCTTCGGCATCCTGGTCCGGCTGCTCCTGTGGCCGCTCAATCAGCGCGCCATGGAGTCGAGCATCCGGATGCAGGCGGTCGCGCCGCTCTTGAAGCAGATCCAGGACCGCTACAAGAACGAGCCGGAGCGGCTGCAGCGCGAGATGATGAAGCTCTACAAGGAGCACAACGTCAACCCGTTCGGCGGTTGCCTCCCGATGCTGCTGCCGATGCCGGTGCTGTTCGCGCTGTTCTTCGTGTTCGCGAACACGATCGAGTTTCGCGGCGTGCCGTTCCTCTGGCTGCCCGACCTGTCGCGCGCCGACCCGTACTACATCATCCCCATCGTGATGGGACTCTCGATGTTCGTGCTCTCGAAGGTCGGGCAAATCGGAATGCCGCCCAACCCGCAGACCAAGATGATGCTGTATTTCATGCCGGTATTCTTGACGCTGCTGTTCCTGAACTTCGCGTCCGGCCTGAACCTGTATTACGCCGTGAGCAACATCTTCAGTATCCCGCAACAGTATTTGATCGCGCGGCGTCGCCTGCGGGAGCAGGGGAAGCGAACCTAACCGGGAGGCCGGAAGCCGGAGGCGGGATGCGTGCTGTCTGATCCGATCGTCGCCCTCGCCACGCCCCCCGGTCGCTCTGCCATCGCCCTGATCCGCCTGTCAGGGCGCGGGGCGTTCGATGTCGCCGCGCGGGCCCTGCACCCGTTTCACCCCGACCCGCCCCGCACCGTCCGTCGCGTCCACGTCGTGCATCCCGCCACCGGCGCGCCGGTGGACGATGCACTCGCCGCCTGCTTTCCAGGGCCCCGCTCCTACACCGGCGACGATCTGGTCGAGCTCTCGACCCACGGTGGGCTGCTTGTCCCCGCGGGCGTGGTCGCGGCGCTGGTGGCCGCGGGAGCGCGCCCCGCCCGACCGGGAGAGTTCACCCGCCGGGCGGTGCTGAACGGCAAGCTCGATCTGCTGCAGGCCGAGGCGACCGCCGACCTGATCGATGCCGGCTCGCCCGCGCAGGCGCGGCGGGCGCTGCACCAGCTCGACCGCGGCCTATCGACGCGGCTCGACGAGCTTCGCGCGGAGCTGCTCGAGCTCGAGGCGCTGATCGCCTACGAGATCGATTTTCCCGACGAGGACGAAGGCCCGGTGGCGCCAGAGCGCGTCGTGCACGCCTGGCAGGTGGCGCGCGACCGGATCGCCCGGCTCCTCGACACGGCGCCCGAGGGCGAGCGGCTGCGGGAAGGCGCTCTGCTCGTGATCGCTGGACGCCCCAACGCGGGGAAGTCATCGCTGTTCAACGCGCTGCTCGGCACGGAGCGAGCGATCGTGACAGAGGTCCCAGGTACCACGCGCGATGCGGTGGAGGCGCACGCGGTGCTCGAGGGCTTTCCGTTCCGGCTGGTGGACACCGCGGGGCTGCGGGAGAGCGACGATCGCGTCGAGCGGCTGGGAATCGAGGTGAGTCGAAGGTATCTGGCGGCGGCGGATCTGGTGCTGTTCTGTGAGGACAATCGGGAAACGGGAAAGGGGAAACGGGAAAGGGACGCGCGTGACGAGTTTCTAACGCACGTGACGGCCCCCGTCGTGTTCGTGCGTACGAAATCCGACTTGGACATGTCGTCCGACGGGCCGACAGTCCAACCGTCCGTCGCCGTTTCCGTCGTGACCGGCGAGGGCCTCGCCGAGCTGAAGCGTCGGCTCGCCGAAGTCGCGTTCGGCCGCCTACTCGTGCTGGGCGACGTGGAACCGGTCGTGACACGGGCACGCCACCGCGGCGCTCTGGAGCGCGCCCTCGGCGAAGTCGAGGCGTTCCGGTCCGCCCGGGAGAGCGGGGTGGACACGGCGGCCGCGGCGACGCACTTGCGCGCCGCCGTGGGGGCGCTCGACGACCTGATCGGCGTGGTCACCCCCGATGACGTCCTCGATCGCGTGTTCGCGAGTTTTTGCGTGGGGAAGTGACCCTCCCTGGTCGTCAGTCCCGCTTGCTGACCTTGAGAATCGGCGCCATGTTCTCCCTCCCCCCTTCGCCCTGAGGCGCCAATGTCACTTGTCAGGTCGGTGTCCCGATGTGCTACCGTGGGACTGGTGGCGGCAGCCGCGTGCTCGTACGACGCGCGCGTTCCTTCCGAGCCGGCCGCCGCCGCTCGGACTCCCCAGTTTGCGTCCGTCGCCCGTAGTGGTGTGGCGAACAACCGTCACATCGTATCCTTCAGCGGCTCAGTGCCGACCGATTTCGCGTTGCAGGTGGTGGCGTTGGGTGGGAAGGTGCTGTGGGTTTCGCCCGGCTCGGGGCTCGCCGCGGTGAGCGGCCTCAAAGGATCCGCTGCCGCGACGCTCGCCGGCAAGCGGGGCATTCAGGCGGTGGACGCCGACGCCTTGCTCGCGCTCGACATGCCGCGCCTGGCGAGGGAAGCGACGGCCGAGGCCGGCGGGGTCCAAAGCAACGCTAATCCCGCCGCCGCCGTGCGCTACCCCCGCCAGTGGAACATGCGGGCCGTGCAGGCGGACGTAGCTTGGGCCCACGGGTTCCTTGGCTCGCCGAGCGTCTCGGTCTTCATGCTCGACTCAGGGATCGACCCCCACCACGCAGACACTGAGGGCCGCGTGGATCCGACGCGTTCGGTCGACCTGTTGGGCACGTTCGACGCGGTGCTCCAGGACGGCACAACTGTGCCCTTCACCGAGGCAGACAGCGTTCAGAAGTATTTCCCCGGCCATGAGGTCTACACGGATCTGTTCTTCCACGGCACGCACACCGGCGCGACGGTGAGCAGCAACGCGGTCCGCGCGGCGGGGGTCACGTCGGGGACGATGCTCGTGGCCGTGAAAGTCTGCGGCTACATCAACGACTGCCCCTTCAGCTCGATTCTCAACGGCGTGATCTACGCCGCGAACAACGGGGCCGACGTGGTCAACATGAGCCTGGGCGGCGCGTTCACCAAGGCGGGCAATGGGCGATTCGTCGGCCTGCTCAACAAGGTGTTCAACTACGCACGGAGCAAGGGGGTCACGGTCGTCGTTTCCGCCGGGAACTCCGCCGCCGACTTGGACCACGACGGCAACACCTATTGGACGTTCTGCAATACGCCGTCGGTGATCTGCGTCGCGGCGACCGGCCCGACATCCGACGCCAACGCGATCACGCGGAACGGCCCCTGGACAGACGTAGATGCGCCCGCGTACTACACCAACTTCGGGCGCTCCGCCATCAGCGTGGCGGCGCCGGGGGGCAACAGCTCCTTCGGGCCGCCCCTGACACCGCCGGCCACGAGAGACGTGTTCGTGTGGGCCGCGTGCAGCCAGACGTCGCGGCTCACGCAGCTGCTCGGGTGCAGCGCCGCGCCGCTGTTCATCGTCGGCGCGCAGGGGACGAGCATGGCCGCCCCGCATGTGGCGGGCACCGCGGCGCTGCTCGTGTCGATCGTCGGCCGGAATCCGAGTCAGATCAAGGCGCGCATTCAGCAGTCCGCCGACAACGTGGCGGGCAACGGCACGACCCCGTTCTACGGCAAGGGCCGTCTCAATGTGGCGCGTGCCGTTGGCGCCATCCCGTGACGGATTAGTCTAGATTTGGAGTCTCCAGGGCGGCGGCCGCTCGCGCGAGGACCGCCGCCCTGACGTTTTGAGACGCCCAGGAGGAAGGCTGATGGACGCTCCAGCAGGCGCGCTTCCCGCGATGCGCTCTCCCGAGCGCTGGCTCGCAGTTCTGAGAATCGCCGTCGGCCTGTGGTTCGCGAAGTCCATCTTCACCAAGCTGAGCGTCACGCTCGCCTGGGGCTTCCTGCCCGTGCTCACCGCGTCGGATCGCTGGCTACACGTCATGCCGATCCTGGTCACGAAGTATGCGGAGGGCAATCCAATCGGCTTCTTCAGGGAATTCCTCTTGAACACTGTTGTCCCGAACAGCCACGTGTACGCCCAGCTCACGGCGTTCGGCGAAGCAGCGGTGGGTCTGGGGCTCGTGTTCGGTTGCTGCACGACGCTCGCGGCGGCGATCGGATTGGTGCTGGTGGTGAACTACGGCCTCGCGGTGCAATGGCAGGGCTCGGCGCAGCAGGGGTTCCACTACATGCTCATCACCACCCTGGTGGTGATGCTCGGCGCCCGCGCGGGGCGGGCGTGGGGCGTGGACGGCTGGGTGCGCGCCCACCGCCCCGGTTGGTGGCTGGCGCGGGTGCGGCTGGGTTAAGGGATGTACAGCAGGTCGTTCGGCCGCTCGCCCACCGGGATGGCCGCGATCACCTTGCGAATTCCGGTGTCGATCACCGAGACGGTGTTGGAGCGTCCATCGGCCGTGTAGAGCCATCGGCCCTCGGGCGACAGCGCGATCCCCCAGGGCCGCCGCCCCACCGCAATCGAATCGATCACTGTCTGGCGCGCCACGTCGACGACGCTCACGCTCGCGGCGGCCCCTTCCGTGAGGTAGGCGAACCGGCCGTCCGGACTGAACGCGATGCGCACCGGCTTGGTCTTGCCGTCGCGGATCGGGAACTGGGCGACCACGCTGTCGGTCGCGACGTCGATGACCGAGACATTCCCACCTGCCTCGGCCGACACCCAGGCGCGCGTGCCGTCGGGGGTAAAAGCGACGGTGCGGGGGTTGTCGCCCACGTGCAGCGTCTTCAGGAGACGGCCGGTCTTCGCGTCGATCACGGAGACGGTGTTGTTCGTTTCCGCGGTGACGTAGAGCTTCCTGCCGTCGCGCGTGATCCCCACGCCCTCGGGCTCTACGCCCACCGGCGTCGAGAACAGCGTTTTGCCGCTCTTGATGTCGATCGCCGACGCGTGCGCGATCTCCTCGTTCGATACGTAGGCCGTCTTCCCGTCGGGGCTGAGCACCACGAGCTCGGGGTCGCGGTTCGCAGGGATCGTCCGCGTCATCTGGCCGCTCGCCACGTCCACGACGCCAAGGGCGTCGTCCTGCCCCAGGGCGACGTACACCGTCCTCTTGTCAGGGCTCAGCGCCATGCCGCGCGGGCGCTTGCCCACCGGGATGGTCGCGACGACGGCGTTGGTGCGTGGAGAGACGACGGAGATGGTGTTGGGGATTTCATTGGTGACGTAGAGCAGCGGCTCGCGTGAGCTCGCGCCGAACGCGCTTGCGGCAAGGAGGAGTGCAGCCAGAGCGGCGGCGAGCCGCCAGCGAGTGGTCTGAATCAATTGAACGTCCCGGTCAGTCGTTGAAGATCGCCTGGTCGACGTGCAGCGCCTTGTCGAGCCCGCGGATGCGGTCGCGCCCCCGGATGCCCTTGAGGATCGCCCCGGCCAGATCGGCGCCCGCCACCAGGGCGTCCGTGAGATCGGCGCCCGTGAGGTCGGCCCGGACCAGCAACGCCTTGAACAGGTTCGCGCCGGTGAAGTCGGCGCCGCGGAAATCCACGCCGCTGGCGTCGACGCGCATGATACCCATCGACTGGTTCCCGGGGTCCACGCCCAGATTCGCCTTGACGAATTTCGCGCGCTGCGCCTTGGCGTTGTTCATGGGCCCGATCAGGCGGGCGCCGGAAAGGTCCGCGTCGGAGAGATCCGCGTCGTACAGGATGACGGCGAAGACGCTGGCATCGCGCAGGACGGCGCGCCGCAAATCGACGCGATAGGCCACCGCGACGTCCAGATTCGCCGCGGTGAAGTCGGCGTCGGTCGCCACCGCGTCGGTGAGCGTGACGGATGAGAGCTGCGCCTTCGCCAGATTGGTGCGCACCAGGCGGCACTTCGTGAAATTGGCGCGCTTGAAATCGACGCCAGACAGATCGAGCTCGGAGAGGTCCTGCCCGGTGAAGTCGGCGGGGTGCGCGGGCGTAGCACGGTCGAGCGCAGCGAGCACCTGCGCGCGGGTGAGGCGCTGCTGCGCGCGGCCGGAGTGGGGGGCGACGCTCGCCACCACGACGGCGACGACCGCCCCCGACAGCCTCGCAGCGCGGCCCGTCACGGACTCTTGGTCTTCTGCGGCAGGTCGGAGAGCCGGTGCGGCCGTCCCGGCTTGAGCCAGCCGTCGCTCCGCGCCTTCACGTAGACGTAGAGCTCCTGGATCGCGGTGGTGTCGAGCAGCACCTTCCAGGCAGGCATCCCCTTGTCCGGGCGTCCGTTCAGCGCGGTGTTCACAAAGCTGTCGCGCGGGAAGTTGGCGCCCGTCGGGCTCACCGCCCAGCGCAGGTCCGGCGCATTCGGGAGGATGGGGTGCATGGCGTCCTCGCCGTGACAGCGGAAGCAGTAGACGGCGAACCACTTCCAGCCTTGGTACACCGAGTCCGACACGAGCAGGCTGTCGCGCACGGTGTCGCGGGCCGGCGCGGCCGGGGCAGCGGTGGCGCGCAGCTCGATCATCGGCACGTTGTACTGGCGCAGGATCTCCGTGATCTCCCCGCGTCGGCGGTCGATCACCGAATCGAGCGTGGCTTTGAGTGCCTTGTCGCGGTGCCGCACCGCCATCGCCATGCTGAACGCGAACGGCATGCCTGACACCGCGTCCGTGTCGGGCAACGCGACCATGGTGAGGGGGACGGACTGGCGCTTCACCCAATAGCCCGCCAGGGGCCCCCACACGATAGCGACGTCGATCGAGTCCTTCGCCACCGCGTTGATGATGTCATCGGGATGATCGGCCTTGGGATCCGGATTGAGGAAGTTCCCGAACCCCACGAGGCCCACGATGCCACGCGAGCCGAGCGCGTGCGCCGGCGGCGTGTTGGTATAGTCGTAGCCGATCATGTTCACGCCGATCTTCAGGCGCTTGAGGATCGTGTCGTCGAGCGAGCGCAGGATGAACCCGCGGTCGGCGCGGTACACGAAGTAGTAGGTGGAGCGGTAATACGGCTTCGTCGTCGCCACAGGGTCGAGGCCGACGGGCGCCTGGATCATGACGTCGCAGAATCCGCCGAGGATCGAGTTCCGCAGGACGCCCCGGCGGCTGGGCCACCAGTAGTTGATGACCGTCGCATTGAGATCTCGCGCGACGACGTGGGCGATCTTGTTCTCGAATCCCTCCTCCTGATTGTTGGAGAAGGGCATGTCGTAGGGATCGGCGCAGACTCGCAGGTCGGAGGGCGGCCGCGGCGGCGCGCCGGCGATGAGTGCGACGGTGGCGGCGGCGACGAGCAGCGCCCCCGTGAGCCTACCCCGTATGGAATGCATGCGTGCTCCCGGCGGATCCGTCAGAAGGTGAAAAAGGTGGCCAAGTACTACACCCGGTGCCGGAGCGCGTTCGCTCCGGCACCGGGTGCGCTACGCATCTACCTACTGCGATTGGTGTTACCCTTCGACTGCTTACAACCCGAACACGAGCAGTGTGCCGCCCGCGTTGCTGATGTTGATGTAGTCACCGAAGGCACCGATCGCGCCGAGTGCGGCGGTCGGATCCTCGGG
>Ga0137415_10008250_pt1 | contig 10318 bp, 10 predicted proteins | sample CZODoug3_1_1_16f_FD_183082 | JGI IMG/M metagenome (GOLD analysis project Ga0137415, IMG submission 183082) | Vadose zone soil fungal communities from Angelo Coast Range Reserve, California, USA - CZODoug3_1_1_16fungal (Hybrid Assembly) | ecosystem: Environmental > Terrestrial > Soil > Vadose... | reverse complement strand
CGCCCGGCCTGTACCAGCAGCGACGTGGTGAGCACCTCGACGATCTCGGTGTCGGTCTCCTCGCCGATCACGGTGACCAGGCCGAGCGCCGAGGCGAACACCGCACGGCAGCGGTTGGCCTCGGCGACCACGCCGACCAGCATCGACTTGGGGCTCAGGTACGGGTTATCCAGCCAGATCCGCCGCCCGGCGGTGCGCACCGGGATACCGCCGCCGGAGTCGGCCAGCGCTTCAACGGCGGCCCGCTCCAGGGAGTACCGGCTCATCAGCTCCTGCGCCTTGGCGAAGAACGCATCGGCCTCGTCGGGGAACGACGTGGACTCCGCCTTGGCCAGCAGCGCGCGCACCTTGGCCAGTACCTTCGGGTCCACCGTGTTGGGCGCGGTGGGCGCGGCGCCCGAGGTGGACGGAGCCAGGTCCGGACTGCCGGGCGGCGGGAGCAACATCGGCTGCACGGGCAGCTGACCGAGATGGGCGAGCGCCTCGAGCACGAACGCCAACAGCACGGCGCTGTCCACGTTCGCGCGGCGCGCCCATTCGGCGCAGTACGGGCTGGCCTGGTCCCACCAGACCGAGGCACCCAGCTGGACCAGCTGTGCTCGCCACCGCGGGTGCAGGGCCGCCTCGGCATACCGGGCCGACTCGGCGGCGATGGCGCCGACCACGAACTCGGCCCCGGCCTCGTGCTGGCGGCGGCGCAGCACCTCCCACACGTCGATGGGCTGCCACCCGAACCGCCAGCCGCGGCCCACCGCCTCGACCAACGCGACGTCGGCGGCGCGCGCGAACAGCGACGCGACCGGGACACCCGCGCCGGCGCCAACCAGCCGGCCGGCCTGCCGCATCGCCCAATCCGGCCCGTCGAGATACCGCCCCGCCGCTCGGGCCAACTCCGCCGCCATGCCCTCGACGGTCAGCCGGGATTCCCGACGAGCCCGACCCTGCCGCTCCCAGAAGCTCACCCGGTAAGTGTGCCGACCGGGTCCGACAACTCGGAGCTCACCCCTGGCGTTGCTGCGTGAAGAAGTCCCCGAGCAGCGCGGCACAGTCCTCCGCGAGCACTCCGCCGACCACCTGGGGGCGGTGCAGCACCCGGCGGTCGCGCAGCACGTCCCACAGCGAGCCGACCGCACCGGTGCGCGGCTCCCAGGCGCCGAACACCACCCGGGACACCCTGGCCAGCCCGATCGCCCCGGCGCACATGGTGCACGGCTCGACGGTGACCACCAGGGTGGCGCCGTCCAGCCGCCACCTGCCGGCGTGCACGGCCGCCGCACGCAGCGCCAGTACCTCGGCGTGCGCGGTCGGGTCCCCGAGCGCCTCGCGGGCGTTGCAGGCGGCGGACAGCTCAACGCCGTCCGCCCCGATCACCACCGCTCCGACCGGCACATCCCCGGTGTCCAGCGCGGCCCGGGCGACCTCCAGGGCGCGCCGGACCAGCGTCTCGTCCGCCTCGGTGTGCACCGAAGGTTCAGCGGCCGCCGACGACCTCGGCCAGCGCGTCGGCGAACCCGCAGCGCCGCCCGATTGCCGCCAGCTGCTCGTCCGGGTAGAGCTCCCACTCGCCGGCGAGCACCTCCAGCTCGTCGGCGGGCAAACCCAGGTCGGCGACGATGGCCATGTCGCCCTCGGGCCACGGCTCGTCATCACCCGCGTCGTCCGGCGGCAGGTCGACGCGGAGCAGATCCAGCACGTCGGCCGCCACGTCGTAGTCCAGCGCGGCGACCGCGTCGGACAGCATCAGCGACACCCCGCCGGGCACCGGGCGCAGCAGCACGAAAAAGCAGTCGTCCACGGCGAGCAGGCCGAGCACCGCGCCGGTGGAGCGCAGCGAGCGCAGCTCGGTGATGGCTGCGTCGAGATCGACCAGCGCTTCGGCATCCAGCCGGGCACAGCGCCAACGCCCCTCTTCCCGGATCGCGGCAACCGCGAATCCGGGCAGCACCTCGCCCTTCGCCTCGGCCTGTGCGGCGAGGGAATCACGGACAGACTGGACGGACATACCACCAAGGTAAGCCCACATAGGCATGTGGTCCAAACCACAACCCGAAGTTGACCCATTGGTCCATCAGAGTTGTCCCTTCGGACGACTGGGGCAGGTTGATTGCCGTCTCGTCACCCATCGCAACCGGGCGATGGGCTACCCGCCCCGGCTGGTCGTCAGCCCGTGACACCGTGGACACCCCCCGGGGGGCGGATGCCAGGATCAGGGCATGCCGGACAACCCCGATCGCCGGCTCGCCGGCCTGACCGACGCGGCCCGCGCGCTGCAGCCCCGCACCGTGGCACTGCGCCGTCGGCTGCACCGCCAACCGGAGCTGGGCCTGCAGCTGCCGATGACGCGGTCGGCGGTGCTGGACGAGCTGGCCGACCTGCCGGTGAAGGTGCACGCCGGGCGGTCCTGCAGCTCGGTCGTCGCGGTGCTCGAGGGCGACCGGTCCGGCCCCACCGTGTTGCTGCGCGGGGACATGGACGCGCTGCCGCTGACCGAGCAGACCGGGTTGCCGTTCGCCTCGGCGGTCGACGGCACCATGCACGCCTGCGGGCACGACACGCACACCGCGATGCTGGCCTCGGCGGCCCGGCTGCTGGTCGACCGCCGCGAGCTGCTGGCCGGCCGGGTGCTGTTGATGTTCCAGCCCGGCGAGGAGGGGTATCACGGCGCCCGATACATGATCGAGGAGGGGTTGCTGGACGCGACCGGACCGGCGGGAACGCCCAGTTCGGCGTACGCGCTGCACATCAGCGCCACCATCCCGGCCGGCACCGTGCAGACCCGTCCGGGGCCGATCATGGCGGCGGCGGACGTGCTGCGGGTGACCGTGCTCGGCCGGGGCGGGCACGCCTCCGCGCCGCACGACGCGCTGGACCCGGTGCCGGCGGCCGCCGCGATGGTCGGCGCGCTGCAGACCATGCTCACCCGGCGGGTCACCGCGCTGGAGCCGTCGGTCCTCACGGTGGCCCAGATCCGCGCCGGGACCACCTCGAACATCATCCCGGAGTCGGCCTTCCTGGAGGCCACGCTGCGCACGTTGTCCGAGCGCACCCGCGTCTTCCTGCACGAACAGGTCCGGATGGTGTGCCAGCACACCGCGGCCGCGTATGGCTGCACGGCCAGCGTGCAGCTCGAGCCCGGCTACCCGATCGTGGTGAACGACGCGAGCGCCTCGGCCCGGGTGGACGCGCTGGCCGGCGCCGTGCTGGGGCCCAGCCGGGTCAACCCGATGACCGGCCCGATCCTCGGTTCGGAGGACTTCGCCTACGTGCTCAACAAGGTGCCAGGGGCGCTGGCCTTCCTGGGCGGTTGCCCGCCGCACCTGGACCCGGACAGCGCCCCGCCGAACCACTCCAACCGGGTGCAGTTCGACGAGTCGGCGATGTCCGACGGGGTGGCCGTGTACGCGGCGATGGCCCTGGACGCCCTGCGCTGACCGGGGTGGGTTCCGGGGCCGGGTGGGTTCCGGGGCCGCCTCGCGTCCGGTAGCCGGGGGGCTGACCAGCTACAACCTCCCGGGTCGGCGGCAGATCCGGGCGTGCGGCACGAAGCCCAGGTCACCGCGGCGGTGAGCGGCGGACGCCTCCCGGGGGGTGAGCACCCGCACGATGCGGCACTGGCTGCCATTGATGATCAGCTCGCCCCCCAGTACGGCCACCGGGTGCACCGGAACGACCTCGCCGGTCAGGTCCTGACATCCGACCACCAGGTTGCCGCAGCGGTGACAACGACCGTGCGCCGCCAACTTCTGGCGCATGCGGCGTTCCTCGATCGCGGGCGGAATCGCGGGTATCGGGGGCATCACAGCCCTCTCGGATCCAGGCGAGTCAACCGAACGCCCGCCGGTTGGGGATGGCCGGCCAGCGCCCCCCAACAACTCGCGACCCGCAAGGTACTTTGTCGCTCGAATGGGTGATGCAGCGGGGTTGGTTACCGCGAGCGACAAGATCAGGCCATGCGCCGAAACGCCCACTCTCGGCGGGCAACGGTAGGAATGGCTCCCGCCCGTGCGCCCGGACGAGCCAGCGTAGGCTGCCCGCCCGTGACCTCACGGCCTCTCTGCGTACTCGGGCTCGGACTCATCGGCGGCTCGCTGGCCCGCGCCGCGGTGGCCGCCGGGCGGACGGTGTGGGCGGCGACCGCCTCGGAGTCGACCGCCCAGGCAGCCCGGGCGGACGGCTACGACGTGGCGGCGAGCACCGACGAGGCACTGGCCAGGGCGCGCGAGCTGGACGCCCTCGTGGTGCTCGCCATGCCGCTGCCGGCGGTGCCCGAGGTGCTGCGCCAGGTGCACACGGTCGCCCCGCGCTGCCGGTTGACCGACGTGGTGAGCGTGAAGGCCGCCGTGCGGGACGCGGTGGAGCGGCACGCCCCGGACGCCCGCTACGTGGGCGGGCACCCGATGGCCGGCACCGCCGAGTCCGGTTGGGCGGCCGGGTCGACCACGCTGTTCGGCGGCGCCAACTGGGTGGTGGCCGCCGACGACGGCACCGACCCCGAGGTGTGGGCGGACGTGGCCGAGCTGGCCTGGGACTGCGGCTCCCGGGTGGTGCCGGCGGGCGCGGCGGAGCACGACGCGGCGGTGGCTCGGATCTCGCACCTGCCGCACCTGCTGGCCGCCGTGTTGGCCAGTGTGGCCGCCTCGCCGGAGCTGGGAGAGCTGCCGCTGACCCTGGCCGCCGGCTCCTTCACCGACGGCACCCGGGTCATGGACACCCGCCCGGAGCTGGTGCTGGCCATGTGTGAGGGCAACCGGCCGGCGCTGCTCACCGCGGTGGACGACGCGCTGGGCCGGCTCGGCGCGGCACGCGGCTCGCTGGCCTCCACCGGCGGCCTTGCGGCAACCGTGAACGCCGGTCACCGGGCCCGGCAGCAGTGGCACGCGGCGCGCTCCGGGCCCGAGGTGAAGGTGCCCCGGGACACCCCGATGTCCCGGCTGCGCATGCTGGGCCGGGACGGCAAGCTGCTGGTGGGCTGGGAATAAGGGGTCAGTCGAGGCGGGTGGCCAGGCCGGGGTAGTCGATCACTATGCCGTCCGGGTCGACCACCAGGTCGGAGCTGCGCCTCGCCGAGCTGAAGTTGACAACCGCTCGGCCCTGCTCGTCCAGCGGGGTCACCGTCCGGTACCGCTGCGTGACTTCCTCCACCTGCAGGCTGGGCAGGGCCACGAAGACCATGGGCAGTTCCTGGTCGCCTTTCTGATGGTGCAGCCCGAGGCGCCGGATCGGCAGCGCGTTGAAGAGTGGGCTGTACGCCAGGTCCACATCGAGCGCCCCGTTGAACTCCGCGCGCCCGCCTCCGGAGCCGGTGTCCAGCATCCAGTAGCCGTCTTCGGTGCGGTTCAGCGTCAGATTGCGCTCGCGGTCCGCGGTGGCGCTGGTGACCGACAACCTGGCCAGCACGCCCTGATCGTCGACGTACAACCGGTAGGAGGCGGTGAACGCGGAGTCACCGCCCGAGGCGCGGACCGAGCGGCCCAACGCGCGCATGCCGCCGGCGCCGAGCAGCAGCCGAACGCTCTCCAGTGCCCGACAGTCGCCGCTCTGCCAGGTGAACATCTTGGTCACCAGCGTCAAGATAGCCGCACGGCGGCGCGCCGACCCACTAGGTCAGGCACACCGCCGTGCGTCCGGCACCCCGTTGTGCGCAAAACGGCTAGCTCACTGCGCGGGAGGCTGCTCCTCAGCCGGCGGTTCGGCCTCGGCGGCCGGCTCACCGCCGCTGAAGTTGTAGTCCTTGCCCATCTGCGTCACTTTGTCGATCTGCTCTTCGTGGCCCTGGAACTTCTCCTTGGCCACCTCGCCAACCTTGTCGATCGCCTGGTCAACCTTGTCGTCGTGCTTGCCGAGCAGTTCTCTCGCCTTGTCAAGCAAACCCATCGCGTCCTCCTTGGAGAATGTGGGCGATCACGGTCGGCGCCCATACTGGCCGCATCGACACCCCAGCGCACCGCCTGACACCCACACGGAGTGGTAATTCGCGTAACCCCAACGGGTGACGGCACGCCTCAACGGTCCAACCGGAGCCGGACGAGCACCGGATGTCGCAACCGGTGACCGTCCGTCCACCCCGTGTGACTCACCTCGACCAACAGCGACGGCTCGCACCACCGGGCGTCCACGGTGTCCTCCCGGGGCAGCGGCTCGGCGAACGGAGACGCCTCGGCCGGAGCCAGCCGATCCCGCAGCGCGCGCTGCACCGCCTCACCGGCCACCCCGGACCCCACCCGCCCGGCGAACCGGAGCGACCCGTCGGCGTCACGTACCCCGAGCAACAGCCCCCCGATCCTCGACGGGTGGGTGCGCTCCGGGCGCCAGCCGCCGACCAGGCAGTCCTCGGTGCTCCGGTGTGGCACCTTCACCCAGGACGGGCTGCGCCGGCCGGGGCGGTAGACCGAGTCCCGCCGCTTGGCCAGCACGCCCTCCAGGCCCCGTTCGGCGGTGGCTCGCAATAGGGCCGGGCCGTCGTCGTACACCGGGGACAGCCGTACCTGCGCCACGTTGTCCAGCCCGAGCCGCTCCAGGGTGGCCCGCCGCTCGACCAGCGGCCGGTCCAGCAGCGACACCCCGTACAGCCGCAGCACGTCGAACACCATGAACACCACCGGCCGGGCGGCCACCTCCTCGGGCGTGGGCACCCGGTTGAACCGGTCGGCCAGCGCGGCGAACGACGGCGCCCCGTCCACCAGGGACACCACCTCGCCGTCCAGCAGCGCGTCGGCCACCTGACCGGTCAGCCCTGCCAGCTCGGGGAAGTGCCGGGTGACGTCCCGCCCGGTTCTGCTGGACAGCCGCAGCCTCCCCTCACCAGCTCCGTTGGCGGCGTCGGAGGTGACGTCCGAGGTGACGTCCGAGGTGACGTCGGCCAGCAGGCGCATGCCGTCCCACTTCACCTCGTAGCACCACTCCGGTCCCACCGGAAGGCGTCCAGGGGTGGCGAGCATGGGGTCCACGGGCCCATGCTGTCACCCAGGACGCATGTCAAGGGGAGGAAACCGACCATGCGCGCGATGTGGAGCGGCGCGGTCTCGTTCGGTCTGGTCAGCGTGCCGGTGAAGCTGTACTCGGCCACGGAGAACCACGACGTCCGGTTCCACCAGGTGCACGGGGCGGACGGCGGCCGGATCCGGTACAAGCGGGTCTGCGAGGTGTGCGGCAACGAGGTGGACTACGCCGACATCGTCAAGGGGTTCGAGACCGAGGACGGCGAGCTGATCACCCTCGACGAGGCGGACCTGGAGTCGCTGCCCGCCGCCAGCGGCAACCGCGAGATCGACGTGCTCGAGTTCGTTCCCTCCGATCAGGTCGACCCGCTGATCCTGGACCGCGCGTACTACCTGGAGCCGGAGTCCAAGGCGGCCAAGCCGTACGCCCTGCTGCGCGAGGCACTGCGGCAGACCGACCGGATGGCGCTGGTCAAGGTGGCCATCCGGTCCCGCGAGCAGCTCGCCCTGCTCCGCGTGCGGGATCGGGTGATCGTGCTGCAGACCATGCTCTGGCCGGACGAGGTGCGGACCCCGGAGTTCGACATCCTGGACGCCGAGGTGGAGCTGCGCCCGCAGGAGATGCAGATGGCCGCCTCGCTGGTGGACAGCCTGGGCGCGGAGTTCGACCCGACCCGGTTCACCGACGAGTACCGGGACGCCATGATCGAGCTGATCGACCGCAAGCGCGGCAGCGGGGACGCCCAGCCGGTGCCGGCCGCCGCCGGGACGGGCGGCGACGGGGTGGACAGCATGACCGACCTGCTCGCCGCCCTGCAGCGCAGCGTAGAAGCCGCCAAGGCCGGATCGTCCGGGGCCGGCGCCGCCGTCCCGGCCCAGCGCACCAGCGAGGCGGACGACGCCGGCGACTCCGGGCGCAAGTCCGCACAGGAGTCGGAGTCCGACCCGAAGCCCGAGCCCGACCCGAAGCCCGCCGCCAAGTCCCGGACCACCGGCAAGGGCACCAAACGCCCCCGCCGCTCCGCCTGACCCCACCCCCCTCCCGCGAGACGGGGACTCCGTGAGCGCGAGTGGGGGCTGGCCGACGCGGAGTGGCCCGGCGGAAACTGCCCGCCGGTGGCCCTGTCCCCGGACGGCGGCCGGCCATAGCGTCTGCCTGGTGATCAGTCTCGCCGAGCGCGCCGAGCGGCTGCGCGCACTGCACCGGCCCGGCCAACCGGTGATCCTGCCCAACGCCTGGGACCCGCCCAGCGCGGCCGCCGTCGCCGACGCCGGCTTCCCCGCGGTGGCCACCGGCAGCGCCGCGGTGGCCGCCAGCCTGGGCCACCCGGACGGCGAGCGCATTCCCGCCGCCGAGATGTTCACCGCGGTGGCCCGGATCGCCGCGGCGGTGGGCGAGCTGCCGCTGACCGCCGACATCGAGTCCGGCTACGGGTTGGACCCGAAGGCGCTGATCGACGAGCTGCTCACGGCCGGCGCGGTGGGCTGCAACCTGGAGGACTCCGACCCCGCGACGGGGCGGCTGGTAGACGTCGAGCGGCACGCGGAGCGGTTGGCGGCGGTCCGCACGGCCTCGGCGGACGCCGGGGTGCCGGTGGTGATCAACGCGCGGGTGGACGTCTACCTCCCCAAGACGGGCGTGGCACCGGCCGACCAGCTGGCCGAGGCGCTGGCCCGCGGCCGCCGCTACCTGGCCGCCGGCGCGGACTGCGTCTATCCGATCCTGGTCGCCGACGAACAGTCCATCGCCGCGCTGGTAGCGGGGCTCGGCACGGTGAACGTGATGTTCCGCCCGAACGCGCCGACGCTGCCCCGGCTGGCCGAGCTGGGTGTGGCCCGGGTGTCGTGGGGCAGCGGGATCCATGCCCAGGTGATGGCCGGGCTGCGCACCCTGCTCGGCAAGCTGGCCACCTCCTGAAGCGGGCCGGCGGGATCAAGGTGCCCAGGTCGTGAAGCGGGCCGGCGGGTCTGAGCTGGCCACCTCCTGAAGCGGGCCGGCGGGATCAGGGTGCCCAGGTCGGCGGCGCGGCACCGTAGCGGACCGGCCGTTCCGGCCAGCGCAGCGCGGTTCCGTCCAATGCGCCCGGCGGGGTCACCGTGGTGACCGGCCCCGGCTCGCTGGGCAGCTCGGTGAGCCAGCCGGCATCGACGACCGGCGGGTGGTCGACGGGTACCCGCTCGGTCGGCGGTTGGCCCAGCAGCCAATGCGCGGTACGCGCCAGAGACAGCTCGCGTAGCCAGGTGCCGCCGGTCTCCGCGCGCCGGCGCAGCCCGTCCAGTGCGGCCGCGGCGCACAGGTACCCGGTGCCGTGGTCGAGCAGCTGGCAGGGCAGCGCGCCGGGTCGGGCACCTGGGCGAAACTCGGCGCCGGACTCCCGGGATGCGCCGTCCGGGGACTCCCGGGCCGCGATGCCGCTGGCCACCTGCACGATGCTGTCGAAGCCGCGCCGGTCACCCCATGGTCCGTGCCTGCCCCAGGCTGACAGCGCGACCACGACCAGCCCCGGGTGCCGATCGGCCAGCGCGGCGCCGCCCAGCCCGAACCGGGACAGCGCACCCGGCCGGTAGCCGTGCACCAGTACATCGGCCGTGTCCAGCAGTTCGTGCAGCCGGGCGACGCCGTCGGGGGAAGCCGCGTCCAGCAGGGCACTGCGCTTGCCGAGCAGCCCGTCGTAGCGGTGCAGTGGCAGCTCGGGGCGGTCCGGCGGGTCCAGCCGCAGCACGTCGGCGCCCAGCGCGGCAAGGTAGCGGGTGGCCACCGGGCCGGCGATCACCCTGGTCAGGTCCAGCACTCGGATACCGGAGGCGGGCAGCCAGCCGGACGAGGGCAGCGGGCCGGGGGTGCCGCCGCGGCCGGCCCTCGGGCTGGTGGCGCCGGCCCTCGGTGTGGTGGCGCCGCCGGTGGTGTCGCCGGCCCTCGGCGTGGTGGCGCCGCCGGTGGTGTCGAACCAGGTGTCGGCGATCAGTGGCTGCTGGGCGACCAGGTGGCCATGCGGGTGTGCCAGCCACTGCTCCGGGGTGCGCAGCGCGGCCGCCACCCCGCCGGCGGCCACGATCCGCTGCTCCGCTTCGAGGGCCGGCAGCTCGGCCATCGCCGCGGCCACAGAGTGCACAGTCACAGCAGCGACGGAGTCAGCGGAGCGCTCGTCAGCGGCGTCGGCGTCAGCGGAGTCGGCGTCGGCGTCGGCGTCGGCGTCGGCGTCGGCGTCGGCGGGATCGGGGGCGGAGTGGGGGGCGATGTCCAGCGCGGTGAGCAGCGCCCGCCGGTGCCACGGATAGTTGCCGTGCGTGCGCACCCAGCCGTCGGCGGCCCGCCAGAACCGGGACAGCGGCGCGAACCCCGGGCCCAGCGGCTTGCCGTCGACCAACAGGTACGCCTC
>Ga0137415_10008248_pt1 | contig 10319 bp, 9 predicted proteins | sample CZODoug3_1_1_16f_FD_183082 | JGI IMG/M metagenome (GOLD analysis project Ga0137415, IMG submission 183082) | Vadose zone soil fungal communities from Angelo Coast Range Reserve, California, USA - CZODoug3_1_1_16fungal (Hybrid Assembly) | ecosystem: Environmental > Terrestrial > Soil > Vadose... | reverse complement strand
AGAGGCTGTTTGCGGACTACCAGGAAATCGAAGCGCAGTACTTCCGCAAGACGCGCATCTTCCCGATCATGCACGTGCTGGTGCTGCGCAAGCCGGTGTACGAGCGCGACCGCTGGATCGCCATGAACCTCCTCAAGGCCTTCGAGGAAGCCAAGCGACAGAGCCTGCAGCGCATTGCGGAGATCGGCGTATCGCATGTCCCCGTGCCCTGGATCGCGGAGCATGTGCGGCGCTGGCGGGGACTCGCCGGGGAGGATTTCTGGCCTTACGGCGTCGCACCGAACCGGCCGACGCTCGAAGCATTCCTGCAATATTCTTTCGAGCAGGGTGTCGCGAAGAAGCGCCTCGCGCTCGAAGATCTCTTCGCGCGCGAGACGCTCGAAAGCTTCAAAATCTAGTCCGCTACTGCTTCGACCAGTTCGGCTTCGCCAGCGCCGAGGCCGGCGGATACACCACCAGCGGCTCGCCGTTCTGCCACTGCACGATCAGCAGCCCGGCGCCGGCGCGCCGCCCGTTTTCCTCGAACTTCAGCCGTCCACCCGGGAAGAACTTCGCCGGCCCGTCGGTGGTATCCATGTTGCGCATCGCCTCGGCCACCTTCTTGCGGTCCGCGGTGCCGGCCGTCTCGAGCGCTTCCTTGAAGATCCACATGTCGCCGTAAGTCGAGATGCTGTCCTGGGTCATCCAGGGCTCGCCGGTGCGCTTCTTGAAGTCGGCGATCAGCTTCTCCTGCCCCTTGGCTCCCCAGTTGGCCACCACGCTCATGACGCCTTCCATCAGGTCCTTGCCGACCAGGCGCAGCATCTCGGGCGCGCCGATGTGCGCGCCGTTCGACACCACCGGCAAGCGCCCGCGGCCGAGTCCCATCTCGCTCAGCTTCTCGAGCACCAGCTTGTCATCAGGAACGCTGGTGGGCAGCAGCAGCAGCACGTCCGGGCGCGAGTTGCGCACCTTCTGCACCACCGAGGTCGCATCCGCCAGCGGCGGAGTGAAGGTCTCGTCGACCAGCAGCTTCAGGTTCAGCTTGTCGAAGCCGCCTTCGCGCATCGGCTTGACGAAGCTCATCGGCGCCGCGGTGTTGTCCATCACGATGCCGACCGTCTTGAGAGGCTTCCCCGTCGCGATCTTCGCCAGCTCGAGCAGCGCCGGCAGCGCGCCCTGCGCCTGCGCTCCGCCCGTCGGCGAAGTCTGGAACACGTACTTGTAGCCGCGCCCGGTGATGACGTCCGAGTACGACAGCGTGAGCACCGGCAACTCCGCGCGCTCGGTGACTTCGGTCACCGCCAGGGTGAAGCTCGACAGCCAGGCGCCGCTCGCGCCGACGACATCGGTCTCCTGCGCGACGAGCCGTTGCGCCGCGTTCTTCGCCTTCTCCGCGCTGTCCCCGGCATCGACGACGAGCAGCCGCATGCGCGCGCCGCCCATCGATTTGATGCCGCCGGCGCGATTGATGTCCTCGATCGCCATGTCGGCGCCCTTCTTCATCAGCTCGCCCTGGCGCGCCCATGGACCCGACATCGGCGCGATCATCGCCACCCGCACTTCCTTGGCCTGCGACCACGCCGGGCCGGCGCTCACCGCGATTGCTGCGGCGAGCATGGCCTTTACTATCGTTCTCATCGTGTCTCCTCCTTTTAGGAAAACCTCACATCCCAAGATACGCCCGTTTCACCTTCTCGTCTGCGAGCAGCGCTTCGTGCGTCCCTTCGAGAACGAGGCGCCCCGACTCGAGCACATAACCGTAGTTGCAGGAAGCGAGCGCCTCGGCGACGCGCTGCTCCACCAGCAGCACCGTAAGGCCGGACTGGCGGTGGATTCTCTCGACGCAGGCGAAAATCTGATCCCCCAGCAGGGGCGACAGCCCCATGGAGGGCTCGTCGAGCAGCAGAAGCCGCGGCGATGAAGCGAGGCCGCGGCCGATCGCAAGCATCTGCTGCTCCCCGCCGGAGAGCGTACCCGCGGGCTGATCGCGGCGCTCCTTCAGCACCGGAAACAAGGCATAGATCTGCTCGAGATTGCGCGACCATTGCGCGCGTCCCTTGTCGGGCAGCGCGCCCATCTCGAGGTTCTCGAGGACGCTGAGCGTCCTGAACACCTGCCGCCCTTCGGGCACGTGCGCGATGCCGAGATGGGCGCGTTGCGCCGGCGGCATCGCGAGCAGGTCGCGGCCTTCGAAGCTGATGCGGCCCGCTGCCGCCGGCACGGTGCCCGACACCGTTTTGAACAGCGTCGTTTTGCCGGCGCCATTCGGGCCGACGATGGCGACGAACTGCCCCGCCTCCACCGACAGCGAGACATCGACCAGCGCCTTCAGCCCGCCGTAGGCGACGTTCAGGCCCTCAATGCGCAGCACGGGCCAGCCACCGTTTGCCGAGATAGGCTTCGATCACTTTCGCGTCGCGCGTCACGTCCTGCGGCCTGCCTTCGGCGATGACCGCGCCGTGGTCGAGCACGAGCAGCCGGTCGGCCAGCCGCACCATCGCCCGCATGGTGTGCTCGATGATGACGATGGTGAGCCCGTTGCCGGCGAGCGCGGCAAGCCTCGCCAGGAGCGTGTCGATCTCCTGGGACCCCAGGCCGGCGAGCGTCTCGTCGGCAAGCAGCAGCTTCGGCCGGGAGGCGATGGCGCGCGCGAGCTCCATCAATCGCAGCTCGAGCGTGGTGAGCCCGCCGGCGATGGCGTCGGCCTGCGCGGTGAGCCCCACGCGTTCGAGCGCCTCGCGCGCTGCTGCGAGCGCTCTCTTGTCGTCGCGCTCGGCGACGAACGCGCCGACCACCACGTTGTCCATCACGCTCATGCGCGGAAACGGACGCATCACCTGGAAGGTGCGCCCGATGCCGAGCGCGCAGACGTCGCTCGGCTTGAGGCCGATGAGCGGCCGGCCTTCGAACAGCACTTCCCCCGCGTGCGGGCGGATGAAGCCGTTCAGGACGTTGAACAGCGTGGTCTTGCCCGCGCCGTTGGGACCGATGATGCCTAGTACTTCGCCCTTGCGCACCTCGAAGCTCACGTCCTGCACCGCGCGCAAGCCGCCGAAGGAGCGCGAAAGGTTCGCCACGCGCAGCAACACCTCGCTGGTCGGGCTGCGCGGCGGCATCACTGCGGCTGCGGCCGGCTCGACGACCCCCGGCCGCGCTGCGCCATTCCCCCTGCGGCGCGCGAGCGCATCGCGCAGCTTCGGCAGCACCCCCTCCGGCGCGACCAGCACCACCAGCACGATGGCCGCGCCGAATATCACGCCATTGATTCCCGGGATCTTGTCGCCGAGCTCGGCATGCAGGATCTCGGCGAGCGGGATGAGGATCACCGACCCGGCCACCGGACCCCACACCGTGGCCACGCCGCCGAACAGCGTGACGATCAGCGCCTGCGCGGAAGTCAGCATGCCGAACACGGTCGAGGGCGTGACGATCAACAGCACCACCGCATAGAAACCCCCCGCACCCGCCGCGATTGCGCCCGAGACCATGATCGCCTTGAGCTTCCAGCGCAGCGCGTTGATGCCGGAGGCTTCCGCGGCCCATTCGTTCTGCTTGATCGCGGTGAGCGACAGGCCGAAGCGCGAGCGCTCGATCCTGAGCGAGACGAGCAGCGCCGCGATGAGCATCGCGAGCGCGATCACGACATAGGCGCGGTGATCGGAGAACTGCATGTAGGCGGCGGGCGCCTCGCGCTTCATCGGCAGCGGCACTTCCTGGTAGCCCAGCCATTCGAAGATGTAGAGCAGCGCGAGCGGATAGGCGAGCATGGCGAGCGCGAAATACACGCCCCGCAGCCTGAAGGTCGGATAGCCGATCAGCACGCCGGCGGCCACGCCAACCAGCATGCCGACCGGAATACCGATCCACGGCGTGATGTCGAGCTTCACCAGCAGGAGCGTCACCGTGTACGCGCCCAACCCAAAAAAGGACGCATGGCCGAACGACACTAGGCCCGAGTAGCCGCTGAACACGTTCCACGACACGCCCATGATCGCCCACACCAGCACCAGCGTGAGGATCAGCTGGTAGTACTGGTTGCGCACGACGAGGCCCACGGCGAGGTAGGCCGCGGCGAACGCGAAAATCGCCAGAATCGGCCTGCCGCGCAGGCCGGTCATGCGCGCTCCACTAAGCGCCTCATGCGCGCTCCACATTGCGTCCGAACAAGCCTTCGGGACGCAGCATCATGATCAGCAGGAACACGACGAAGATCGCGGTGTTCTGCAGCTGCGTCGGCAGCACCAGGGTGGAAAGCTGCTGCACCAGCCCGATGGTCAGCCCGCCCCAGAACGCGCCGCCGATGCTGCCCATCCCGCCGAGCACGACGCCGGCGTACATGATGATCACGAACTCCAGGCCGACATAGGGCTGGAATGGGTAATAGGTCGCGACCAGTCCGCCGGCGAGCGCCGTGATCGCGCAACCGAGGCCGAACGCGATACGGTGCGCGCGCTCTACGTCGATGCCCATGTAGGTCGCGGCCTCGGGGTTGTCGGCGGCGGCGCGCAGCATCTTGCCGATCCTGGTGCGCGTGATGAACAAAAAAAGCGCAATGGCCACGCCCACGGACACGAGGAACGCCACGCTGCGTGCCTTGTTGAGGAACACCGAAACATGGTCGGCGGCGAGCGGGCCGATCTCCCATGCGCTTGCCGACAGCGGCGTGCGGATGTTCTCGGGCGTCGAGCCGAAAAAGATCAGCCCCGCGTTCGAGATGATCAGCGACAGGCCGAGCGTCAGGATGAGCTGCGGGTAATGACCCTCGCCTTCGCTGCCCGCGACCTTGGCGCCGGTCACGCGTGCGAGCAGATAGCGGTGCAGCAGGATGCCGACGAAATACACCGCGATGCCGGCGAGCACGGCGCCGACGATCGGTCCGACATAGGGGCCGAGGAATCTGCCCAGCGCAAGCCAGGTGTACGCGTAGAGCGTTCCATACATGCCCAACATCAGGAACTCGCCCTGCGCGAAGTTGATCACGCGCATCACGCCGAAGATCAGCCCGAGCCCGACGCACATCAGCGCGTAGACGCTGCCGATGAGAATGCCGGCGGTGAGCCCCTGCAGGACGTTCTCGAGGATTACCAGTGAGCTACTCATTGCGGGGACGAAAGCGCGGCATGGTGAGTTCCGTTGTCACATCATCGAAATCGATCGTCACAGGCAGGCCGATCGCCAGCCGCTCGTTCGGCAGGCCGATCACGTTCGCCGTCAGGCGCGGGCCTTCGTCGAGCTCGACCTGCACTACGTTGTAAGGAATGTCGGCGGCGAACGCCGGGAACCAGGCTTTGTGCACCACCGTCCAGGTGGAAATGCGGCCGCGGCCGCTCGCCGGGCGCCATTCGATGTGCTCGGTAAAACACCATGGACACACCGGTCCTGGCGGCAGATGCGGCTTGCCGCAATCCATGCAGTAAGGCAGAAGCAGCCTGCGCTCGCGAAGGCCCTTGTAGAAGGGCTCGTTATCGGGCGTGAGGCGCGGCAGCGGCTTCATTTGCGGAAAACCACTGAATCACCCCAGGCAGTCGCCCACTGCAAGTGCCTCGCATTCGCGATCTGCCGTTCGCCCGCCGTGCCGCGCAGCTGGCGCACGATCTCCAGGATCGAATTCCATCCGCCGACGTGCGCCTCGGACAGCAGCCCGCCGGAAGTATTCATCGGCAGCTCGCCGCCGAGCTCGATGCGCCCGTTCTGCACCCATGACGCCGCTTCACCCTGGCCGCAGAAGCCGAAGCGCTCGAGCACGAACAGCACCAGCGGCGAAAACGCGTCGTAGGTGTAGAGGCCCGCAATGTCCTTGCGCTCGATTCCCGCCATGCGGTAGGCAAGAAGGTCGCGCTCCTCGGGCTTCCAGCGCCCGGTCGGCTGCTGATTGATGCCAAGGCCGCGCGGGGCGAAGATGAACTCTTCGCGCCCTGAGCGCATCCCTTGCATGCCGCAGATGTAGACCGGCGGCTGCTTGAGGTCGCGCGCTCGCTCCGCGGAAGTGACCAGCGCCACGGCCGCGCCGTCCGTGATCAGCGAGCAGTCGTAGAGCCGCAAAGGATCGACCACCATGCGCGCAGCCTGGTGTCCGGCGAGAGTCAGCGGTTGCTTCATCACCGCGTGCGGGCTCTTCAGCGCATGCTTGCGAAAGGCGATCGGCACTGCCGCAAGCTGCTCGCTCGTGGCGCCGTATTGAGCCATGTAGCGCTGCATCCCGATCGCGGCTCCGCCGGCTGGCGCGGTAAGGCCGTAGGGTGGCGATTCGCCGTGCGTGCCGCCTTCCTCTCGCGCGCCTTCCGCGTCGCCCGGGCCGCCGAGGATCTGCCGCTCGCGTGTGAAGCTGATCGCGGTAAAGCAGGCGACGACGTTCGCCAAGCCGCAGGCAACCGCCATGGCGGCTTGCTGGATCGCGCTGGTGACGAAGCGCCCATGCAGCCAGGTCTGGCTGACCCAGCGCAGATCGAGGCCGTAGGTCTCCGCGACGCGGTCGTAGTCGACGCCGAGCGGCCAGCCCAGGTGGATGGCGATGCCGTCGATGTCCTCGCGTTCCAGGCCGGCGTCATCGAGCGCGGACTTGAGCGCGGTTGCGCCAAGCTTGAGCTGGCTCGCCGGCAGGAAGCGGCCGTACTCGCTCTGGCCGATGCCGGCGATGGCCGCTCGGTCGCGCATTGCCAGGATCATGGCTTCAAGATCAGGCGACCGGTCGCGCGGCCCGCTTCGACCAGCCGGTGCGCTTCACCGGCTTCCTCGAGCGCGAACGAGCGGGTCACGATCGCCTTCACCTGGCCGCGCTGCATCAACGCCAGTACATCCTCGAGCTGGTTGCGCGAAGTGCTCGTCACCGAGAGCATCGACTGGTTCTTGAGGAACAGCTGCGCCGGATTGAACGGGATGAACTGGCCGGTGAGCTGCCCGATCAGGATCCAGCGCCCGGCGATGCCGAGGCTGCGCCGCATCGGCTCAAACAGCGGCGTGCCCACGTTATCGATGAGCACGTCGACGCCGCGCCCACCGGTGAGGCGCTTCACCTCGGGCGAGAAGTCCTCGCCGCGCGCGTGCACCACCACGTGATGGGCGCCCATCTCGCGGATCAGCCCGGCTTTGTCCGGCGAAGTGGTCTGCGCGATCACTCGCGCGCCGGCAAGGCGCGCGAGCTGCACCGCGTGCAGGCCGAGCCCGCCGCCCGCGCCCGTGACGAGCGCGCTCTCGCCCATCTGCAGCCTGCCTACATCGCGCACGCCGTTGAGGCAAGTGCCGATGGCGCAGGCAGCGATCGATGCGTCGCCAAGCGCCACCTCGTCCGGCACGGCGGCGACGTTGTCGTCGCCCACGGCCACGTACTCGCCGTAACCGCCCACCATGCCGTAGTCGCCGAGGAACTTGCGCTCTGCGCACAGCGCCTCGCGGCCGCTGCGGCAAAAGCGGCAAGCGCCGCAGATGTAGTAGCGCTGCGCAGTGGCGACGCGCTCTCCGGTCTTGAAGCGCGATACGTCGCGTCCGACCTCGACCACGGTGCCCGAGATCTCGTGGCCGAGCACGCAGGGCATCTTGACGCCGACCTTCAGCGTGCCGTTGCGCGTGAGCAGGTCGTGAAAGCAGACGCCGCAGGCGTCGACCTTGATCACCACCTCGCGGGGGCCGGCGATCGGATCCGGGATGCTTTCCAACCGCATCGCCTCGATGCCGCCGGGCTGCCTCACCACGATCGCTTTCATAACGGAACGAACTTCACCAAAGTGACCTCGGATGTGAGCGGTTCGAATTTCGCGAGTACTCTGAGGCCAAGACGCGGTGTGCCGATCAAATTGCTAAAAAGCCGCACACCTTCGTCGAGCCGCACCTGCACCACGTCATATGGAACGTCGCGCGCGAACGCCGGCCAGTACGCTTTGTGAAACGAGCACCAGGACTCGACCACGCCGGTGCCGCCGGTTTCGACCCACTCGCTGCGCTCGCCGCGGCACTGCGCGCAATAGCGCGCGGCGGGAAATCGATGACGCCCGCAGGCGAGGCAGCGCTGCAGCACGAGCATGCCGCGCTTCGCGCCCTCCCAGAAGGGACGGTTCGCCGGGTCGTCAGGCGGAAGTGGCTTCGCTTCCATAGATGATCGAGGTAATCACCGGGGCGGCAGTCATGTACTGGACCAGGTTTGCGCCGGCAACCTGGCGCGCGCCGCACTCGCCACGCACCTGGCGCACCGCTTCGACATTGAGCGCCCAGCCCTGCATGTAAGACTCGGAAAGATGCCCGCCGCTCGTGTTGGTGGGAAACTCCTCACCGAGAGCAAGCTTTCCGCTGGCAACCCAGGGGCCGCTTTCGCCGGGCCCGCAGAAGCCGAAGCCCTCGAGCGAAAACAGCACCGTGGGCGTGAAGTTGTCGTAGATCATGAGCGCGTCCATGTCGGCGGGACCCGCGCCGGCCATCTGGTAAACGTCCGCGGCCACGCGCGCCATCGGCGCGCGCCAGTAGTCGTCGGGAGGAAATGTCGATCCGGCTAGCGCCGAGGCCTGCGAGAACCCGCGCACGTACACCGCCGGCTTGCGCAGATCTCGCGCGCGCTCGGCCGAGGTGAGGATCATCGCCACCCCGCCGTCATTGATCAGGCAGTAGTCGAGGAGACGCAGGGGCTCGCAGATGAAGCGCGCGGCGCGATACTCCTCCAGCGTGAAGGGCGTGCGCATCACGGCGTCCGGATTCAGGCTCGCGTGCCTGCGGAACGCGCACGCGACTGCGCCGAGCTGCTCCGTCGTCGTGCCGTACTCTTCCATGTGCCGCCGCATCATCAGCGCATGAAAGGCGCCGGGAGAAGTCATGCCGTAGGGAAACCACAGTCCGGCGCCGCCGCTGCCGTAGGCGTCCGACGCGCCACCGTAGTGGTCGCCGGCGGAGCGGCCGTTGTTGCCGTAGACCAGGGCGACGACTTCCGCCATGCCGGCGACGATTACCGCGACGGCGGTCTGGATGCAGATGCCGGAGAAGCGGCCTTGCCCGGGGGTGATAGTCGTATAGCGCGGGTTGATGCCGGTGATTTCGCCAAAACGCTGGTAATCCGGAATGCGGTTGATGATGAGGCCGTCGACATCGCCGAAGCCCAGGCCGCAGTCCTCGAGCGCCACCTTGAGCGCCCACACGCCAAGATCGTAGGTGTCGTATTCCGGAAGCTTGCCGTAGCGCGTCGTGCCGACGCCGGCCACCGCGACGCGCCCGGCGAGCTGCGGGTTCATCCGGCGAACCTCGGCTCGGGCAGGCCGCGCACGCCCGGCTCTAGCGCGAACAGCCCCCCCGCTTGCGACTGCGGCGGCGCGAGACCCATGCTCGCGCTGGTTACATACAGAGTGGAGAGATCGGCGCCGCCGAACATGCAGCTCGTGGGCCGCTGCACCGGCATGCGGATGCTGCGCTGGAGTTTTCCGTCGGGCGCGTAGCGATTGATGCACCAGCGGTCGAACTGCGCGCTCCAAACGTATCCTTGCGCGTCGACCGTCATGCCGTCGGGGCCACCATGGCCCGGCTCCGCTTCGACGAACACGCGCCGGTTCGCGATCTCGCCGGAGGTGGCATCGTAGTCGTAGCGGTAGATGCGGCGCGAAGGCGTGTCGGTGAAATACATCGTGCGGTCGTCGGGGCTCCAGCCGATCCCGTTGGAGATGGTGAAGCCGCGATCCATCGCTGTCGCGCGAAAGCCCGGCTCGAGCCGGTAGAGCCGGCCGATCGCGCCGGCGAGCTTGCGATCCATGGTGCCGGTCCAGAAGCGGCCGGCACGGTCCGCCTTGCCGTCGTTGAAGCGCTCATCGCCGAGCGTCAATCCGGGAATGTCGAGCCAAGTCAGTTCGGCTCCCGGCTTATCGAGGGTGGCGAAGCCGCTGCGGAACGCGAACAGGAATCCGCCGCCCTTGCGCAGCGCGAAACAGCCTGGCGGCTTGGGCAGGGGCCAGTGCTCGACGTGGCCCGATGTCGACTCAAGCCGCCACAGCGAGGGGCTGGAGATGTCGATCCACCACAGTTGCTGCTCGCGCGGACACCACAGCGCGCCCTCGCCGAGCACGTTCTTGCAATCGACGATGCACGTCGCCTGAACAGACGTCACGCCCCCTCCGGGTTTGGCTATGATGGTAGCGTCGAATGGCCACCACGACCAGCATGGCGCGCTCGATCGCGCGCTGGATCCGCGAGCTGAATACGGCCGGGCTAGATCCGGCGGTGATCGAGAAGGCGAAGCTCTGCCTCATCGACATGATCGGCGTCGCGGCGCAGGCGGCCGACCTGCCCTGCAGCCGCCAGGCGGTCGCCTACGCCGCGGCGATGGGCGGCACCCAGGCCACGCTGATCGGTTGCGCAGCCCGGGCGAGTAC
>Ga0137415_10008247_pt1 | contig 10319 bp, 8 predicted proteins | sample CZODoug3_1_1_16f_FD_183082 | JGI IMG/M metagenome (GOLD analysis project Ga0137415, IMG submission 183082) | Vadose zone soil fungal communities from Angelo Coast Range Reserve, California, USA - CZODoug3_1_1_16fungal (Hybrid Assembly) | ecosystem: Environmental > Terrestrial > Soil > Vadose... | reverse complement strand
CAGAAGTAAATGTCCTGTTTCTAAAGTTCGCATCAAAAATAAAGATGTCATCCTGAGCGAAGTGACCGGAGGGAACGAAGTCGAAGGACCCGCAGCGATAGCTGCGCTGAAAGTTATTGCGAAGCAATCTCCTTGCTTTTCCCTTCCACTACCCTGAAATCAAGCCAAATCTTTTATGACAGTAATTTCAGGAGTAGGGCACTAGATGTGAAGCACAGAAACCCAGCTATCCACCGCAAGCTCTTCAGCAGCAGCATCCACCACCAGAAAACAATCCGCCTTCGCAGCAGCCGCAAGATCGCCTGAGCTCTGCCACGCCAACGGCCAGACCTTCACATCAGCGATGCCACTTTCCAAACGCGCAGGAAGAAAGCGCGTAAGGCCGGGCTTCACACGAACCGTCTCCGCCAGATGCGCAAGAGAAAACCGCGGAGCCGCATCTCCACCCGAAAGAGCAGCAACCATAGGCGCAGCAAACAGAGCAAAAGTCACCATCGTCGAGATGGGATTCCCTGGCAGCCCAAAGAAGTACCGCGATTGCCCCTGATAAACCAGCCGCCCAAAGACCACCGGCTTGCCCGGCTGAATTTTCGCACCAGTAAAGAAAAACTCCGCACCCAGCGCAAGCAATGCCTGCTCGACAAAGTCAAACTTGCCCATCGAAACGCCGCCTGAAAGCAGCAGCAGATCACAGTCGAGAGCCTTTTGAATAGCAAGTTCCGTAGCTGCGCGGTCATCACGCACAATCGGCAGAATCACCGGCTCCGCCCCCGCGCGAAGAATCTGCGCTGCCAGAGAGTAACTGTTAGAGTTACGAATCTGCGCAGGCAGCGGCTGCTCGCTTATCTCCACCAGCTCATCGCCGGTTGAGAGAACCGCAACACGCGCCTTCCGAAACACCGGAACCAGCGCATAGCCACAAGTTGCCGCAGCCGCAATATGCGCCGGACCCAGGCGCGTCCCCGCCGGAATGATCACAGTCCCGGCCCGAGCCTCCGCCCCCGCCGGAACGATATTCTCTCCGCGTTGGAGTGTGCGGCCCTCCGCCAATCGCAAACTTTGCGAGGAAGCATCCACCGTTACATGCTCAATCATGACAACGCAATCAGCGCCGGCAGGAACCGCAGCGCCGGTCATAATCTCAACCGCCTGTCCTGTACCAATCTCCGGCCCATTCCAGACTTCACCCGCACGAACCTGGCCAAAGATTTTTAATGAAAAATCCAGATCCTCCACACGGCAAGCAAACCCATCACGGGTAGAACGAGGAAAGGGAGGCTGGTCACGATCCGCCAGAACCGCTTCCGCTAAAACACGGCCCAACCCATTGAGAAGCGAAACAGTTTCAACGGCTGTCTTTACATTGCGTAATAGCGCAGCATGCTCCGCTACAGTCCGAGCCGCTTCCGCATAGCTCAACACAATCGATGAAGAAGAAGGTTCCACTCCGGGATTGTAGCCAAAACAAAAGAATACCGGGTGCCCCATACTCCGTCCCGCCGTAGGCGGACGTAGTGTGGGTCGAAATCGGTCACGCGAAGCGTGATCATTCCGGCTTATGTTTTTTGCTCCTTACTGAGCTTAGGCAACTTCCGTAAATCATTTGGAGGAGCGCATGCCTCTAAAAACAAAAGAGCGCCGCCGAAGCGGCACTCTTTGCACAAACCAAACTAAAAACTGTCATCCTGAGCGCAAAATTTAGGTTGTCATTCCGAGCAAGCGAAGCGCGTCGAGGAACCCGCAGCGTTAGCTGCGCCAGAAGTCATTGCGAACCGGGCCCCCAACGACAGGTCTTTGTCGTTGGGGTGGAGAAGCAATCACCTTTAGCTCTTCTTCCCAGCCTTATAAGTACTCTTAACCGTCTGACCCATCTCCGTCAACACCGACTTAGCATCATTCGCAAACGGCCCATCCGGAGCAAGCTCAAGATACTTTTGGTAAGCCTCAGCGCATCCCGGAGGAGCAACGATATGCCCTGTCTTCGGATCGACCGTCGCCTTGTTGATCAAAGCCTGACCCTTCAGATAGTAGGGAATCGGCTTGGTCGGATCGACGGCAATCGCCTTATCGGCTGCCGCTACTGTGGCATCCGGCTGGCCAGAACGGCTGAAGACGATGGTTTCATTGGAGAAATACATGCCCGCGCTCTGCGGATTCACCTTGGCAGCAGCGTCGTAGGCAGCTTGTGCATCAGGAATCTTTCCTGATGCGGCATAAGCTTCGCCAAGAGCATTGTTGGCCACACCCTGAATCTCAGGATTCGGCTTCTTGCTGGCCGCATCGAGTTCAATCGCCTTCTTCAGCGAAGTGATGGCGTCGTCATACTTTTTTTCGCCACTCTGCGCAATGCCCAGCTCTACCCAAAGAACGGCAGCATCGGGCTTGGCAGCCGTATCCCTCTGCATCAGGCTCTCGGCTTCAGCATAGTTCTTCGCTTTATTGTCGTTGCGGGCCTGGAGCAGATCGGCATTCAGGTTCTTAATGACCGAATTCTCTTTCACGGCAGAAGCATTCTTCTGCTTCAACTCTTCAAGCGCCTTGCGCTGCTCTGGCGTGAGCTTGGCGAGATAGTCTGCGCGCGTCATGTCGAAGTCCTGCGTGGTGTCAGCTCCGGCAGTGACCTTTACGCTGAGGATCTGATCGAGGACCTTGTCAGCCGGTGTATCCGGGCGGCGCAGCGAAAGGACATACTCGCCAGGCGCAATCCCATCGCCGGCGTAACTGCCGTTGGCATCGGACTTGAGCGTATATTTAGCCGTCTTGCCGCCGTCAGTGGATAGGGTAACGATGCCGTCGGTGACAGATACACCCGCCGGGTCTTGGATATGACCATGAATCTTACCTGTTTGCTCCTGAGCAATGCTCACACGTTGCAATGCGGGAAGCAGAGCAACCAAAAAGAGTGCCAGCCAAAGTTTCTTCTTCTGCATAACCATTCTCCTCGAATGCGCAGTCACGCATACGCGAGCTGCGATATCTTTCCTGAATCTTGATAACCCGGCTGCGAAAAATCCGTAGCGCAGGTCACTTCGTCCTGCCCGACAAGGTGGCGTAGGGAATCGGATCGACCGTCCCCGCCTCTTCAAAAGCGCGAAGCCGCAGGACGCAACTCTCGCACTCGCCGCACGCTTCGTCAGCGCCTGAATAGCACGACCAAGTTAAATGCAATGGCGCTCCCAGTTCAAGGCCCAGAGCCACGATCTGGCTCTTGCGCATATGGATGAGCGGAGTCGCAACTTCGATGTCTCCCTCCCGCGTTCCCATGCGGATAAGTTGCTGAAAGGCCTCATAGTAGGCCGGACGGCAGTCCGGATAGCCGGAGCTGTCCTGCTCAACGGCTCCTATAATTATCTTCCTGGCGCCCAGAACCTCCGCCCAGCTCACCGCCGCGGCAAGAAAGTGCGTATTGCGGAAGGGAACATAGGTCACCGGAATCTCCGCGCCAATCGTCCCATCCTCCGGAGCTTTGGGAACGTCAATGCTGTCATCGGTAAGGGCCGAACCGCCAATTTTCCGGAAAAGATCGATCTCAAGACGCAGAAAGTCCTTGAATCCAAGAGCCTTAGCCACTTCGCGAGCGGACTGAAGCTCCCGTGCCTCCGTCCGCTGACCATAGCCAAAATGAAGCGCGTAGGCGTCATAATCCCGAGCTGCCAGCGCAGCACAGACACACGAATCCATCCCTCCGGAAAGGCAGACAACGGCGCGCGCAGGATGAGCAGCAGACATCCCCTCTATGGTAACGCCAGCAAAGAAACCCTGCTGAACCGCAATATCAAGAAGCCGAGATACGGGTGCCCCATTCTACGTCTCGCCGAAGGCGAACGTAGGGTGGGTTGAATTAGATCACGCAAAGCGTGTTCATTTGATCTAGCCGGGTGCCATCCTGTGCGCGGAGCTTTTCCGCACATAGGGGGTGTCCAGAAGGACATTTCTCTTCTGAGAGTCGGAAGAGGGTCTGCGTATGGAAATCACAAATCCGGACGGAGCCCGATTGTGATTACCGATCTCACCCATGGATTGACATATGCCGAAATCGCCTTCTTAAGAAGATCTTCTTGCGGCTTCACCTTTTCCCGGCCCTTGATATCCGGGATGGACACCTGGCGTAAGGCCTTGCTCACCGGCAATTTTTTGCAGCAGGGCAGTCAGGCTGCCGCGTTCCTCGCTGTTAAGCGCGGCAAGAAGCGCATCCTGGTGCTCACGCGCAACCGTGCCTATCCGTTCCAGGATTTCGACGCCATCCTTTGTTAAATGCAGCGAATACAACCGGCGGTCGTCTGGGTTAGGCTTCCGCTCTATAAGGTTTCTCTTCTCAAGGTTGTCCAGTATCGCCACCAGCCGGCTGGGATGAATCTGCAGTCTGGCCGACAGCACCTGCTGGCTGATGCCGGCTGATACCCGCAACAGCCGCAGAATCCCTGCATCCGGTGGCGAAAGCTGAAGAATGGCCAATCTTTCCGCAAACCTGGAAGCGGCATGGGCTCCGATTTGCGCCAATAGGAACGCTGGGGGACTTTTTTCCATCTCTCTGTAGATCATATTGCAAGAATATTATTGCATTTAATAATCATTTAGTATATAAATGATTTCATTATGAAACAGAATCCTCGTTTCCGTGGTCCTTCCTTACTCCTGCTGGCGATTGTGCACCTGCTGCTGTTTGCGGCCAATCTCGCAGTAGTCGCGGCTCTCCGTCACGGAGCGCCTTATATCAACCCCTTTGCACCAGCTGAGGCGGTCCGCACATTCTTCATGCAGAACCCCTCGGCGACGCGCATCGGTAGTTTCTTCTTGTTCGGCTCCGCCGTGCCGTTTGGCATTTTCGCCGTAACTACTGTGAGCTGGTTGCGGTTTCTGAAGGTTCGAGCCGCCGGAGTGAACATCACGCTCTTCGGCGGACTGACGGCGACCTTCGCGGTGCTTCTTTCCGGATTGTCGGGCTGGATCGTGTCGCTGCCGGATATTGCCGCGTCCGCGCCATTGGCCAAGGCAATCTACTTCTTCAGCTTCCTGTCTGGTGGAGTGGCTTATGCGGTGGGCTTCGGCCTCCTGGCAGCCGGCGTATCCGTCACCAGCTACTTTACCCGGCACCTTCCACGCTGGCTGGTTGTGTTCGGAATGATCGTTGCAGTAGCTGGAGAGCTCTCTGCGCTCAGCCTGATCACATATCCGGCGAACTTCCTCATCCCCATCACGCGATACCTGGGATTCATCTGGATGCTGCTTGTGGCCGTGCACCTGACCAGGAATCGAAAGCCGGAGCAAGTTCAACAGACAGCGCCCGCAGTGTAATCAAGATTGGGGTGGACAAGCCGGGTGCCCCATCCTATGCGCGGAGTTTTTTTACGCGCATAGGGTGGGTAGAACCAGACAGCGCAAAGTGCTCCCTTTTTAGATTTTGATGCTTGCCAGGTGGCCTATTCACGTCTCGCCGCAGGCGAGCATAGAGTGCGCCTCATGCCGATGCCTGGATTATGCCGCGTCGGTCTCACTTTAGAGCGTGAACATCGCAAATATTTGAGAGGCAATGCGGCATAAAATTGGCAAACTTCCTCTCTCTAATAGAGCGCTCTAATCGAGTGTTGACGGAAGCTTTTGGAACTTTGGGCAAGGCAATTGGAGCCTATGCTGACTCGAGCAAACATTTGGGGAACGATTTCCGTGTTTCTCACGGCCAGGTCGATGGAAGGCGGTTGTCACCACCTAATGTGATTTCAAACTGCCAACTTCCGACTTGTCGCTAGCCTACATCGGAAGCGCCTTGGCCATGATGCGAGTGGAAAGGCGAGGTGTTGATCCGAGGCGCTTTCGATTAGGAGGCAAGAAGGAAAGCGCAGGCGCAGCGGATGCGATGAGCCTATGGAGATTGAATCAAAGCACGCATGTAATCAGCTATTTAGCTAGATCAACGAAAGCCGATGAAGCGATCTCTGCAAGCCCATACACCCCGAGTATGGCACAGTTATGGCACAGTCGAGCGCCTGCGGCTTCGTTCTTGCCGACAAACCAGACACAACGCCAATTCGTGGCTCTACGGCGTTTAACGAGACGCTTACGTCCGAGTTCATCGCCGACGCGATTTGAACAGAACCTGGCGTATGGTCACCACTCCAGATTTGTAATGTTGGGGTGGCGGATCCGGGGCGGTATTCCCGATCAATCAGGAAGAGCAGTTAGGCATCGGACAGTTAACGTGCGCGTCGTTCGGTTACGTTCTACTCACCAGTGCAACCCCAACCAATCTTACTCGGTGGAAGGCCCGCGAATAACCGCCACGCTTCCAGCCATGCGAACGCGGCCTCACGACCGTGAGGCTTGGCGTCAATAAACGCCTTGAAGTACTCAATAGCGGCAGCGCGCTCGTGCTCTTTCCCCGCAGGTGAGAGCGGGGAACCCTCGGTGCTGTAATCATCTGTGCTCCCGCCTGGGTAGGTCCAGAGCAGCTTTGCGCTATGAGCCCTAGCGAGCGCGAAGTAGACATAGGGAGTCCACTGGTCCGAGGGAAAGCGCGCGAGAAAGCTTTCAACCTGCTCAATCGCAATATCGGGCCAGGGACGCTTGTCGAAACCGGGACACTCTCCACTCAGAGTCCAAAGGGCCGCCATCTCGCTCACTTCTCCGCCTTGGTCCAGCTTCTCTGCCTGTTTGAGGAAGTTGCTAAGGTAGTTTCCTTGTTTGTCAAACTCCGCGCCTAGCAGCTTGTAGACTTCAGCGGGTTCGACATAAGGTTTTGCGGCATTTCCCAAGGGGGTACCTGCCACATAGAGGTCGGCGAGCAACAATGCAGCCGCCCTCTCATGAGGAGGCCGCTTCTCCGCCACTTCCAGCCATTTTCTGAGATTGTTTCGCGCCAGAGAAGGATCTACTACCCACGATTTGCGAACATCGTTGATGTGGCCCGACCACTCAATAATCTGCCGCGTGAGCTCAGGATCTTGGGCAGCGATTCGAGCAGCGTGCTGCACAAACAGTGTCAGCTTCTCGTTAAACAGCGGATACATTAAGGAACTTGTGCATCCGAAGCATGGCTTAGGTGGAAGTTCATCACGCTTCAAATAGAGCATTATGCCTGTTCGTTGGTCGCTTACGCCCTCCAACGTATATAAATACCTCAATCGAGCACTTACCCCATCATGATCCCAAATGGCGACGTCGCCATAGATGTTTTCCGGAAGACCATATTTGCTCCCGGAAACGGCACGGCTTAGATCAGGTGTGCCCCACATAGAGGAGAGTTCGCGAACAAGGTCCTGAATCGGGATTTCGGGCGAAATGCTGTAATGGAGCGCCTGCATCCGGCAGCTTTCCTTGATGGACGCGTGTCCAGGGCTGGGCAGGGGTGGCAACGCGCCTGCCTTCACGCTGGGCACAAAAAACAAGGCGACGCGTCCGAAGGTAGAAGGCGACCGGCTAGGCGACGCCGCGCACCAGCTGTAAAAATCCATGCCAAGATCCGCCTCATAGTAATCCTTGCCATGGTTGTAATGCATCAGTTTGAGCTTCTCGTCGGGGTGGAGCTCTTGCCATACACCCACGGATGGCTGAGACGACAGAGCGGCAATATCGTGCTCCACCTGCTTGGCAAACATGGATGCAGGTGCGTCTTGCGCAAAAGACGGAAGAAGAAACCCGACGAAAAGGAGAGCCGGCCCCGCGAGCTTCAGCTTAGACATACGTCCCTCAACTCAGGAGTATAAGGTCTGCAAATGGCTGGGCGATACGCAATGCTTGGAGCCGGGTGCCCCATCCTATGCGCGGAAAAGCTCCGCGCATAGGATGGGTAGAACCAGACAGCGCGAAGCGCTCTCCTGTTAGATTTTGAAGTTTGGTTTTCTGCGTCCTGTGTTCACTCCCCCGAACTTTCATGTCAAGCCCCCACTCCTCAAATTTCCTCGCAACCCTCTCAAACTAAAGGCTCTTTAACACAAAATAGTTGGCACTCCAATTTCCTCAACCCGGTAAAATAAAAGAAGAAACAAAAAAGCCCGCCCTCATCAGGGGACGGGCTTTTTCTCATTGCCGGGTGCCCCATCCTTTCGCGCATTTTGCGAAAGGGTGGGAGAGTAAGCTCCACGCCGAACCATCACTGAGCACTCCTCACTCGGCTGGAAAGTATCGGAAACTCCATAGCAGAGATACTAACTGCTTCTGAATGAAACGGTTACACATTCGTCCTTTAGAATCGAACAGTTACAAATCACAAAATGAATTCTCCTTTGCAATCGAGCACTTACACAAAGTAAGGGGGTATACCCCCTGGCCGGGTGGGTAACAAGAAAATCAGACAGTGTAAAGCGAATCCATAGTGCGAACCTAAGCCCTACGTCTGAACTGATTTGTTTTCAATCAACAACACGGCCTAAGGCCTGGGGAATCAAAAACAACCCATTTGACCCCACCTACACCCTAGGTCTAAGTGACATAGATGCAATCAAATAGACACCTAAGTCTTACGTCTCAATTTGATAAACCATTGAAATAAAATCACCTAGCTGGAGAAGGGGAGGGGTATACCCCAGCCAGATACGATTATGGCCGGGTGGCCCATTCTACGTCTCGCCGCAGGCGAACGTAGAGTGGGGTAAGAAGGAACCACCCATCGAACGCAGCCAACGCTCGCTCACACTGCATCCGGTGCCGCTCCTTCTTGTCGCGAACCCTACGCCGGACCTCTTCCTCCAGCGGCTCAATGAGGTCGAAGGTGATATTGGCCGGCTGAAAGCGGTCAGGATCGGCATGCGTGATGTAGTGGACCAACGATCCCAGGGCCGTGCCGCGCGGGATCGGCTGCGGGTTGAGGCCGAGAGCAGCACCGCCGGCATAGATACCAGTCAGCATGCCAGTAGCAATGGACTCGGTGTAACCCTCAACACCCGAGATTTGCCCGGCAAAGTAAACGCCGGGATGGTCACGCATGTTCAAGGTTTCAGTGAGCACGCGCGGAGCGTTGATATAGGTATTGCGATGGATCTGTCCATAGCGCAGGAACTTGGCATTCTCCAGCCCAGGAATCAAGCGCAGAATCCGAGCCTGCTCGCCATATTTAAGGTGATTCTGAAAGCCGACCAGGTTATAGGAGTCAGCCCGAAGGTTCTCGCAACGCAGTTGCACAACCGCCCACGGAGTCTTCCCCGTCCGCGGATCACGCAGCCCAACCGGCTTCATGCAACCGAAGCGGAGGGTGTCACGGCCACGGCGCGCCAGCTCTTCAATCGGCAGGCAGGACTCGAAGTAACAAAGCTTCTCCCAGTCCTTCTCTTTGACCGTCTCCGCGCTGACCAGCGCATCATAGAAACGGTCGTACTCTTCCTTCGACATGGGGCAGTTGATGTAGTCCGCAGTGCCCTTGTCCCAACGGGCAGCAAAGTAAACCCGCTCCATGTCGATGGAATCGGCTTCAACGATAGGGCTGATCGAGTCATAGAAAGCAAGATGGCCGCTGCCAGTAAGGCGGGCAATCTCATCTGAAAGCGCAGAGGATGTCAGCGGACCGCTGGCCAGGATCGTAATGCCGTCTTCAGGATCGATCTGCGTCACCTCTTCGCGATGAATCGTGATGCGCGGCTCGCGCTCCAGCGCTTCAGCAATGAGGCGCGAGAACTCGACACGGTCAACGGCAAGTGCATGTCCCGCAGGAACGGCGCTGGCGTCAGCACACTGAAGCAGAGATGAACCAGCACGCCGCATCTCCTGCTTCAGCAGCCAGGGAGCAGTGTTTTCACTCTCGGACTTAAGCGAGTTCGAGCAGACTAGCTCGCCGAAGTCGGCAGTCTGATGCGCAGGCGTAGAGCGCACCGGCCGCATCTCATAAAGATCGACCTCGACACCCAGCCGAGCAGCGGTCAGCGCTGCTTCCGGGCCAGCAAGGCCTCCGCCAATCACGCGGATACGAGTAGTCATACCGTCGCCTTATCAAGCGCCGCAAGAGCTTGAATGGCGTCACTGTTCATACGCATGCCGCGCCACTCAGTGAGCATCTTGGCGCCAATGCTGTGATAGACATCGATGGCCGACTGGTTCCACTCCAGCACGGCCCATTGCAGACGCGCGCAGTCGCGTTCGGCGGCAATGGCCGCTACACGTACGAGCAAAGCCTTGCCGATGCCACGCCCACGAAACTCGGGCTTCACGAAAAGGTCTTCAAGGTAAAGGCTGCGGCCCTGCCAGGTGGAATAGATAGGAAAGTAGAGTGCGAATCCAGCAGCCTGGCCATCATCTTCAGCAATGATGCACTCGAAGTATGGATGCGAACCAAAGCCATCCTCGAGTAGCTGGTCTTCTGTAATCTGTACCGCATCGGGCTCGCGTTCATACTC
>Ga0137415_10008245_pt1 | contig 10320 bp, 8 predicted proteins | sample CZODoug3_1_1_16f_FD_183082 | JGI IMG/M metagenome (GOLD analysis project Ga0137415, IMG submission 183082) | Vadose zone soil fungal communities from Angelo Coast Range Reserve, California, USA - CZODoug3_1_1_16fungal (Hybrid Assembly) | ecosystem: Environmental > Terrestrial > Soil > Vadose... | reverse complement strand
AAAATCATGGCAAAGTTATCGGCAAAAGAGATTGATAAACTTTGCTCGCTCGAGACGCATTTCCGTCATATTGACGAGAAATTTAAGGCGCTAGGTTTGGAGTAGAAGAGAGGGCAGACGACAGTGGAAGATAGGCATCCTGCCTGCCAATCGATTCATGGGCCGACAAGCTCGAAGCATGTCCGCCGAGTCAGGCTGGAAGCCTGACTTCCGCTTCTAACCGATGGGCGTCAGGGTTAGCTCGTCGATTCGGCGCGACTGGTCGAGCTGCACCCTCGTCGCTTCGAAATTTGCGCCGCTCTGCGCATGGGAGCTTTGCGAATTCAATGAAACACGCACCGCCTTGCCTCGGCAACGCAGGACGAGTTGCCTGATTTCCAAATTCGGAGCCAACTCGACTGAAATTAGCTCGAGCGGAGCAAATAACTGCATCGTCATGCGTGAAGCTGCCGTTGACATAAGTTGTAGCCGCTCGCGCTCGTTTGCTGGAACAACTGTGACGCCACCGATCTCAAACGCGCTGCGCGTCTGGACTGGACGAAACGGCTGCGAAGTAGGAATCAGACGGACAATGGAAATGCCACCGGTGGCATCGAGATCAATCGGGCCCAAATGAAAACCCGTTTTCAAAGGCAACGCCGCCGTGGCAGTGAGGGCAGGAATTTCAATGGCGACCGTTAACGAGGCAGGCCGCGCGCGAATCGCACCGATCTGAAAGGCGGCGTTAACTTGCATGGCCACGACATCAAGTGGCAGATCGAGCAACACTTCGTTCGGCTCAAGACGGGGCGCGACTGACTCAAGCTTTTGCGGCGGCGCTGTTCTTGGAATCGGAACAGGTGGTCGCGCGATGGGCCGCGGAGGGGCGACCTCCTGCGCACCCGCGTTAACGGCCGGCGTCGCAGGGGCGGCGCCGATTTCGGTTCTTCTTGCCGGAAGCGGCTGCGCGTCGCGCCTGGATTCAGTCGACGGCGGTTTTTGCTCCGGCTGAGGGACGATCGGTGTCTTCGATATGGCGAAGTCCGCGCTTTTGGCGCGCGCAATCTCTTTTTCGCTGGGGAAGGTCGGTTTTTCGTGCAACGGACCTTTCGTCAATGTTTGCTGCACCAGTCCCACCAGCGCGTCGGATAGGAAAGGTTTGGGAATTGTTGCCACCACGTTTGGCAACTTGGCCGCCACCGCCGTCATCTCGTGCACGTGACCCGACATCATGATAATTGGCACGAGCGCAGTGCTGTCATTTCTTCCGATGCGACGACAAACTTCATCGCCTTTGATGTCGGGAAGGACGTAATCGAGCAGAACTAAATCGGGTATAATGCGGGCGGCTTCTTTTACGCCGTGCAGACCGGTGAGCGCGGTGGTCATTTGCAGCGTCGGATCGGCAAGCGCAAGTGAGTCTTCCACAAAAATCAAAAGCATCTCGGTGTCGTCGATGATCAGGATCTTCGGACCTGTTTTGGTTGGTGCGACAGCCGGTTGGGCCGGCACCTTCGGTTCCGCTGGGACAGGTCGGCCATATTTCGGTTTCTTCGCTTCGCGCAACGCTTCGATCAGCGTTGCCGCCCAGGGACCGTGAATTGTTCGAGGCGCCGATTCCGGAGCGATATTCTCGATAAAGTGCGGATTATTCCAGGTCAGCATTTCTACGAGCGCACGCTTTCCTTCGGCGTCGGTGGTGCGGGCGTGCGTGATCTGACCATTTCGTACGTGGAATTCACCGGTGCGGCCTTCGTCCGCCCGTACCTCGACCGCAACATTGCGCGGCGAGGAGAGGGCCAGGAGAGCAACATCGTCGAGCGCGAGGTCGCGCAATGTCCCACGAGACATTCCTGTTTCCATCCACGGGCCGAGAAGCGCTTGCACGGCCGCGCCGAATTCCACCAGCTCGAACGGTTTTTCGAGAAATTGCAACGCGCCATTAGCTCCGCGTTCCGCCGCGAGTTCAGGAGTAACCCTGGCCGCGATAAGCAAGACACGGGTCTCAGGCAAATCACCCCGCATTTCGCTGAAGAACGCGATCGCGCCCGGATGTGGCGGGTCGAAGTCGAGAATGATGAGTTCGGGTTTTTGTTCGAGGGCGGCCCGCCGCGCTTCCGCCAGAGATCGGACCGCATGAAAGCGATGATCCGGCGCGAATTTCGTTAGCGCCGACTGGATCGCGACAGAAAGCGCGTCGTATTCTTCGATGAGAAGAACGTTACGTTCCGCGGTCTTGACAGGCGATGAAGGCACTTGGGCTTGGGCGAGCGAGAACAGAGCGCATGTTAGATTTACGGGCGCAAGTTGCGTGCCCGCTATCGTCTAAACGGCCCCGTCGTTGCTCGCGTTATTCGTAGCGCAACGCCTCGATCGGGTCGAGCGCGGCCGCACGATAGGCGGGGTAAAACCCGAACCCGATCCCGATAACGGAACAGACAATCAGCCCGGCGATTGCCCACCCATAGGGGAAGATCACATCCACTTTGAGCCAAAGCGCGAGCAAATCACCCCCGACTACCCCCAGAATAATGCCAAGAATTCCACCCGCCTCGGAAATGAAGACCGCCTCAGCGAGGAATTGCCGGAGGATATCGCGACTGCGTGCACCGATCGATTTGCGAACGCCAATCTCCTTCGTGCGTTCCGTCACGCTCACCAGCATGATGTTCATGATGCCAATACCGGCAGCCACCAGCGCGATGAAACTGATCACGAACGCGCCGACGCTGACCACGCCGGCAACATTGAGGAAAGCGCTTTTGAGTGAGTCGTTAGTGTAGATCTCGAAATCGTTTTCCTGATCTGCCAACAGGCCGCGGGCGATTCGCATCGCGCTGATTCCTTTATCCAAAGTCCGGCTGTAGAGTTCCGTCGAAAACGGCTGCGTCGCGATGTTCACCGTGCGATTGGCTGCGCCGTAATTCTCAAAAAAACGGGTGATCGGCATGAGAAAGAAATCGTCCTGACTTTCCCCAAAGGAGGTGCCCTTTTCCGCGAGGACACCAACAACGCTATAAGTGTGCCCGCTCATGCGGAGGACCTTGCCGATGGGCGACTCGTGTGGAAACAAACGTTTCTCGATGCCCTTGCCGATGACGGCGACGTTGCGGGCAAGGGCCACGTCTTCGTCGTTAAGATTGCGGCCGTAACCGAGCGTGAATGCATTGGCGGTAAGAAAACCTCGATTCGTTCCGACAACCGTGAGACTTGGCGGTGTCTTAACCCCGTTATAAACGGCCTGGCCTTTCAAGTCGCGCCCAAAACACTTCAGGCAAATCTCCGACGCGTTTCCCTGCATCAATTCGTAATAACGCTGCGCCTGCTGATAGGTGATATTGCGGCGGTTCTGGTATTTTTTCTTCACGTTGGCCCCGCCGGCGTCGATGTTCACCGGATATTTCGCGAACTGAAAGACATTCGATCCAAGAAAACTGATCCCGCTTTCGATTGAGCTCTGCAACGCGCCGATTGCGGTCATGACCAGAATGATCGAGAACACGCCAATGGTGATGCCGATCATCGTTAGGGCCGCGCGCAATTTATTCGCCCCTAGCGAACTGAGCGCCATCGCTATGATGTCTTTAAATTGCATGACTCAGAATTGGAGTGGTGGAGTAGGGGAGTGATGGAGTGTTGTTGCCAGCATTGCTGCACTACTCCAGGACTCCATTACTCCACTATTCATAGCGAAGGGCCGTGACCGGATCGAGCCTCGATGCCGTCCATGCGGGTGCGAACCCCGAGATCAATCCCGTCAACACCGACACAACCATGCTGATGGCCACCAACCCGGTTGAAAACTGAATGGGAAAGGATGGAAAGGCGACGCCGATCAGATAGCACATGGCAAAGGCAAAGCTCAGTCCAATTATTCCACCCAACAAACAGAGCGCAGTCGATTCGATCAGGAATTGAAGGAGGATGGTGCGCCTGCGCGCCCCGAGCGCTTTTCGCGTCCCGATTTCCTTCGTCCGCTCTTTCACGCTAACGAAAGTGATATTCATGATGCCGATGGCACCGACAAAAAGCGAAAGGCCGGTGATGAAAAGCCCTGCTATGGCGATGGAGTTCTTAATCGGATCAAGTGTACTCTTTAACGCCTGCTGTTCGTTAATGCTGAAGTCGTCGTTTTTCTCAGGAGGTAAGCCGCGGACCCGTCGCATCAAACCATCCAGCTCATCTTTGGCCTCGGCTAGTTTTGTCTTGTCCTTCACTTTCACGAGAATGTCCGCCTCACTTTTAGCGGTGAAATATTTCTGAAACGCAGGCAGGGGCATCACCACAATGGAATCGAGACTGAAGAGGCCAAGGAACGAGCCTTGCCATGCAATCACGCCGACTATTTTGAATGGTTGCCCGTTAATCAAAACCGATTTGTCAATCGGACTCGCTGACGGAAATAGCGCATCGGCCACATCATAGCCGACCACGCAAACGTTGGCGCCCCCGCGCGATTCCAAGTCGTTGAAGAAACGACCTTCTTTGAAATCAAACGTCGATGTAATAATGTAATCCGACACCGTCCCGCGGACCAAAACGTTACCTACTTCGCTATCCGCATATTTGACGCTGCGGATAACACTGGATGTCGGAATGGCGATCATCAGGTTGGAATTCGGTGTCATCGCGATCATGCGATTAAGTGCGTCTGCGTATTCGGTTTTAATTTTCTTGCGATCGCGATAGTTCCACCAGTCATCGACTTTTCTCCACGGCCATTGCCCAACATAGAGAACGTCATCGCCGAAGATCGACATGCTTTTGTCGAAGCCGACCTGGATGCCACCAATCGCGGTCCCCATCAAGGTGACGGCAACGATGCCAATAATTACGCCAAGCGCAGTCAGGGTGGAGCGCGTCAAATTTGAGCGCATCTGCGATGCTGCAATTTTCCAGCTCTCGCTTAGCTCGTAGAGAAAACGTTTCATGGTCGATCCAGCGCGACGAGGTCGAGTTCCGGAATAAATCCGGCATGGTCGGTTTCGATTAAACCGTCGCGTAAATGCACGGTGCGTCGCGCGTGCGAAGCAATGTCGCGCTCGTGCGTGACGAGAATGATGGTGTTCCCGCGTTGATACAAATCTTCAAACAACGCCATGATTTCTTCGCCCGTTTTCGAATCCAGGTTTCCGGTCGGCTCATCCGCCAAAATGATGGAAGGCTTGTTCACGAGGGCGCGGGCGACTGCTACGCGCTGGCGTTGACCGCCGGAAAGTTCGTTTGGTTTATGATTCATCCGATCGCCCAAGCCAACTTCATGCAAGACATGGGCAGCCATTTCCTCGCGCGTGTCTGGATCAATCCCGGCGTAAATCAGCGGCAATTCAACATTACGTAAGCTGGTCGAGCGCGGGAGGAGATTGAACGTTTGGAAAACAAAACCGATTTCTCGATTTCGAATCGCGGCCAGTTCGTCATCGTTCATTTCCGCGACGTTTTTCCCATTGAATTCATAGCGCCCGGAAGTCGGGGTATCGAGACAACCAAGCATGTTCATGAGCGTCGACTTTCCGCTGCCGCTCGGGCCCATGACGGCGATGTATTCGTTCTTATGAATCTGCAATGACACTCCGCGCAACGCGCGCACCGTCTCTTCGCCCATCACGTAATCCTTCGTGATGTTTTCAATGTCGATGACGAGGGGGCCAACTGGGCGAGTGGAAGTCACCATGTGTCGCAATCGGTGAGAAGGAAGAAGTGATTGGTGAGAAGTGAAAAGCGATCGACTTCTCACTATTCACCTCTCACTATTTCGTCGCCTCCTTGTCGTAGGTAACTTTGGCGCCGTCCTTCAACTTCCGGCTAATCGCGCTGTAACTTCCTGAAATCACTTCGTCGCCCGGCTGAACACCGCTCTTTATCTCCATATAAGTGTCGTCCGCGATTCCCGTCGTCACTTTGATTGACTGCGCCTTGCTCCCTTTTTTCAAAAACACGACTTTTGCCAGTTTTCCGCGCTCCTCTTTCTGGGTCGTTTTTTCCTGGCGCTCATTCACGAGCTCGGCGCTATTGTCGCCTTTATCGCGTTGCGCGATTTTTTCTTTTTTCTTTTCGATCTCCTCCGGACTCAAATTGCTGTCGCTGGTGCGGATCGTTACCGACTGCATCGGCACCGCCACCACATCTTTCACCATGTCGGTCTCGATATCGGCGGTGCAACTTAGCCCTGGTCTCAACAGCACGTCGTGATCGTCGATTCGAATCTTGACCTGGAAATTTGTAACTTCTTCCTGCGTGCCCGCACCCGTCGTTGTTCCGGTGTTGGCGATCTGGTAAACGGTGCCGTGAAATTTGCGATCGCCATAAGCGTCGACCTTCACACTCGCCTTGTCGCCGACTTTCACGTTCACGACATCGTTTTCGTTCACATCAACCCGCGCTTCCATATGGCCGAGATCGGCCACGCGCATCACTTCCGTGCCGGCGAACTGATTGGTGGCGACGATGCGCTCGCCAAGTTTGCTGTTTAAGATCGTTACCGTGCCATCGATTGGCGAATAGATCGTGGTTTTGGAAAGTTGATCCCGCGCCTGACTGGATCCGGCCTGTGCTCGTTCGATCTCATGCAGAGAGCTTTCGAAAGTATTTTTCGCCACGTCGTAAGCGGCCTGAGCCGTGTTGTACTCCTGGATCGAAATCGTCTTCTTGCTGTACATGTCATCGGCACGCTTGAGGTCCTGCTCCGTCTTCATCATCGTCGCCTTTTGTTGAAGATTCGTCGCTTTGGCCGAGCTGATCGCCGCCTCCTGTTGCTCCAGCAAGGCTTTGTAGGAATCGGGTCTGACCTTGACCAGCAAGTCGCCCTTGTTCACCTGCGCGCCATCAATCACCGGTAGCTCGATAATTTCGCCCGCCACTTCCGGCGAAATTTTCACTTCCGTTTCCGGCTGAACTTTACCAGTCGCCGAAACCAGCTGCAGGATCGTTCGCTTCGCCGCCTTCTCCGTCGTCACTGGAATCGGCTTCTCGCGCTTACTTGCGATGACCGCGCCGACGATCGAAAGCAAAATCAACGCGCCAATTCCGATGAGGATGTAACGTCGCCGCCGTGATTTCCGGCGACGCGGTGGGGCGACGGCGGGTGCGGGCGCTACTGCGTCGGTCGTTTTCGCGGCGGGCGGGCTGGTTACCTGCTGGTGCATTGCGGGCTGCAATAGAGTCTCCTTAGACATTTAAAGGTTAAATCGTTCAGATGACGCACAGTCTTTAGATGCGGTTGCTAATGATTACAGATTCAGCAATTCGCTGCAACCGCACGCTCCTTAACTCGCTCGATCGCCCATTGGGCGTGCTCCGCAATTAGTGGCTCCGCGTCGGCCGCTGCCCGCTCCAAAGCTGGCAAATCATCGATCGTTCCGACGTTCCCCAACGCCACGCAGACATTTCGCAATAATCCGCGCCGTTTCGTGCGTTTGATGGGCGAATTGCGAAAGACCCGGCGAAATTTGTCTTCATCAAGACTTAGATAATCGCGCAATTTCATCGCCGCGATCTCGGGTCGTATGGCAAATGCCATCTCGCGCGAGACTTTGGCGAAACGGTTCCAGGGACAGGCATCCAGGCAATCGTCGCAACCGTAGATGCGATCGCCGATCAGCGGCCTCAATTCAGTCGGGATCGAGCCTTTTAATTCGATCGTCAGATAGGAAATGCAGCGTCGCGCATCCATTTGGTGCGGCGCAGTAAGCGCGCCGGTCGGGCAGGCATCGATGCAACGCGTGCAACGTCCGCAATAATTTTTTTTTGCCGTGTCCGGCGCAAACTCCAGCGTCGTCAAAATTTCAGCGAGAAAGAACCAGGTCCCTAATTCGCGGTTCAATAACATCGTGCTTTTGCCATGCCAGCCGATGCCAGCAGCGGCCGCGTGATCGCGCTCCAGCATCGGCCCGGTGTCCACATAACATTTTTGTCTGCCGTCGCGCTGGCGCAAAAATTGATCGAGCACGGCCAATTTCCTTTCGATCAGTTTATGATAGTCATCGCCCCGGGCATAACGCGCAATTCGCCCGATTGCTGTAGTGACACCGGTTCCGGCTGCAATCTTTTTGGTGGCAACGCCCGCAGGCGACACGCCTGCCTCGGCAGGGTGGGTTTTGTGCGCGCCCTGAAAATAATTGAGCGCGAGAACGATCACCGTTTTCGCGTCCGGCAATATCTGCCGCGGGTCGCATCGCCGCTGCGAGTTGCGCGCCAGATAATTCATTTCACCGGCATCGCCGCGATCGAGCCAATCTCGAAACTCCGTGGCGTGCTCCGGCGTTTCTGCCCGCGCGAAACGGCAAAGATCGAATCCAAGCTCTCGCGCCAGTGCGACAACCTGGGCACGCGTGTCAGCCGATCCGCTCTCCGCATTCATAGCTTTTCCTAGATACTGAAGTTAACATTTGAGTGTCGCATATGCGACACCCAGATGTTAACTCGACGGAGGGAAAGATTTCGGAAATGCTGGGCGATTGCATCGGGTAACTGTTAGAGTAGAGCGATAATTTCGTCCGTCACTGCCGCGATGCTGCTGCGTGAGGCGTTGATGCGATGATCCGCCGCCGTCTGATAGCGCGGTAGTCGCTCCCGCAGCAACTCGGCAAATCGCGCTCGCGGGTCGGGTGTTTGGAGCAGGGGACGGGTACTGTGACGTGAAGCACGCTGCCACAGAATTTCTTCATCGGCATCGAGCCAAATGATGCGGCCCATCCCGCGCAAAATCCGCACATTCTCTTCGCGCAAAATAATTCCTCCTCCGGTGACGACAATACCCGCCAGTCCGCGTTGCAAAGTTTTGAGCAATGCAGTTTCGGCATCGCGAAATGCCGGCTCGCCGTGGCGCGCGAAAATATCCGGAATGGAAGTGCCGAACTGCTCGCGAATCCTTTCGTCGGTATCATGGCGGGGCCAGCCCGTGCGTCGCGACAACTCACGTCCAACCGCAGATTTTCCCGCCCCCATGAAGCCGATCAGGGCAATGGCATTGTCGGCTGCGTTCATCTCGGCACGATAATCGCAAAGCACATTGGCGACATCGCAAATCGCGTTGCGGCAATCGCAACATCGTTAAGATTGACCCATGCCGAAAACGCCACCGCTCGTCGCCGTAATCATGGGCAGTTCCTCGGATTGGGAAACGATGTCCGCTTGCGTGAAAACGCTCGATCAGCTTGGGATTGCAAACCAGGCGCACGTTCTATCCGCGCATCGCACTCCCGACGCTACCGCCAAGTTTGCGCGGGAGGCGGCTGATCGCGGCATTCGTGTGATGATTGCAGCGGCTGGGGGCGCGGCCCATCTCGCCGGGGTCATCTCGGCCTATACTTGGTTGCCGGTGCTCGGGGTTCCGATTCAGTCGTCGGCCTTGCACGGTTTGGACTCGCTCCTTTCGATTGCGCAAATGCCGGGAGGCATTCCCGTTGGTACACTCGCCATTGGCTCCGCGGGCGCGAAGAATGCGGCGCTCTTGGCTGCAGCTATTCTCGCACTTTCCGACAAGAAGATTCGCCAAAATCTTCAGGCGTTTCGCAAAAAGCAGACTGAAGCGGTGCTCGCCGCGAAACTGCCGAAGTGAAGACGAAAATCGTTTCCGCGCATGAATGCGCGAAAGCGATCCGGCTTTTGCGGGACGGAGAAGTGGTCGCGCTCCCGACCGAAACGGTTTACGGACTGGCGGCCGACGCGCTCAATCCGGATGCGGTCACCAAAATTTTCGAGGCAAAAGAACGTCCGCGCTTCGACCCGCTCATTGTGCATCTGCCGAGTGGGGAGGCGCTGGACGAGATCGCGATCGTTGAATCGCAAGTCGCGCATAAGTTAATGGAGAAATTCTGGCCCGGGCCGTTGACGATCATTTTTCTAAAACGCGAAATTGTTCCGGACATCGTCACCGCAGGATTAGAAACGGTGGCGGTGCGGATGAGCGCCCATCCGATTTTCCGCGAAGTAGTCAGGAAACTGAATCGGCCGCTGGCCGCGCCGAGCGCAAACCGGTTCGGGCGCATCAGCCCAACAACGGCGCAACATGTGTGCGATGAGTTGAGCGGCCGTATTCCGCTGATTGTGGATGGAGGGGCGACGGAACACGGAATCGAATCGACCATTGTTCAAGTTGAAAATGGGATGATCGAGGTATTGCGGCGCGGGCCGATCACAGAAGAGATGCTTCGCCCATTTGGTGAAGTTCGTGAGCAAACCTCATCGGCCACTATCAGCGCGCCCGGGCAATTGCCGACACATTACGCGCCGCGCACGAAATTGATCGTAGTTGATGATCTAAAGAATTTCTCGCCGCCTGCCGAGAAACGAGTAGGCGCCCTTTGCTTGCGTCCTGCAGCCGGGGTCGTTGACCCCGGC
>Ga0137415_10008243_pt1 | contig 10320 bp, 7 predicted proteins | sample CZODoug3_1_1_16f_FD_183082 | JGI IMG/M metagenome (GOLD analysis project Ga0137415, IMG submission 183082) | Vadose zone soil fungal communities from Angelo Coast Range Reserve, California, USA - CZODoug3_1_1_16fungal (Hybrid Assembly) | ecosystem: Environmental > Terrestrial > Soil > Vadose... | reverse complement strand
TATGCGCCGATGATCAACCAGGTCGCGTTCGTCACCGCGGGACGCAACTTCGAGACCCTCGGCGAGGACCCGTTCCTCGCGGGCGAGCTCGTTGCTCACGAGACGCGCGGCGTCCAGAGCCAAGGGCTGATCGTGACGCTCAAGCACCTGGCGATGAACGACTTCGAGAACGCGCGCACGAACACCGCCATCATGCTGGACGAGCGGATGCTCCACGAGCTCGAGCTGCAGGCGTTCGAAAGGGGCATCGAGGACGGGCATGCCGGGGCGATCATGTGCGCGTACAGCCGCATCAGCCAGTCGGACACGGGCTTCGACACATACTCGTGCGGCAACAACCTCCTGCTCAACACGATCGCGCGCGGACAGCTCGGCTTCACCGGCTGGGTGCTCACCGACTTCGGCGCCATCCACCGCCTGAGCGACCTCCTCTACGGCACCGACTCGGCGATGCCGAACGGCAATGTCGCCGGCATCCGCGACGAACCCGACCCCGGCAATCTTGCGGACCCGCCCTTCAACAACAACGTCTTCGCCAGCGGCGCCGGCTTCCCGGGCGGCGCGCCCGGCAGCGGCAAGACGCTGACGCAGGCAGTCTTGAACGGGACGAACGCAATCCCGATCAATGGAAACTATCCGCCGATCCCGGTCGTCAGCGGCGTCGAAGGGGCGACGGCACTCGACCGGGCCGTCTTCCACATCCTCACGTCGATGAACCGCGCGCGGCTGCTCGAGGGGACGCCCTACCGCTCGGAGAGCAACGGTTGTACGGTCGCGGCGGCGAACTGCACGCCGTTCGTCCCGGCGCGTCCCGACCTGCAGGCACTGATGGCGCCCGACTTCGCGATCGCGAAGGACGTCGCCGAGAAGAGCGCGACGCTGCTGAAGAACGACGACGGTGCGCTGCCGCTGAGAAGAACGGACTTCGCGGGGAACGGCGTCGTCGTGATGGGCCCGACGGCGACGGCGACGTACGTTGGCGGCGGCGGCAGCGCTCACGTGACGCCGTTCGAGCCGATCACGAACTCGCTCACGGCGCTGCGGGCCGCAGCCGGGGGCGGCACCGTGAGGTACGTCCAGGGCTTCGACCTCGACGGGGAGGTCGTGCCGTCGTCGGCGACGTCGACCGGGGGCCAGAGCGGTTGGTTGCGCCAGCAGATCTCGACGACCCTCCCGTCCTCCGGCTCAGCGCCCGACCCGTGCACGGCGCCCTGCGCGCCGGACCAGGTCGATCAGACGGTCGACTACACGAGTCGGACGACGACGCTGCCAACCGGGACAGCCTGGCGCTGGACCGCGCACTTCACTGCGCCTGGGCCCGGCACATGGCAGCTGAAGATCTTCGTGAAGAACCAGAGCAGCGCGCAGCTCTTCGTCGACGGCATCGGCACCGCGCAGCGACGGATCAACATGGGTGCCTACGCCGTCGCGGCCGGCGGCATCGGCGGCTCATCCATTGCCGCCTGGGACGGGCTCGCTCAAACCGCGAAATCGCACGACGGCCTCGAGCTCCAGCAGGCCTCCTATACGACGACGTTCTCGGCAGGCGAGACGCACGACCTTGACCTCCGCGCGTATGCGAACGCCACCGCTCCGCTCTCGGTGCGTTTCGAATGGGTGCCGCCCGACTGGCAGTCGCGCTCAATCGCGGCCGCCGTGGCCGCGGCGCAGAACGCGAACAAGGTCGTCATCTTCGCCTACGACGACGGCACCGAGGGCAGCGACCGCGGCGCCAACGACCAGAACGCCGGGCTCCTGCTTCCGGGCTGGCAGGACGCGCTCATCTCGGCCGTCGCAGCCGTGAATCCGAACGTCGTCGTGGTCCTGAACACCGGCGACGCCGTCTACATGCCCTGGCTCGAGAACGTCAGGTCGGTGCTCGAGATGTGGTACCCCGGCGTCGCCGGCGGAGTCGCCACCGCAGACGTGCTCGTCGGCAACGTGACGCCGAGCGGCAAGCTGCCAATCACGTTCCCGGACGGCTCGGCCGCACGCCCTCGCTTCCCCACGGACGATCCCGGATGCAATCCGGCCGCGATCGTCATCCCCAACAACAGCACAGGCACCGGTGCGAACGACGGCAACTGCCCGCTCTACCCAGGCGTGTTCATGCGCAACCCGCCGCAGGGCCAGCACACCCATCGGACGGTGGACATGCAGGCGAACAGTGTCTTCCAAGGCTACCGCTGGTACGACGTGCACGGAAAGGCGGCGTTGTTCCCCTTCGGCCACGGACTCTCATACACACAGTTCACCTACTCGAATCTGACCGTGACGCCGCGCGGCCGGGCGATGACGGTGTCGTTCAAGGTGACGAACTCAGGCTCCGTGAAGGGCGACGAGGTGCCGCAGGTCTACGTCGGCTCCCCAGCCTCGCCGCCGGTGCCGATGGCCGTCCGTGCCCTCGCTGGGTTCGAGCGAGTCTCGCTCCGTCCAGGCCAGACGAAGCACGTGACCATCCACGTCGCGCGGCGCGCGTTCCAGTTCTGGAGCGTCGCCGACCACGCGTGGATGACGGCCTGGGGGGTTCGCGAGATCGCTGTCGGTGCATCCTCGCGCGACATCAGGCTCAGGACGACGGACGCGCCGCTGAAGCCTCCTGCCGAGGAGGTGCTCGACTCTCGCGGCGGAGCAGGGCGTGGGGCCGAGGAACAGTCTCCACGCTAAGGCGAAGGCGGTCCAGGCTTCGATCCGCAGCAGCGTCTCGCCGCGCCGGACGGTTCAGTTTCTCGGTCATGTTTTCACCTCGCTGAGCGGTTTTTTGACTTCTGACAACACGTTGATCCGCGGGTGGAGGGAGTCGGTCGGTGTCATGGCGCGGACCGCCTGGGCGAGGAGCTCCCGTGATCTTCTTCTCGTAAGCCGGGCGACCCAGCCTGGCCGGCGCTACGGGTTCATGCGTTTACTCTTTGCTCTTGCGCTGCGAGGTCGTCGGGCGAGGCGACGGCCTGCGCGCTGTCCGGAAGCGTCGAGTCGGACTTCCAGGTGCGCGATGACGGGCGAAGAGCCCAGGACATGGCGGCGATGAGGAGGAGAACGAGCGGAGTCGCGATTCTTCCGGGAGGATCGCCGGAGAATGCGTGGGACGCGGCGGCGCCGGTCAAGTCGAAGAAGATGCCGGCATAGGCCCACTCTTTCAGGCGCGGGAGGCGTGGGGCCAGCAATGCGGGGACGCTGAGTACCTTCCAGGCTCCCAGGAGAGTGAGAAAGTAAGCCGGGTACCCGAGCGCGAGCGTGGACGCGACCGCTGCCGGGTCCGAGGCGAGCTCCGCGACACCGGCGGCCAGGAATGCGGCAGCGAGGAGCCCCGTCGTTGCCCAGTAGCCGATCACTCTTGGCTTGGACTTCATGGTTGTGATCTCCAATCCGCCTCTTAATGGGCGGGCGGCGCCCATGTCAGCAAGTTGTACTACTGGGCATCATCTGCTACTTTTTCGACCTAATGAGCGATGCGATGGAAACCTCGGAGCTGCTCGCCTTCACGCGCACCGTGGAGGCGAAGTCGCTTTCTCGCGCCGCCGCTGAGCTCGGCGCGCCCCGGGCGACCATCGGAAGACGCCTGGCGCGGCTCGAGGAAAGGCTCGGCGTGCGCTTGCTGCGACGTAGCACCCGCGCCCTCGCCCTGACGGACGCAGGTGACGCTTTCTATCGGCACGCGCGCATCGTGCTGGACGCCGTTGAGCAAGCAGAGGCGAGCGTGCGGATGTCCGACGAGGTCATCCGCGGGACGTTGCGGGTCGCGATGCCTCCGATGATGGATCCAAGCTTCAATGCGCTAGTCTGCGACTTTGCGCGCGCCTACCCGGAGGTGCGGATCCACATCGACGCTTCGTCGCGGCATGTGGATTTGCTGCGCGAAGGCTATGACGTGGCCCTGCGCGCCAGCACCGAACTGGAGCCAGGGCTCGTGGCCCGGACCGTGGCGCGCACCTCCGTTGTCGCCGTCGCAGCCCCCGCATATCTCGCGGCCCACGGTACCCCGAGAAACGCGCGGGATTTGCGCGCTCACCAGTGCCTGCTGGGATTCATGCCGAGCGGGCTGCCCCAAACGCATTGGCCGAAAGCTGGGGGCGGAAAGATCTCCGTGGAGGGCTCGTTCGTATCCAACGACATCACGTTGCTCGTAGACGCCGCGGTGGGCGGGCTCGGCATTGCGGTGTTGCCAGCCCTGCTCGTCGGGGCGCTGCTCGAACGCGGTGCGCTGGTTCGAGTTCTGCCCGAGCTGATTCACGCCGAATCGCGCGTGGCCGTCGTCTACCAGGAGAGAGAGCTACTGCCGCCGCAAGTGCGTGCGTTCATCGATGTGCTCGTTGCGTGGGCCCCCGCCGCGATCGGTGCCGCCCGTGTCACTGATCGGAGATGGCCCTCGAAGCCGGAAGCCCAGGTCAGACCGCACCCGCGCGCCAAGCCACCAGCGCAGCGCTCCCGAATCAATCGCCGCTGAGATTCGAGCTCGCACCCTGCCTCCCCGACCAACTATCCAGATGGAATTGCTCAGGAATTCGGAAGCGCGGAAGTCGCTCCTGCCGCGCACTCGGCGATTTGGGATCTCAGGTGGACCACGACCTGATCGCTCGAGCGCGTTACCGCGAACAGTGCTCCCTTTCTTGTGCTCCTGCTCGACTGCCATCACAGTCGTCGACGACAGTCGGTCGCGGGCCCGCGGTTGTCGCATGAGAGCGCCTTGGTGGGCTATCTTCACGTCGTGAGGCGGTCGGCCGACCGCAAGTAGGGATTGCACCGTGCCAAAGATCCCACCAGGCGTTGGTCCGCGGTTTCCCCAGGTCGTGATCCTCGTGGGTTGCACGGGCGATCTTGCTCGACGCAAGCTATTGCCGGGCCTGTTCCACTTGTCGACCGTCGGCTTCATTCCTGGCTGCCGGATCGTCGGCGTCTCGCTGGATGACCTCGATGTCGATGGCTTTCGCAGACTCGCACGAGCGGCGCTAGATGAGTTTTCCAGCCGCAAGATAACCGAGCGAGACTGGGAATCCTTCTCCAAGTCCTTGGACTACGTGCCGCTCGCTGCTGGCGCTCAGGCCGTCAAGGCAGCGGTACAAAAGGCGGAACAAACGTTCGAGGGCGAGAGTCGTCGGTTGCATTACCTGAGCGTGCCCCCCAGTGCGGCGCTGTCGGCGGTACGCATCCTTGGAGAGGCGGGCCTCGTCGACCGATCCAGAATCGTGATGGAAAAGCCGTTCGGCACCGACCTCGCGAGCGCAAGGTCGCTGAACGCCAACCTGCACGACGTCTTCGCCGAGGAACAGATTTTTCGGATCGATCACTTTCTCGGCAAGGAACCGGCGCAGAACATTCTCGCGTTCCGCTTCGCCAACGGGCTGTTCGAGCCGATCTGGAACCGCAACTTCATCGCCCACGTGCAGATCGACGTCCCGGAGACGCTGGGTCTTGGTACCCGGGCAGCGTTCTACGAGGCGACGGGCGCCTTTCGCGACATGGTGGTGACCCACCTCTTCCAGATCCTCGCGTTCGTGGCGATGGAACCACCGCCGGCGCTCGAGCCATCGTCCATCAGCGAAGAGAAGAACAAGGTTTTTCGAAGCATCCTGCCGATCGATCCGCACGATGTCGTCCGCGGCCAGTACAACGGATACCGTGCCGAGGAAGGCGTCAGTCCGGAGTCTGAAACCGAGACTTTCGTTGCCTTGAAATGCTCCATCGACAATTGGCGTTGGGCCGGCGTGCCGTTCTTCCTCCGAACAGGAAAGCGGCTTGCCGAGGGGCAGCGGATCATTTCGATCGCATTTCGTGAGCCCCCCAAGAGCATGTTCCCTGCCGATTCAGGTGTCGGCGCGCAGGGTCCGGATCACTTGACGTTCGACCTGGCGGACGCGTCAAAGATGTCGCTTTCGTTTTACGGCAAGCGACCCGGTCCGGGAATGCGACTGGACAAACTGAGTTTGCAATTCGCGATGCGGGACACTGGCCTTATCGGCGACGTCCTCGAGGCCTATGAGCGCTTGATTCTCGATGCGATGCGCGGCGATCGGACGCTGTTCACGACGGCCGACGGCATCGAACGGCTGTGGGCCGCGTCGAGCACATTGCTCGAGGCACCGCCGCCGGTTCGCTTCTACGCCCCGGGTTCGTGGGGACCGAATGCCATCCATCAGCTCATTGCCCCCCACGCTTGGCGGCTCCCCTTCGAACGGACCTGGAGAGACCCGAACCGTGTCGGCAGCTAGAAGCCTCGCGTCCTTCGGCAGTGATGGCCGCTCCACTCGACCCTCTCGATAGGGTCGATGGAATCCGCTTCAGTGTCCGTTGCCGGTCTGTGGTAGGGCCGCTGCCGCTCCCCCGGGCGCCATCTGCCTGCGCAGGACAGAAGCGGCGGACGCCGCCAGCGCGCGGGACGCCACGGCGTCAGGGTGGCCGTCGTAGGGCAACAGATGCACAGTGTCGACCTGCACCTCGACGAATGGCACTTCCGCGCCCGCAAATACGGCCTGCACCAGCCGCTCTTCCTCGTCGCTGCGCGCTCCAAACGACACGACGAGGAATGCCAGCGCGGCGCCCCGGGCGCGGACGCGAGCGCCCACGTCCAGCACGATGGCGCGCGTGACGGCCAGCGATTCGCCCAGTTGCCATTCGAACAGCACGGGCGTCTCGTTCACGACGATATCGCGCAAGCGCAGGCCGGCGAAAAAACCGGAGGCTCGCGGCACGAGCGCGAGCGTGCCGTCGCGCAGCACCAGGTGCGGACGGTAATCCCGCACGTTGCGCTGGAGCTGCGCGGAGACAAAGACTTGCACGATGGCGACGGGCCTCTCGAGCTTGTGGAGAGCGTCCTCGAGGCGCAGCGCCGCCTGGTCAGTGCCGTAGCCGCCGACCCCGACGTTGACGACCTGCAGGTCGAGCTTGCGGCCGAGCACGGCCGCGAAGGTCTGCTCGTACTCGAGGCCGTAGCCGAAAGCGATCGATTCGCCTGCCACGATCAGCGAAGGCCGGGCCGGGTCCGGCGCCGCGCGATCGGAGGCCGCGCGATCTCCCCACGCGTCGATGGCATAGCGTACCTGGGAAGCGCCGAGCAGGGTCGTCTTGGAAGGAAGCAGGGCCCAGCCGTATCGAGCGTCCTCGCGTCCGAGCCGGTACTCCAATCGCTTCGACCGCACGGCCGGAGCGGTCCAATCAAAATGCCGCAACATCCACTCCGCGGCGCCAAGCGCGAGCAGAAGCGCCAGGCCGACGCGCGCCGTACCAGCGCCGGTCGTCCGCCTCCCGAGCAGTCGCGCCGCCGCGAGCAACACGAGCGCAACGGCTGCGAGCGCCGCCCGTATCGTGGAATGCAGCCACGGCGGCGGAGCCGGATAGAAGCAGGGCAGCGCGATGTGCCGCTGGAACCAAACGATGTCGCAAGCAAGAGCCGCGACTGCAAACGCGACCCCAGTTGCGGCGACGAGCAGCCCGATGGCGCGGCCCACGGATGGAGCTTAGCGAACGGCGCTGATCAGCGCTCGATGTTCTCCTCGCTGATCGGCCGTCGCGCGGTCAGGTTGAACCGGCCGTCGTAAACGGGGCGCCCCCCGGTCCTCGGCCCCTGGTACTGGACGAAGAGCATGAGCCCGCCGGTCTCGGTCATGAGCGGCGGCTCGAAATGCGGGTCGGGGTAATAGAGCATCGTGCCGGGGCCGTACGTCGCCTCGCCGATGGTGAAGGTGCCCTCCAGGATGTACCAGACTTGCGCGAAGTCATGCTTGTGGAACGGATGATGAGAGCCGGGGTCGTAGCGCACCAGCCCGGCATTGGGCTCCGTGGGTGCCTCCGCGCGCGGGTGGAACAGCATCTTGCTCCACTGCCCGGGCCAGCGCAGCGTCTCCCACTCCCGATCGTCGACGTGGGTGGCAGAGAGCGGCTGGTGCGTCAATGTCTGGCTCATGGGTCCGATTCCTCCGTGCGCGGCGAAGTGTAGTTCGCTCGCACAGAACTTTGCCAGGCCAGGGTTGCTTGCACTGCCCACGATGCGGCTCGCGGGACGCTGGCGGGGCGGAAACAAATCATGGCTCTGCAAGATCGGCGCGCGGACATGCGTCAGCGGCATACGCCATACGATCCGAATTTGTTTCGACTTGGTTTCGACCGCGTGCGCGCGTTTGGAAAGCACGGCGATTGCAAGGCACCGCTGACGAGAATCGGCATTCTGGTCAGTGGTACTAGACGAGCCTAAGCGACTAATTTAACTAGCCTTTATAGGGCCTGCTCGCTTGTTTGTTTGCTCTCGTGTAAAAGTACACGTCCAGCGTCTCTCTTCGGGACTCGGGGGGGGTCCAGCGGCGGCTCCAGCGTGAATGGGAGCCGCCGTTTTTTCACCAGCTCATGCCCTTCAGCAGCGTGCCCACCGTAGTGCCTGCACGCAAAAAGCGCCGGAGCACGTCTCTGAATTCGTCCGCGTGTGATCGGCATCGGGGGATCAGCGTGCGCCCCGTGCTTGGTTCTCCGATGCGAAACGCGACGCAGCCGCCTCGCCGCAAGGTCTGGCAGATTCGCTCCGATTCACAGCGCACAGGGTCGAGCTGCTCGGCCACCTGAGGACCTCCCTGGATATGATCGGTAGCACGTGAAGCATTGCTGCGAGACTGACAAACCGGCCAGCGTGTGAGGCGGTCTCCCACCGAAACGCCTCCGCCTTTCGGGCGCGCTCAGGGGGGACATTCGCACTACGACCGAGGTCGCGCGCAGTCGAACGTCCAATGGACATTCATTCCAAGCTTGAGATACGCGGCACATAGCGGGGTTCGGTTCGAACGACAGTTCCGATCACCGTGCCCCGCCGATCCCTCGCTCCCCCAGCGGTGGATCGGCGGGGGCTCTCGTAGCCGAATGCCTGGCAGCGCGGCCACGCGCGGCCAGCGCAATCACACCGCCGCAGGTGTATGGGATCTCGCCCGCCCGGCTTACGCGCCTGGTGACGTCCACCCGGCCGGCATGGGGTAGTCTGGTCGGTCATGCGAATGCTTCACAACTGAGACCCGTCCGGGGACCTGGAATCGGGGGACACCATGGCAACGACTGACGTCCGGAAGCAGGCGCGGAAGCGCGAGCGGACAGTGAATGAAGCAACTCCGTTCGATACCATCGCGAAGATCGCGGGTGGAGCTTGCCTCCCTCGCTCCCTACACGCCGTCGCGGATCTCGGTGTGGCCGACGCGCTCGATGACCAGCCGAGGACACCCGCGGAGCTGGCGGCTGCGGTCGGGGCACATCCGGACTCGTTGGCGAGAGTCCTGCGCCTCTTGTCTGCATACGGAATCTTCGAGGTGGACGGCGACAAGGTCCGGCACTCGCCGGCATCGAGACTCCTGCGATCCGACCACCCGCACTCGATGCGGGCGTTCGCCAGGATGTTTGGCCTCGAGTTGAACTGGAATGCTTACATCGAATTCGGGCACAGCCTGAGGACCGGACAGCCTGCCACGACGAAGACGACGCCCCGGGGCTTATGGGCATACTTCCAGGAAAATCCGGAAGCGGGGCGGATCTTCAACGAAGCGATGGTGTCGAAGGCGCAGGCCCAGGTCCCCGCGGTTATCGCGGCTTACGATTTCTCGCCCTTCGGCACGATTGCGGACATCGGCGGCGGGCGCGGCCACCTCCTTCAGGCGCTGCTCCAGGCCGATCGCTCCGCGCGCGGAGTGCTCTTTGATCTCCCGAACGTAATTCAGGACGCTGCCGCAGCCGCGAGCGATCGGCTCAAGCTCCAGGCCGGTGACTTCTTCAAAGACCCGCTCCCCGCCGCGGACGCTTACATTCTCATGGAGGTGATCCACGATTGGGCGGACGACGAGTCGCTCGCGATCTTCAAGGCGATCCGGCGCGCCGCGAAGCCTGGCGCCAAGCTGCTCGTTATCGAGCAGCTGATCCCCGGCGACAATGAGCCGCACTGGTCAAAGATGCTCGACATCCACATGCTGACGCTCCTGGGCGGGAAGCAACGCACCGGCAAGGAGTACGGCGAACTGCTCCGCCGCACCGGGTTCGAGCTCTTCCGCGTGCATCCGACGCGGTCCGATGTCTCAATCATGGAAGCGGGGGCCGTCTGAGCGGGCCCTCTACTGAACCGTGCCACTGACGTCCCCTCGAACCGGAACATCATTCAGGCGGAGCAGCACCGGAGAGGTTGTCGATGCGTTGCTGGGCATTCGCTGCCGGGACGGTATCTCCCGAGCTGGCGCGGGGCGGCGCACTGGACGGACCGAACCGGACCCAGGCGAGGTAGAGTCCGACTGCGGCGATGGCGAAGAAGAGAAGTTTCCGCATCGAGTGGGCTCCTCCGTGCAAGGGAAGTCGTCGCCAGCCCCGTTG
>Ga0137415_10008242_pt1 | contig 10321 bp, 8 predicted proteins | sample CZODoug3_1_1_16f_FD_183082 | JGI IMG/M metagenome (GOLD analysis project Ga0137415, IMG submission 183082) | Vadose zone soil fungal communities from Angelo Coast Range Reserve, California, USA - CZODoug3_1_1_16fungal (Hybrid Assembly) | ecosystem: Environmental > Terrestrial > Soil > Vadose... | reverse complement strand
TCCGCCGCGAACAGTGACCAGGCGTTCGAGATTGCCCAGCCATTCCAGCTCGCTCACCAATGGGCGCAGATCGGGATTGCGGATGCCGAGTTCCGACAGGCTGGCCAGCACGGCCTTCGCGGTAACTCCTAGACAATGGGCAAGATCATCGCGGTTTCGAACCAGAGCCACAGCTCTTTGGACGAAGTGACGCCGTACCGCAGGGTCACGGGGTTGTATCGCACCCGGCCGGGGACGTGGTACATGGTTTGACCGTCGCCGCCCTCGTGGTAGTCGTGCGCTTCGACGGTCGCGCCGAGCCCCTCCATGCTGACGAAGTGGCCCTGCGTCACGCCCTGGATGATCAGCTTGAAGTTGAACGCGCCGAACGGATCCTTGAATCCGGGAGCGGCGGCGGATTGCGCGGGGGGGGGCTGTGTCGCCTCAGGCATAGAGTCCTCGCTTAGGATTCGATTTCAACGCCGCCGGAAAACTGGCCGATGCGGAAGATGATGAACTCCGCCGGCTTGACGGGGGCGATCCCGATCTGGATAATGACCTTGCCCTGGTCGATTTCTTCCTGCGGATTGGTTTCCTCGTCGCATTTCACGAAGAAGGCTTGTTCTGGGGTCCACCCCATCAGGGCGCCAGCGCGCCAGATGGTCCGCAAGAACGCGCTGACGTCGCGCTTGATGTCCTGCCAGAGCGGCCGGTCGTTGGGCTCGAACACCACCCACCGTGTGCCGCGCGCAATTGACTCCTCGATCATGTTGAACAGCCGCCGGACGTTCAGGTAGCGCCACTCGCTCGCCTCATCGGCGAGCGTGCGAGCGCCCCAAATCTTGATGGTATTGTCCAAGCTCCTGATGCAGTTCACTCCCGCCGGATTCAACACCTCCTGATCGGCGCGCGTGATGTCCTGTTGCAAACCCACGGCGCACCGGATCGTTGCGTTCGCGGGCGCTTTGTGCACGCCCCGCTCGGTATCGGTCCGCGCCCAGACGCCGGCGATGTGGCCCGATGGCGGGACGTAGACCAAGCCTCCATTGAAGGGATCGGCAACCTGGATGCGCGGGAAATAGAAAGCGCCGAAACCCTTCTCGGACTGCGGCGGCCGCAGCCCTCCTTCGCCCGGCACCTCCGCGTCGGCCACGCGCGCACGGCGACCGCGGGGGGCGGCCGCGCCTTCGGGCGCGGGCGCCGGCGCTGGCGCCGGCGCCTCCCCCGGCCCCGCCACCTTCGTGAGCCGGTCGACCGGCTTCACCTCGCCCGCCGGGGGGTCGAAGATCGCGACCCGGTCCTGCATGTTCTCGCAGTGCGTGAGAAGGTCCTGATAGGCGACCGCGGTCGCAAACCCCGGCGCCGCCACGATCGCGATCTCGTCCCACGGTTCCAGGGTCGCGAGACCAGGCCGCAAGACCTGGGAGTCACCGATGTTTACCACGAAGCACCGCGTCCCCTTGTTCTGGAAGAACCCGTACACCGCATGGGAGAGATCGGTGCTCGTGGGCTGCTCACCGCAGAGCTCTCTGTAGAACTCCGACCAGTTGTTGTACGCACGCGCCTTGTTCAGGAACGCCGTCGGGTTTGGCGCGCGTCCCACAAACGCCGCGGTGCTCGTTCCCACGGCGCCAATTGGTCGTGGCCCAGTAGCGACTTCTTCGACGTAGATGTCTGGAGCGCGGTAGCTCAGCATATCAGGACTCCGATAGGGGTATGCGAACGAGGAGCGGGGCACTCGCGGTGTCGTCGCCGTCCACGCGGACCCGCACGGTGGCGCCTTTGGCGCTGACCACCAGCGTCGGCGGGGGATCGTCGCCGGGCAGGGAACGGAACGCGAACTCGCCCCTGTGGTTCGAGTACGCCGTCTGCGGCAAGCCTTCGACTTCGACTAACGCTCCGGCGATCGGCACGTCCCCCGGACCGACCACCACGCCGGAGACGGGGCGCGAGCCTCCCCACTTGGTGATCAGCGGTTGACGGACGCGCCGCACCGGGCGGCCTTGGCGCTCCCGTTGCAATAGCACCGCAACGAGGAGCGCCGGTCGGATCGACACACCGAGCGATCGCCAGAGCTCGAGACTCAGGCCTTTGGGCTCCAACTCGACATCGGTGATGGGACCCGCGGAGAAGGCCAACTCCGCGAGCGCCTGCCGCTCCGCGACCGCGTCCGCAGCGGCGATGGTCACGAGGTAGCGTGCCCGCAGTTGCAGTGGAGTGAGCCCCGCCGCCCCGTGCGGCAGGGGGGCTGGAGCGATATCGATCAGCGTCAGCGTCACGGCGGTCCCGTCGCTCGTGGTCGAATCGTCGATCCGCCCCACCCGGACGTGAGCGTCCGAGCCGAGTGCGGGAAGAATCCAGCGGTCCCTCAGGCGACGCTCCGCCTCCGCGACTTCGCTACTCAAATGTCCTCACGCTCTAACCCCGCGAGATCGTCGGATGAGAACGTGCTGATATATGGCCTCCCGTGGAGGCCCGCAATCCGATGCTCATTGTGTACTAATCGCGCGGGTCGAGATCGGGACGTACTCTTGGGACGATGCGGACAAAACGAGTCATCGTATTCGGTATGAGCGCCATTCCTCCCGATGGGGTGTGCCTGTGACTGAACGCGCGAAGGTGTGTATCGATCGGCTGCCACCGCAAGAGTTGGCGCAGCCGCAGCGGGTCGTGCGGGGCCGCAACGTGATGCGTGCGGTATTCGAGTGGCGCAAGATGTGGATGAACGGAACCCGCCTGAAGGTGCGGTTCCTCAGCGGCACGGCAGCGCAGCAAGCGACCGCCAAAGAACAGGCGCTGTGGTGGACAAAGTTCGCGAATCTGACGTTCGATTTCAGCAATGCTCCCGACGCCGAGGTCCGCGTCGCCTTCGACTCCAGCGACGGCGCGTGGTCCTACATCGGCACCGACTGCCGCAAGATGGGACGCAACGAGCCGACGATGAACCTCGGCTTTCTCGACGGCGGGACGGCCGCACACGAATTCGGCCACGCGATCGGGCTCGGCCACGAACACCAGAATCCCGACGGCGGGATCCAATGGAACGAAACGATCGTCATCCGTGACTTGAGCGGCCCGCCGAACAACTGGGGCGTCGCGCAAATTCGCCACAACGTGCTCGAGAAGTACTCGGCCAATCAGATTCGCGGAACCACGTTCGACGCTGATTCCATCATGCTCTACTTCTTCCCGGACTCGTGGGTCAAATCGGGCCATGGGACGAAGGCCAACGACGTGTTGTCCGCGACCGACAAGTCCTTCATTGCAAGCCGCGACGCCTACCCGCGGACCGCGGCGGAAGCGGCCGCAGCGACGACTACACTCAAGGTCAACGCCCCCAAACCGGTGAAAGCGAAGATCGGCGCCCCGGGGGAGGAGGATCTCTTTCAATTCACCGTCAAAAAGGCCGGGCGTCACGTCGTCGAAACCAAGGGCCGCACCGACCTCGTGGCGAAGCTGTTCGGCCCCGACAACCCAACGAGCCTGATCGCGGAAGACGACGACGGCGGCACCGGAATGAATCCGCGCATCGCCGCCGAGCTGATTCCCGGCAACTACTTCCTGCAGGTGCGGCACTACAATCGCACGCGTGGGACGGGCTCCTACACGGTGCGCGTGGGACAGTAGCCGCGTGAAGCTCAAAGTCCCGGTGATCGTCAAAGATCCCGAGGTCTCGGAGTGGAAGGACATCCGGCCGACGGAAGACGTCGAGATCACGAGCGAGTCGTCGTTTCTCGATGGTCCCACGTCGCCGCGCGTCGCCATTCTCGACTTCGGCCCCAAGACGGGCGAGCTCAGCCCGCCCGTGAAGTTCATTCCTCCGAGCAAGCCCACCGAGCCGGGCGGATACGCAGTGCAGCATCCGGTGGAGTCGGGCGGACGCGTCGCCCGCGACGCGACGAACGTCAGCGTGTTCGGCGCCATCTACAAAGCGATCGAGATGTTCGAAGAGCCCGATGCGATGGGCCGGCGCATCACGTGGGCATTCGGGGCACCACAGCTGCTCGTGGTGCCCCGCGCCGGTGAATGGGCCAACGCGTACTACGAGCGCGAGTCCCACAGCCTGCAGTTTTTCTTCTTCAAGGCGCAAGGCAACGGGGTCATCGTCCACACGAGCCATTCGCAGGACATCGTCGCCCACGAGACGACGCACGCGATTCTCGACGGGCTGGCGCCCGATCTATTCAACGCCATTTCGCCGCAGTCGCTCGCGATCCACGAAGGCGTCGCCGACCTGGGGGCCGTTCTCTGTGCGCTGCGCTGCCGGGAGCTCTCCGAAACCGTCCTCAAGAGCACGAATTACTCGATCGAGCGCTCGAACATTTTCAGCGGAATCGGCGAGCAATTCGCGGGTGCCCTCTCGGAGAACCGGGACTACCTGCGGAACCTGCTGAACAACAAGTCACTCGACCCCAATGCGCCGGCGGCGGACCGGGTGGACCGCAGCGAACCCCACGACCTCAGTCAGGTGCTCTCGGGCGCGTTGTATTCCATGCTGCTCGCGACGTACGAAGAGCTGCGGGGCGTGCGCCGCTCGCCGTCGGGGAAACACATCGTCGAGCCGTCCGAGGAAGAGTTCAACCAACGCAAGCTCCAGCGGGTCAGCGGGACCGTCGGCGGGATCGGCGAGGCGATGAAAGCGCTGTTCCTCGCGGGCGAGCGGCTCAAACGAGCGCTCTTTCGTGGCCTCGACTATCTCCCCCCGGGAGATGTGACGTTCGCCGATCTGGGGCGTGCCATCCTCGCGGCTGACCAGGCATCACACCCCGACAGCGAAGCCCAGCGCGACGACATGCGTGCGGAGTTCGTCCGGCGCGGCATCGTGTCCAACGCCAAGGAACTCGCGGTACAGACACGGTTCGACATGCCGGTCGTACAGGCACTCAACCTCGACGAATTCATCGAGAGCGATTACGCCGCGTACCGTTTCGTCGAGGCCAACCGACATCTGCTGTCCATCCCCGCGGGCGTGACGTTCTGCGTCCGCCCGCGCCTGTGCGTGACGAAGCTCTATTGGCACCGCAACGGCCCGGAGGAGGCCAAAGAGGTCCTGCTGAAGGTCGTCTGGACGGAACAGGAAGCGAATCCGGCGGGGGACGGCCTTCCCGCCCAGCGTCGCTGGCTGCGTGTCACGACGCTCATCATCGACTACAAGACTAAGAAGATTCACGGGCTGCTCACGACGACGCGTGGCGACGCCGACCGTGAGGACACCACGCAGATGCTGCGCCGCCTCCAGGCAACCGATGTGCTGCGCCTGGACGACAACGCGCTCGGCCCCGACCGTCGGCCGCTCCGCGGCGCTGTTCAGGGCCTCGTCGTCGAGGGCGCGCTGCGCCTGAAGCACGCAGGCCGCATGCTCCACATCGTCAGCACCGGCTTCTGATGACTGACACGCTCACCGTGCGGCTCTACAACGTGCGCTTCGGCGACGCGGTCCTCATCACCGTCCCGGATCGCGATCCGAAATCCAAGAAAGTCATCACCCGCCGAATTCTGATCGACGTGGGGAATGTCAAGGCTGGTGAAGGCGGCGACGACAAGGTCTTCAAACCGGTGCTCGAGAGCATTCTGAACGAGCTCGGCGGAGAACCGCTCGATCTCTACGTGATGACGCATCAGCACATGGATCACGTGCAGGGGCTGCCCTACGCCGGGTGGAAGGTGTTCCCCGCCGACGACCTCGCCAAGCGTCTCGCCCCGCGACACGTGTGGCTCACCGCCTCGGCAGCGCCGGATTACTACGATCGGCATGACAAGGCGAGAAAACAAAAACTCGAGGCGGATCGCCAGCTGCAGCGCATCGCGCTGTACCTCCAGACGCGTGCGCCGGCGCTGCAGCCGCTATACGCGAGCTATGTGGCCAACAACAACCCGCAGGAGACCGAACAGTGCGTGCAATTCCTGCGGCAGCTGAACCCCAAGAACACCACATACGTGTACCGCGGCATGAAGATGAAGGGGACCCATCCCTTCACCGAAGCGAAGCTCGACGTGTGGGCGCCGGAGGAGGACACGAGCGACTACTACGGGCGCTTCGAGCCGCTATTCCTCGAGGATGGAGACGGCACGGAGGGTGCTCTTGCTCCCGCCGCCGCGCCGGTCGCGCCGCCCGGCGTCGACCTCGGCGCATTTCTCAACCTGTTGGAAGCCCGCCGTGCCGGCATGTCGGACAACCTCCTGAACATCGACCAAAGCGCGAACAACACGAGCATCGTGTTTGCGCTGGAATGGCGCGGCTGGCGGTTGCTCTTCCCCGGTGACGCCGAGACGCGGAGCTGGAAGACGATGCAGCGAGAGGGCGTGCTGAAGCCGGTGCACTTCCTCAAAGTTGCGCATCACGGCAGTCACAACGGCACGCCCGATGGCGACTTGTTCGAGGCCATTCTTCCTGCGCAAGCCCCCGACGACCGGCGGCGCAGGGCGGCAATCTCGACCTGGGTCGACACGTACCCCGGGATCCCGCACGCGGCCACGAATCAGCGCCTCGCCACGCGCTGCACCCTCAAATCGATGCTCGATGACAAGACACAGCAGTACATCGAGATCGAATGCGAGGGTTGAATTGATGAGCACGCGAAGAGTCATCGTATTCGGAATGCACGAGCCAGAGATCGCCGAGGCAAGAAAGGCGATCCCCAATGGCGAGGTTACCGAGAGCTTTGTCGTCGGCGAAGCGGATGATGCCGCGATCGCCGCTCTGCGCAAGCGCGGCCTGATCGTTCAGGAGGTGCAGTCCGGCGCGGCCGAGCCCCTCGTCCCCGGCGCCGCTCGCCAAAGGACGTTCAGCGCCGGCGCGAAGCGGCGCGCAGGGACCAGATCACGGACGGCGAAGCCGACGCACGTCTTCCGCGTCGTCCTGAAAGGACCTCTCCTCGAGCCGTGGCGCAAAGAGATCGAACGCGCCGGCGCCAGCATCATCGAGTCCCTTCCCGGTCTTGCGCTCCGGATTCGCATCGCACCGACGCGCGTGCGCGCGTTGCGGAAGCTCCGGTTTCTCGCCGGTCCGCCGGAGCCGCTCGACACCGCCGCCGCCACGGTACCGACGTTCGACGCGACAACCATCGCCCCGTCGACCGGCACGACACCGATCGAGCCTTACGACATTCTCCTCACCGCCGAGCCGGCTCGCGCCCCGCTGCTGAAGTGGTTGCAAGTACGCACCGTCCCCGTCGCCGGCTCGCAAGGCAAGAAGGTCCGCATCTACGCGCTCCGGGACAGCCCCATTCTCGACGAGATCAGCGCGCTGACCGAGTGGGTGGATCGTCTCGAGGTTTTCGTGCCTCCCAAGTTTCTCAACGACGTTGCCCGGCAGCTGCTCGGCATCGATCCGACGCGGCCGGCGAATCCCCCCAAGCCGTTTCCGTTGACCGGCGAGGGTGTGTTGGTCGCGATCGCCGACACCGGGCTTGACGAGACGCATCCCGACTTCGCCGGACGGATCACGCGCGTCGTCGCCCGCGGCCGGCCCGGAGACGGCTCCGATCCCAACGGCCACGGGACGCACGTGGCAGGCTCAGTTTTGGGTGATGGCTCGGCCTCCAGTGGGACCATCAAAGGAACCGCGCCCAAGGCAAAAGTCTTCTTCCAGTCCCTCCTCGACCGCGATGACGGGCTCGGCGGCCTTCCGTTCGAGTTGGGTGAGCTCTTCGAAGAGGCGTACGCGGCGGGTGCCCGGATTCATAGCAACAGCTGGGGCGCCGCGACCGAGTCGTCGTATCGCATCACCAGCAACGAGGTGGACGAATACGTGCGACGGCGTCCCGACATGCTGGTCGTCATCGCCGCCGGCAACGAAGGATCCGCCTTCCAGCCCAGGAATGCGAAGCAGGGTTTCGTAGACTGGCTCAGCATCGGCTCGCCGGCCACCTGCAAGAACGCCCTCACGGTCGGTGCCAGCCGCAGCAGTCGCGCGACCGCCGCGTATGCCCCGCACACCTATGGCGAGCTCTGGGGCCAGACCTTTCCCGACCCGCCGATCGCCAACGCGCCGGTGTCCGGCGACCCCGAGTCGATGGGCGGGTTCAGCAGTCGCGGCCCCTGTGATGAGTACCGCATCAAACCGGATGTCGTAGCGCCAGGCACCGACGTCCTGTCCTGCCGGTCGGTCACGGCGCCGCTCCGCCACTTCTGGGGACCCCACGCGAATCTGAAATACGCCTATATGGGGGGCACCAGCATGGCGACCCCACTCGTTTCCGGGTGCGCCGCCCTGGTCCGCCAGTATTATGGAAAGGAACGGTCCTGGCAGCCCAGCGCCGCGCTGCTCAAGGCCACCCTCATCAATGGGACGCGGCGGCTCACCGGCCAGGATGCCATCGCCGACTACCCGGACCTCCCCAACTACCACCAGGGATTCGGCGCGATTTACCTTCCCGACACCGTCCCGAACCCGGGGAACCCCTCCCTCAAGCTCGAGTTCTACGACAACTGGAAATCGCCGGCTGAGCACTTCAAGGCGACCGGCCCCCGCATTCGTCTGAAGGTCGATGTGGCGGCTGGCGGCCCGCTGCGGATCTGCATGGCCTACACCGACCAGCCCGGTCGAGGGGTCCAAAACAACCTCAATCTGTTCCTCGAAGTCCCGGGCTCGCCGAACAAACTCTTCGGCAACGCCCAGGTGCCCCGCGGATTCAACGGCCCCGATGCCAACAACAACGTCGAGATCATTCGGCTCGAGAACGCGCCGGCCGGCACTTACCTGATCGCGATCGTCGCCACCAACATCCTTCGTCCGCCGCAGGACGTCGCGCTCGTCGTCACGGGTCGCTTGAAAAGCCCCTTGACCAAGGCCTAAGAAGGAAGGGACTCGTTCCATGTTCCGGCTGCACGTCGTCCAAGCCGAGTTTGGGGACTGTCTTCTGTTGGAGTACGGGACCGACCAAAAGCCGCGCTTTACGCTCATCGACGGCGGTCCATCGCGGAACTTCGCCGACAACCTGCACCCTGTCCTCCGCGACATCGCCACTCGGAATCCCGTCCTCGATTTGACGGTGCTGAGCCATGTCGACAACGACCACATCGTCGGGCTGGTCGACTACTTCGCCGAGCTTCAGGCCGGGACCGCCGGCCTCCCGCGGCCCAACGAGCTTTGGCACAACTCGTGGGGTCGCGCGATCGACCCCGACGGCACTGTCGGGCCGAGGCTCAAGGCCCTCATGACCGCCTCGCGCACCGCCGCGATGCCCAACGCCGCCATTGCGACCCTCGGGATCGACGAGGGCAATGCCCTGCGGACCAAGGCCACGCTGCTCAACATTCCGATCAATACGTCGGTGCCCAGCGCTGACCTCATCTCCGTCGATGACGTGAAGAGCCCGATCGCGTTCGACAATCTGCGGCTCCGGGTCGTCGGGCCTACCCGCGCCAACCTCGAGAAGCTTCGGAAGGAATGGGCCAGCTGGCTCGACAAGCATGAGGACGAGCTCTCTGGCGCTGACGCGAAGATCATGTCGAACTCAGACCAGTCGGTGCCCAACTTGAGCAGTATCGCGCTCGTTGCCGAGGCCGAGGGAAAAACGATTCTGCTGACGGGCGACGGGCGCAGCGATCATCTCCTCGACGGCCTGCAGATGGCGGGTCGGCTCGACGGCCAGGGTCGGTGTCATGTCGACATCCTGAAGTTGGCGCATCACGGGAGCGAGCGCGACGTCAACAAGGAGTTTTTCGAGCGGGTGACCGCCGACATTTATGTCGTGTCCGCGAACGGGCGATACGGCAATCCGGACTTCTCGACCTTGAGCTGGGTCGTCGAAGCCGCCAAGGAGGCCCGCCGCAAGATTCAATTCGTCTTCACGAACCGCGCGCCGTCGGTCACCAAGCTCCTCAAGAAGTATCCCGCGACCAAGTATCGATATAAGTCGCAGTTCCTCAAGGCCGGCGCTCACTCCCTCGTGCTGTCGCTGGCGAGCTGATCGCAACAGTCGCAAGGAGGAGTCAAGCATATGCGCATACTCGCCATGGGACTCGACATGAAGGGCAACCGCCTCTTCCCACCCCTCGAGGAAGCGGCGATGCAGGACGCGCTCGTGAAGGCCCTTGTGCCCAACACCGCGCGCGTGCAGCGACTCGCGCGGAGCTCGTCGGGAGCCGCGGTCTTTCGCGGAGAACTGGCTCGGCGCGTCGTCGACCGCGGTGATCCGAAGGCGGCGGGCTGGACTTTTCTCGTCGCGGACAAGGACCCTCGGAAGAAGGCTTACATCGAGGCGCTCGGTCCACTCGCGAAAGCCCGCGGCATGGACGACCCCAAAACCCCTCTGCTCTTCGACGGGTCGGGTCCGGACTCGTGGCCAGACTGGCTGAACGACCGATACTACGCGCTGGACCTCGCGGGCAAGAAGTC
>Ga0137415_10008241_pt1 | contig 10321 bp, 7 predicted proteins | sample CZODoug3_1_1_16f_FD_183082 | JGI IMG/M metagenome (GOLD analysis project Ga0137415, IMG submission 183082) | Vadose zone soil fungal communities from Angelo Coast Range Reserve, California, USA - CZODoug3_1_1_16fungal (Hybrid Assembly) | ecosystem: Environmental > Terrestrial > Soil > Vadose... | reverse complement strand
CCGTGCCGAACATTTCAAAGACACCGCCGGACGCGCCGGTGCCCCGCACGTCGACCATCACCTCGATGTAGCCGCGCTTGATCAGGTAGGGCGTTGGGCCGCCACCGAGCCGCCCCGCCGGGGGTGGGGCCTTCTTGCCGTACGGGGTGATGGACAGCAGGACCGGGAAGGAACCCACCACCGCCGCCGCGGTATGCGGGTCGGTCGGGAAATGGACGTCAGCCCGCAGCACGATGCCGTCACTCATCCGCACAGCAACGTTGTGCCGGACTCCGACGCCGTAGCGCGCGGGCCCAGGCGCCCACGACTGACCGAATGGCCGCTCGTCAGGTCGACGCTCACGGCCTCGCTGACCCTGCTCCTTGGTCCGGCCCGTCCGCCTCGCCAGGCTTGCGACCGACTCCAGTGCGTCCATCCCGGCGCCCACGACCCAGCCCGCCCGCCGTGCTACCCGCATCCTCGCCGCCACAAGCCCCTCCCTTGAAGACTTACAGGCAGGTCGGACTGTATGTAAATGGGGGTGGCATGCGCAACGACCCGTTCCAGCCAGCTGTATGGGTAACCGCAATGGCGGCCCTACCCACTCACGGCCTCGCCGTGGCTGCCGTCCGGCGGATCTCCCGCCCGCCCGCGCCGGTGTCCTCCAGCGACAGGTTCCGGGTCTCTTCGGCCCAGGCCAGGCAGGCCAGGAAGCCGACGAAGGTGATGCCGGCGCCGATGTACATGGTGGTCGAGCCGCCCAGCGTGGCCAGCGACACCGGGACCAGGAAGGTGCCCACCGCCGCGCCGAACCGGGTCAGCGCGATGGCCATGCCTACCGCGGCGGCCCGGATCCGGGTCGGGAACAGCTCGTTGGGGTAGCCCCACTCGAGGATGCCGGGGCCACCGGAGAACAGCGCGTACAGGCAGAAGCAGACCACCGCGAACGCGGCCGGTGCGTGCGCCCAGATGCCCAGCGCGAGCAGCGGCAGCACCATCAGCGCGAAGGACCAGGTGATGGTGCGCCGCCGCCCAACCGTCTCCAGCAGGCGCATCGCGGGCAGGCAGCCAATCGCGAAGATCAGGTTGATCACGGCGGTGCCGAGGTTTGCCGCATTGCCGCTGCCCAGTCCGAACGCGCCCAGCAGCCGCGGTCCGAAGGTGAGCAGCGCGAACAGCGGGATGATCGCGCAGGTGAAGAAGATGACCACGAACGCGGTGCGCCGCAGGTAGATGCCGCGGAACAGCTCGGTGATGCTGCCGCGTGGCTCGTCGGTCCGCTGGCTGCCCTCGGTCAGCTCCTCTGCGGTGACCCGCACGTGCAGGGCGCGCTCGATCACCCGGCTGGCCTCGTCGGTGCGCCCGGCGCTGACCAGCCAGCGTGGCGACTCGGGGGTGCCGATCCGCAGCAGGAACACCGCCGCCGCGAGCACCGCCGAGCTGCCCAGCATCCAGCGCCAGCCCTCCGGGCCGAGCTCGGCGGTGATCAGGTACCCGACGAAGTAGGCGAGCGCGGTGCCGACGTACCAGATGATGATCACCGAGGTGAACATGCTGGCCCGGGTCTTGCGCGGCAGCCACTCGGACAGCAGCGCGGTGGCGATCGGGTAGTCGGCGGCGATCGCCACGCCGATCACGAACCGCAGCACGATCAACTGCCACGGCGCGCTGACGAACACCGAGAGCACCGAGGCGATGATCAGGGCGAGCAGGTCCAGGGTGTACATCGGCTTACGGCCGATCCGGTCGGTCACCGGCCCGAAGATCAGCCCGCCGAAGAACATGCCGACCAGCGCCGCGACGCCGACCACCGCCTCCGTGGTGGTGTCCAGCCGCATCTGGGCGGTGATCCCGGTCAGCGCGATACCCACGATGCCCAGCAGATAGCCGTCCAGCAGCGGGCCGCCGCTGCACGCGGCGGCGAGCTTGCGGTGGAAGCCGGTGATCGGTGCGTCGTCCACAGCGCTGAACCCCATGGTTGCTCCCCTGAGTGGTGGGCTGGCTAGAGCGGATCGACCCAGATCGGCGAGGACCAGGCCATCTCACCGTCGATCTGGATGGCTCGCAGGTAGTACCAGGCCGGGGTGGTGGCGGCGTCCGCCCAGCGTAGGTGCCGCTCGGGACCGCCGAGGCTGGTCAGGCCGCCGATCCCGGGTTGCAGCTGGAACTGTCCGGGGCAGCTCACCGGCATCGGGGTCACCGCGCCGGCGAGCGTGCCCAGCGCCGCTGCCAGCCGGCCGTGTGCGGTGCGCACCGTGACGGCGGCGGCCGGCGGCCCGACCAGGGTGAGCTCGATGCCGCCGCGCTGCGCGCCGTACGGCTCGCCGAAGGATTGCGTGGTGGCCGCCCAGGTGAGCTCGCGCGCCGACGCACCGGTGACCTCCGGGCTGTAGAACGGTGTGGCCAGCACCTCGCCGCCGTCGATGCGCAGCGCGCCGTCCCAGGCCACCGTGGCGTGCCCCCGTCCCCACTCCAGCCGCAGCGGCACGGCCAGCCAGCCATCCGGCACGTCGGGCCGTGGCAGCTCCGAGTGCACGGTCTCGCCGTCGCGGATCACGTCGACGCGGGCCAGATCGGTGTAGCCGCGGACGTACCCGACCACCTCGACGGGGCCGGCGGTGGTGACCTCCGAGCCCATGAACGCCGTACCGTCGGCGGTCTCCACCCGGAAGTCCAGCACGATGCCCCGGGTGGACGCGCCGAACACCCGCCGCTGCTCCAGCGCGTCGAACACGGCGGCCCGGTCCAGGCTCTCCGCGTACGCGCCGACGTAGCTGGCCCCGTGCCCGTGGTCGGAGGAGGCGATCAGCCCGAACCGGTAGCCCCGCCGCAGCCCGTCGGCCACGAACGTGCCGGGCAGCGTGCCGTCGGAGTACTGCCGGTAGCAGCCGTCGTCCTCGTAGTTGCCCCGACAGGCCTGGAACACCTCGGCCAGGCGCAGGTAGCGCGGGTCGTAGTAGTCCCAGTCGAAGGGCACCATGGCCGAGCCGGGGTGGTGCGGGATGGTGATCGCCGGGTAGTCGGGGTGGCGGTCCAGCAGCTCCCACAGCCGCGCCGGGGTGGACGAGGGCTGGGCGTAGGAGGAGTAGATCGGGGCACCCCGGGCCACGTCGCCGAAGATGACGTTCTGGTGGCCGCTCATCCCGGTCCACTCGAAGCCGTACAGCGGGATGAACCGGCCGTCGATGCGGAACAGGTCCGCCATCTTCTGGATGCTCCACCACTGGTAGTCGCTGCTGTTCTCGGCGTGGTCGGTGACCGCCCAGAAGTCGTACTCGCAGACGTCCCAGGAGTAGCGGTAGAAGTCCTCGAGGGACGGCTCGTCCCCGGACGTGCACCGGCTGACCAGCGAGTGCCGGTGCAGGTCACCCCAGTACAGCTGGTACTCCCGGTCCGCGCAACGGGTGCGGTACCGGTCCCGCTCGGCGCTGAGCCAGGTGCGGGCCTCGCTGCGCCGCTCGCTGTCCACCCAGCCGCGGGCCTCGGTGCGCCGCTCGCCGCGCACCACGTCGAGCCGGCGCGGCGCCGACAGCGGACCGGCCGGGACGGCCACCCGGGCGCGCCGGACCGCGCCGGTGCCGTGCACGCTGTGCCAGATCACCTCGCCCTGGTGCTCCAGCAGGAACGGGCACTCCCGGCCGCCGAACCCCTCGGTCCACTCCAGCCCCCGGGCCAGCCGGCCGTCCACCTGCCAGGTCAGCACGGCACCGTCGCCGAGCGCGGCCAGACCGGGTTCCTCCAGCGTGGCGTCGCTGCCGGCGTAGGTGGTCGGCGCCGACCAGCCGTCCGGCCCCAGCGTCTGGGTGGCCACCTCCCAGTAGTAGGTCATCAGCGGCAACCTGCGGTGGTACCGGTAGGCGAGCACCAGGCCGCCGGACCCGGTGGCGGCCAGCTTCGGCAGCCCGCACGGCGTGGTGTCCAGCCGGGGCGCCAGCTCACCCAGCGGTTCCCGGACGCCGTCCCGCTCGACCCGGACCACCCGCATGGACGCCTCGATGTCGGGCAGCAGCTCCGGCGGGATGAACTCGCCGGCGGCGCGCATGCCGGTCGGCTCGGGAGTGCCGCCGCCCAGCGTCTCCGCCGCGCGCAGCCTGGTCGGGCCGGAGCCGCCGTGGCCGTGCACCGTGATCACGTCGAACGCGCACCAGACGCCGCCGTCGCCGGTCACCGCCACGCTCGGGTGCAGGGCGTAGTCCGTGCCGGAGCTCACCGGCACCGGGTCGGCCAGCTCGCCCCGGGCGTCCCGGCGGCGCACCACCACCCGGTAGCTGCCCCCGTGGTACTCGCTCCAGGCGTACACCGTGCCGCCGTCGGGGGTGGCGGCCAGTGCCGGGTCCCACACGTTCGCTGAGGTCGCGTTGCTGACCAGCGTCTCCGGTCCCCAGCGGCCGTCCGTCCAGCGCCGCGCGTAGATGCCGAACCGGCCGCCGGCGCGGCCCTGCCAGCACACCTCCACCGAGCCGTCGGCGTGCCCGATCACCTCCTGGTTGAAGGACGGGTGACTGGTGGTACTCACCGGCTCGGGCGGTCCCCACCGGCCGCCCTCGTGCCGGCACGCCCAGACCCGTACCCCGTCGGGCTCCGCCCGGCCGTAGCACACCCACGCCCGCCCGGCCCGGTCGAACGCGGCGGTGGGGCGGAAGCAGTCCGCCGGCTCCCCGTACAGCGTCACCGGCTCCCCGTACAGCGTCACGGGCTCCCCGGACAGCGTCATGGGCTCGCCGGGCAGCGTCATGGGCTCGCCGGGCAGCGTCACCGGCTGCCCAGATTGCCCGCCCGGGCCGGCCAGCACGGCGACCACCGTCTCGCCGACCTCCCTGCGCCACTCGACCCAGGTCCACACCAGGTCACCGGCGGAGGAGGCGGCCACCGAGGGGCGGGCGGCGGCCGCGCCACTGGCCACCGGCTGACCCGGCACCCGGCGCTGACCGGGTAGCACCCCGGCGGCGGACAGCGCCTCGTCGCCCCGGCGGAGGAACTCGCCGAGCCGCCCGGCGCCCTCGTCCACCCACATGTATCGCAGCGGGTCGGGGTCCAGCAGCTTCTCCACCTCGGAGACGTCCCGGCACTCCTCGATCGCCGCCGCCAGCCGCCGGTTGAACCCCAGCACCAGGTCCAGGTCCGCGCGCTGCTCGGCGGTGTACTCGCCGCTGTGGTGGTCGATTCCGCAGAAGTGCGCGTGACCGTGGGAGTGGTGTGAGTGGGAATGGTGCCCGTGCGAGTGAGCCACCGAGCTCCGTTCGTGGTTTGTCCGACCGCGCTGCGCAATCACGGGTGCGCGTCCGGGACGTGCCGACTCGAATTGTGGTGTGCGCGGCTCGAATTGTGGTGTGCGCGGCGCTGAGCTGCTGGAATCGCGTACTCGCTAATCCGGATCCGGCATAAAGCTCATATCACGATTACACAATGTATGGGGTCGGACAACGCCGCCGGTGGAGCGGCCGAGACCGGTTTTCGATGCACTCCATTCAGCTGATCTATGGCCTCGCGTAGTGCTCCCGGGTCATCGCCACGAAGCTGTCGGCGGCGGGTGAGAGCGGCCCGGACCGCCAGACCAGCCGCCCCCGGTAGCGCAGCACCGGGTCGGTCGGCCGCACCACCGCGCCCTTGCTGGCGGCCTCGTCGGCCATCGACGGTGGCAGCAGCGTGGCGCCGGCGCCGGCCAGCACCAGTGGGACGATCATCGCCCGGTGCGCGGTCTCCACCGCCACCAGCAGCTCGAAGCCCAGCTCGCGGGCGGCGTCGGCAACGATGTCCCGAATGCCGGTGCCCGCCGCGGTCGCCACCAGGCGCAGCGCCGCCAGCTCCGCCAGCCGGGTCGGGCCCGCCGCCGGCCCGGGCGGGGTGGATCCGGGTGGCAGCACCAGGAACAGCTCCTGCTCGGTGAGGTCGACGCCCTCCAGCTCGGCCGTGCTGAGTGTGGCGTTGACCAGCCCCAGCTCGCACTGCCCGGTGCGCACCAGGTGGTCGACCTCGGACCCGCGCTCCGGGTCGGTCACCCGGACCGCGACCTTGGGGTGCCGAGCCGTGTACCGGCCGAGCATCCGGGCCAGCGGATCCACCGCGAGCGTGGTTTGCGCGACGATGTCCAGCCGTCCGCCGGACAGCCCGAGCACCTCACGCACCGACGCCGTCGCGGTGGCCAGGTCCCTGGCGACCTGACGGGCCGGCTCCACCAGCGCCTCACCGGCCGGGGTGAGCACCGCGCCGTGCGGCAGCCGGTGGAACAGCAGCCCACCCACCTCGGCCTCGAGTGCCGCGATCGCGTGCGAGAGCGACGGCTGGGCGACCCGCAGCACCCGGGCGGCGTTCGTGAAGCCACCGTGCTCCACCAGGGCGAGGAAGTACTCCAGCTGGCGACGCTCCATCCGGCGCAGCGTAGAGGCCGGCATAGAGAGTGCGGAGCCGTGTCGGCGGCGTCGGCTGCCACTGGTCGGGCAGAATCTCCGACTCGTGAGTCCTCTTTGGTTGGTGATACCAGGAGCCGTGAGCGGGCTGGCTGCCGTCGCACTCGCGTCAGTCGCCTTGCGTGAGCGGCGCTGGCTGTTGACGGCCAGCCTACTGGGCTCGTTGAGCGCGTTGTTGCTGGTCACCAGCTGGCTGCTGGCCTCGCCCGGGGTCACCCCGGTTGACGCGCTCAAGACCGGAGGTCTGGCCGGCGCGGCGGTCCTCGCGCTGTACGGATTGTGGATCAACGACCGGCGGCGGCGGACTGAGGAAGCCCGTCACGAGCTTGACCGGGAACGGGTTTCCGACGAACGGTTCGCCAAAGCGGTCGAGCTGCTCGGCAATGACGCCGACCAGGTGCGTGTCGGTGCGTTGCACGTTCTGGCCGGGCTGGCCCGTGGTCGCCCCGCCTACACCCAGACCGTGCTCGACGTGCTGTGTGCCTACCTACGCCGCCCGTTCAGCCACGCCAGCTACGAAACCAACCCCGTCGACCCGAATCGCGCTGAGATGCTGCCCACCGACGCCCAATGGACCGAGGAGTACCGCGTCGCCGATCAGGAACGGCAGGTCCGGCTCACCGCGCAGCGGCTGATCGCCGAGCTACTACCCGAGGCGGACGCCGTCGAACCCGCCTACTACGACCTCGACCTGACCGGTGCGGCCTTGGAATACTTCGAGTTGTCCGGGCGGCAGCTCGGTCAACTCACCGCCCGCCGCGCCCGGTTCTACGGCGCCACCCGCCTGGATGGCATCCGGGCGCATCGGATCGCGCTGTTCAGCTGGGCTGTGTTCAGCGGCCGCACCGACCTGCACAAAGCCCGTTTCGACGGCGGGCTATCCCTATTCGAAGCCCAGATACACGGGGAGTGGCGGGTGATCAACGCGACCGCGCGACGGATGGTCGACCTACGCACCAGCCCACCCACACAGCAGATCGGGACCCTGACCTTCGCCGAAGAGACGACAGTCAAAACCGACCACCCCACCGACTGGGCCATCCAACCAGGCCCCAAGGTTGATCGAATGGCCTCCACGTGATGAACCCGCGGACACCCGATCCGGCGTTGCGAGCGGAGCTGCTCGAACGACTTGACCGAGATCAGCGGGCACGAGAGGCATTCTTCGACGGTGGCGGCCGTGACTGGTCACCCGTCGCCGAGGTCGATCGCGACAACCGCGCGTTCTTGGCCCCGGTGATCGACCGGCACGGCTGGCTCGGATCCGATCTCGTCGGAGAGGACGGCGCCCACGCCTGCTGGCTCCTCGTCCAACACGCCGAGCCCGAACAACGCGCGGCCTGGCTGCCGCTCATGCAAGACGCCGTCAACGCCCGTCACGCCGACCGGCGCGACCTGGCCTACCTTGAGGACCGAGTGAACCTCGATCACAACCGCCCGCAGGTGTACGGAACCCAAGGCTTCGCTACGTCCGGCGATGGCGAGGCACGGCTGTGGCCGACCATCGACCCAGCCGGGTTGAACGAGCGCCGCCGAGCGGTCGGCCTGTCACCTCTCGACGACATGACCGTCGCCAACGCCTGGACCCTCGAAGAAATCGCCGCGTGGAAGAGCGGGAGCGCCTGATCATCGCGCCCACCCGGGACGGTGTCAGACCAGCGTGAGTGCCGTTGGGCTACGCCGCGCGCGGGGTCGGTTCGTCGAGTAGGCGCATGAGGATGGGGGTGGGGTCGAGGCGTTCGCCGGCCCAGGTGGGGGTGAGCGTTTCGTTGTCGCTGGGGCCGCCGTATTGCCTGCTCAGTTCGACGAGTGTGAGCGATGTGCCTTCGGTTGGCGGACCGGTCACCGGGATTGTTTGACCGTTCGGTGCGATGAACCTGAGGTGGGTGCCACGCCCGCGTATCTGGAATCTGTGGTCGTGTACCAGCCGGTGGTGAAATTCGCACAGTGTCACGAGGTTGTCGATGTTTGTGGCTCCGCCGTGGAGCCAGTGGCGGATGTGGTGGGCGTGGAGCCATCGGGTGTGGGTGCAGCCTGGAAACTGGCATTGGTGGTTGTCGCGGAAGTGGAGGGCGGCGAGCAGGGTTTTGGGGACGAGTCGGCGGGTTCGGCCGAGGTAGAGGGGGTTGCCCCGGCGGTCGTTGAGTTGGGCGCGTACGCGCGCGGTGCAGGCCAGCTGTTCGGCGGTGTTGAGGGGTAGGCCCGGGCCGCGGTCGATCTGGGCTTCTCGTCGGTCGACGTCGAGGTGGACGACGAGGTGCGGGTCGGTGGGCCGCGACCCGGTTGCCATGGCGAGCAGGGCGTCGGCGCGCCGGGCGGCGAGCAGGTCAGCGTGGCTGGTGGCGGTCGGGTCAGGGTCAGGGCGCTGGTCGGTGGATTGCTGGGCGGTGGATTGGGCGCGTTCCGCTGAACGCCGGGTTGGGGGCGGGGGCTCGACCAGGTTGTTGAGCGCGGCGATGAGTTGAGCACCTTGCACAGCGGGCAGTCGTGCGCTCAGGCGCAGGTCACCTTCATCGTCGAAGTGCCAGCGCAGTGCGCGTTGGCCGGCCGTTGCAGCCGGGTTGGCGCGAGTTTGCCGGGTGAGTCGGACGACTCGTTCGACGTGGCTGGCTGTGCCGGCGAGGGCGAGCTCGAGTAGAGGTTGTTCGGTGTCGGGCGTGGCTATTCTGGTGATTGCGCGCACCTTGGAGTAAGAGATGCGCCCCTGGCTGAACGCGGTGGTCACGGCGGGTAGTGCCGGGAGCGCGCGGGCGACTCGGAGTTGATCTAGCGCGGTGCGCAGGCTCATGCCGACTCGCCAGGACAGCCAGTGTGCGCACGAGCGCATGCCGGGACCGCCCCAGCCGTCCCGGACGTCGAATTCGGCGAGCAGCACCAGCCAGCGGCAGTGCGCCGCGGCGAGGTGACCGGCCAGGCTGACCAGTTCGGATTCCAACGCGGGAGTGGACAGCGCGGACGGCGGCGCGGGTGTCGGTGGCGGAGGTGGCGCTGTGTCAGGTGGCGGCGCGGGTGGCGGTGTGTCGGGTGGCGCGGTTGACTGCGCGGGCGATGTAGCGATCGGGTTCATGCCAGCCTCCGGATGGGAACATTTGTTCGAAGACTAGTTGGATGGCCTGACAGTTCGCCGTTGTCCTTTGCGCTCGCGCGCCTGAGGGGCGTTTCGGCGAACTGTGGTGGTGCGCGCCGTTCAGCGGAACGCCGGTGCTGAACGTCGGCGGGCGTTCAGCGGAACGCTGGCGGGGCGGGGGCGACCTGATCAGAGCGCCCCACCTGGGACGGTGTTAGGCGGTGGCGGCGTTGGCGCGTCTGAGCCGCCGGCTCTACCGGGCAGTCCCGATGCGCGGCCCTACACGCTCGTCCTCGCCCGCACCAGGATGGAGATCGACGTACCCGAGGGCGACACCATCCTCGACGCCCTGCAGGCCCATGGCATTGACGTCCCGTCCTCCTGTGGCGGCGGCGTCTGCGGTGCCTGCCACGTGGAATGGCTCGCCGGTAGGCCGATACACCGCGATCGGGTCCTCACCCCGGCACAGCGCGAACGCACTCTTATGGCGCGCGTCGCCGCCTCCGCGGACGAACGCCTGACGCTGGACCTCTGACACGTCTAGCTAGCGGGGTAGCGGGTCACCGGGCTTTGCGTGCTGAGACCGAAGTGGTCGATGATCGCGTTCGCGGAGGCTGCCGCGTCGCTTGAGTCGGTGTCGATCTCCAGATGAGCCGGCGGCTGCTCGACTACGATGTCGCGCACGCGGTTGCGCTGCAGGATCTCAACGTCCGCGAGCTTGTGGAACTCCTTCCTGTCCTCGGCCACAACCCGCTGCTCCTGCTCAGCCTCACTGACCAGCAAGCGGACGAAGCGGACCCGTCCCCCCGCGTCCTCCACGAGGCTCTGGACTCGACCCGGAAACCCGGGTTGCACCGTCCGCTCCGGA
>Ga0137415_10008240_pt1 | contig 10322 bp, 10 predicted proteins | sample CZODoug3_1_1_16f_FD_183082 | JGI IMG/M metagenome (GOLD analysis project Ga0137415, IMG submission 183082) | Vadose zone soil fungal communities from Angelo Coast Range Reserve, California, USA - CZODoug3_1_1_16fungal (Hybrid Assembly) | ecosystem: Environmental > Terrestrial > Soil > Vadose... | reverse complement strand
GCGACGAGAACATGGAAACCTACGGAAGATTCGTTCACACTCTCTGCGAGAACGAGAAACTGAATCATCTCGAGGCAGCGGCGATAGCAAAGGTCGTGGAATACGGTTCAAGATTGGCAGAGGACCAGACCAAGCTCTCCACGAAATTCCCCGAGATAGCCGACCTTGTTCGAGAAGCCAACTTGTACGCATCGCAGGGCGGGTCGAAATACATCGAGGACACCCATATCGTGAAGGCGTTAGAGGAGAAGATCTACCGCTCCAACCTTCTCGATGAAAAAACCAAGGAGATGATCGAGAGAGGAGTCATACTCATCGACACCTCCGGGACAAAGACCGCACAGGTAAACGGGTTATCCGTCATCAGCCTCGGCGACTTCGAGTTCGGCCAGCCCTCCAGGATAACCGTGAGCATCGGTCTTGGAAGAGAGGGAGTCATCGACATTGAACGCCAAGCCAAACTAGGCGGACAAACACACACGAAAGGAGTCCTGATAATTTCTGGCTATCTAGAGGACAAGTACGCTCACGACAAGCCCTTGAGCGTCTCTTGTAGGCTCGTCTTCGAGCAAAGTTATGGCGGAGTCGACGGTGACAGCGCTTCCAGCACCGAACTCTACGCGATCCTCTCAGCCCTAGGGGACCTTCCCATCAAGCAGAACTTCGCGGTAACCGGATCTGTAAACCAAAAGGGGGAGGTTCAAGCAATAGGAGGAGTGAACGAGAAGATCGAAGGTTTCTATCATACGTGCAAGGCCAAAGGTCTGAAGGGTGACGAGGGAGTCCTCATTCCAAAGAGCAATGTCCAACATCTAATGCTCAGTGAAGAGGTCGTGGAAGCTGTCAAACAAGGACGGTTCCATATCTATCCAGTAGGCACGATAGACGAGGGTATTGAGATTCTAACGGGCGTTAAGGCTGGAGCGTTGAAAAACGATGGAAATTATGAAGTGGATAGCGTACATTTCAGGGTCAACAAAAGACTGGCTGAGATGGCTGACGAGATTACAAAATTTGGGGAATTTTCAAGAAGACCCAGAGACTAGCCGCCTACGGGCAGGTCCATCATCTCCCGGGACCAAGTTGGGCTTCCTAGAGGAAGGCGCTTCTTAGACCCAGAAGTATTCGCTGGTGGACCTCTACAGGTGGCCTTGTTCCATCCACGAGATGCCATCCAAATATTCGGGCAAGCGAACGATAGTTCCTCCGCACTTTCTCCAGGAAAGCGCGGTCCCTCTCGTTGACGTCCCGACGCCTAGTCTTTCTAGAGAATGACTTTGGAATGGGAACGTCTAGTATGAAGACCGCTCGGGCTTCTGGAAGACCCGCGTCAAGGCCTGCGAGCCACTGAACACTCAAACCCCTAGCCTCCCCGTAAGCCAAGTTCGAAGGCGTGTATCTGTTACAAATGACAAAATCGTTCTTTTTCAATGCGCCATTGATCGTTTCCATATTCTCCCAACGATTAAGGGAATAGAGCATGTGCAGTGCGTGCGGTGAGGTCTTGGCTCTCCCAGCTAGGAAGGATCGAATAAGTCGTCCTGAGCTGGTCGAGTAAATGGGAAAGCTCAGGGTCCCGATCTTGAATCCTTCACGACGCAAGCTCGCTGATAGGAGTCTGGTCTGCGTCCTCTTTCCTGCCTGGTCAATACCTTCCAGCGCGATGAGACGGGAGGGCAAGAGACTATCGAACCGGTTCGGGTTGCTTATTACGTTACTCAATCATCGGCGTTTTCTCTAATGATCAGCAGTGTCAGTGGAGGGAACCGTCGCTATTGAATCGGGTTATCTCAGATCTTCTTGACATTGATTAGCAAATGGGCCAACAGTACCAAAGGAACAATACAACACAATCCGACCACTGTTCCAATTCCTACTCCTAGGATGGGATACAGAAATCCTATGAGAAGGCTGTACGGAAACGCGGTTAGTCCAGCGGAGATCAACAATGGTTTCGTCAACGCTCGCGACAACGCCATTCCACGGGTTCTGTAAGCGAAAAAAAGAGTGAGGCTGAACATTGCAGGGAAAGATGAGGCGATACCGCCTAGCTCGGGTCCTTCGAGCTGACTTGCAAGCACCGCGGAGGCGATGATGCTTCCTCCAACGACTGCTCTGAACGCTACTTGGCGAAGAGAGTAGGTTATTTCCGCTCCTCCGATGTGAGGAAGTTTCATTTTCATTTTCAATATGTAAAAGTAGACGCTTGCAACTGAAAGAAAGACTCCGATCGAGAAGAATAGGTTTCTCAAATTGAGAATTGCCGTAATGACTGAGAGACTGGCCCAGACAAAGAGGGCGCCAAGAAAGGCCGCCTGAAAACCTCTCTTCGAAAGGACCGCATAGACCAGCAGAAATGACATCGTGAAGCTGAGAGCAAGAGGAAAGACGAAAGTCGCTTGAGATGCTGTCTCCGGACCTTGGTTGAGACCGATGAAGAGAAAGGATACGATGGAGATTGCGGGAAGCCGGCCCACGAGTCCTCCAAGCGCGCTGCCGTATCTCTCCGCAATTAGTGTCGCAGAGCTGACCCACGCACCACCAACCATGAATGCGAGAACAAGATGCAGAATCAGGAGATCGGCCATTAGCGACCTACTGCGACATGCCCGGGTAAACTAGCCCCAGTCCGAACCATTTTCTGCGATAGATAAGCCCGCGCGGTCACAATGCCAACCGGGAAAAGATCCCTCAGAGTGCTCTATCCGGCGCCATCCTTTAGAAGCCCGATAAGGTCTGATTCTTTGGGATAGTTGTCACTGCGGGAAGTTCTACGAATCAATGCTCGCGAACATCTCATCATCTACACACTAGCATCCTTGGCGAACGTTCTCCTCTCTATACCCCAATATCAAGCAGTCAACACCGCCCTTGACCTCGGAATAAATCCAAAGGGATCGACGGCAAGTTTGATCAATCAGTACGGCTCAACCACAGGCCTCACCTTAGACTTTCTCAGATCAGCACTCATCTTTCAAGGAATCATGGCAATTCTCGTGATAGGCGTTGCAGGGTCTATGCTTTCTCGAAGGAGGTGGAGGTCGCAATATGTTGCAACTGGCTTCCTAGTTTCGGCCTACCTAGCGTACCATCTGGGGGGCAAGTTCCTCAACGCTCTAGGCTGGATCGGACTGCTCGAAACTAGCGGTGTCAACGCCTCAGCTATCTACGCTGATCTCTTCTGGTTCGGACTGGGCACAACAATCTGTTATCTGCTCGTAATTCTCATTCTCAGGCGGTCTTATGGAAGACTAATGGTTAGGTTCCTGCCAGTCGCAACCCGTGACCTCACAGAACCCTGTGAGTAGAAAGTCCTAGTTTCCAAGAATAGCCGGAAGGCTAGTTTGTGGCAGCGTACTCTTGCATGATGGCGCTGATGTATCGAATTCCTTGCATGAAGTCGTCCGTTGTTGTATATTCATTGGGCGCGTGGGCGTGGCTGTAGGCGGAGGGCGGCCCGCTTCCTGTCCAGATGCTGTCCAACCCTAGTCGCTTGGTGAATAGGTAGTCGGGGCCTGATGCGGGGTTTCTCGGCAGAACAACTGGACCGAGCCCGTAGGCTATCTTTGCAGCTTTGGCGGCTGCGATAGCGATAGGTGCGGAGGGTTTTGTCCGGGAGGGTTCCAAGAATCCTAGGGCTTTGACTTGGATGTCATCGAATCCATGCTGATGCAGATGATCTTTCAGGGCGGAAAGTAGTTTTTTCGGGTTCTGGTTGTATACGAGGCGGAAGTCAATTTTCAGCATCGCGCTTCCCGGGAGGACGGTCTTGGATCCTTGTCCGATGTATCCTGTTTTGAAGCCGCAGATTGTGCATGTCGGCTCCATCAGATATTTTTTTAGCGCTTCTATGTTTGTTTTTGCGTTGAGGAATTTTTTCAGGCCCCATTCTTTGAGCAGGTTTTCTCCTCGGAACGGAATCTTACCCACTAGCTTCGACTGGGCAGGGGTGAATGGTTCTACATCATCGTACCATCCTTTGATCAGGATCTTTCCGTCTGGGCTTTTCACCGTGTTCATTGCCCAGACTAGCCTCCAGGCCGGGTTGTCGACGAGCGGGGCGTAGGAGGAGTGAAGATCTTCTCTAGCCTTCTTGCACCTTAGTTCGACATAGAGGAGTCCTTTGACGCCTAGGCTGATCTTTGGGCGGCCTGTCTCGTCGAAATCTCCATCGTAACAGACGACACTGTCAGCTTTCAGTCGCTCTTTGTTCTCGTCGATGAAGCCTGGGAGGTGGGGGCTGCCGATCTCTTCTTCTCCTTCGAAGAGAAATTTCAGGTTAAGCGGCACATCACCGGTCGCTTTCAGAAAGCTTTCTGTAGCTTTGATGCAGCTGGTAACATTGTTCTTGCTGTCAGCCGCGCCCCGCGAGATTATCTTCTTTCCCTGCAGTTTCGCATCGAAGGGTCCGGAGTCCCATTCTTCCAACGGCTCGACAGGTTGGACGTCATAGTGCCCGTAGATTAGCAGGGTCTTGCCGGAGGATTTCGATTTTACTTCTCCATAAACGATCGGATTGCCGTTTTTTTCTGGGAGAATCTGTGTCTTTATTTCGGCTGCGTCCATGTTTTTCTTGACGATTCGGGCGCAGTCTGTGATGCCTTTTCCCTGGGCGGACACGCTAGGTTGTCGGAGGAGCGTGCGGAAGTCTCGGAGGAATGGCTCCTTGTTTTTTTGGATGTATTCGAAGGCCTGTTTCAGGCTCTGCTCTTTCACAAGCCTATCGGCTGGATTAACGTACTAATAGCATCTTTCCAGATTACCGGATTCGAGCGCTCCTCTCAGCTCTTCTACAAACACTCGTACAGATCCTCTCTCCAGTGCGAAATTCGCCCATTTTCAGCCCTGATCCCGAATCTGTCAGGCTCCCTCTAACTCTCCCGAAATTCGTTCGGAATTGTCCCCTTCTCTGCATGTTCATCCAAGCCGGAATTACGCCCCGTTTGCCCGGACTCGCCTGTTATCGGTACCGGACAGGAAATGGTTTCTAGAAAATAGGGGGTCTTAGCGACCGAGTCTCGCGCCGCATGAGTCCTCCTCTCGGACCCTTGCGAAACTAAGAATCACAAACTCCGTGCTATCACAACAGAGCTGGCCTAGGCTCTAAACGAGCCGGACCGAGCCCGTCTCCGGTTCGCGCCTTTGTGTTATGAGGAATAGCAGAGCTCCGACCACGAGCAAGACGAGGACTGCTGAAAACGATAGCTGGTTAATCGACACACTTGTGAATCCTCCCAATACCAAGAGAACCAGCGAGAGTCCCAGTGCTCCGCCGATAAGTCGTGCTTGCCTGCTCAGCTGGCCAGTGACCCATTTTTCTAGTCTTTCCCTAGCGGCTTGCGACATGTCATCCGTCCTCCCAGCCAGCGCTCTCGTCTCCACGTCATAGGAGAGGACAACTCTTGAGGCTTCCATGAAAAATATGACCGCGACAAACTGGAGCAATAGAACTGCAGTGTCTGGAGCCGGAGCCTTGGCAAGATCCGTTCCGACCTTCCCTGCCACAAGCAACACTAGCAACCCTGCAGAGGATAGAGTCGTAAGCATCTGTTGTCTCGTCAGCATCCCTGACAATCCCAGAGCAACAATAACGAGGATGAGCGGAAGTCCGAGTCCTAGAAACACCTGTGACGGAACTCCGAGAACTATCCATGGAGCCAAGATCAAGTAGTGGACTCTCGCTAGCAGAAATGCGGCCTTCGTGCCCAGTCCTAGACCCGTATTGTTAGTCGTGGTCGTTTTACCTCCCTGAGAACTGTTGAAAGGGGAACACCTGCAGGCCACTGCGCGACCGTACAGACCTTCTCCAAAGCCAGCAAAGTATTAGATCGTTCAAGCATCAACACACGATAGGCGATCTCCTCGTTGTCAGACTCAAACCTTGCAGGTTGCCGTGGTGAAGGCGAGACAACCAGCACACTGTACCCTGATGCGGCAAGACCACGTATTCCGCCGACGAGCGCGGAATCCAGCAATGGAGAGATGACTACGAGCTGGGCCATAGCAGGCAACATCAAGTGGGCCAGCAACGTCATCACATAACTGGTTGAGAGCATTGCTCTCCCAGGTTTCGCGGCTGCAAGAAGAAAGAGAATATTCCGCTCATGCCTCTTACCGAAACGTGGCGCAATGACTCCGCGCTCTTCTCCCTGAAGTATCAGTCCGACTCTGTTTCCCTGCTTCAGCAACAAGCTTGCCATCGACGCCGCAGCCCTCACTCCTCTCTCGAAGAGCTCAGCCTCGGCGCTCTCGTAGAAGCTAACGTCCGTGTCGAGAACGATCATCACGTCAGTAACTCTCTCCGCCTCCATCTCGTTGACGATCAAACCGCCGTGCTTGGCTGATGCCTTCCAGTTGATACGCTTCGGATCATCCCCGGACACGTAATCACGCATACTGTAGAACTCGGTTCCAGGCCCCCGAATCCTCGCATGAATCATCCCTGGCCACGGACCTAGATGTCGAGGCCGCAGCTCAGCTCCCCTGATCCGCTCCGGCCGGGGCATTATCGATAGGACCTCCTCCTCCGAGCGCCTTTCGACAAGATAGAATCCGAACGGATCACGGACCCTCGCGACTAGAGGTCCGATATCGTAGTGTCCACGGACCGGGCTGCGGAACCCAAGATACAGCTCGGCTTTTTCACCCGCGTCCAGCTGCGTTAACGCACGACTCGTCCCTCTCTCCAGTTTGATCTGGCGTGGAAGATATTCTTCGACCTCCACGTTTCCAAGCGGACTGCCGGTCCTGTTCGAGACATTCACAACAACGGTAATGTCCTCATCGCCAAAACTGTCTGCAGGATCAACCCGATGGCTCGTCTCCAGCTCCACCTTTTCAGGCAAACCCCAGAAGTTTGCGAAGAAGAACAGCGAGGCGAGAGGAAGGACCATGGATGCCAATTGCCAGTCTTCGAGAAAGAGCCCGAGAACCAGCAGGATCGCGGCTAGCCCGAAGTAGAGGCTGACCTTCCGTGTAAACAAGGACTAGGAGATTCACTTGGCCTTAGGAACAGGAACTGTCTTCAAGATATCATCAACAACAAGGCGAGGATTGACACCTTTAACCCAGGACTCCGCCTTCATGATCATCCGGTGCACAAGAGCCGGCGCAGCAACCTCCTTCACGTCATCGGGGATAACGTAGTCTCGGCTGTGGAAGACCGCCCTGGCCCTGGCGAGCTTGAATATTGCAAGAGATCCGCGGGGACTCGCGCCCACCTCGACCTGCCGTTGAGCCCTTGTCAATTGCACAATATCAGTCACGTATCCCAGAACATCGTCGTCCACGTGGATTCCTTCGACGGTCTTTTGGAGATCGAGAATCGTCTCCGCGCTCGCAACAGGCTCAAGCTGAACATCCTCCTGGCCTCGTTGCATTCGTCTCTTCAGAATCTCCACCTCCTCTGCACGGTTCGGGTATCCGAGCTGGAGACGGACGAGAAACCTGTCGAGCTGCGCTTCAGGCAGAGGATAGACTCCTTCATACTCGATCGGGTTCTGGGTCGCCATGACAATGAACGGATCTGTCAGAACGTGTGTTTTCCCATCCAGCGTTGTTTGGCGCTCCTGCATCGCCTCCAAGAGAGCAGCCTGAGTCTTAGGCGGAGCCCTGTTTATCTCATCAGCAAGCAACAGGTTCGTGAATACCGGGCCGCGTCGGAGCTCGAACTCGCCGTTCTTGATATTGTACACGTAGGTCCCTGTGATATCTGATGGTAGAAGGTCTGGTGTGAATTGTATTCTGGAGAAGTTACAGCCCATGCTCATCGCGAAGCTCCGCGCCAGCAAAGTCTTCGCGAGACCGGGATAGTCCTCGAAGAGAATGTGAGAGTTCGCCATGATGGCAAGCATCACCTTCTCCAGGACAGGCTCTTTTCCAACGATTACCTTCTTGACCTGGTCAACAACCCGCCGGCACTTCTCGCCTGCTTCCTCTACCTTCAAGCCTTCAAGCCTTCCAGCCCTCTATCCGATCGATAATTTCTCGCAGCATTTGGAGGCGCGAGTTCGGGCTGCGCGGAGGAGGGTAATATAGTAGCGCGTATGTTTCCGGATCTTTCAGTAGCCGCGGTCCAAGCTTATCGTCAGCGAGAGCCTTCTTGACAGAGTCCTTCTCAAGTCCAGTTTCCAAACTCACCTTCTCGGCCAAGAGGTCACGAAGGCGATCTCGGAGGACCGCCTCGAAATAAGCCGGACTAGCATTGCCAGCAACCTTCACTTGTCTGGTGAGAGACTGAACGTCCCTTGCACGCACCCCTCTAGAATCGTCTAAAACCTTCATCTCCAATGGAGATGTCGACCTCCGGGAAAGGTCTAGGGTAAGAATCACAGCCAACAGTATCAAGGGAAGAGCGAGTATGGATAGAGTGGACGTGACCGCTTCGGGTATGATGCTTCTGAATATGGTTAGCAGAAGAAGATAGAAGGCTGAGGCGAGGGCTAGAAGCGTTAGAGTGCTACGTTTCAATTGTTCAGACGCTGAGTTTGATATTCATCTCTTCAGCAATACTGAACAAGCAATGTTGTGCCTGTTCCGCGTCATCCTCAGTAATTGGATGAAGACTGTACCGGGCCTCCTCGAAGAGGTCTGTAAGCTCTCGCATTGACGAGCCTTTGATCCCTAGCATCATGCGTATGGCTGCTTCCAGTTCTCTGGCAGTTTGGTCTGAGGTGACACTGGCACCTAGGCGCTGGGCTGCTTGAACCATTCGCTGGTAAGAGTTGATGATCCGTGTCCGGGGATCTGCGTCGGGTTGGGCCTTCAATATGTGGAGGGCATCTTCAACGGAGTTTATGATCTCCTGCCTGGCTGCTGGTATCTGGCTCCTTAGTTCTGCCCTGGTTTCTTCCCATGATATGATAATCCCACGGGCAACTATTACGGAGGATATGACTAAAACTCCTAGAAAGGCTGCGGCGAACCAGTTTGACTGGACAAGGCTGCTGAACTGATTTGCGGCCTCAAGCAGGGGGAGCTTCGTGAGGGTCTGGTTATCAGACACTGCGCTGGCGAACTGGGAGGTGCCGGCCGAGGCCAGTCGAGGTTCCGTGCAGAAGATTCCTCCGCATCTGAAGATGAGGATCTCGATGGCGATAGCCCAAGCGGCAAGGGAGATAATTGTCTGAAGGATCTTTGACCCTTTTCGGTTCAGTCTTCTCTTTCTCGCGATTCCGAAGCCAAGGGCATCAGAGAGAAGACGTGAGTTATAGACAAGAATGATGAACAGTCCTATCATGAGCCCGAGGCCGATGATGGGCGCGAGCGAGAGGATGTAGATCAGCCAGTAGGAGTTCAGGAGCAGTGATCCGCCAGGTTGGGTCTTTGGTAGTGATCCGAGGGCGAAGGTCAGGACTATTAGGGCGACGAGGAAGGGTAGAAGCCGGTTTCCTTTCAGGGTCCCCGCTCCAGCAGGCTACAACGGCACGACTGGCGATAAATACTTGTCCGAAGCCAGCGCCTGCAGGCTTCTTGGGAGAGGCTCTGCAAAGGGTCTCGTGTCAGTGATTGGATAAAGAGAAGGAGGTCGGGGCGGTCTAGTCTTTTACTGCCTCAAGGATACTCGCGACGTTCCAGAGCTTGACTCTGGTGTACGGTGGCATGTTAGGGTCTTGGCTAATCTCGTCGAGTGTTGAGATGGCGTTTGAGGCCCGAACGCCTATCGTGTGACCCTGCGCTTGGAGCGCGTCCATGGCGCCCTTGGCTGCGCGTCGGATGTTTCGCGGGGTAGTATTATCGTTCGAGACTTCGTTGAGTACGACTAGGGCCTGTTTTATCCGTGTCTCGTATTCTTCTTTCCGTTTTGCTTTTTGCAGGCGCTTTCACCAGATTATTGGATGGGCGTCTAGACTCTGAACGCATCCTAGCCCAGAACGTCAGGACAAGCTGGGTTCTGATTAAAAGATTTCCATTACACACGACGATATCATGGAGACTCCAAGCTGGAAAGGCCGTTTTTGCGAGTCCCGTTTCGGTTGTTTGCGGACTAGGGCTTGCTCGTCAGCGGAATTCGCGGCCGAGATCTCGTTTGAGGCACTCATGCGACGCGAGACTCGGTCGCTAAGACCCCATTTTTCCTGGAACATCCGCTGTCTGGCGGTGATTATGGGTGAGACAGGTTGATCAAAGCACAGTCTGGGCTCAGATCGGTCGGGAATTATCCGCGTTTACAGCGTGGATTATCCCATGTTCTATATTGGTCTGTTCAGATCGCGGATCAGGGCTGATAATGTACGATTTGTTAGGGGAGATTGTGTCCCGAGATCCTCTTTGAGAAGCGTCGGCCTAGTTTCTTGGACGTATTCTAGTGGACCGGAAGCTCA
>Ga0137415_10008239_pt1 | contig 10322 bp, 10 predicted proteins | sample CZODoug3_1_1_16f_FD_183082 | JGI IMG/M metagenome (GOLD analysis project Ga0137415, IMG submission 183082) | Vadose zone soil fungal communities from Angelo Coast Range Reserve, California, USA - CZODoug3_1_1_16fungal (Hybrid Assembly) | ecosystem: Environmental > Terrestrial > Soil > Vadose... | reverse complement strand
TACATTGATGAGGCGTCGCAGGCTCGTGAACAGAATACCTGCCAATGTTGCTATCACATAAATCTCCTCTTCTCTGAAATCGAATTGGGTTGAGGGTTGCGCGGCAGCGCAAACCCCCAAGTGAGTATTTATGGATGCGTATGATGTTGGACCGGCACATTGGGCGCGAAAGTTCAGATTTGGATGGCTGGGCCAAAGACCGTTGCCCAGAGCCCAAATCCAAGGGACGGGGCTCCTACTAACAACAGGAGCAACCACCATGGACGCAAAATCATCGATTTCTCTTGTCTCAATCCAGAAGCCAACCGCCAACACCCCAATCCTACAGCGCCGCAATAAGCTGACTGCCAATATCGACCAGCAGATCGTCAAGATCGGGTCGTTTCGCGAGGGCAAGCGTATTTCGCGGGAACAGTTCTGGGTAGATGGCAGCGGTGCAATTTACTTTCAGCTGCGATACGGCAAACAGCCGTTCGAACTGCAAAAGGGCAAGAGCACGCTCAAGGCGGCTACGTTCGACGATCTGGTGGCGCAGCTGGACGAAGTGAAGACAATCACGGTCGCCGGGGGTCTCGATGACGCCCTCTCGGCAGGCGCAAACTCCGTCCGCGCTAACTTCAAGGTGGCGAAGGACAAGAAGGCCGCCGCCAAGGGAACATGAAGTCCCCGATGACCGCGATAAGCCGGAGGCACCGTGCCTCCGGCTGTCGTCGCTGCGGTACCCCAACCATCTTGCATCAAATCAGTTCTTGAGGAGCCCGGAGTGTCTGAACCAGCCGTTGGAGCGCTGAAGCCAATCGATGCTCAATAATCTCTGGTGCAACTCTAATCTTTACGTTCGTAGCGTCCGCACCGCTGGCTTGGCTTGCTATCACTTCGGAAATTTTGTGGGTAAGAGCTATTGGCGTACTGATGATCCCTGCTTCGATCGGGGTCTGGATTTTCACCACGATACGTGCCGTTCATCTCGTAGAGCTGCGATTCTGGCACATGAAGTCGACGTATGTTTCGTTGATACTTGGTCTTGTGGCGCTAGGGCTAATTCTTTTGCATTTCGAAATTCTACTGTTGACGAAAGATCACCCGAGCGTTCGAGCGGACACAACGCTGTATCTTGCAGCGGCCCTTGTTGCGTCGGCAACAATGTGGTGCGCCTGGTACAACTGGCGAGAAGCGTTTCACTTGCTGCAAGTCTGACGATAATTCAGACGATCGTTAGCGGCAGCATCGTCGCAGTTGTATTGATTTGGATGGGAAACCGCCGCCGCGAAAGCGACTAGCCGCTAATCCTGTGCTTCAGTGCTTGGCGCTGGCGGAAGACTCTTGATCGAGCCTGTTTAGCAAGTCGGTAAGATCGTCAGCGTCATCAAGATCGAGGTCGATCTGAGGTAGGTCATTCACTAACGCAGGCCTGTGCATGACAGAATCGATAACTGCCCACAAGTCGCGACCCGGCAACTTTTCCATCGTATATCGCATCGCAGAATTAAACCTTCGAAATCCTCACCGCCTCCGCTCCACTATTCCGCTCCGCTCGACATTTCGCCGCCATTCTTAATGGCGCTCATTCCCGAAGATGCGCCCACGGCGCTTGTTGCACCACATCCGAGAAGCTCGATCTCCGTTCTCAGCCTGTCCATGTCCCAGCCCTGGCCGAGAAGGACGGAAGCGAGAACGCGGGCCTTGGGACCGTTGAGATCGCCGGCGAAGATCGCACCGGCGTTAAAGAGATCCTTGCCTCCGCCATTGCCATAGACGGGCTTGACGCGCCCTTTCGGGCACCGCGAGGTCATGATGATGGGAATGCCGCGCGTGATGATCTCGGCGACGGCCTTGGTGACGACGGGGGGCGCATTGCCGATGCCAAACCCTTCGAGGACGATGGCCTTGCTGCCATTATCGGCGGCATAGCGGACATAGCCGTCGGTCGATCCGATCACCAATTTTATCAGTTCGACATTCGGATCGATTCCGGAGGGCGCATAGTTCCGGCGCAAGGTCGGCTTGCGATGCACGAAAACCTGTCCGGCGTCGACCTCGCCCAGCTTGCCATGCTCGCCGGACATGAAGGTGTCGACGCGGGAAGTATGGGTTTTCGTCGCATCGCGCGCCGCATGAAACTCCTGTTCGAAACAGATCATCACCCCCAGCCCATGTGCAGCAGGAGAGGCGGCAAGGCGCACCGAATCGGCGATGTTGCGCGGACCGTCGCTATCCGGCTGATCAGCAGCGCGCTGGGCACCGGTCAAAACCACAGGCTTGTCGGAGCTGACGAGAAGATCGGCCATATAGGCACTCTCCTCCATCGTGTCGGTGCCATGGGTGACGACGACACCGTCGCAATCGGGCTCGTTCAGCCTTTCGTTGATGCGAGTGGCGAGGGCGAAAGCCAGAGAAAGATCGAAGGCAAAACTGCCGAGATTACAGAATTCGTCGACCTTGAGTTCGATGCCGGCCAGCGGGTCGTGCAGCGTGGCGCGTAGTTCCGACCCGCTGACGGCCGCAACGACATGCCCCGTTTTCTCATCGCGCCGCGAAGCGATCGTGCCGCCGGTGGTGATCAGGCAAATTTTCTTCATCTAGCCTTGTCTCTCTTGCGTTCGCCTCCTGAATATTATGGTCTGACCGAAAAATCAATCAAAGCCTATTCTTCTCCCAAAAACGCTAAGATTTAGGCGGTTTTTGCTCATTTTTTGCCGTTGACGGCCTGACCGATATGGTGGTTTCATCGTATTGACCGATTTTGGTCGGACCAAATGGAAAACAACTCAACAACAGCGCCATGTGCATAGGGGTCGTCAATGTCTGACCTGTTTACTCGAGTGAAGCTTGGACCAAGCCGTCGACAATTCCTGCAGACGGTGGCGGCAGCCGGTGGCGCCGCGATGTTGCCCGCCTCACCGGGAACGGGCGAGGCGTTTGCGCAGGGCGCCGGCGACACCCTGGTCATCGCCGCGCCAGCCACGCCGCAGGGGCTCGACATCGAATTCGACGTCAGCATCGGCTCCATCGATTCGCTGGGCGCTCTTTACGAGTACATGCTCGCCTACGAGAAGGTCGAGGATCCCAACGCGCCGGGCGTGTTGCGCGAGGATACGTCGGTTCATGCCGACAAGCCCAACAACATGGCGCTCAAGGGCCGTCTGGCCGAGGCCTGGGATGTTTCGCCCGACGGTCGCAGTGCGACCTTCAAGCTGCGCGAGGGCGTCAAATCGAACTGGGGCAATCTGTTCACATCCAAGGATGTGAAATGGACATGGGATCGCAAGTTCAACCTCAAAGGGCAGGGCCTCTTCCAGACCGCCGTGCTCGGCCTGAATTCGCCCGACCAGATCAAGGTCGAGGGCGACTATGCGCTCTCCTTCAATCTCGACAAGCCCAATCCGCTCCTGCTGAAGCAGCAATGCAACCTTGCCAACCCGATCTACGACGCAACGAAGTGTGCTGCGGTCGGCGGCTCGGCCGATCCGTGGGCCGTCAACTTCCTCAAGAACGACAGCGCCGGCTTCGGACCCTACAAGCTGGCCCAGCTCGTGCGCGGCCAGCAGGCCGTCTTCGAGGCGCGCGACGATTATTGGGACACCAAGCCGGCCATGAAGCGCGTCATCATGCGCGAAGTGCCGCAATCGGCGAGCCGCTTCTCCCTGCTGCAGGGTGGCGCCGTCGACATCGCCCAGTTCCTTCAGCCCCGCGAACTGGAAGCACTAAAGAGCCAGAAGACCGTGGCGGTCGATGCGGTCAACTCGTCCTACATGATCTGGCTAGAGCTCAACGCCAAGATCGCGCCCTTCGACAATGTCGATGTGCGCCGGGCCGTCAACATGGCAATTCCGCACGATGAGATCATTCGCACGATCTATTACGGGTATGCCGATCCCCAGACGGCGCCGATGCCCTACATCTACCCGATGGCCGACAAGAGCTTCTTCTCCTTCAACTACGATCTGGCCAAGGCCAAGGCGCTGCTCGAGAAAGCCGGCGCCGGCAAGGGGCTCAACACGACGCTTTCCTACAATGCGGGCGATCCGACCCAGGAGCCGATCGCGCTTCTGATCCAGACATCGCTGCGCCAGATCGGCATCGAGCTGACGCTTGAAAAACTTCCCGCTGGTGTGTTCTACGAAAACGTCACCAAGCGCGCCAAGCCGATGATCTTCTATTTGGATTCGCCGTGGACGCCGGATCCGGGCTATTCCACATACCTCTATTTCAACTCGAAAAGTTACGTAAACTATTCCAACTACGTCAACACCGACGTCGATGCTCTCATTACCGAAGGGCTGGGGACGCTGGACAACGCGATCCGTCTGGAGAAGTACAAGAAAGTCCAGAAGACGCTGATGGAAGATGCGCCCTGGGGATTCATTGCCTATCCCAAATATACGCTGGCTCGCAAAGCAAATCTGAAGGGCTTTACCTACTACACGTCCAACAATCTGCGCTTCCAGGACTTCTCCCGAAGGTGACGGCCTTCGCCTCTCCGGGGCTGCTCCGGAGGGGCCTTTTGATCAAAGGGCGCCCATGCTCGCCATTGTTAGCTTGTGCGCACGCATAGCGGTGATCAGACCGCGTTTCGCTGTCGGATATCTGATCGTCGCCATCGTTGCCATACTCGCGATCCTGGCCCCGCTCATCGCGCCCTATTCGCCGACAGAGGCTGACTCGACTAACTTCCTGCAGTCGCCCGGCGGCAGTCATCTGTTCGGGACCGACAATGTCGGCATGGATATTTTCAGCCGAGCGATCTACGCACCCCGCATCGATCTGACCATCGCCATTCTCGGCACCGTGCTCTCGGCGCTTCTGGGCGGCTCCATCGGTGCGCTTGTCGGCTACTACAGCAGCGGGCGCGGCATCCGCGTCTGGGTTTCCTTCGCAGTAATGCGCGCCGCCGACGTGCTGCAAGCCTTTCCGGTCTTTGTGTTCGCGATCGCCTTGGTGGCGAGCCTTGGGCAGAGCATCCAGACGGTCGTGCTCGCCATCGCTTTCGTCAACGCACCCATCTATCTGCGCCTGATGCGCTCACAGGTGCTGAGCCTCCGCTCGATGCGCTATGTCGAGGCGTCCACCGTCAACGGCCTTTCCGATTTCCAGACCATCACCCGCCATGTCATCCCGAATGCAATGGCGCCGGTTCTGGCGCAGCTCTCGATCAATGTCGGCTGGGGAATCCTGCTGACCGCGGCCCTGTCCTTCATCGGCGCCGGTGTGCGCGCGCCCACCCCGGAATGGGGCAGCATGATTGCCATGGGCTTCCAGAACGTCGTCACCGGCCAATGGTGGCCGTCAATGTTCCCGGGCGCCATGCTTGCCATCACCGTCTTCGGCTTTTCGCTGGTTGGCGCCTCGATCGAAGTCCTGGCCGATCCCGCCAAGCGCCGCCAATTGCTGAACGATGCGCGCCAGCGTCCCGCGGGCCGTGCTGCCGCCGCATCCAAGCGTCAATCCCTGGAGCAGGTTTGATGATGCGGGTCCTGGGTTATCTTGCCAAGCGCCTCGTCTTCGTCATCCCGCAATTGCTGGGCATCGTGCTCGTCAGCTTTCTTTTGGTGAAGAGCATTCCCGGCGATCCCGCCGTGCTGATGCTCGGACCGACCGCGACGCCGGATGCCGTTGCAAGCCTGCGTGAATCGCTCGGACTCGAGCAGCCGCTTTACATTCAATTCTTCATCTATGTGAAAAATATCCTGCATGGCGATCTCGGCACTTCCTGGCAGACAACCCGGCCGGTACTGGAGGATCTGGTGCAACGCTTCCCCGCAACGCTCGAGCTTGTGACCCTGTCACTGCTGCTCGCGGTCGTGGTGGGCGTCACCCTCGGTGTCTTTGCCGCCAAGCAGCCGAACGGCTGGGTCGCGCGCCTTGCCGATCTTTATGGCTTGAGCGCTGGTGCGCTTCCGGATTTCTGGTTCGCGCTCGTGCTGATCTTCGTCTTTTACACGCTGCTCGGCTGGGCGCCGGCGCCGCTGGGGCGTATCGACATGATCGTCATCCCGCCGGAGCCGATAACCGGGGCCTACACCATCGACGCACTTCTGGCCAGCGACCTCGATGCCTTCGGCTCCGCGCTGGCTCATCTCGTCCTGCCGGTCCTCGCGCTCGGGTTGCTCAATGCCGGACCCATTTTGAAGATGACGCAGGCGACCGTGGAGAAGATGCTGGATTCTGATTTCAGCCGCTACGAGGTGTTGTGCGGCGTGCCGCATAATCTCGTCGTCCGCCATGCGCTGAGGAATGCACTGCCTTCGATTGTCACTATCATTAGCGTTCTCTATGGCTATCTGATCGGTGGAGCTGTGCTGGTGGAAATTGTCTTTTCCTGGGGCGGAGCAGGGCAATATGCGGTGCAGGGCGTCCTGAACTCCGACATCTATCCGGTTCTCGGTTTCGTGCTGTTCTCCGCGATCTTTTCCCTCATGGTCTATATCGTGGTCGACCTGATTTACGTGCTCCTCGATCCGCGCATCAGCAATTGAGGTCACGGATGTCGCAACTCGCCGTTACATCCGAACAGGGACTGGAGAGCAGGCCGCGGACAGCGGCGGCCCCGCTTGTCGACATCAAGGACCTGCGCGTGGATTTTTCGGGCGCGGACGAACCCAAGCAGGTCCTGAAGGGCGTGAGCCTGTCCGTGCTGCCCGGTGAGATCATCGGGCTCGTTGGCGAAAGTGGCGCAGGCAAGACGACCCTCGCGCGCTCGATCCTGGGGGTTCCGCCGGCGCCGGGGCGCATCAGGACCGGCGAGGTCGTCTTCGACGGCCGCAATATCCTCGCTTTGCCGGAACTGGAATTGCGCAAATTGCGGGGCCGCCGCCTGTCCGTGGTGGTTCCCAATCCGCGCGCCGAGCTCAATCCGACCATGACCATTGGCCGGCAGATCGGCGCCATGGCGCGTATTCACCTTGGCGTCAGCCGGGCCGAGGCGGCACGTCTTGCCCTTGCAATGCTGCGCGACGTGCAAATCCCCGATCCGGAAAGGCGCATGAACGCCTATCCGCATGAATTGTCAGGCGGCATGGCGCAGCGCGTGGTGATCGCCATGGCGCTTATCTGCAATCCGGCCTTCATCATTTCCGACGACGCGACCAGCGGCCTCGACGTCACCGTGCAGGCGCAGATCCTGTCATTACTGAGCCGTCTTGCCACCGGTCATCGCAGCTCCCTGCTGTTCATCACGCGCGATATCGGCATCACTGCCCACTTCTGCGACCGCGTCGCGGTTCTCTACGCCGGCGAGATCATGGAGCTCGCGCCCCGCGAGAGCCTGTTCCTCAAACCGGCCCATCCTTATACGTTGACGCTGCTGGCAGCCTTTTCGCATAGCCCGAAATTGCGCGACACCTGGAGCGTTCCCCAAACAGGCCGGCGTCAAATACAGGTAGGGGGCTGCAGCTATGCCAATCGCTGTCCCCTGGCCCAGCCGACGTGCAGCGAGCGCCGCCCGCCTTTCGCGGAGATCGGGCCCGGCCATTTCGCGCGTTGCCATTTTCCCGTGAGCCCCGAATGAGCGCCATTCTCACCGTCGAAAACCTCTACAAGCGCTTTCCGATCGTCGGTTCCAAACAGGTCGTGCAGGCGATCAACAACGTGAATCTTTCGATCCAACCCGGCGAGACACTGGGGCTTGTGGGCGAGAGCGGTTCCGGCAAGACCACTGTGGGGCGCTGCATCATCGGTTTGCTCGAACCGAGCGCCGGCACGATCAGCTTCAACGGCAAGCCGATTTCGGGGCAGCGGGGCTCGCGCGGTGATATCAAGGGTAAGGTCCAGTTTGTCTTCCAGGAACCAGCGGAATCCCTCGACCCGCGCATGAAGATCGGCCAATCGATCAGCGAGCCCTTGTTGCCGATGAAGCTCGACCGCGCCACACGTCAGAGCAAGACGCTGGAGGCAATCGGTTTGGTGCGCCTGGATCCGGATCTGCTCGATGCCTACCCCTCCGAGCTTTCCGCCGGCCAGCAGCAGCGCGTGGGAATTGCACGCGCGATGGTCACCCAGCCCGAGTTGGTCGTGCTCGATGAGCCGACCTCGACGCTCGATCCGACGGCACGGGCCGAGATCATCGATCTCCTGCAGCGCATCCAGGCCGAACGCAACACGGCCTATCTCTTCATCTCGCACGATCTTTCGACCGTGCGCTTCATCAGCCATCGGGTGGCGGTGATGTATCTAGGCATGATCGTCGAGCAGGGCGCGGCCGAGACTGTCTTCAACCGACCGCACCATCCTTATGCCAGCGGGCTGCTTTCATCCGTCCTGCTGCCGCACCCGCATTTGAAAATCGAGAGCACAGTCAGCCTCAAGGGCGAGATTCCAAGCCCCATCAATCTGCCGAAAGGCTGCTTCCTCGCCTCCCGCTGCCCCTTTGTGATCGAACGCTGCCGCACGGAAATGCCGCCGATGTCGATCGTGGGGGAGGGGCATTTCGTTCATTGCTTCCGCCATGAGCACGTTGCCGCCTCGGTTCCGGCATCGGACACCTTCAACGTCTTCATGCGGGAGGCGGAACGCATTCTTAGCCGCAACAGCCACGACACCCCTCTTCAAACCCAACCGCGTTGAACATCAGGAAACAAAAAATGGCAGGACGTCTTCAAGGAAAGAAAGCACTGGTTACGGGCGGCGCACGCGGCATTGGCGGCGCGATCGCGACGGCCTTCGCGCGCGAGGGTGCGGATGTCGCCGTGCTCGACCTCAAAATCGCGAACGCCGAAGCCAAGACCGCCGAACTGAAGCAGTTTGGCGTCAAGACGGTGGCGGTTGGCGCCGACGTCAGCAACGAAGCCCAGGTGGAGGCTGCCGTGGCGGCGGCGATCAAGGGGCTCGGCCAGATCGACATTCTCGTGAACAATGCCGGCATCGACACGACATCTGTTGTCACCGAGATGAGTACCTCGATGTGGGACGAGATGATGGCGGTCAATCTGCGCAGCGTCTTCCTGTGCACCCGTGCCGTGCTGAAGCCGATGATCGATCGCAAATTCGGCCGCATTATCAATATAGCCTCGCAGCTCGGGCATAAGGGCGCGCCGGAAATGGCCCATTATGCAGCGGCCAAGGCCGGCGTCATCGGCTTCACCAAATCGCTCGCGTATGAAGTCGCCCGCGATGGTGTGACCGCTAATGCCATCTGCCCCGGCCCGATCGAAACCGAGCTCTACCGCGGACTACCCGAGGAGTGGCGCAAGGCCAAGCTCAACGAATTGCCGATCAGGCGCGCGGGCCAGGTGACGGAAATTGCGCCCACCGCGGTCCTTCTCGCCTCCGAAGAAGGGGCTTACTATGTCGGCGCGACAATGAACCCCAATGGCGGTGACGTCATGCTTTGACCCAGCGTCGCTTTTCGATTGGCTCCGGCAAGTTGAAACGGCGATAATCAAGAGAAGCGAGTATGGCCCGCACGGGTAGCGACGACCACAAGCCAGACGTGACCGCGCTGATGGCTGAGGATAAGCCGAGGGGAAGACGCGACTATGCCGTTGGTGTTACCCGAACGACTGTCACTCATCTTCAGACGATGATCCGGGACGGCCGGATCAAGCCTGGAGAGGCGCTGCCTCCACAGCGTGACCTCGCTCGCGACCTGAATATCAGCCGCGCAACGCTCCGCGAAGCGCTCTCGATACTCGCCACGATCGGGCAGATCGTGGCAACGCCGAGCGGGCGCGGGTTTGTTGTGAGCCCGGAGGACGATACCCTCGCAACGCCCTCCTGGCGCTTCGCAGCCCGCTATTCCCTGCGTGAGGTCTACCAGTTTCGTTATATCGCCGAGAGCTATGCAGCCCATCTTGCTGCGATCGACCATACGAAACAGGAAGTCGAGGAGCTGAAGGAAAGCATCGAGTCCTTTCGCAAGGCCACCGGCGCGCTTGACCTCGCTGCCTATGCCCAGGCCGATTTCGACTTCCATCAGATCATTCTGCGAACTTCCCGCAACAAGCTTCTGATGGACATGCACCATACCTTTGCCAGTGTTCTTTTCGAAAGTCAGCGCTTGCCGACCGAGCGACGCGGCAATCTGTGGAACGCCGTTACCGAGCACGAGCGCATTCTCGAGGCTATAGCGATGAACGACCCCGATGGTGCGAGCTACTACATGCGCAAACATATCAGCATGGCAGGCTCCCGAGCCGGTTTGTCAGCAAGCGAGCTGCCGTAGTTTAGAGATGCGCGCCACCTGTACAAAAGGATCGATATGACCAAGGCGATACCGGTCGCGGCGTCGATGCGGACGTGTCGGCGCCTTGATGCAAGGCCGAGCACCGTCATGCCGGAGGAATGGAAAGCGCAGACCGGCGGCCCTGACGCGATTTTTTTGGGCG
>Ga0137415_10008238_pt1 | contig 10323 bp, 8 predicted proteins | sample CZODoug3_1_1_16f_FD_183082 | JGI IMG/M metagenome (GOLD analysis project Ga0137415, IMG submission 183082) | Vadose zone soil fungal communities from Angelo Coast Range Reserve, California, USA - CZODoug3_1_1_16fungal (Hybrid Assembly) | ecosystem: Environmental > Terrestrial > Soil > Vadose... | reverse complement strand
TTCGGCGCGGCGCTGGTCATCCTGTTCAACGTCGCCTACGGCGTGATGAATGCGCGCAAGACGCGAATTCTCGCGGCGAAGGTCATGGGCGCATCCCGCATCCGGGTGCTGTGGGACGTGATGCTGCTGGAATCGCTGCCGCAGACCTTTGTCGGCCTGCGCAACGGCGTGTCGCTGGCGCTGGTGATCGTGGTGGTCGCCGAGATGTTCATCGGCTCGACCGATGGGCTCGGCCAGCGCGTGTTCGAGGCGCAGCAACTATTTGACATGCCGGACATGTATGCCGCGATCTTCGCCGCCGGCGCGCTCGGCTATGGCCTCAATCTCCTGTTCCTCACGATCGAGCGTCGCTTCGTGCACTGGTCGGGCAAGTAACGGAAAACCGCTATGACCGAGAATCTGAGCCGCAAGACGGCCGTTGAACTGGCGTCGCTGATCGCGAGCAAGGCCGTGAGTCCGGTCGAGGTGCTCGACGCCCATCTTGCCACGATCGCGCGTGTGAATCCCAAGCTCAACGCTATCGTGACGCTGGTCGCCGACGGTGCCCTTGTATTGGCACAGCAGGCCGAAGCCGCGGTGATGCGCGGCGAGAAGCTCGGGTCGCTGCATGGATTGCCCGTTGCGATCAAGGACGTGACGCCGACCGCCGGCATTCGTACCACCTATGGCTCGCCACTGTTCAAGGATAACGTGCCGACCGAGGATGCCGAGGCCGTGCGGCGCCTGAAGGCGGCAGGCGCGATCGTGCTGGGCAAGACCAACACCCCGGAATTTGCCGCCGGCGCCAACACCTTCAACGACGTGTTCGGCGTCACCCGCAACCCCTGGAATCCGGCATTGAGTCCGGCGGGTTCTTCCGGCGGGTCGGCGGTGGCGGTGGCGACCGGCATGGTGCCATTGGCGCAAGGCACGGATTTTGGCTGCTCGATCCGGATGCCGGCGTCGTTCTGCGGCATTGTCGGTATCCGGCCTACGCCGGGGCTGACGCCGAACTGGCCGATGCCGCTCGCCTGGGATCCCGGCCAGGTGCACGGCCCACTGGCGCGCACGGCGGAAGATGCCGCGCTGATGCTGGATGCGATCGTGGGCTTCAGCCGTGTATCCCCGATTTCGGTGGCGCCGCCCTGGGCCAGCGCGCGGGCGATCGTCGCAAAGGCCAACGACCTAAAAGGTCTGCGCATCGCCTATGCGTCAGACATCGCCGATATCGGCGTCGAGCCGGAGATCGACGATATCTGCAGGGCGACCGCGATGTCGCTGCGCGATGCCGGCGCCACGGTGGAGGAAGTCGCCTTTGATATTTCGGACGGCAAGTCGCCCTACCAGGCCTGGCGCGGGTTGTGGATGGTCGGGCAGCAATTCGCCAATCTCGACCAGATCGAAGCGTTCGGCGCCAACCTCAAGGGCAACGTCAAGGCCGGACTCAAGGTGACGCCGCTGGATTTCGGCGCCTCCGAACAGAAGCGCCAGGAGCTGTTCCGGCGTTTTGCGAAGTTTTTTGAACGATATGATCTGTTGATCACACCGCAATCGCCGGTAAAACAGTTTCCGGTTGAGATGAACTTCCCGACGCTGATCAATGGCAAGAAGCTCGACAATTACACCGACTGGATCGCAGGTTCGTTCCTGATCACGCTGATGAGCTTGCCCGGCGGCAGCGTGCCGGCCGGCATGACCATCGACGGATTGCCGGTGGGCATCCAGATCGTCGGCCCGCGCTTCGAGGAGCCGCTGATTTTATCGGCCATGAAGATCGCGCAGCAGACTCATCCCATTGGCTGGCCGCCTCACGCGTGAGCGGCAGCCATGCGCGCGGCAAAGGCCGCGAGCGACGTTGGCGGACGCTTGAGCAGCCAGCCCAGCACATTGGGATTACCCTTGAGACCGTCGCGCGCATAGGCCTGGAACATTTTTGCCAGCGTTTCCCGCTGGGTGTTGTCCATGGCGGCGCTGCGGGCGCGCTGGGTCCAGGCCTCGACCGGTTCAGCCTCGGCGCGGACGGCTCTCTGCAAGGCGTGTCCAAACGTCTCCGCAATCTCGATCTGGCTCATCGGCGGCGTGCCGACCAGTTCATAACTCGCGCCGGAATGGCCGTCCTCGGTCAGCACCAGGGCTGCAGCTTCCGCGACGTCGTCGAGATCGACAAGGCTGAGTTTCGTTTCGACCGGGTAGGGCACGCGATAGATGCCGTCGGCAATCATGCGGTCCCATTCGGCGAGCGAATTCTGCATGTAGGCGGTGGGCTGCAGGATGGTGACATCAAGCCCCGAGCCGAACAGCATCTCCTCGACCCGCAGCTTGGCCCAGTGATGCGGCATCGCCTCGATCTGCGGATGCAGCACCGAGTGATAGACAAATCGCGTGATACCATGGGTAGCGGCGGCAACGACGATGGCTTTTGCAAATGGCAGCTCGTGAGGACTCATATTGGGGCAGATGTGATAGACCGCGCTCGTTCCGCGAACGGCCTGCGACCATGCGTGCGGATCATCCATCTCGCCGACCTTGACGTCATGAACGCCGATCGCCTGCAAAGCAGTGTGATGCGCGGAGGTTCTCACGAACGCACGAACGGGCGCGCCGCGCGCAACCAGTGCCTTAAGCACGGCCTTGCCCGTCTTGCCGCCAGCGCCGGTGACCAGGATCATGCGTGGCGCCCCGACTTTGCCCTAGCGCCGCGCATTCCGGGTGAGTTCGAACAGCCGGCTCGGGCTGAGTGGAATTTCCAGCAACTCGACGCCGCGGCCCTTCAGATCGAGCGCATCCTCGATGGCTTGCGCAAACAGCGGCCCGGCAGGGATGGCACCGGCCTCGCCGGCGCCCTTGATGCCCATCGGATTGAGCGGCGACGTCGTCACGGTGTGGCCGAGTTCCACGCGCGGCACCTCGAGCGCGGTCGGCAACAGATAATCCGCCAGCGAGGCGTTGAGCAGTTGGCCCTGATCGTCGAACACCAGTTTTTCGTAGAAGGCATTGCCGATGCCCTGCGCGACACCGCCGTGAATTTGTCCGGCCAGAATCATCGGGTTGATCACAGTGCCGCAATCATGCACCACGACATATTTTAAAATCTTCAAGTCGAATGTTTGCGGGTCCATTTCGACGATCATGGCGTGAACGCCATTTGCCGTCGCGCCCATTTTGGGTCCGAAATATTGGGTGGATTCCAGCCCCGGCTCGGTGCCCGGCTGGACCGCCCCGCGCATCGGATTGGCTTGCCCGGCGAGATCGCCAAGCTTCACGAATTTGCCGGGAACGCCGACGATCGACACTTTGCCGTCTTCGATCACGAGATCTTCCTCGGCGCATTCGAACAGGTCGCTCGCGAGCTTCAGCGCCTTCTTCCGCACCACCTTTGAGGCTTCGTTGACGGCGTTGCCGGCGACCACGGCGCCACGGCTGGCAAAGGTGCCGGCGCCCCAATAGAACTGATCGGTATCGCCGGTGACGACATCGACATCGGTGACGGCGATACCAAGCTGGTCGGCGGCAATTTGCGCGAACACGGTGAAGTGTCCCTGTCCCTGGGTGCCGATCCCGGTCGCAACGCTCACCTTGCCGTTGGATTGCACCTGCACTTTGGCACCTTCATAGGGACCGATCCCGGTGCCCTCGACGTAGCATGCGAGACCGATGCCGAGATGGCGGCCTTCGCCGCGCAGTTTAGTTTGCTCGTCCTTGAACGTCCTGTATCCGATCGCTTCCAGCGCCATGTCGAGCACCGGCTCGTAGTTGCCGCTGTCATATTCGAGCGGCTGGAAATCCTGGTAGATGATCTCGTTTTTGTAAGGGAAAGCCTCGGGCGGAATCAGATTTTTGCGCCGGATTTCGGCCGGGTCGATGTTCAATTCACGGGCCGCGAAGTCGAGCAGTCGCTCCATCACGAACACGCCGTGCTGGCGTCCGGCGCCGCGATACGGCGTGACGATCGGCAGATTGGTGAATACTTGCGTAAACGTGCTGTCGTAATTCGGCACGACATAGGGGCCGAGCAGGGTGCACTGGCTGTTGATCGGCACGGTCAGCCCATACGGATCGTAGGCGCCGCCGTCGTGCAGGAATACGTCCTTGATGCCGAGGATGCGGCCATCCCTGGTCAGGGCAATCTCGGCGTCGTGAATCTGTCCACGCTCATGGGTGGTGGCGAAGAAATGCTCGAGCCGGTCCTCGATCCATTTGATCGGCCGGTTCAGTTTCATCGACACCCACGGCAGCAGCACCTCCTCCGGATAAAACATCATGATCTTCGGCCCGAAGCCGCCGCCGACGAATGGCGCGATGACGCGGACCTGGCGTTCGTTGAGGCCGAGCATGCCGGCAAGCCCGTTGCGGACGAACACCGGCGCCTGTGTCGTATCCCAGATCGTCATCTGGTTGGCGCGCTTATCCCATTGCGCGACGACGCCGCGGGTTTCGATCGGCGACGAGATGCCATGCTCGTAGAGAAAGCGACGCTTGATGATGTGATGCGCCTTTGCCGCGGCGGCCGCATAGTTGCCCTTGGTCTGGCGCACATGCGCCGAGACGTTGGAACCGACGTCGTCGTGAACCAGCGCTGACCCGGCAGCGAGGCCCTTTTCGAGATCAACGATGGCCGGAAGCGGCTCGAGTTCGACGTCAATATCGTCAAGCGCGTCCTCGGCAATGTAACGGCTCTCGGCGATCACGATCACCAGGGGCTCGCCGACATGGCGGACCTTGCCCTTGGCCAGCGGAACCTGGGTTCGCTGATGGAAGACAATACCGGCGATCGGAGGCGGCGGCACCAGCAAAGGGCCGGGTTGCCAGTAATCGCCAAGGTCGCCGGCGACGAAGGCGGCGACGACGCCGGGCCGCTGCAGCGCGCTGGAAACATCGATGCTGACGATTTTCGCATGCGCGACCTGGCTGCGCAGGAACGCGACATGCAGCATCCCCGGCAACTCGACGTCGTCGACAAACAGCGCCTGACCCGTCAGAAGCCTGCGATCTTCATTGCGTTTGATCGGTTCACCGAATGTGCGAGTGGACATCTCTCATCGACCCCGCGTTCGCATCGCGGCGGTCATGACCGCATCGACGATGTTCTGATAACCGGTGCAACGGCACAGATTGCCCGACAGCGCTTCACGCACGTCGTCTTCAGTCGGCGACGGGTTTTCATCGAGAAACGCCGTCATCGTCATCAGAATACCGGGCGTGCAATAACCGCACTGCAGGCCGTGATGGTCGTGCATCGCCTGCTGCAGCGGATGGTATTCGCCATCTTTGTCGGTGAGACCCTCAACGGTCGAAATCTCGTGATTCCGGGCCTGCACCGCCAGCATCAGGCACGAGCGTATGGGTTGCCCGTCGAACAGCACCGTGCAGGCGCCGCAGACGCCGTGCTCGCAGCCGACATGGGTGCCGGCCAGCGCCAGATCGTGGCGAATAAAGTCGCTCAGCAGCAGGCGCGATTCGACGCGGCGCTGATATTGCTTGCCATTCACCGACAGCGTGATGTCGTGGAAATCACTGTCCATCGCGCACCCGCTGGTGGGCCGTCCGCAGCGCGCGCTCGGTGAGCACGCCGGCGATGTGGCGCTGATAATCCGCCGTGGCGTGAACACTGCCTCCGGGATCGATCATTCTCTGCACGGACGCTGCGACATCGCGGATCGCTGCTTCGGTCGGCGCGCTTCCGACGAGAACCTCGGCAGCCGAACTTGCGTCAATAGGGGTGTCACCCACGCCACAAAACGCCAGCCGAGCATCGGTGCATTCATCCCGCTCACCCAAAGTCATCATGGCGGCCACGCCGACAATGGCAAAATCGCCGCGCCGGCGCGCGATCTCCATGAAGCAGCAACCGGTTCGCGGCTTCGGCAGCAGCAGTTCTATACCCACCAGCATTTCATCGGGCTGCAGATCCGTCGTCATCGCGCCGACAAAGAAGTCCGACGCTTCGATCCATCGTTCCTGTGTTGCCGTCCGAACGTGGAACCGGGCCCCCAGCGCCAAGGCGATGGCGGGAAGCTCCGAGGCCGGATCGGCGTGCGCAAGATTTCCGCCGATGGTGCCGCGATTGCGAATCTGCGGGTGCGCGATATGCGGCAGCGCTTCGCCGATCAAGGCAAAATCGCGCGCAAAAGCCGCGTCGCGCTGCAGCGCACGGTACCGCGTGACAGCCCCAACCCGGGTCGCCGCGGCGGACTGACGAATACCGGTGAGATCCGCGATCTCGTTAATGTCGATCAAGACCGCCGGTTGAGCCAGGCGGAAATTCATTGCCGGCATCAGGCTTTGGCCGCCGGCCAGGAATTTCGCGTCGTCGCCATGTTCCGCCTTGAGCGAGAGTGCGTGATCGACGGAGGCGGCGGCTACGTATTTGAAGGAGGCAGGCTTCATGGCGCTCGCGTGCAGGCAATCGAAACGCGGTTCGGCGCGCTGAAGCGCGAAGCCGCGGCGAAACTATGAGGCGGCCCCCGGCGCAAGTCAAAAATCGAAGCGCTTTTTGGCTATCTGAAAATCCGATAGGGGCATGTTTGACCCCGATGGTTGTTCTTGCCCATTAATATCTCCGCGTGCGCAAACATTGAGCGCGCCATTTGCAGCGGCGTTTGTCAGTATTTGTCCATGGCGTTGCAAGTGCCGAAGTCATTGAAGCCGGATAATCCGCGCGTTACGCTGCGACCGGGCGGGCGAGGGTCGTTCGTCACTCCAATCGAAGCGGTACGCATGAACGGGCCAGCGGATGTCACGGCTGAATCAGTTGCGCTGACGCCGCGCCTCGCGGTCGACGTTCGCAACGTTTCGCTGACGTTCGAGACCGCCGACGGCAAGGTCGATGCGCTGTCGAATGTCAGTCTGCAGATCGCCGACGGCGAGTTCGTTTCCTTTATCGGCCCTTCCGGCTGCGGCAAGACCACGATGCTGCGGGTGATCGCCGACCTGCAGCAACCGACGGCCGGCACGCTTCTGGTCAATGGCATGAGCGCGGAGCAGGCGCGTCTCGAGCGCAGATATGGCTATGTGTTCCAGGCGCCGGCGTTGTTTCCGTGGCGTACGATCGAAAAGAACCTGAAGCTGCCGCTGGAGATCATGGGATTTTCCGATAGCGAGCAGCAGCAGCGGTCGGCGCGCTATCTGGCGCTGGTCAATCTCACGGGCTTCGAGCGCAAGTTTCCCTGGCAATTGTCCGGCGGCATGCAGCAGCGGGTTTCGATCGCGCGCGCACTGTCGTTCGATCCGGAACTGCTGCTGATGGACGAGCCGTTCGGTGCGCTCGACGAGATCGTCCGCGACCATCTCAACGAGCAGTTGCTGCAATTGTGGGACAAGACCGGAAAGACGGTGCTGTTCGTCACCCACTCGATTCCCGAGGCGGTGTTTCTGTCGAGCAGGATCGTGGTGATGTCGCCGCGGCCCGGACGCATCATCGATATCATCGACTGCAATTTTCCGCGCGACCGCACCCTGGAAATCCGCGAGACGCCGGAATTCCTCAAGATCGCGCAGCGCGTGCGCGTCGGCCTGCGGGCGGGACATTCCTATGACGAGTGATACGCTGGCGCTGCCTGCATCGGGTATCGGCACGCTGCGGCGTCATCCGCTGGTAGCGGGCTACGCGCCGATTGTCACGATCGTGCTGGCGCTGATTGCGATCTGGTATGTCGCGGCGGTGCTGATGAATTTATCGCTGGTGCGTGACGCCTTCGAGCGGGAGGAGACGCCGTACACTTTGTCAGAGTTGATTGCGGGCACCATGAGCGCCGAGCGGCCGCTGCTGCCGGCACCGCACCAGGTGATTGCGGCCTTCGTCGATTCGGTCTTCGGTTACGCGCCGACCGCGCCGCGCAGCCTCGTCTATCATTCGACGGTAACGCTATCGGCGACGCTGCTTGGCTTCGCACTGGGCGCGCTCTTTGGTATCGGTCTGGCGCTGATGATCGTGCACAGCCGCGTGCTGGAGAAAAGCCTGCTGCCCTGGATCATCTGTTCGCAGATGGTCCCGATCCTGGCGCTGGCGCCGATCTTCATCGTGGTGCTCGGCGCCATGGGATTGCAGGGCCTGCTGCCGAAGTCGATCATTTCGGCATATCTGTGTTTCTTCCCGATCACGATCGGGATGGTGAAGGGTTTTACCGCGCCTGATGCGATGCAACTCGATCTGATGCGGACATGGTCGGCGACACCCCGACAGGTGCTGGCAAAGCTGCGCTGGCCGTCGGCCGTGCCCTATCTGTTCGCGAGCCTCAAGGTTGCGATCACGATCTCCCTGATCGGCGCCATCGTGGCTGAACTACCGACCGGCGCCGAAGCCGGTATTGGCGCGCGGCTGCTTGCGGGCTCCTATTATGGCCAGACCATCCAGATATGGGCGGCGCTGCTGGCGTCGGCGATCCTCGCCTCGGGTCTGATCGGACTGGTGGACCTGACCGAGCGAGTGGTCGGATTGCGAATGGGGGCACGGTCATGAACCCGCGCAGGCTGAGATTGGGATTCATCCTCGCCGCGGCAGGCATGCTGTGCGCCGTGGTCCTGCCGCTCTCGAGCGAGGCGGTTGCTGCGTTGCCGGCGCGGCCGATATGGTTGGCATTGACGCTCGCGTCGGCGCTGCTGTTTGCGGTCGCCGCCTGGACTGGGGAAACGAGGGCGATCGCGCCTGGTTTCGCAGGCGTTTTATTTGGCGCCGCAACCACGCTGGCCTTGTTGCGCGATCCCGGCGTCGGCGGCTCGGCCGCGGCGGGGTTTTGGGCGATGGTGCTTGCGGTCTGGCTCGGCGCGGCACTTTGCGTGATCCAGCTTGCCTCAATGCGTCCGCGCGGCGACGCATCGCGCCGTACCCTCAGCCTTGCAATTCCGCTGCTGTTCGGAGCGGTGGTGTTCTATCTCTGGGAAGTGCTGGTGCGCGGCTTCGGCGTGCCACCGGTGCTGATGCCCTCGCCAAGTGCCGCGGCGGTCCGGTTCGTATCGTCGCTGCCAACCCTGGGCGCGGATTTCGTCCAGACCTTCATTCGCGGCGTATTGATCGGATACATTATCGGCTGCGGTGCGGGCCTGCTGGTTGCGGTTCTCGCGCAGCGCTTTGCGTTTCTCGGTCGCGGCCTGCTTCCGCTCGGCAATTTCTTTTCGGCCTTGCCGCTGGTCGGCGTGGCGCCGATCATGGTGATGTGGTTCGGCTTCGACTGGCCGTCGAAGGCCGCCGTCGTGGCACTCGTCACGTTCTTCCCGATGCTGGTGAATACGCTCGCCGGATTGTCCGCATCCGGCCATATGGAGCGCGACCTGATGCGATCCTACGGTGCCGATCATCGGCAGACGCTGATGAAACTCCATCTGCCGGCAGCGCTGCCGTTTATTTTCAACGCCCTGAAGATCAACGCCACGCTGGCGCTGATCGGCGCGATCGTCGCCGAATTTTTCGGGACGCCGACGCAAGGAATCGGCTTTCGCATCTCAACGGAAGCGGGACGCATGGCGATCGATATGGTGTGGGCGGAAATCGCTCTCGCGGCCATCGCAGGAATGCTGTTTTACGGACTAGTCGCGCTCGCCGAGCGAGCGACCACTTTTTGGCATCCATCCTATCGAACCTGACTCGGCGGGTTCTCAAGCTTCGGAGTTTTGCATGAAGAATATAGTGGCACTCGCAGCGGGCGTGACGATGGGTTTGTCGTTGGCGACTGCGCAAGCGGCGGACACGGTCACCATCCAGTTGAAATGGGTCTCGCAGGCCCAGTTCGCGGGTTACTTCGTGGCCAAGGAGAAGGGTTTTTACAAGGACGCCGGGCTTGACGTCACGATCAAGCCGGGTGGTCCGGACGTAGCGCCTCCGCAGGTGATCGCCGGCGGTGGCGCCGACGTCGTGGTCGACTGGATGCCGTCGGCATTGGCGTCGCGCGAAAAAGGCGTGCCGCTGGTCAATATCTCGCAGACGTTCAAGAGGTCCGGGCTGATGCTGACCTGCCGCGCCGATACCGGCATCAAGAAACCCGCCGACTTCAAGGGCAAGACTATCGGGATCTGGTATGGCGGCAACGAGTATCCGTTCCTGTCCTGGATGTCGAAGCTTGGTTACAAGACCGACGGCTCCGCCGGCGGCATCAAGATCATCAAGCAGGGTTTCAACGTCGACCCGATCCTGCAGAAGCAGGCCGATTGCGTTTCGACGATGGCCTACAACGAGTATTGGCAGGTCATCGACGGCGGCTACAAGCCGAGCCAGCTGGTGGTCTTCAAATATGAAGACGAGGGCGTCGCGACCCTCGAGGACGGTCTCTATGTGCTGGAGAAGAATCTGAAGGACCCGGCGTTCGTGACCAAGATGGCGAAATTCGTCAAGGCCTCGATGAAGGGCTGGGA